>FWPU01000679.1_pt1 | contig 109660 bp, 104 predicted proteins | sample 2228361 | NCBI WGS metagenome assembly FWPU01 (sample SAMEA103939777, study PRJEB20133) | metagenome | reverse complement strand
GAGGGCGACCAGGCCGAGGCGATGAGGGCGAGCGCGAAAGCCAGGGTGAGGGCGAGTGCGCCCAAGAGCAGGGCTGTGCGCAGCGTCATGGGGACCTCCTTTCAAGCGGCCCTCCGGCCATGCCTGAGGCGCGGCCAGGGGGGCTGGGGGGCTGCGCCTGGGGCGCGCTGCGGCACAGCGAGAGGCACTGGCAAATTGCAACGATTATGAGAGAGTATAGATCAGGATGGGTGAAAATGTCAATACGTGGGGGAAGGTTTGGGGGTGGGGGGCATCTCACCCCAAACCTGTCCCAGGAGCAGGGGGCATTTGGTTGACAACCGCCTTTTGATTATGCTAAACTCTCACAGTGAGCCTAATGCTAAGCCGCAAGGAGTTCCACGACATGACCGAGCCTCAGGTCGCTGACGCCATCGCCAGGCGCATCGCCCAACTGAACGAGCGCATTGAATGGGGAATGGAGATGGGCTACTATTTCTACCTCCAGCCCATTGAAGAATTAAATGGCGCCCGCGTGCGTATTAAGGGCCGGGGCGAGATGCTTATGTTCGCCTCCTATGGCTACCTTGACCTGCTGGGCCACCCCAAGATCAACGCCGCCGCCAAAGCCGCGATTGACCGCTTCGGTACGGGGACGCACGGCGTGCGCATCCTGGCGGGGACGCTCACCCTGCACGAGCAGCTTGAGGAGACCATCGCCCGCTTCAAAGGGGCCGAGGACGCGGTGGTCTTCTCCAGTGGCTACGTCACCAACCTGACCACGGTCTCCACGCTGGTCGGGCGTGACGATGTGGTCATCTGTGATAAGCTCAATCACGCCAGCATCGTAGATGGCTGCCTGCTCTCCCGCGCGCGCTTCGTCCGCTTCCGCCACAACGACATGGCCGATCTGGAGCGCGCCCTGAGCGCGTGCCCGGCCTCCAAGACGAAGCTCGTCGTCGTAGATGCGGTGTTTAGCATGGATGGCGACATCATCAACCTGCCGGAGGTCAGCCGCCTGTGTCGGCGCTACGGCGCCCTGCTCATGGTGGATGAGGCCCATTCCCTGGGCGTGCTGGGCAAGACTGGGCGGGGGATTGAGGAACACTTCGGGCTGGAGGGTGTCGTGGACATCAAAATGGGCACGCTCTCCAAGACCATCCCCAGCGTGGGCGGCTACATCGCCGCCAGCCGCGACATCGTCACCTATCTCAAGCACATCTCGCGGGCCTTCGTGTTCTCGGCGGCGCTGCCGCCCGCCCAGGTCGCGGCTGCTCAGGCCGCCTTTGAGGTCATGGAGGAAGAGCCCTGGCGACTGGAGCGGTTGCACCGCAATATCGCCTATTTCCTCAACGGCCTGCACACGCGCGGCTTTGACACTTTGAACAGCCAGACCGCCATCGTGCCGATTGTCTGTGGCACAGATGAGCGTACGCTGGCTATGGCCAAATATTGCCAGGATCACGGCATCTTCATCCAGCCCATCCTGCCACCAGCGGTCCCCGTTGGCACCAGTCGCCTGCGCGCCAACGTCACCAGCGCCCACAGCCTGGAAGACATTGACTACGCGCTGAACGTGTTTGAGGCTGCCGGGCGGGAACTGGGCATCATCGCTTGAGGCTATGGGCCGACGGTGATCAACCCCTTCAACCGCTCAAAGCGGGCATCGCCAATACCCGGGACGTTCTTGAGATCCTCAATGGATTGGAACGGGCCATGTTCGTTCCTGTAGCCCACAATGCTCTGCGCCAGCGCCGGGCCGATGCCGGGCAGCGCCTCCAACTCTTGCGCGCTGGCCGTGTTAATGTTGATCAGGCCGTTTGCCGCGTTGGACGACACTGTAGTGGTAGAGGAAGCGGCGGGCGACAGGGCTTCGCCCCGGCGCGGCACGAACACCTGCTGCCCATCGCTCAAGGGCTGCGCCAGGTTGATGTGGTCAAGATCGGCATCGGGCGCCGGGCCACCCGCTGCGGCCAGCCCATCTTTGACAATGCTCCCCGGGGGCAGGGTATAAACATCGGGCTGGCGCACCGCGCCGCTCATATACACGCGGATGGGGCCAGGGGTGGGCGCGGTCGTTGGCGCAACCAGGATGATCTGGATAGGTTCGGATGAGGGCTGGCGCCAGGCGAACACCAGGAGACCTGCCGCAACTGGCAAGAGGAGAACGATAAACAGGAGTCGGCGATGGCGCTCCAGAAAATCGTTCACGGCACGATGATTGTAGGTGCAGGGCTTTCATCTGTCAATTGAGGCGGGGGCATCAGGACACCCCCTCCCCGGCTCTCCCCCATCCAGGGGGAGCATGACAGCCTGTTGTCATTCTGAGCGCAGTGTTGTCATTCTGAGCGCAGCGAAGAATCTCGTCGTCGGCGCCTGAGATGCTTCGCTATCGCTCAGCATGACAGTATCGCTCAGGGGGAACACACCGCGCCCTGTCCCCCTCCCCCCTTGTGGGGGAAGGAAAGGGTGGGGGAATGCACCTGAGCTGCAGGGACGCAATGCATTGCGCCCCTACCAGGCGCGACTTCAGTCGCATGGCTGGCTGGGTAAATGCAGCCAGACGTGATATAATATGCTGCTGGAAATGGAACTCACACACAACTCGCGCAGCGAATGAAACAAGAAATCCAGCTTGCCCATAGACAAATCCCGATCAGCGCGCGTGCCTCTGCACAGTCAGCGAAACACCCCCTGCGCAGCCTGCCGCCCTGGTATGCGGCGCTCCTGGCCGTCGCGCTCCTCGTCGCTGCTCTGGTGACCCTGTACACGGCCTACACCATCGCCTACGACGCTGCCGCCAACCTGGAAGTGAGCAGCAACACCCTCTCCCTGCCAGGCGGCTTGCAAGACATCCTGAACCCCGGCGGCGCTGAAGGCGGGAGCAGTAATGAACCCGGCCCCCGCCTGCCCCAGGGCACGCAGTTTACCCAGCGCGTGACGGTGCTTGTCCTGGGGATTGACCAGCGTCAGAACGAGCGTGGCCCCTGGCGCACCGACACCATGATCTTGCTCAGCGCCGATCCCAGAACCCAGAGCGCGGCGATGCTCTCCATCCCCCGCGACCTGTGGGTGGAGATCCCTGGCATCCGCGACGCCGGGGGCAATCCGGTGATTGAGCGCATCAACACGGCGAATGTCTTCGGGGACATCCGGGATTACCCCGGCGGCGGGCCAGCGTTGGCCATGCGGACGGTGGAGTACAACCTGGGCGTGCCGGTGGATTACTACATCGTGGTCAACTTCACCGCCTTTGAGAACCTGATTGACACCATCGGCGGCATTGACGTCGTCGTGCCGGAGGACATTTACGACCCCACCTATCCCGACGGCGCCAATGGCTATGAGCCCTTCTCCATTAAAGCCGGGCCACAACACCTTGACGGGCGCACCGCGCTCAAGTATGCCCGCACGCGCCATACCCGGGGCAGCGACTTTGACCGCGCCCGCCGTCAGCAACAGGTGATCCTGGCCATCCGCGATAAGGTCGTGCGCTTTGATATGCTGCCCACGCTGCTGATGCGAGCGCCGGAGCTCTACGCCAACTTCCGCAACAGCGTCAAGACCAACCTGACATTGGAACAGGCCATTGGGCTGATCCAACTGGCCCAAAGCATCCCTGAGGAGCGCATCCGCTCCGGCGTGATTGACCAGAACTATACAAGCGACTACGTCACGCCCACAGGCGAACAGGTGCTTATCCCCCAGCGGGAGAAGATCAGCGGGCTGATTGATTCCCTGTTTAACGCCGAGGCGGCGCCCCCGGCAGCGGGCACGCCCGACGAACAGGCCCATATCGCCGCCGAACGTGCCAGCATCGCTGTCCGCAACGGCGGCGCCGCGGCAGGCATGGCCGGGCAGGTGAAAGACTATCTGGAGAAGCGTGGCTTCAAAGTGGTGGAAGCAGGGAACGCCGACCGCTTTGATTACGCTCATACGCAGATCATTGACTATGCGGGCAAGCCGTACACAACACGGGCGCTGGCCCAGCTCTTCAACGTGCCCCAGGGCGCGATCCTGAGCGGCGCCAACCCCAGCTATCCGGTCAATATCGTGATCATCTTGGGTCGCGACTTCAAGCTCCCAGAGACGGAGCACTAAAAAGGCACGATGTTATTACGACACGAACTCTCCGAAGCGATTGCTCAGGCCATTCGGGCGGCCCAGGCTGCCGGTGACCTGCCTGTGTTTGACCTGCCGCGTGGGGGAAATACCATTGAGCGTCCGGTACAGCGCAGAAAAGGCACGGCGACACCAACCTACGGCGATTACGCCACGCCTATCTCGCTCTCGCTGGCGCGGCTCACCCATATCGCCCCACTCCAGGTCGCCGAACAGATCGTCAAGCACCTGCCGCCCCATCCCGCCATCGGCCAGGTGACCATCGCCCCACCGGGCTATATCAACTTCACCCTGGATGCGGCCTGGCTGGCGCGCCAGGTGGAGACTATCCTGGCGGCGGGCGAGACCTGGGGGAACCTGGCCCTGGGCGCGGGTCAGAAGGTCCAGGTGGAACACGGCAGCATCAACCCCACTGGCCCCTTACACGTCGCCCATGGGCGCAACGTGGTCATCGGCGACACCCTGGCGAATATCCTGGCGGCGGCAGGCTATCAGGTCCAGCGCGAATATTACATCAACGACGCGGGCAGCCAGGTGCGCAACTTCGGCGCCAGCGTCTATGCCCGCTATGCCCAGGCGCTCGGCCAGTACGTGCCTTTCCCAGAGCAGGGCTATCAGGGCACGTACGTGATTGAGATGGGCCACACCATCGCCAACGAGTACGGCTCCAGGTTCCTGGATATGCCCCGCGAGGAGGGGCTGGCCGCCGTCACTCAGATCGCCCTGGACCTGGTGCTTGCCGACATCCGCGATACACTGGCCCGGCTGCGCATCACTTACGACAACTGGTTCTCCGAGCGCAGCCTGTACACCAGCGGGCGCTGGGACCAGGTCTTCTCCCTGCTGAAAGAGAAAGGGCTGGTCACGGAGCGCGACGGCGCGGTCTGGTTCGCCGCCCAGGAATTGGGCGAGGACAAAGACGCAGTGCTTATCCGTTCGCCGCAGGTGATCGCCGACGAGCGCGACCGGCCCACTTACCTGGCCTCAGACATCGCTTACCTCTGGGATAAGCTGGTGGTGCGCGGCTTTGACAAGGCCATCTATGTCTGGGGCGCCGACCATCACGGCGACGTCCCCCGCCTGAAAGCGGCGGCCCGCGCCCTGGGGCTGGACCCCAACCGCATCGTCATCATTCTGTACCAGATGGTGCTGTTGCGGCGCGGCAACCAGATCGTGCGCATGTCCAAGCGCACCGGCGACATCATCACCCTGCGTGAGGTCATTGAGGAGGTGGGGCCAGACGCGGTGCGCTTCCTCCTGTTGACCCGCGCCGCCGATAGCCAGATGGACTTTGACCTGGAGCTGGCGGTGCGCCAGTCGGCGGAAAACCCCGTCTACTATGTCCAGTACGGCCATGCCCGCATCGCCAGCATCCTGCGCAAAGCCCAGTCCCTGGGCTTCTCCGCCGAAAACGGGGATGTCACCCGGCTGAACGACCCGGCGGAGCTGGCGCTCATCCGTAAAATGCTGGAATTCCCGGAGTTGATAGAGATGGCGGCAACCAACCTGGAGCCTCATCACCTGCCGCACTATGCCCAGGCCCTGGCTACAGTGTTCCACGATTTCTACGAGCGCTGCCAGGTTCTTCCCACTGAGCGCGCGCCGGTGGAACCGGCGCTGACAGCCGCCCGGCTCAAGCTGGTGCGCGCCGCCCAGATTGTCCTGGCCCGCACGCTCCATCTCATGGGCATGACCGCGCCGGAAGCCATGTAAATTAGCTATCAGCTTTCAGCCATCGGCTTTCAGCTTTGATGCACCGCAGGCTCATCCCACTCATCTCGCTTGTCGTCATCTTTGGCCTGATCATCGGCTGCGCCACGCTGTTCCCGCCAGCGCCACCGGCCCAGACCATCACGCCACTCACGCCCACCTCTCTCCCCTCCCCTCCCCCGACAGGGGAGGGGAGCGTCACCCCGGCCCCGGTTCGCACAGCGATACCTCTTCCCACCTTATCCTTGTCGGCCACAGCCACGCCCACCCCGACACTGGCCGGGGCTGCCTGCCCCCGGCCAGACGACATCTGCCTGACCCCCAACGATGTGCGCCTGCACCCTCCGGCGCCCGATGGGCCAGGCGTTCAGAAGGTCTTCAGCGGCGATCTGGTCACGTTTGAGATCAAAGCCCATCACATCTCCGCCATCGGCGCCAGCCCGCTGCCCGTCGTCGTTTATCTCGGTGAGACCCCGATCGCGCGCGGCCAATTCGGCCCCACCGACCTGAGCGGACAGAGTGAGGCCCTGTTCACCTGGGTGTGGGACACCACCGGCATGAGCGGCACACAGACGCTCTCCGTCGTTCTGGACCCGGATGGTACACTCCAGCAGGGCAACCCCGACCGCTCCAACGACACGGCGCAGATTCAGGTCCAGGTGCGCCCTGCTGAGGAGAGACCCGCCCTGGAACAGGGCGCCCGCTGGGCGCAGACGGAGACGGGGTGCTGCATCTTTCACTACATCACAGGGACCGCCGCGGAACGCGACCTGGCCCAATTGACCGCGCTGGCCGAGGCCAGCTTCGCCGAGGTAGAAGCGAGATTGCAGGCAGACCTGAGGGAGAAGCTCGTGGTCACTTTCGTGGGGCGCGTCTTAGGTCACGGCGGCTATGCCAGCGGCGAACTGGTGCTCTCCTACCTGGATCGCGATTACGCCGGCGGCGGGCGCGAGGAGGTCTTCTTGCACGAAGGCACGCACGTGATTGACCGTGAGTTCGCCCCGGCGCGATTGACCCTGCTGGCCGAGGGGCTGGCCGTGTATGTGGCTGGCGGCCACTTCCGCGCCGAACCGCTGCCGGAGCGGGCGGCGGCGCTCCTGGCCCTGGGCCGCTATCTCCCCCTGCGCCAGCTCGCCGACAACTTCTATCAATCCCAACATGAGATCGGCTATCTGGAAGGTGGCGCCTTCGTCCATTACCTTATCCACACCTATGGCCTGGAGCGATTTAAAGCCTTCTACGGCTCCTTTAGGAACGATGACCGCCGCCCGCAGTCCGAACAACTGGACGCCGCCTTGCAACAATTCTTCGGCGCGGGCCTGGAGGAGATGGAGCAACGCTGGCTGGCCGAACTGCGGGCGTTGGGCCCCAAGCCAGAGCAGGAAACCGACCTGCGCGACACCATCGCTTTCTACGACAGCGTGCGGCGCTACCAACAACTCATGGACCCAACGGCCTATTTCCTGGACGCCTGGCTGCCCGATTTCAGCCAGGCGCGCCAGCGCAACATCGTCGCGGATGCCTTGCGCCATCCCACAACGCCGGAACATATCGCCCTGGAGACCATGTTGATCGCCGCCGACACCCACTTTGATGCCCACGAGTACGAGCAGGGCGAGCGCCTCCTGGGGAGCATCAACGCGGTGCTGGACACGATCCGACAGGTGGGTGACAGGCCCCGCTTTGACGATCCGCTGGCGGCCCAATATCTCGCCATTGTGCGCCAGGTGCTCGCCGCGGGCTACGAGCCTCAGCAGATCACCCTCAAGGGCACCACCGCCGAAGTGCGGGCTATCCGTACATGGCCGACTCTGGCGCAGCTTACCCTGGAGCTTCGTGCCGGGCAGTGGGTGCTCAGCGATTAGGTAGCTAACCGGGCTTACTCTGGCGCTCGCGGGCGCGGAAAATGAAGCGCAAAGGCGTCCCCAGGAAGCCGTAGGCCTCGCGCAGCGTGTTTTCCAGATAGCGCTCGTAGGAGAAATGCACCAGCTTGGGGTCGTTGACGAAGAACACAAACGTTGGTGGGGCCACGCCGACCTGGGTGGCGTAGTAAAAGCGCAGCCGTTTACCCGCCTTGCTCGGTGGCGCGTGGCGGGCCACAGCCTCTTGCACCAGGCGGTTTAACTCGCCGGTGGGGAGGCGCAACATGCGCGCCTGGTGTACCTGGACCGATGTGGGCAGCACCTGGCTCACATGCTGGCCGGTCTTGGCCGAGATGAACAGCACAGGTACATAATCCAGGAATTTCAACTCCAGGCGCACACGTCGGGCAAACTCCTCCATCGTGTGCGCCTCCTTCTTGACCAGGTCCCACTTGTTTACCAGCACCACCACCCCTTTGGCCTCGTCCAGGATGAAGCCAGCCACATGGGCATCCTGTGCGGTCACCCCTTCGGTGGCGTCAATCAAAAGAAGGGCCACGTCTGCCCGCTGGATGGCCTTCAGCGCCCGCAACACGCTGTAGCGCTCAATGCCGCGCTCAATGCGCCCGCGTCGGCGGATGCCCGCCGTATCAATCAGGACGATCTCCTGACCCTCCCAGACCATGCGCGTATCAATGGCATCGCGGGTGGTGCCGGGGAGTGGGCTGACGATGGCCCGCTCCTGCCCCAGGAGGCGGTTGAGGAGCGAGCTTTTGCCTACATTCGGGCGGCCCACGATGGCGATCTTGATCGCCTCCTTCTCCTCTTCCTCCTCCCGATACGGCGGCAGGGCCGCCACCACCGCATCCAGCAGGTCACCCACCCCCGTGCCATGCAGCGCCGAGATCGGATAGACAGTGGCATCCAGGCCCAGGCTATAGAAGTCCACCGCCGAGAGCCTGCGGGCGGGGCTATCGGCCTTATTGGCGGCGATGAACACCGGCTTGCACGTGCGGCGCAAGATCTCGGCGACCTCTTCATCGGCAGCCGTCAGCCCGGCGGCGGCATCGGTCACGAAAACGATCGCATCGGCCTCGGCGATGGCCATCTCGGCCTGCGCCCGGATCTCGCGCAGATAGCGGTCCGAGGCCGTCGCTTCCGGTGTGCTGCCGCGCACCGCCTGGCGCGGGCCTTCCAGCACCTCAATCCCGCCGGTATCCACGACGGTGAACGTCACCCCATTCCACTCGCTGTCGGCCTGGATGCGGTCGCGTGTTGTTCCCGGCGCCTCATGGACGACGGCAATGCGCGCCCCCACCAGGCGATTGAACAGCGTGGATTTGCCTACGTTCGGGCGACCGACAAGGGCTACAATGGGCTTGGGCATAGGTCAGTAGTCAGTAGTCAGACAGGTCACCAGGGGGTGCCTGTACTTCTCCAACCGAGTGATTTCATCAATCCGACAACCATCGCCGCGATCTCGTCAGCTTCTGTTATGAGCAGGTCAGCACGTTCATCAGGCAGAAACCCCAGACCACGTGCAATATCTACGGCTGTCATGGTTTCATACACTGACCTCAAGGCAATTTCCAGAAACCGGCAGAACTCTTTACCGGAATTATTACCGGTTCCCTCCGCAATGTTGAGCGGAATAGCGCTGGCTGCACGTCGAAGCTGGCTAATCAGCCCAAATCGTTCTTCATTTGGCCATTCACGGCTCTCGCGATAAATTGTCACCGTGAATGTCATGGCGCGCTGCCATACCTTAAGCTCACGATATTTATGCATCTTATCTGATTACTGACTACTGACTACTGGCTACTGTCAAGGACGTGGTGTCGGTGTGGGCGGCGTCGCGCTGATGGTCACCTGGATCAGGCTGGGCAGCACATTCTCCATTCTCACCCCTTGCGGCAAGATCTCCACCTGCGGTGGCACCTGGAACGTGCCCGCCCCATAGCCGACCAGGTTGAGTACAACCCGCACATCCTCCGGCTTGAGATTCTCTAAGACGGTTAATGGCCCGCTCAACAGGACATCTACTGTCTCCGGCGATATACTGATCAGATACAGATTAGGGCCCAGGCCCTGCACATCCAGCCGCTTGGTCACACGCACGCTGCTCTCAATCGGCAAGATCTCCACCTCAATTGTCAGGAAGTTGCTCTGATCTACGAGTGAGATGCCTTCCGGCAGCCTCAGGCTGACACGTTGGAACACCGTGCCCGTAGCGTCGCTGATGTCCACCGGCTCGGTCTCAATCACCCCGACCGCAGCCACAACCTCTGGCCTGCCGGTAATGAGCACGGTGGGCGGCGTAAGCGTGATCTTGTTGATGCGATAACCAGCGGCTGGCTGCCCCTTCCAATTCACCTTGATCGCCACCTCGCGGAAGTCCTCAAGCTGGTGAATCCCCACCGTGATCGTCACGGCGCGTGGGGTAGGTGTGAGCTGGGTGAACTCATTTCCCTGGTCATCCAGGAGCGTAACCGGCACGACCTGCTGCACCGTCGCCCGCGCCCCCGCAATGGAAATGCGAGCTACCGCCTCACTCACCAGGTTCACCAACGAGGCCGGGCCACGCACAAGCACCGCAGTCGGTGTGATCACCGGCGTATCCTGGGCAAAGCCCGGCGCCGGGCGGCCATCTACACTGAATTTGACCGGCAACTCCCGATCCACGATCGGCTGTAAATCCACCGTCACCTGAGAGGGGAGAATGGCGAGGACTTCCACCAGCCTGTGGCTGTAACCGGCCTGAACCGGCACTATATACCGGCCCACCCCCGCCTGACCCAGATCAACCCTCAGGTCCAACCGATCCGGGTTAGCCCTCAACTCATCCACCATGGAACGCGGCCCCCGCACCCTCACCTGGGCTATCTCCGGGATCGCCCCCGAATTCATGATCTGGGTGTCAGGCGGCTGGTTGATCAAGTGGATCGGGACCTGTGGGAGCGTTTCCTGCACAATAGGGTCGGCCTCCTGCTCAGCCACGACCCAGATCAGCACTGCCAACGCCAACGATAGGAGCAAAGAGGTGAGATTGCTGAGAAGCCAACGCATGGGATATCACAGAGAGCTATCCAGCCACACCGTTTACGCTGTGGTTCACTGCCCGCTTTCACCTGTCTGCAGAGGAACACCCTCCGCCCTCCGCCCTCCGCCCTCGGCTGTGGCCTCATAACCGCTGGCTGAGAGTCCCATCCCCTTATCCCCCTCCGGCTCAGGGCGGGGGACGCTGCGCTGCGCTTCAACGCCCTCGGAGGGCTGCCCCCGGCCCCCCGGCCCGCGGCGCAGCCAGGGTAGCCAGAGGGGAGCCGGACGGCGCGGTTGCTGGAAGGCATGCAGGATTGTCGCCAGGCGCTGGGCATCCAGGCGGCGGATCATGCGCCCGTTATGCGCCACCGAGATCTGCCCGGTCTCCTCGGAGACGACCACGGCCACCGCATCGCTGACCTCACTGATCCCTAAGGCAGCGCGGTGGCGCAGGCCCATACGGCGCTCGGTGAGTGTGCCGCTGGACGACAGCGGCAGGATGCAGGCCGCGGCGGCCACCCGCGTGCCCCGGATGATCACAGCGCCATCATGCAACGATGTGCCGATGTAGAAGATCGTCAGGAGCAACTCCGGCGTCACCTTCGCATCAATGATCACACCGGTATCAATATACTCCTGCAGCCCTGTCTCGCGTTCCAAAACGATCAGCGCCCCATGCCGGCGCTCCGACAGGCGCTGGCAGGCCATCACCACCGGCTCAATCACCGATTCCTGCCTGCCCCACCAGCGCCCGCCGGTGGAGACCACCCCGCCCAGGCGTTCCAACGCCCGGCGCAGTTCGGGCTGGAAGATGACGGGGATAGAGAACAGCAGCACCGGCAGGGTGTTCCGTAGCAGCCAGCTCAGCGCGACCAGCCGCAGGAAGGTGCTCGTCAACAGGCTGCCCAACAAGATCAGGATGATCAGGCCACGGACAAGTTGAACGGCTCGCGTGCCCCGCAGCAGGGTCAGTAGCAGGAAGAAGACCAGCGCTACCAGCAGGATGTCAACAGCGTCGGTCCATTGTAAGCGTTCAAGCAACAGACGTATATCTTCAAGCATCTCAGTATTCAGCTATCCGCTTCAACCTCCCCCGCCCGCCCCCAGCTTAAAGCTGAAGGCTGACCGCTGATGGCTGACAGCTACACATTAGCGCCCGCCTACGGCTTTGAAGCGCTCGCGCAGGCCCACCTCTTCAGGGTAGTTATTGACCAGCTCTTCCAACACACTGCGCACCCGGGCGATCTCGCCCCGTTGCTTGTACAGATGCAACAGCGCATCCAGCTCGGCTAAGGCGCGCTGGCTCTGCCCCAGCTTGAAATAGAGTCCCACCAACGCCTCAATCGCGCGCTCATCCTCCGGCGCCAGGCGGCGGATCTGCTTGTAAACAATCGTCGCGCTTTGCCAGTCCAGCCGCTGCGTATCAATATCGCCCAGGCGGTGCAAGATTTGCACCGCAGCGTGGCGGCTGCCCAGGCGCGAGGCCAGCTTGAGAGCCTCACGGTACACCTCGGCGGCCTTATCCACCTGGGCCAATTGATAATACGCATCGGCCAGCGCCAGGGTTTGCTCCAGAGCCCGATCAAGCTGGCCGCGCTGGAGCAAGAGCGCGATCAAGGTCTCCTGTGTCCCCAATTCCAGCGGGGACAGGCGTAGCTGCGCCATGCAGGCGGCGATGGCACGATTCACGTCGCCCCGCTCGCGGTAGGTTTGGGCGATGATCCCGTATTTGGCCGCGGCTTCTTCCAGCCGCCCTTCCTGCGCCAGGAGTTCGGCCAGGCGCTCATGCGCTGGCAGGTAGAAGGGCGCCAGCTCAATGGCCCGATAGCACTCCTCAATGGCGGTCATGACATGGCCCTGCTCAATCGCCCGGCGGCAATCGGCCATGGCCTTGAGCACACGCCCGCCCGTCGCCTGGAGGTCCAGCATCTCCCCCAGGCTGACCGTCATGCCCGCCTCTGCCGAAGCCTCATTGAGGCGCTGGCGGGCCTGGGCCGCCCGCATCTGCCAGTCCGGGCCACTCAGGAAGGACACCAAGGCGTTGGTGAAAGCAATCGCCTGCTCGCGCTGCCCTCTGGCGGTATAAGTATCCGCCAGGCTGGCGTAGAGTTCAATCACGCTCTCCGCCTCCCCTTCCGCCGTCGCAGAGACGTCCACGATCTTGAGCGCTTCAATGAAATGGCGCACCGCCTCTTCAATCTGGCCCATCGCCCGGTAGCATTCACCCATCGCGAAATGGCTGCCGAGCGCATACGCCGGGTCCTCCACCGAGCGGCGCAGTTCGCGGAGGGCCTCGTCAAAGCGCAACTGCTCCTGATACAGCAGGCCGAGGTTGAAGTGGAAGGCTGCGCTGTCCTCACCGGCGGCTCGCGCCTCCTCAAACGCCTGGATGGCCGCGCGGCTATCGCCCGCTTTTTGGGCATCCAGCCCCTGCATCAGCAGGGCGCCAACGGACGAGGGACGACGGGCAGCGGATGAGGCATCGCCATTCCGTTCTTCCTCTTTCGCCCTTCGTCCTTCGTCATTCAGGATGTCACGGAATGAAGAAGGCTCATCGCTTGTGGGAAGGGTGGCCGCACGTTCAGCCAGCGCCGCCAGCGCCTTCTCGCGGGCGTCCAGCGCCGGGTTGTCTTGCGACGATGCCGACAGGCTGACCGCATGAAAGCTCATGGTGGCGAGCGAGGTGTTGTCCAGGGCATGCCCCTGGCGCAACAGGTCCAGGGCGCGCAGCACCTCCGCGTCGTGGGGGTCCAGTTGCAAGGCCGCCTGGCAGGCCGCGATGGCCTTGTCCATTTCATGCCGCTGGGAGAACAACCTGGCGACGGTGAGATACTCCTGGATCGCCTGGCGGGTTTTCCCCTGGCGCTCATACACGCGGGCCAGGCCCTGGTGGGGGCCGATCAGGTCGGGGGCCAGGCGAGCAGCGCGTTCCCAGGCGGCCACCGCCGACAATTCGCCCTGGATGGTGTGCTGGCGCAGATGGGCTTCAGCCAGCAACAAGAGGGTGCGGGCGGCTTCACCAGGCTGACCCAGCTTCTCCTGAATCTCAGCGACTTTTTCCAGCGCGACTGTATTGGAGGAGTTCTGCCGGGCCAGGCGTTGATACACAGTCAGCGCTTCGGGCAGGCGATTCAATTGCACCAGCGCCATCCCCAACCCGGTCAAGGCGGCGGGATCATCGGGGATGATGGTGAGCGCGGCCTGATACGCCGCGACGGCCTGGGCCCACTGCCGATCCCAGGCGAAGCTATGACCGCGGTGCAGCGCCCGCTGAAACGCTTCCTGTTTGCCCCCGGGCTGCAGCCCGGTGATGGGCCGATCTTGACTGACCATGAAAACACCCCTCCTTAAACGATGTCATACACCAATAACTGAGCCAAAATGGCCTTCTGCGCGTGCAGGCGGTTTTCCGCCTGGTCAAAGATCACCGAATGAGGGCCATCAGCGACCTCATCGGTGATCTCCTGGCCCCGGTGGGCAGGGAGGCAATGCATGACGCGGACATCGGGGCGGGCCTGGGCCACCAGCGCCGCGTTGACCTGGTAAGGCGGGAAGACCTTTAGCCGCACCTCCATCTCCGCCTCCTGGCCCATACTCGTCCACACATCGGTATAGATGATATGCGCGCCCCGCACGGCCTCCACCGGGTCCTCGGTCTCCATGACGGTGCTCCCACTCTGGGCGGCAAACTCGCGGCCCAGGCGCATCACCCCGGCGGGGAGGTGGTAGCCCGGCGGCGAGGCGATGGCGAAGTCCAGGCCCATCTTGGTCGCGCCGAAGAGCAACGACGTGGCCACATTGTTCCCATCGCCAACGTAGGCCAGCTTCAAGCCCCGCAACCGGCCAAAGATTTCATATATGGTCAACAGGTCGGCCAGCCCCTGGCAGGGATGGCTGTAATCGGAGAGGCCGTTAATCACGGGCACCCGTGAATAACGGGCCAGCTCAACAACATGCGCGTGGGCGAAGACACGCGCCATGATCGCGTCCACATAACGCGAGAGGACGCGGGCGACATCGGCGATGCTCTCGCGCTTGCCCAGGCCGATCTCATCCGGCGAGAGGTACAGGGCGTGACCGCCCAGGTGCAGCATGGCCACGTCAAACGAGACCCGCGTGCGCAGCGAGGGCTTCTGGAAGATCATGCCCAGCGTCTTGTTCGCCAGGATGGGGCGATTGCCCCCCTGACGCCACTCCTGCTTCAGGTCAATCGCCAGGTCAAGCAGGCGTTGAATTTCGTCCGCCGAGAGATCGGCGAGGCTGAGGAAATGTCGCATGTGTGATCCCCCTGGGACTGGCAATCCAGTAGCAGCGCGGCCACCTTCTCAGACCGAAGACCACGGGCGGAGGATAAAGATCATCGGCCTCCATCCTTGTCTAGTATAACACAAAGCAAGCCGGGACGATACCCCCAAAATGTACCCTCAGGCAGTCTCAGTAGATCGCAGAAGTGTCACTCTGAGCCAGAGCCCTGAGCCGAAGCCCTGACCCTGAGCGCAGCGAAGGGGAAGGGGAAGCGAAGGGGTAGCGAAGAGTCTCTTGTGAGCTTCATAAGAGATGCTTCGCCAGGCTCAGCATGACACACCTGTGATCTGCTGAGTCCGCATAACCTCAGCACGCACGGCCTGCACACCAGCCAGGGGGTGTTGCCCCTTGTGCTCATACTCCGGCAGCATCGCGACACTGACCAGGCCACACTCATGGACGAGCGTCGCCTGCGGCGGGTCAGCGTCTTGTGGGCGGAAAGCGGCAGAGATCAGCAAATGTCCCGCTGATCGCTGGGATCAGGTGGGGGCGCATTAACCGAGTGGACACCGAGGGGTTCAATAGCGAGCACGTCTCGTGCCCTGGCTGTCAGCCAATAGGTGGCGGCGGGGAACTTCTTGTTGCTATCAATCAGGCCATGCTCCCAGAGATACATCACAACCGCCGGATCAACCGGCACAGGCGGGCCCTCCAGAGGGTGCAACCGGTAGATCTTATGACCTTCCAGGTCGCGATGGGATTTCAGCAGTTGGCCCTGCGCCATCGCCTGGAGCACACGCAGATGGGCTACGCTCAACTTGAACCGCCTGGCTGCACCCGGCATGGCAAACACCCCACAGGCCCTCAACCGAGGAGATGAATATATTCCTGGAGCTTGCGTTGATTGATCTTCACGTACTGGTCTTTGATGATCTGGTCCATCTCCTCCGGCGTCAGCCGGTAGCTCAGAATGGTCAGGGCATCCTCCGGCGATTGGCCGTAGGCCAGCTTCTTCTTCCCATTCTTCATGTTAAACAGATACATGTAGTGGGGATTACTGAAGCTGCTCATAGGCACCTCCGCAGGTCAGGCTTTCGCCAGCGCATCCATGAAGTAGCCATTGCGTTGCCTAGCCAGCTCAGGCAGGCCCTTGTTAATCTCGTCGTCGTACTTGCCCGCCAATAGTTCGCGGTAAAACTGATAATCAATCCCCTTCACCTTCTCGTCATCGGGGAAGCGATGGTAATTCTCCTTGGTCATCAGGCTCTTCCCCTCAGCGATGAGCTGGTAGCCCAGGGCCGAGCCGGGGTAAGGGGCGTAGAAGGAGATAGAGGGCATGGCGCGGCGCATGTACTTGATCATGCGCATCGTCTTGAACGCATCCTCACGGGTCTCGCCTGGGATCGCCAGCATAAAGTTCGCCCAGAAGATAGGCGCGGGCCTGCCCTGGCGCTCCAGGTCATCGGCAATGCGATGCAGCAGGTCAATCGTGAAGTAATTGTCCTCTTCGGTACATTCTTTGTTGAGGATTTTCAACACGCGGTCGCTGCCCGACTCAAAGCCGATAGACACCGTGAGCCAGTTGGTCTCGCGGATGAGGGCCTCAAACAGTTCCGGCCACTGGCGCACCGTGTCGGCGCGGGCAGCGGCCCAATAGGGCCACACCTTGTTGGCCTTACGCGGGTACTTCTCCAGCCATTCCTCCAGCCAGCTTGGGTTTTGGAAGAACATGGAATCGTGGATGACGACAGAACCGACGCCATATTTGCGGTCCAGAAAGTTCAGTTCGTCAATGACCATATCCACCGGCCGGCGCCCCATGTTGGGGATATAGGAGTTCTCGTTGCAGAAAACGCACTGCCAGGGGCAGACACGGCTGGTGAGGATGGTGGCGACCGGCGGTGGCCCCCAGCCGCACTCCGGCTCCAGCGGCCAGTTGAACTTCTTAGCCAGCTTGCGGCTGGCGGGCTTAGGCCAGAGCGTGCGGTCAATCATAGGCCACTCCGCCATCGTCGTCGCGCCCCTCCCCATGACCACGCGGGGGAAGTCTTCCGGATGCGTAACCAGGTCCACGATGATCTTCTCGCCCGGCCCCACGCAGATCTTATCAAATTCCTCAACGGCCTCCATCTCATCCAGCGCCACCGTGGCGTGCATCCCGCCTGTCAGGACAATGCCGTTGGGGTTGACCTGCTTGAAGAGCCTGGCCGAACGATAGGCCACCGGGAAGGTGTAGCTGCGCACGTTCATGATGAGCATGTCGTAGCCAGCCAGCTTGCGTTGCACCTCATCCCAGGTGGTGCAGGCGCGGGTTGAGGCCAGATCGGTCATGACGCCATTTTGGTGCAGGATGGTGCGCAGTAGCCCCAGGCCGTGATCCTGCCACTGCTCGTGGGGACCAGCGGGGTTAACCAGGTCGCCCAGGTCGCCCAGGTCCAGCCACAGGCGTCTGGGCTTGCCATCGGATGAGGGCACGCGCGACGATTCGCGTTTCAACCAGGGGAAGCGCAACATATAAGCCTCCTCACAATGGCGAAGTTATTTTACCTTTGACCAAGGCCCGACCCCCCCCGGTCGGCGATTAGATAGGCTGGCGGCCCGCAAAGCCTGTATGCAGCTCATGCCAGTAGCCGATCTGCGGCTCGCCGTAGCGCCAGCACAAATAGATTTCCCGGCCATCACGGTAACTCAGGAAATCCACCAGGCCGGTGTTCACATCTTTCAGTATCACACCCAGGTCTTGAATCGCCTGGACGTTTTGACGCACCCTCTCAAAATCAAAGACGAGAGCGCTGGTGAAAGCGTTCCCGCCATTCTGGACGGCCTTTTCCAGAACCGGCCAGAGTTCGGACTGTTGTGCCAGGATGCGCTGCCGCACCGCCAGGATTTCACCGATGAGGTCTTCAAGCTGCGGCAGCAGTGCATTGGCCTCCTTCAATGTGAACACACGGGTAGAGTAATGTTGTGAATTCATTCCGCCAGGTATCAACCCAAGTATAACACAGCGCAAAGACAGGTGCAAGTGACCCCCACAAACAGGCAGGGGCCTCGGTTTTCACCTCAGAAAACCCGCCGATTAGAAATCGGCGGCTTCTTGTGAGAAACCCGCTACGGGGGTTTGACCCAAGTAGCCGGAGGAGTCTATCCCCCGGCGGACTCCTGGCCGCAACACCTTGCGACTGTCCCCAGTTTATAGTACACTATCCATATCAATATCTATCCGAGGAGATATGACCAGGGTACTTGGAGTGGATATGACCGAGCAGAAGCCCCTTCCGGTGGGGGCACCCGCCCCCGATTTTAGCCTCCCGGGGACGACCGACTCTCCTATCCGCTTAAGCGATTACCGTGGCCACAAACATGTCCTCCTGGCCTTCTATCCCTTTGACTTCAGCCCGGTGTGCAGCCTGCAATTGCCCGACTTGCAGAAACGCCTGCACGAGTTCCACAGGCTCAACACAGAGGTCTTAGGGATCAGCGTGGATAGCCCGTACTCGCATCGCGCCTTCGCCCAACAGCTCGGCCTGACCTTTCCCCTTCTCTCTGACTTTGCCCGCGAGGTCTCACGAGCGTATGGCGTGCTGCGCGAGAGCGGCGCATCCGAGCGTGCCTTGTTCCTGGTGGATAAGGAGGGCACCATCCGCTATACCTACGTCAGCGACCTTGGCCAGGTACCGGATGTTGAGCCGGTCTTAACGCTGCTCCGGCAACTGGAGCAGGGCTGAAGCGGAGGCGCGTTCGTGCTCACACCTGTTGAAAAAATTATATTCGCTGTGGCCAGCCTCGCCACACTCTATGCCGCATGGCGGGTCGTGGACCGTATTGTCCGCATTATCCGTCGCGGGCACGGCCAGGTAGACTGGAGCGTTGTCCCCCGGCGCCTGCTCACCGTCCTGGTGAAGACAATCACCCTCCAGCCCACCTTCCGCCTGCGTCTGGGCCCCAGCCTGTTCCATGCGTTTGTGGCCTGGGGCTTTATGTTTTATCTGCTGGTAAACACCGGGGATGTGTTAGAAGGCTACATCCCCGGCTTTCGCTTTTTAGGGACGGGCCTGATCGGTGACCTCTACCGGCTGATGGGCGACCTGCTCAGCGTGGCCGTCCTGGTCGGCATGGTGGCGCTGGTCATCCGTCGCTGGCTACTTCGCCCCGCCAGCCTGAACACGCGCGAGGAGACCGGGCTCAGCCCGAAGGCCCGCGCGGGCATCTGGCGCGATTCGGCCATCGTGGCCACGTTCATCCTGGTGCACGTGGGCTCGCGCTTCCTGGGGCAGAGCGTCAAGATCGCCGCGCAGAGCACAGATGTCTGGCAGCCCTTCGCCACTGCTGTCGCTGGCCTATGGGCGGGCCTGGCGCCCGGCGCGAGAGAGGTCGCCGAGCATGTGTTCTTCTGGCTGGCGCTGGGCACGATCCTGCTGTTCATCCCCTACTTCCTCTACTCCAAGCACATCCACCTGTTCTTTGCGCCGTTGAACTTCCTGCTCAAGCCGGAACGCCGCTCTATGGGCGAACTCAGCCGGCTGGATTTTGAGGATGAGACGCTGGAGCAGTTTGGGGCGACGCGGATTGAGGACCTGGGCTGGGAGCAGCTCATGGACGCCTACGCCTGCATCATGTGCTACCGCTGCCAGGAGGTCTGCCCCGCCTACAACACCGGGAAGGTCCTCTCCCCGGCGACGATGGAGATCAACAAGCGCTATCTGCTGAACGCTGAAGGCGCCCGCCTGGCGCGAGGCGAGCCCAGCTCGGTGACGCTGGTAGATGCGATCATCCCGGAGGAGGCCGTGTGGGCCTGCACGGCCTGCGGCGCCTGCGTGGACATCTGCCCGGTGGGCAACGAGCCAATGCGCGACATCCTGGACATCCGCCGTGCCCTGGTCCTGATGGAGAACCGCTTCCCCCGCCAGTTGCAGAACGCCTTCCGGGGCATGGAGCGCACGGCCAACCCCTGGCAGGTGCCGCCCGGCGACCGGCTGAATTGGGCCGAGGGCTTAAACGTGCCCACGATTGAGCAGAACCCCCAGCCGGACGTGCTGTGGTGGGTGGGGTGCGCGCCAGCGACCGACGCCCGCGCCCAAAAAACCGCTCGCGCCTTCGCCCAGGTCCTGAACGCCGCTGGTGTCAACTATGCCGTGCTGGGCCCGCATGAGCGCTGCACTGGCGATTCCGCCCGGCGCGCGGGCAAGGAGGACCTGTTCTATGAGCTGGCCAGCGCCAATGTGGAGAGGCTCAATGACATTGCCCCCAGGCGCATTGTCACCACCTGCCCCCACTGCCTGCACACGCTCAAGAATGAGTACCCGGCGTTTGGAGGCCATTACGAAGCCATCCACCACACCCAACTGATCAACGAACTGCTTGGCGCCGGGCGCCTGAAGCTGCGCCGCGATAGCCAGGGTAAAATCACCTTTCATGACCCCTGCTACCTGGGCCGCCAGAACGGGATCATTGCGGAGCCGCGCGCAGTGTTACGGCAGGCCCAGGCCGACCTGGTGGAGATGCCGCGCTATGGCAAGAAGTCGTTCTGCTGTGGCGCGGGCGGCGCTCAGATGTGGAAAGAAGAGGAGCATGGGGCCGAGCGGGTCAACGCCAATCGCCTGCGCGAGGCCATGGCGACCGGTGCGGACACGCTGGCCGTTGGCTGCCCCTTCTGTATGATCATGCTCACCGATGCCGCCAGAAATGCTGGTGGCCAGATGGAAGTATTGGACGTGGCCGAGATCGTGGCCGCGTCGCTGGATGCACCATAGGGCAACCCATGTAATTGCCCTGAGGTCTAAAGGAGAGGAGTCACTATGACCGCCAAAACTGTCGCTACAGTAAAAGAGACAAAAGAGACCAGGGAAGACTTAAACCCGGAGACGCTCCTGGAGATGTACGAGTGGATGCTCCTGGCGCGCCGCCTGGATGAGCGCGCCTGGCTGCTCCACCGCCAGGGCAAGATCACCTTCCATATCTCCGGTATGGGCCATGAGGCCATCCACATCGGCACGGCCTATGCCATACGCCGGGGCTACGACATCCTGTATCCCTATTACCGCGACCTGGGGCTGTGCCTGGCTGTGGGCATGACCCCGCGCGAGTTCATGCTGGGGCTGTTTGGCCGCAAGGGCGACCCCAACAGTGGGGCGCGCCAGATGCCCTCTCACTGGGGGATCAAACGCCTGAACATCATCTCCGGCTCCAGCCCGGTGGCGACTCAGGTGCCTCAGGCGGCGGGGTCGGCGCTGGCAGAGAAGCTGAAGGGGGGCGACCGCGTGGTCCTCGCCTTCCTGGGAGAAGGCTCCACCAGCGAGGGCGATTTCCACGAGGCGCTCAACTGGGCCGGTGTGCATAAACTGCCGCTGATCGTGGTCGTGGAGAACAACCTCTACGCCATCTCCGTCCCTATCCACCTTCAGATGAACATTGAGAATGTGGCTGACCGCGCCTGCGCCTATGGCATCGCAGGCGTGACGGTGGATGGGAACGACATCCACGCGGTCTACCACGAGATGAAGAAGGCAGTAGAGCGGGCGCGCTCCGGCGGCGGGGCGACCCTGTTTGAGGCTAAGGTGTATCGCCTGGTGCCCCACTCCTCGGATGATGACGACCGCACCTATCGCAGCCGCGAGGAGGTGGAGGCGCACAAGAAGACTGAGCCCCTGGTGCGCCTGCGCACCAAACTCATGGAGCGCGGCATCCTGACCCAGGAGCGCGACCAGCAACTGGAGGAGAAAGTGGCCGCGATAGTGGACGACGCCCAGGCCTATGCCGAGGCTGCGCCCTGGCCCGATCCAGAGGACGCGCTGGGGAAGGTGTACGCTGATTAGACGAAGGACGGATAAAACCCCAGTACCGGGCTTTAGCCCGGTTCCGTCGTCCGTCCATTCAGGAGGAACCATGGCAGAAATCACACTTATTGAAGCGATTCGCCAGGCGATGGATGAGGAACTGGCGCGGGATGAGACGGTGTTCATCACCGGCGAGGACGTGGGCCCGCGCGGTGGCGTGTTCCGCGCCACGCAGGGGCTGTACGAGAAGTATGGGCCCAAGCGGATCATTGACTCGCCGCTGGCTGAACTGTCCATTGTGGCTGTGGGCATCGGCGCGGCGCTGAACGGCATGAGGCCCATCTGTGAGATCCAGTTCGCCGACTTCATCCATCCGGCCTTCAACCAGATCGTCAACGAGGCGGCGCGCATGTACTATCGCTCCAACGGCCAGTTCCCTGTGCCTATGGTCATCCGCGCGCCCTATGGCGGGGGTGTGGGCGGCGGGCTGTACCATTCGCAGTCGGTCGAGGCCTTCTTTGCCCATGTGCCCGGCCTCAAGGTGGTCATCCCCTCCAACCCGTATGACGCCAAGGGCCTGCTCAAGAGCGCCGTGCGCGATAACAACCCGGTGCTGTTCTTTGAGCCCAAGAAGGGCTACCGGCTGATCAAAGGCGAGGTGCCGGAGGGCGAGTACACCGTGCCCATCGGCCCGGCCAGGGTGACGCGCGAGGGCAGCGATCTCTCGGTCTATGCCTACGGCATGATGCACTACTATTGCCTCCAGGCCGCCGAGATGGTCGCCCAGGAAGGGATTGACGTGGAGGTGGTGGACATCCGCACGCTGGCGCCGCTGGACAAGGAGACCATCCTGAACTCGGTGAAGAAGACGAGCAAGGCGCTGATCGTGTATGAGGACAATCTGACGGGCGGCTTCGGCGCCGAGGTCGCCGCGATCATCGCTGGCGAAGCCTTTGAGTATCTGGACGCGCCGATCATGCGCCTGGCCGGGCCAGATGTCCCCGGCGTGCCTTTCAGCCACCCCATGCAGGAGTTTTTCATGCCGAACCCGCAAAAGATCGCGGATGCGATGCGGAGGTTGGCCGCTTACTGACGTCAGGCGTTGAACGTGACACGCCATGACGTTTGAGGTATCAGCAGGAGGACAAATGGCAACACAAGTGGTCATGCCCCAACTGGGCGAGAGCGTCGTTGAAGGCAAGGTGACCAAATGGCTCAAGCGCGAGGGAGAGCAGGTTGACCGCAACGAGCCCCTGTTGGAAGTGGAGACCGATAAGGTCACGACCGAAGTGCCCGCGATAGAAGGTGGAACGCTGCTCAAGGTGTTTGTCCCGGAGGGGACAACGGTGAGAGCGGGGACGCCTCTGGCGGTCATTGGCCAGCCGGGCGAGCCGATCCCGGCGGGCGGGCCGCTGCCTGCAGCGCCCGGTGAGCACGTCGCACCCTCACCCCCACCCCCAGCCGGGCCGAGGCCCGCTGCCGGGGAAGAGAGAGCGGCCAGGGGCGAGAAGGCCAGCTTCATCTCACCTGTCGTCGCCCGCATCGCCGCCGAGCACAACGTGGACCTCAGCCAGGTGAAGGGCAGCGGCCAGGGCGGGCGCATCACCAAGCAGGATGTCCTGGCCTACATTGAGGCCCGCGAGAAGGCCAAAGCCGCTCCGCCGCCGGAGAAGAAAGAGGAACTGCCCCCCTGGGAGCAGCCCGGCCTGGGCGAGCTTTTCCGCCCCACCGAGGAGGTCTTCGGCCCGGCGCCTGCGCCCCCTGCAGCCGCCGCGCCGACCCCCACCCCGGCCTCTGCCGGGGTGGTACCGCCCCCCGCCGAAGTGCTGCCCCTGACGAGCATCCGTCAGGCCATCGCCGAGCACATGGTGCGCAGCAAGCACACCTCGCCCCATGTTACCACCGTGTTTGAGGTGGATATGAGCCGCGTCGTCGCCCACCGCGAGAGGTTCAAAGCAGCCTATGAGCGCGATGGCGTCAAACTCACCTATACCGCCTATTTTGTCAAAGCTGCTGTGCACGCGCTCAAGGCCTATCCGATCGTCAACTCCTCCTGGAGCGATCAGGGCATCGTGCTTAAGCGCCAGATCAACATCGGCGTGGCCGTCTCGCTGGGCGACGAAGGGCTGATCGTGCCGGCGATCAAGGGGGCAGACAATCTTAACCTCCTGGGCGTTGCGCGGGCGGTCAACGACCTGGCCGAGCGGGCGCGCAATCGCCAGCTCAAGCCCGACGATGTACAGGGGGGCACATTCACGATCACCAATCACGGTGTCTCCGGCAGCCTGTTCGCCACGCCGATCATCAACCAGCCGCAGGCGGCCATCATGGGCGTGGGGGCGTTGCAGAAGCGCGTCGTCGTGCTGACGCACGATGGCGTGGACACGATCGCCATCCGCCCGATGGTGTACATCAGCCTGACCTTTGACCATCGCATTCTGGACGGGGCCATCGCCGATGCCTTCGTCGCCAAAGTCAAAGAGGTGCTGGAGAACTGGCAGGATACGTAACACAAGATCATAGACCAGCGTTGAAAGTGAGCAACAGTCATGGCAAGCAACGAACCCTACGATGTCGCCGTGCTGGGCGCGGGGCCGGGCGGCTATGTCGCCGCGATCCGCGCCGCCCAACTGGGGCTGAGGACGGCCATCATTGAACGGGAGTTCCTGGGCGGGGTGTGCCTGAATATCGGCTGCATCCCCAGTAAGGCGCTGCTGCGCAACGCCGAGATCGCCCGCCTGCTAAGGCGTGGCGAGGAGTTCGGCTTCTCCTTTGACAACCTGAGGCTGGATTACAGCGCCGCAGTCAGGCGCAGCCGCCAGGTCGCCGACCGGCTGGTCAAGGGTGTCGGCTTCCTCATGCGCAAGAACAAGATTGACGTGATCATGGGCACGGGCACGCTTCAGGCCGCCGACCGTATTCAGGTGGTGGACAGTGAGGGCAAGGAGCAGATGGTCCGCGCCAAAAACATCATTATCGCCACCGGCGCCCGCCCCCGCACCCTGCCGAACATAGAGATAGACGGCGAGCGCATCGTCACCTATCGTGAGGCCATCCTCCAAGAGAAGCTACCCAAGTCGGTGGTGATCATTGGCGCCGGGGCAATCGGTTGTGAGTTCTCCACCATCTGGCGCTCTTACGGCAGTGAGGTCTATCTGGTTGAAATTCTAGAGCATATCCTGCCGCTGGAGGATGACGAGGTGGCTGAGGAGCTGACCCGAAGCTTCAATAAGTGGGGCATCAAGGTGATGGCGGGGAGCAAGGTGGCCGCCGCTGAGGTCGTGGGTGACAAGGTGCGGGTGAAGATTGAGGGGCCGAAGGGCGAACAGAGCGTTGAGGTTGAGCAGGTGCTGGTGGCCACCGGTGTGCAGCCCAATTCCCAGAACATTGGGCTGGAGGCGCTGGGGGTGCAAACTGAGCGCGGCTTCATCGTCGTGGATGAAGGGCTGCGCACGAACGTCCCCGGCATCTACGCCATCGGTGATGTGACCGGCAAGCTGCTGCTGGCGCATGTGGGCATGGTCCAGGGGATCGTCGCCGCCGAGACGATCGCTGGCGCCGAGACCATCCGCCTGGACTACAACGCCATGCCGCGCCCGACGTATGCGCACCCACAGGTGGCCAGCTTCGGCCTGACAGAGAAGCAGGCCCGCGAGCAGGGCTATGAGGTCAAGGTGAGCAAGTTCTCCTTCCGCCCCAACGGCCGGGCGCTGAGTATGGGCGAGCCTGAGGGCTTCGCCAAGCTCATCGCCGATGCGAAGTACGGCGAGCTTCTGGGGGCGGCGCTGATCGGCCCGGAGGTGACCGAGCTATTGCCGGAACTGACCCTGGCCCGCATGTGGGAGCTGACGGCCAACGAGATCGCCCGCAATGTGCATGCCCACCCCACGCTTTCCGAGGTGATCATGGAGGCCGCACACGGCGTGGAAGGAGCCCCGATCCACGTTTGAATTCAGCTATTCAGGCTGTTCCCACCAGCGCCGCGTGATCTGCATCTGCCCCAGGTGCTCTGCCGTGTGCCCCAGCGCCTGCGCCAGCGCCCAGGCGACGCTGACTTTGCGCCCGTCGCTGGGCACAGTGCGTTCGGCCTCCAGCTCGGCGAGGGTCAGGTTCTCCAACACGGTACGGCTGTGCTCAAGCGCCTGATCCAGTCGCGCCTGAAGCGCAGCCGCATCCAGCCCTTGCGCCTGAAACTCGGCGGGCCGGTCACGGTTGGAGGGATCGCGCCCGACAACGTCGCCGATCCAATAGCGTTCGGCGCCAGCGACGTGGACGGCCAGGGCGCAGAGGGAGTTCATCTCCGGCCCGGGAGGCACCCAGTCCAGCGCCGCCTGCGGCAGGTCTTGAATGGTCCTGGCGATCTCGTCGTGCAGCTTTTGCAGCCGCTCCATATAGTCCTTATATGCGGGGATCATAATCACTCCCTGGCGACTTCTGTGCGGATGTGGATATAGGTCGGACAGGACGGTATTATCATCCCAAGCGGCCATTTATGCAACGGCGGGCTTCAATACGACTCGTCCCACTTAACCATGATGCGGGTGGAAGGTAAACTCTCAGTTCCATTACAAGTCTGAGTCGCATATATCTGGCTGCCTCTTGTCACCCTGAGTGCAGCGAAGGGTCTCCCCCTCCCCCCTCTGCGGGGGAGGGCCGGGGTGGAGGGAGAATCGGGCCGAAATGCGCTTGCTCCCCGGCCCTGCCCCTGGTATACTTATCACAGGAGGAGAAATTGGCACGCCGCCTGCTCGTGGGGCTGCTCTTGCTCGCGCTCCTGGGCCCAATCTTCGCCCAGCCGCTCACTGCTGCCGCAGAGTGCCCTTCATCCGACAGGGACATTTGTCAGCTTATGGCGCGTATGTCCCCTGCCGAGAAGGTCGGCCAGCTCTTCCTGGTCACCTTCACCGGCACAGAGTCCGGCCCAGACTCGGACATCTATAAGCTGATCCACAATTCCCACGTCGGCGGCGTTGTTCTGCTCTCGTCCAACGGCAATATCGCCCCGGACACCAATACACCCGGCGCGGTCGTCTCACTGACCAATAGCCTGCAAAGCATCGCCTATCAGACCTCTATAGAGCCGACGCCCCAACCGGCGCCCAATGAGCCGCCGCCAGCGCCGCCCGCCCCCTTTATCCCCTTGTTCATCGCCATTGACCACGAAGGCGATGGCTTCCCATATACGCGCATCCGCAATGGCCTGACGCCTATCCCCAACAACATGGCTATCGGCGCCACCTGGACGATCACCCATGCCGAGACGGTGGGGCGCATCGTCGGCCAGGAGCTTTCGGCGCTGGGGATCAACATGCTGCTCGGCCCCTCGCTTGACGTGCTGGACAACCCCCATCCGGAGGGGCCGGGCGACCTGGGGACGCGCACCTTTGGCGGCGACCCCTATTGGGTCAGCGTGATGGGGCAGGCCTATATTAAGGGTGTTCACCTGGGTTCGGAAGGGCGCATGGCGGTCGTCGCCAAGCACTTCCCCGGCCATGGCGGCAGCGACCGCCGCACCGATGAGGAAGTGGCTACGGTGACCAAGTCGCTGGAGCAGCTCAAGCAGATTGAGCTGGCCCCCTTCTTTGCTGTCACCGGTGGCGCGGAGGAGCCTGCTCAGGTCGCCGACGCCTTGTTGACTTCCCATATCCGCTATCGCGGCTTCCAGGGGAACATCCGCGCCTCCACCCTGCCGATCAGCTTTGACCAGGCCGCCTTCAACCTGCTCATGGCCCTGCCCCAGTTCGCCTCCTGGCGCCAGCTCGGCGGTGTGGTCGTCAGCGATTCCCTGGGCGTCGGCGCGGTGAAACGCTTCTACGACCCTTCCGGCAAGGACTTTCCTAATCAGGTGGTCGCCCGCGACGCGTTCCTGGCGGGGAACGACCTGCTGATCCTGTCCGAGTTCTACAAACCGGGGCAGGCCAACCGGCAGCGCCAGACCATTGAGGAGACAATTGACTTCTTCCGCCGCCGCTACGAAGAGGACACCGCCTTCCGCACGCGGGTGGATCAATCCCTCGCCCGTATTCTGGCGCTGAAAAAGAAGCTGTACGGCCCGCCTGGCAAGAGCGGGGGCTGGGCGCTGGAACAGACGCAGATGGGCGACCCAAGCGGGAAGGTCAACCAATCGCTTAATGAGGTCTTCCGCATCGCCCAGGACGCGGTCACGCTGATCTCGCCGCCCCTGGAGGAACTGACCAACCGGGTGCCGCGCCCACCTGCGCGTGATGACTATATTGCGATCTTCACCGATGTCCGCCAGGCGGCCCAGTGCCCGCCGCCGCGCTGCCAGCCGCGCCCCCTCATCGCGCGCACGGCGCTGGAGGAAGCCATTCTGGCCCTGCGCGGATCAAGCGGTGAGGTGGACCCCAGCCACATCCGCAGCTTCTCCTTCGCCGACCTGCAACAGTTCCTCAGCGCAGCGCCCCAACCGACGCCAACGCCAACGGCCACACCGACCGGTGAACCGGAGGCCACGCCCCTCCCCGAAGCCACGCCCACACCGACCACAGCCGCACAGGTGGCTGAGTGGCTGGATAAGGCCGACTGGATCATCTTCGCCATGCTGGACATTGTGCCCGAAGTGCCAGAGTCCAGCGTGGTCAAGACCTTCCTGGCCCAGCGCCCCGACCTGGCCAGCACGAAGAAGGTGATCGTCATGGCCTTTAACGCGCCCTATTACCTGGACGCGACCGAGACGAGCAAGGTGGCCGCTTATTATGGGCTGTATAGCAAGGTTGGCCCATTCGTGGACGTGGCCGTGCGGGCGCTGTTCCGCGAGATCACGCCGCGGGGGGCCTCGCCGGTCAGCATCCGTAGCCTGGGCTACGACCTGACCGTGCAGACTCAGCCCGACCCGGGCCAGGTGATCGCCCTCAGCGTGGGCACCATTGAGTCGGGCGGGCTGGCCACACCCTCCCCGGAGGTGCTGAAGATCGGCACGACGCTGCGCCTGCGCGCCGGGCCGATCCTGGACCATAATGGGAATATTGTGCCAGACGGCACGGTGGCGCAGTTCCGCCGCTCGTATCCAGCCGAGGGCCTGGAGCTGCCGCCGCTGACCGCGACGACGCGCCGGGGCATCGCCGAGGTGGACCTGCCGCTGGATCACGTCGGCCAGCTTGAGGTCAGCGTCAGCGCCGAACCGGCGACCCGCTCCATTAAACTGCAGATCACCATCCCGCAGAGCGGCACGCCGCCAGCGGTGGCTACCGTGGCGCCGCCACCAGCAACGCCTACCAACACGCCAGTTCCACCGACGGAGACGCCGACACCCACACCGCTTCCGCCTACGCCGACGGTCTCACCGACGCCGCAGCCCACCTCAGCGCTCCCCGGTGGGAACGTGGGCCATATGGGCCTGGGAAGCCTGCTGGTTGTGCTGGTCGGCCTGGGCCTGGTGGGGGCAGGGGGCTTCTGGTGGGGGCGCAACGGCGGGTCATCGCTGGTCGGGGCGGTGCGGCTGCTGTTGCTGAGCTGGCTGGGCGGCCTGATCGGTTACAATTACTTCGCCCTGGGGCTTCCCGGCGCGGAGGCCTTGGCAGGGAGTTGGGGGCCCTGGGGCGCGGTGGCCCTGGCCTGGGGCGGCGCGTTGCTGGCCCTGGGAGGCAGCGCTCTGGCCGCACGCCTGAGGGTGCGCGCGATCAACGGGAGGGAACGGGCGAGAGGCTAAGGGCGGCCTAAGACCGTCGCCAGAATGGCGACGAGCAACAGGCCCAAAACCAGGAAGAGAAGCGCCTGGTTGGCGGCCAGCGCCTCGGCCCAGGGGGAGGGCTGCTCCACCAGAGGGAATCCCATTTCGCTGTCGGTGATGCCTAGCAGGGCGCGGCGGAAGGCGGCAATATTGGGGGGACGGTTGTCCGGGTGCATCTCCATGGCCCACAGGATGGCCCGCTCGGTGCGCAGGCTGATCGCCGGGTTGATGGAGCGCGGTGGGCGCAGGCTGTCCGGGCGCAGGAAACGCTGCTTGGCCTCCGCCGGAGGCTCGTTTGTCAGCAGGTGATAAAGCGTGGCGCCCAGTGAGTAGATGTCGGAGCGGATGTCGGTGTGGCCGGTGTCGCCGCCGTACTGCTCCAGGGGCGTATAGTGGGCCGTGCCCCGCCCTTGCAGGATGGTGATGGTGCGCGAGTCGTCCGGCGCCATGAGCTTGACCAGGCCGAAATCCACCAGCTTGATCAGCCCGCCGGGGGTGAGCTTGATATTGGCGGGTTTGATGTCGCGGTGCAGGATGGGGGGGTCCTGGCTGTGCAGGTATTCCAGCGCGTCGCACAGTTGCGCTGCCCAGGCCAGCACCTTGCGCTCCTCCAGGAAGCGGCCCTGACGCCGGGCCTCATCCATCACCTGCTTGAGGTCTGGCCCAGGGACGAAATCCATGACCAGGTAATCGCGCCCGGCATCGTCAAAGAAGTCGGAGACCTTGGGCAGGTTGGGATGGTCCAGGCGGGCCAGGACGCTGGCCTCGCGGTGGAATTGCTCATGGGCTTGAGCGCGGGCCTCACCGTTCAGGCCGGGTTCGGGCAGCACCTCTTTGATGGCGCACAGGCGGCCCGACAGGCGCAGGTCCTCGGCCTGGTAAATGGAGCCCATGCCACCCGCGCCGACCGTCCGGATGACCTTGTAGCGCTGGCGCAACGTGGCGCCGGGTTTCAGTGGTGACAACATAGGAGTGGCCAAGCTGATGCGCAACTACCCTATTACTACTGTACTCAGAATGGCGCAGTTGTCAAGCGAAATAAGGATAGCAATCTTTAAGGAATTCGTCATGGAGGGGTGACCATGCCTGAAGAGGCACTCAGCGGATTTTCCCCAGGGATCAAGGAGAGCGCGGAAGCCCCTTACCTGATCGTGCGCGAGGGCCAGTTGGCCGGGCAGCGCTGGAGCATCACCAGCGACACGGTGATCATTGGCCGGGAGGCCGATTGCGATATTGTCCTGCCGGAGCGCCAGGTCTCGCGCCACCACCTGCGCATCTTCCGTGAGGACAGCGGCTATTATGCCGAGGACCTGCACAGCAAAAACGGCACCTACCTGAACGGCCAGCCCCTGATCGGCGTGCAGCGCTTGCAGGACGGCGACGAGCTCCAGATCGCGCTGTGCGTGAAGATGGCCTTCATCGGCAGCGAGGCCACCCTGCCCCTGGGGCAGGTTCCCACTGCACAGCCGCCGCGCCGCCTGCGGCTTGACCCGGAGGCTCACGCTGTGTATCTCTTAGGCCGGGAGATTGAACCGCTCTCCGTCCAGCAATTCCGGCTGCTGGAGCTGCTCTATAAGCGCGAGGGGCGCATCGTCACGCGAGACGAGATCGTGGCCGCTGTCTGGCCAGAAGCGCTGAGCACGGGTGTCTCCGAGCAGGCCATTGACGCGCTGGTGCGCCGCCTGCGCGAGCGCCTGGCCGAGGCTGACCCGGCGCATAGCTACGTGATCACCGTGCGTGGGCACGGCTTCCGATTGGATAACCCGCCTGTAGGGAGCAAATAACAGGCAGGTGCGAACAGGCGGATGCCCCCCAACCCTCCCCCACAAGGGGGGAGGGGGAGACAGGGCACCCCAGGTTTATTGCTGCGTCGCGGCGCCCGCATTGTGGATCAGCGGCAGATAAAGCCGATAAAAGTATTCACCGCGCGAGACCCAGATGTCCTGCTCGTTACGGCGCGTGTCGTTCCAGGCGGCATAAACGATGTCGCCCACCGCCCACAGCCCCCAATAATCGCCTGCCGCGTTCCCGCTCCCCGGTGGGAAGCCGATATTCATGTCTTGCGCCACCTCGCTCACCCGGCTGTCAGGCAGCCAGGTCTCCCCCATGTCCGTGCTGGCGCTATACCAGGTGTGAAACAGCCGGTTTTGGGGGTCCTCGCGCCGGTCCATCCACAGCGCATGTAAGCGCCCATTGTCCCCGTAGAACAGCACCGGCGTAATGTGATCCCGCTCTGTCCCCGGCGGATCATGGCTCAGGCGGATGCGGCTGGTCCACGTCACCCCGTGATCGGTGGAGCGCACATAATAGACATCCGTCGGGCCATAGGTGACATTGTTGTCATCCGTCCAGGCCACATACAACTCGTCGTTGTTATTGGGGTTGGTGACCGCCGAGATGATGGAGAAGAAGCGCCATTGGTCATAGCCGCCAGGCCCATGAATGGGCGAGCAGGGCTGCGAGGTGCTGGTGACCGTCACCGGTGCGCCGAAGCTCACGCCGCCATCCGTGCTCTTCACATATCGGATGAAACCATCCACGCAGAAGCCCCAGGGGCTCATGAAAAATACAAACACATCACCGTTCTGCGTCACCACCGGATAGGGATACTCGGTGTTGCCTGGGGCGATATTGGTATAGCCTGACCACGTCTGGCCACCATCGGTGGAGTACTTGCGCAAGATGCCACCGTTTGCCCAGACAACGTACATGCGATGGTAGTAAGGGCTGGCCGGGTTGTTATCAATCGCCAGCCACTCTTTGTCATCCAGGCTGCCGGGCGTCTCGTTATAGGTGATCGGTACCGAGGGGACGAAATTGACGCCGTCATCGGTCCAGGTGATGAACAGGCCATGGCCGGCGTTGTACCCCAGGGCCACGACATAGATGCGCCCATCGTCGCGGGCCACCACGACCGGGTCACTTTGCAGGGGGATGTCGGCGGGCAGGCCGGGCATGTGGAGCTGGGTCGGCCAGGTCTGGCCGCCATCGGTGGAGCCGTAAATCCACACGTGCTTGACATTGCCATCGCGGTAGTCCTTGGCGGCGGCGACCACGATGTTGGGGTTAATGGGGCTGGCCGCCAGGTTAGGCTCGTGCTGGCCGAAGCCGCTGTTGTCCGTGTTGGCCCGCACATTCGGCCCCCAGATCGGGGGCAGGGATGTCACCGTCTGCGGCTGTACCCCGGCCCCTGTCCCACCGGCCAGCGCCAGGATCACCCCCAGCAGGCCCAGCACAAGCCCGCTCGCAAGAAAGCCTCGTTTCATGGTCTCCTTTCATGCTCCCATCAGGAGGTGAAGTGCCAATGGGGCCATTGGTGGATAAGCATACCACAGGAAACGCGGTTTGGCCTAATCGCGCGCCCGTGTATAATCTGAGCCGATACCCGGTCGCTCGCCAAACGGTCACCCCCTCCCTGACCCTCCTCTATTCAGGGGGAGGGAAAATTACCCCCTCCCCCCTTGTGGGGGAGGGCCGGGGTGGGGGGAACATCGGTGGCCGACTGAGACTCAGCAGATCACAGGTTTGTCATGTTGAGCCTGGCGAAGTATCTCTTATGTCATGCTGAGCGTAGCGAAGCATCTCTTATGAAGCTCACAAGAGACTCTTCGCTGCCCCTTCGCCGCCCCTTCCCCTTCGCTGCGCTCAGGGTCAGGGCTTCGGCTCAGGGCCTTGGCTCAGAGTGACACTTCTGCGATCTACTAAGACTCCAGGAGGAAGATATGGGCTTAGAACAAGCGGGACGCGTGGTGCTGATCACAGGCGCGACGGGCGAACTTGGCCGGGCGGTGGCGCGGGCCTTCGCTGCCCAGGGCGATCGGCTGGCCCTGGCTGCGCGCAGTGAAGAGGGCCTGGCAGCGCTGGCAGGCGCACTCTCCTTGCCGCCGGATCGCGTTCTCCTCCAACCTGCCGACGTCACCCGCGCCGACCAGGCGAATGCGCTGGTCCAGGCGGTTATCCAGCGTTGGGGGCGCATTGATGTATTACTCAATCTGGCAGGCGGCTACCAGGCCGGTGTGCCTGTAGCCGAGATGGATGAGGCCCTCTGGGATCATCTGCTCAACCTGAACCTGCGCTCGGTCTTCCTCGTCTGCCGGGCCGTCGTGCCGCACATGCTCCGACAGGGGGGCGGGAAGATCGTCAACGTCGCGGCGCGGGCCGGGTTGCAGGGCCGGGCCAAAGCCTCGGCCTACGCCGTCGCCAAAGCGGGCGTGATCATCTTAACCCAGGCCCTGGCCGAGGAGGTCAAGCACGCCGGCATCAATGTCAACGTAGTCCTGCCCAGCATCCTGGACACGCCGCGCAACCGCCAGGAGAACCCACAGGCCGATTTCAGCAAATGGGTGACGCCGGAGCAGCTCGCCGGGGTCATCCTCTACCTGTGCTCCGAGGCGGCCAGCGCGCTTCACGGCGCCAGCATCCCGGTATACGGGCGGGTCTAACCGGCTCTAACCAAATCGCAACGTGCGCCCACTTGCATTGCGCCACTGGCCTGGTTATAATCTCTATGTAATGCCATTATCGCCAGGGGCCACCCAACCTTTGGCGAGGTAAGGAGGAAAAAGCAACGTGGCAGGTAAGCTTCCCACTTATGCCTTCTTCAAAGGCACCATCGTGCCGTTCAGTGAAGCCAAAATCAGTGTAATGACCCATGCGCTCAACTATGGCACGGGCTGCTTTGAGGGCATCCGCGCTTATTGGAACGACCAGGAGGAACAACTCTTTGTCTTCCGTATGCGCGAGCACTACGAACGCTTTCTCAACTCTATGCGGCTGCTGCTCATGCAGACCCCCTATACCGCCGATGACCTGTGCCAAATCACGATAGAACTGTTGCGGCGCGAGGGCTACCGCGAAGACGCGTACATCCGCCCCCTCGCCTATAAAGCCGACGAGATCATCGGCGTCAGGCTGCATGGGTTGCAGGACGAGATCGCCATCTTCGCCGTGCCCTTCGGCCTGTACGTGGAGAACGACCAGGGCGCGCACGCCACCTTCTCCTCCTGGCGACGTATCAGCGATAACGCCATCCCTGCCCGGGGCAAGATCACCGGCGCTTATATCAACTCGGCCTTCGCCAAAAGCGAAGCCCTGCTGAACGGCTATGACGAGGCCATCGTTCTCAACGAGAACGGCCACGTCGCCGAGGGCAGCGCCGAAAACATCTTCATCGTCCGCGACGGCGTCCTGATTACGCCGCCAGTCACCGAGAACATCCTTGAGGGCATTACGCGCAAGACAGTGATTGAACTGGCCCACGAGGAGTTGGGGATTGAGACGGTGGAGCGCCCCATAGACCGCACCGAATGCTACCTGGCCGATGAGGCCTTTTTCGTGGGCACGGGCGTCCAGATTGTGGCGATCACCCGTATAGACCATCGGCCTGTTGGAACCGGTCAGATGGGCCCGATTGTGCGGGCGCTTCGCGATCTGTACTTCACCATTGTGCGGGGTAAGGTGGCCAAATACCGCCACTGGTGCACGCCCGTATACGAGCCGGAGGCCACCTCAACACTGTCCCAGGCCCGGCAGCCTGCTCTCGGCACCAGATCATAGGGCGGCTCTCCCGGCAGGCGAAGCAGGCCCTACCTGACCTGCGCCGGGTAGGGGAACTTGCCTTATTACCTGTTGAAAATGACAACGTTCTATCCACCCCGCCGACAGGGGCTGGCGATCGGCCTGGCCCTGCTGGGCCTGCTCCTGGCCCTGGATGGCGTCTGGCTGGGGCTGTTGACCCGCCTGCCTGACCAGCGCTTCTCCCTATTGTGGATCGCCCTCCTCCTGGCAAGCCTGCCAGCGATCGTGTTTATCGTCAGCAGCCTTATCGGGCTGGCCCGGCTGGCCTATACCCTCAGCCGGGACGCGCTCATCATCCGCTGGGGCTTCTCCACGATCAGCCTGCCTTTGTCCGAGATCAAGGACGTTCTGACCGCAGAGGATGTACTACCGGAAACAGCGACCCTGCTGCGCCTGCGTAGCCTCCACTGGCCAGGGCGCCTGGTGGGAACAGGGCGGATGGAGGCTTTCGGCCCGGCCTATTTCTACGCCACCCGCCGCTGGCCCGATCAGGTGCTGGTGATCCGCAACAACCAGGTGTATGTCCTTTCGCCCGCCGACCCGAAGGCTTTTCAGGCCGCATTCGCCCAGGCCCCTGAGCCAGCCAGCCAGGGGATCGTGGCCCCCAGCCGGCCAGCGCTGGCCGACCGGCTGCGCGCGATCGCCCGCGCGGCGCGGCGCGACCGTCTGGCGCAGGCGCTTGTTGGGGCAGGGGGCGCGCTCAACCTGCTGCTCTTCGGCTACCTGGCCTGGCTCTATCCACGCCTGCCGCAGACCATCCCGCTGCATTTTGACCAGAACGGCCTCCCCGATCTGTTCGGCCCACCTGCGCAAGCGTTCATCCTGCCCGGCATCGGCCTGGTCGTGCTGATCCTCAACAGCCTGGTGGGTGGGGCCTTGCACGCGCTCCAGGAACGCCTGCCAGCCTATCTCTTATGGAGCGCCAGCATCCTGGTCCAGGTGATGCTCTGGGTGGCCACCTTCGGTCTATCCGCCCAGCTTTGAGGGGGGATACAGGCTGCGGTTGTTCCCGGCAGGCGTGAGCAGCGCCTGCCCGCACACATCACGATACCCGCAGTGGCGGCAACGGGCGGGCTGGGTGTGGTTGCGCGCTACCGTCGTTGCCGCCAGGTCGGCGCGCATTCGGGCCAGCGTCTGGAGCAGCGCGGCGCGGAGTTCAGGGGTATAGTCCACGCGGAAGGTGCGATCGGCGTAACGGATCAGGCCGTGCGTGGGGCGCCGACCATAGGTCTCCTCCACCAGCAGGCAATAGGCTACCAGTTGGAGCACATGCCCCTCATGGGGCCTGGGGGGCGCCGGGCTGGTTTTGATCTCCACAGGCACCAGGCCCTCCCGCGTTTTGACCACATAATCGGGGCGACCGCTCAGGCCGTAGCGATAGGAGGCCAGGGCGTCACGAGGATGCCCATGGTTATTGGTATCGGCGTAGATCACCCGTCCGGCGGGCAGCCCGATGGAGGCGCGGTCGCGGCGCACCAGCCATAACAAGGCCAGCCCCAGCAGGAGCAGAACAAGAGCAACGTGGCCCAGAGACAACGGCGGCTGATCCTTCCTAAGGCGCTGTCCAGGAGGCCCACAGCCACATGCCGCCGAGGATCAGGGCCAGGAGCAGCAGCAGATAGGCCAGGGCGTTGAGGGCGCGCAGCAGGCTCACCCGGCGGCCATGGCGGGCATGGCCGCGCTCACCGGCGATCAACGCCTGGAGATTGGCCGGGGGCTGTTCCTGCACTGCTGCCAGCCACCAGGCGCGATGGCAAAAGGCGTAGTGGGCCACCTCGCTGGCGCGGATCAGCCGCCCGGTGCCGGGGCTATCCGTGGAGTTCACGCCGGCTGATCCGCTCCTCAAAGGCTTTGAGGGCCTGCTGAAGGCGCTGCTGGCGCAGGCTGCTGGTCAGGTCGCCCCGGGTGCGCTCCAGTACACCGCGCACCATGTCCGTAGTGCGGCGCAGCCCGCCGGTGATGGCTTCAGGGAAGTCCATGGTCACCAGCAGGCTATAAATGTCATCCATCGCCTCCAGCAGGCGCTCGGCTTCTTCCGTATGATCGTGGCGGATGACGTCCAGCGCTCGCCGGCGCAATTCGCCCGCCGCCTCCCCCAGCCCGTTCAGATAGGCCGCCGGTTCCACGTGCAGGTCCTCCGGCCCTGGCAGAGGCTCGCCCGCCACCAGGGCATAGACGATGCTGGCCTCGGCATATTCCTTGAGGGAATCCTGGGTGTAGCCGGCATAGTACAGGTCGGGATAGGGCGCCAGGTCGGCGATCATCTCCTCGGCGGCCTGGCGGGCCTGCGCCAAGAGTTCGCGTGCGCTGGCCCACTCCTCGCGGTGGACAGCGCGGACGGTGTTGGCGCAAAAGCGAATGAGTGCCCGCGAACGCTGGAGGGCCTGTTCGCGGGCCGCATTCTTTGCTTCCAGGTCCTGCCGAATGCGTTCGCCAATGCGCTCCAGGCTCTCCATACTCACTCCCCCGGCGGTTTAAAGCGGAACAGCGAGTCGGCCAGGGAGCCCCCTTCCGGGATGTTGATCTCGCCGAACTGACCTTCGTACTTAGACAGGTTTTCGCCCAATGCGCGCAGGAGAAGCTTGGCGTGCAGCGGCGTCATGATAATGCGTGCATAGACCTTGGCGCGCGGTGTATTCGGCAGGATGCGGGCGAAGTCAATGACGACCTCGGAGGGCGAATGGGTGATCAGCGCGAAATTGGAGTAGATCGCCTCCAGGTCGGGGGGTAACTCAATATTGACCGGCATCGGGCCGGGTTGCGGGCCGCGCAGCGGGCCAGGTGGCTGATTCATCATGCCTCCGTTCTGCCTCAGGAGCAGGCTATCCAATCCGTATTGTGCCCCATAGTCTAACACGAGTGGCGCAAATATGCACATCTCAGGGGCTGTATACGGTAGACCTCGCAGGTTTTGGAAACCTGCGAGGTCTGTTTATAATGCCCGCTATGGCTGAGCCTGGCCCTGTGGATGAGACCCTCCAGGCGCTGGACGCACTCCGCGCCCAGGCGCTCACCTGTATCCGCTGCCGCCTGGCAGACAGCCGCCGACAGGTTGTCTTCGGCGAAGGCCATCCTCACGCCCGCATCATGCTGGTTGGCCAGGGGCCGAGCGAGAGCGACGACCAGACCGGCCACCCCTATTCCGGGCCGTCCGGGCCGGTGCTGGACAAGGCGCTCGCGGCGGCTGGCCTCCAGCGAGAGGCCATCTGGTTGACCAACATCACCAAATGCCTGGCGCCGGCTGGCGCGGGCGGCCCACGTAAGATACGCGAGCCTAAAGCCGACGAGGTTCGTGCGTGCCGCCTCTGGCTGGATCAGGAGATCGCGCTTATCCAACCGAAGGTGATTGTGTGCGTCGGCGGGCCTGCGGCCAGAGCCCTGATCCATCCCCAGTTCAGGCTGATGGAACAGCGCGGCCAGGTCTTCCCCGGCCCGAACGGCATCCCTACGTTGGCCATCGTTCAGCCCGCCTACCTCCTGCGGCTGAAGGACCACGACCGCCAGGCAGCGGTGCGCGCCTGGAACGAGCTGATCGCGGACCTGCGCCGCGCGGCTGAGCTGGCTTCTTCTATATAGCAGGGCCTGACCCCCGTCCCTCACTCCCCTCCCCTCTCAGGGGAGGGGCCGGGGGAGAGGTGGGGTAGGGGCTGCACTCCCTACCCGGCACGGTAATGCCGCTCGCTCAGCGCCCGCAACCGCGCCGCCGCGCTTTCTGGCGTCAGATCGCGCTGGGGCATGGCCAGCATCTCATAGCCGACCATAAACTTGCGCACCGTCGCCGAGCGCAGGAGCGGTGGATAGTAGTGCGCGTGCAGATGCCATTCCGGGTGGGGCTGGCCATCACTGGGGGCCTGATGGAAGCCCATAGAGTAGGGAAAGGAGACCTCAAACAGGTTGTCGTAGCGGGCAGTCACACGGCGGAGCATGTCCGCCAGGGCGCTCACTTCGCCGGGTGTGAGATCGGCCAGCCCGGCCACATGGCGATGGGGGAGGAGCAAGATCTCAAACGGCCAGACCGCCCAAAAGGGGACAAGCGCGGTAAACTCGCGGTTCTGCACCACCAGCCGGTCACCGCTTTTGATCTCCGCCTCCAGCACATGGCAGAGCAGGCAGGCCCGACGCTCGCGCAGGTAGTCCGCCTGGGCGCTGGCTTCTTTCGCCGGTTCATTGGGCACGTGGCTGGAGGCCCAGATCTGGCTGTGGGGGTGCGGGTTGGAGGCGCCCATCATCGCCCCTTTATTCTCAAAGACCTGCACATAGCGGATGAAGTCGCGCGCACTCAGATCGCGCGTCTGTTCAATCCAGGTGGCGACCACCGCCTCCACCTGCGATTGGGGGAGTTCAGGTAAGGACAGGTCGTGGCGCGGCGAGAAGCACACCACCCGGCAGATGCCGTATTCCGGCTCGGCCATGAACAGGGGAAGTGGCGGCCCATGTTGTCGTCCCTGGTCCCTCGTCGGCCCTTTGGCGGTGCTCAGGGCAGGCTGTCCGCCGTCAGGCGGGAGCAGGGCGGCGAAGTCGTTGTCAAACACGAAGGTGGAGGTGTAGTGCGGGTTTCTGACGCCTCCGGCCCGTGCGTTGCCAGGGCACAGATAGCAGGTGGGATCATAGGCCGGCAGCTCCTCAAGCGGCGGCGTCTCCACCTGGCCCAGCCAGGGCCGTTGCGTGCGCTGCGGCGAGACAAGCACCCAATCGCGCGTGAGCGGGTTAAAGCGGCGATGGGGGAAGTCCAGCATGGGTCACAGCCCTCAGCTTTCAGCGCTCAGCTTTCAACGTTTGATGCGCTGACGGCTGACCGCTGAAAACTGAACCTGGGGCGAAGTACCCACCATTCGCGCTGGGGCAGCCTCTATCGGATGGATAACGGCCAGGGGATCAGGGATTCAGAAGGGCAGGTCCTCTTCCGTCTCAATCTCCTCGCCATAGACGGGGGGCGCCCCGGTCTCGCGCACCGATGGGCCAGCCACGCCTTCAGCGCGGCTACCTAGGAAGCGCACATTAATAGCACGGACCTCGTAAGAGGCTGCCGGTGTACCATCCTGGCGTGTCCAGATTCTTGGGCCACCTGTCTGAGGATCAGGGTCCATTCTCCCCTCGACCAGGACTTGCCCTCCCTTGGAAAGATACTGATTACAGGCTTCGGCCTGCCAGCCAAAGACCGAGATACGCCACCAGATAGTACGCTCCTGCTGTTGACCGTTCTGGTCAGTCCACCTTTCATTCGTCGCTATCCTAAAGTTGGTCACCGGATCACCGCTGGGCAAGTAGCGCATTTCTGGATCGGCGCCAAGACGACCCACGAGTATGACCCTTTGAAACATAGCCTTCTACTCCTTTCCTCCCTTAACTGGCCCATTATGGGGCTGGATCGTCTGAGATATTACCCCAATGGTCACAGCCTGTCAAACTGGAACACCTGTTCGTAACTATGCGCTGCGGGTCGCCTTCAGCCGCGCCAACTGTTCCTCCAACAGGCGTTGGGCCAGCGCCGGATTGGCCTTGCCCTGCGTCGCCCGCATCACCTGGCCCATCAGCCAGCGCGCCACTGTCTCCTTGCCGCTCAGATACGTCTGCACCTCGTTGGGGTGCCCGGCCAACACCTGGGCCACGACCTGGGCCAGCACGCTCTCTTCACTGATCTGCGCCAGGCCGCGCTCCCGCACGATCGCCTCCGCCGATTGCCCGCTCATAAACATCTCGGTCAACACCTCCTTGCCCGTGTTGAGGTTGATCGTGCCCGCCTCAACCAGGCGGATCAGCGCCACAAGCTGCGCCGGGGTCACGCGCACCTGCTCAATCTCTGTATCCGTCTCCTTCATCAGCCGGAAGATTTCGCCTGTGATCCAGTTCGCGATGGTCTTCGGGCTGATCGGGCGGTCTGCCTGGGCCTTGCTTTCGTGGACCGCCTGTTCAAAGTAGTCGGCCACGGCGCGCTCGGCCACGAGCACAGTGGCATCGTAGCGCGACAGGCCATACTCGCGCGTGAAGCGCTCGCGCTTGGCGTCAGGCAATTCCGGCAGTTGCGCCGCGATCTGCTCCACCCAGGCGGGGCTGATCTCCAACGGGGGCAGGTCCGGTTCGGGGAAGTAGCGGTAGTCCTCGGCGAACTCCTTGCTGCGCTGCGGCACGGTCATGCCCCGGCCCTCATCCCAGCCCAACGTTTGTTGCTTCACTGTCCCCCCGGCCCGCATCAGGGCCGTCTGGCGGTTGATCTCGTATTCCACCGCCCGGAGCAGGGCACGGAAGCTGTTCAGGTTCTTGATCTCGGTGCGGGTGTAAAGCCGGGTGGAGCCGACCGGGCGAACCGAGACGTTGGCCTCAAAGCGGATGACGCCCTTCTCCATATCGCCGGAGTTCACGCCCAGGTAGCGCAAGATGGAGCGCAGCCTGGTGGCGTAAGCCCGCACCTCGTCAAGAGAATGCAGGTCCGGCTCGGAGACGATCTCCAATAGCGGCACGCCTGAGCGGTTGAAGTCCACCAGGCTGATCCCGTCCATATGGAGCAGCTTGCCGGTGTCCTCCTCCAGATGGACCCGCCGGATGCCGATGCGGCGTTCCTCGCCGTCCACCTCAATAGCGAGCCAGCCGTTGACCGCCAGAGGCAGGTCGTACTGCGAGATCTGATAGCCTTTGGGCAGGTCGGGATAGAAGTACGACTTACGGCTGAAGACGTTGATGGGGTTAATGGCACAATGCAGCGCCAGCCCCACCATGATCCCGTACTCCACCGCCCGCTGGTTGATCACCGGCAGCGAGCCAGGCATGCCGGTACACACAGGGCAGACGTACAGGTTCGGCTCGGCCTGGGTGGAATCCACCACCGCGCAGCCGCAGAACATCTTGGACCGCGTCTGGAGTTCAGCGTGTACCTCTAGACCGATAACCGGTTCGTAATCCATGTGTTCTATTATATATCAACTCGCGCTCAAAGGCAGGGCGGGTTTGACCAGGAGAATCGGTTTTTTCCCCTATCAGGGGAGGGAAAAACCGATTCTTCTACGGTTTGACATTCCCTCAAGTCGGTCATATAGTCGCAGGGTCGGATGGAGGCGAAAGAGAAGCCATGCGAGTCCTGTTAGCAGGGGAAAGCCCCGTGGTTGACATGCTGTTCCGATTGTGCCGTGAGGCCGGGCATGAGGCTTCACTCTACCTGGTGAAGGACCTGGAGGACGAGGAGGGCCTGGAGCGCGTCCTGGTGCAGGCCGCCAACGTGGAGGTGGCCGTTGAGCTGTTCAACGCCTCCAAAGAGAGCAAGCGCGAGATAATTGAGGTGCTGGCCGACAGCCTCCCCGCCGAGGCGCTCCTGCTCGTCTCGTGCCTGCGGGCCTCGGCGACCGAGGCGGCGAGCTGGGCCATCTATCCGGAGCAGGTCAGCGGTTTCAGCCTCCTGCCGCCGGTCCAGCCAGGCGACCTGGTAGAGGTGGCCCGTGCCTTGCAGACAGGCGACGCGGCCTGGGCGCGCGCGCTGGACTTCTGGCGCGGGTTGGGGTTAGAGCCGCTGGCGGTGGCCGATGGGCCGGGGCTGGTGCGGGCGCGGGTCATTTGCAGCCTGATCAACGAGGCGGCCACCGCGCTCATGGAGAACGTCGCCAGCGCCGAGGACATTGACACGGCCATGAAGCTGGGGACGCGTTACCCTCATGGGCCGTTGGAATGGGCCGATATGATCGGGATTGACATCGTGCTGGGCGTGATGCAAGCCTTGCAGGAAGAGTGGGGCGAGGACCGTTACCGGCCTGCCCCGCTGCTCAAGCGCCTGGTGGCTGCCGGGCGCCTGGGGCGCAAGATCGGCCGGGGGTTCTACGACTACGTTGAAAGGGAGACCAGGTGAGGCCATACGCACTTTCGTCGTTGGCGCTCCTGATGTCATCAGCCTGCAGACCGGGGTAAGGACAGGTGATCTGAGAGCTTATACTTTAAGGCTCCAGGTTGTCCAGTATAAGCACAGGCAGATTGATCACACGTTGTAACGTGGTATCATTCGTCAACAGCGCATCACACCCAGCGTCTAGCGCTACGGCGACCTGTATAGCATCAAGCAGTGTCAGGTGATATTGTACTCGGAGTGCAGCTGCCTGCCGTGCAATCTCTTGATTGATGGGTACAAAGACTGTATTCCGCCCAGAGACGATAAGGTCGTCGGATAATCTTTATCAGCTCTCTAGAGGCCATCGTTGTTCACCTGCACCTGTCCACATACACTACAGACATGTTATCACGAATCACACTTTTATTCAACACTGGCGAACCGCCATAGGAGCAGGGGAGGCTCCCCTTTAGCTTGTGTGTCACCCCCTCCCCAGCCCTCCCCCTGGATAGGGAGGGCGTGGCCTTTTCCCCTCCCAACCAGGCTAAAGCCTGGTACTGGGTGGGGGAGGGTTAGGGTGGGGGGGAACGCACCGGAGTTAAAACCGATACTTCTGCCTCTTTTGGGCTTTGGCATATGCGCCTGGCTCACACGAAGTGGTATAATGGACGCGGAGGAGTAAACCATGCGTGAAGCGTTGATTATTGACGCCGTGCGCACACCGGTCGGGCGGCACGGCGGCATCCTGAAGGACGTGCGGCCTGACGATATGGCCGCACTGGTCATCGGCGAGATCGTCCGCCGTACAGGGATTGATCCGGCACGGATAGAAGAGGTGTATATGGGCTGCGCCAACCAGGCGGGCGAGGACAACCGCAACGTGGCCCGCATGGCGGCGCTCCTGGCCGGGCTGCCGGTGGACGTGGCTGCCGTGACCTTCAATCGGCTGTGCGCCTCCGGCCTGACCGCGATCAACCAGGCGGCACGGGCGATCAAATGCGGCGAAGGGGATGTCTTTATCGCAGGTGGCGTGGAAAGCATGACGCGTGCCCCCTGGGCCATACCCAAATCCACCGAACCCTTCCAGCGCGGCAATGTGACCATGTATGACACCACACTCGGCTGGCGCTTCCCCAACCCCCGGCTGGAAGCCATGTTCCCGCTGGAGAGCATGGGGGAGACCGCCGAGAACGTTTACGAACGCTATCCGGACATCAGCCGCGAGGCGCAGGACGAATTCGCCCTGCTGAGCCAGCAACGCGCTGCCGCCGCCATCCGCGCGGGCCGCTTCAAGGATGAGATCGTCCCGGTGGTCATCCCCCAGAAAAAGGGCGACCCCATCATCGTGGATACGGACGAGCACCCCCGCCCGGATACCACGCTGGAGAAACTGGCCAAACTGCCGCCCGCCTTCCGCAAGAACGGCACAGTCACCGCGGGCAATTCGTCCGGTATCAACGACGGTGCGGCAGCGCTGCTGTTGACCAGCGCCGAAGCCGCCCGCGAACTGGAACTTAAGCCCATGGCCCGCATTATTGCCTCGGCTGCGGCGGGCGTGGACCCGCGCACGATGGGGCTGGGGCCAATCCCGGCGGTGCGCAAGGCCCTGCAACGCGCCGGGCTGACGATTGACCAGATAGACCTGGTGGAGATCAACGAGGCCTTCGCGGTGCAGGTGCTGGCCTGCGCCCGCGAACTGGGCCTGGACCTGTCTAAGACCAATGTTAACGGCGGCGCCATCGCGCTGGGCCACCCCCTGGGGTGTTCCGGCGCCCGCCTGATGACCACGCTCGTTCACGAGATGCGCCGCCGCCGCGCCCGCTACGGCCTGGTCACGCTGTGCGTCGGTGTGGGCCAGGGCGAGGCGACGATTGTGGAGCGGATTGCCTGACCTTTTCACCGCCAAGACGCGGGAGGAGGGATGACGGCATTAACAGTCGCCGTCAGTTTCTAACCGACACCAGAAAGAAAGGACAGAGGGATGCAAATGGACCTAAACACCTATCAGCAACGTGCGGAAGAATTCCAGGCCGAGATCAGCCGCGAGTTTTACACCGTCGGCGCGGGGCTGAAGGACCGGCTGGAGATCGCGGCGATTTATAATCGTTACGCCGACCTGTTCACGGAATCCGCTGTCCAGTGGCTGCTGGACCAGATGGACGGCAAGGAAGTGCGCTACCTGGCCGAGTTTGCCGTTGGCGGCTACCTGGATAACCGCGTCAAGGCGCTGTCTGAAGCAATTACCAATGCCGAACTAGCGACAACTGTCCCCTGGGATGGGGAGGAGGTGCCTTACCAGCAGGTGCCTGTCCTGCTGCGCAACGAGCCTAACCGCTCGCGCCGCCGGGCCCTGGGGGAGCTGTACTACCAGCGCATGGCCGGGGTGAATCCCTGGCGCGCCGAGCGCTGGAATACCCTGCACGACGAGGCCCAACGCCTGGGCTTCGCCGATTACGTGGACCTGTGCGATCGGCTGCGCTGGCTGAACCTGCGCCCCCTGGCCCAGCAGATGGTCCGTTTCCTGGATGAAACCGAGGCGGTCTATGAGGCGCGCCTGGCTGCCCGGCTGGAGGCCATCGGCGTGCCCCGCCAGGAGGCCCATATCAACGACATCGCCCGCCTGTTCCGCGCCGACGAGTTTGACCGCCTCTTCCCGGCGGAGCGCATGGTAGATGCGCTGCGCCGCACGCTGGCGGGGATGGGCATTGACATGGACAGACAGCCCAACCTCAAACTTGACCTGGACATGCGCCCGCTCAAGTCGCCCCGCGCCTTCTGCTCGCCCGTGCGCGTCCCTGATGAGGTCTACCTGGTCATCAAGCCCCAGGGCGGCCAGGACGACTACGCTGCGCTCCTGCATGAAGCCGGCCATGCCGAGCACTATACCCATGTGGCCTCAGACCTGCCCTTTGCTTTCCGTTACCTGGGGGATAACTCCGTCACGGAAAGCTTTGCCTTCCTGCTGGAGCACCTGCTACACAACCGCCGCTGGCTGCAGGAGGTGCCGGGCATGTCCCCTCAAGACGCCGGGGCATTTATCCGCTTCTCACTCTTCCAGAAGCTGTGGTTCCTGCGCCGCTACGCCGCCAAGCTCAACTATGAACTGGAACTCCACGCCGGGCCGGTGGATCAGCAAGCCGAGACCTACGTCCGCTGGCTGCAGCACGCCGGCAGGGTGCAGGTGCCGCCGGAGCGCTATCTGAGCGACGTGGACGACGCTTTCTACGTGGCCCAATACCTGCGCGCCTGGATATTGGAGATGCACTGGCGCCGGCATCTAGAGCGGACCTATGGGGAGGACTGGTACAACCATAAGGGGGCGGGCGAGTTCCTCATGAGCCAATGGCGCCTCGGCCAGCGGGACACCGCCGATGAGTTGGCTGCTCATCTGGGCAGCGGATTGGACGTGACGCCGTTGATTGAGGAGGCGCTGGCCGCAGAACCCTGAGGGCATACTGGCGGGAGCCATAGAGAGCACGGGGATGGGGAGAAGGAGTTGAGCGATGGACATCTACCTGGCCTCCGAACACACGTACTATTTCCCCCCACAGATCGCGCTGGGGGCTGCCCGCGATCAGGTGGAGCAGAAGAAGACCAGCCTGATCGCCGGAATGGTCGGTGCGCTGTTCACCCGCCCCAAGCCAGAAGACGTGCGCCTGACCGCTGTTGAAACTCGGCTGGAACCGTTCTGGTTGGTGACCCTGTTTACACGCACCGTCTATGATCGGCGGCGCACCTATATCGTCCCTGTCAGCGGGCCGGAAGTCCAGCGTGTTACTGTGTTGGGCCAGGAGGTGATGGTGGAGCCAAAAGCTAAAGGTGCCCCCGGCTTCTCGCTGACCGGCGTTGAGCATTGCGTTGAGGAGCAGCGCGTGAGTTATACCTTTGATGGGCTATCCGGTCAGAAGGCCGATTTGAGTGCGTATCTCTCCTTTGCGAAAACGGAGATCCTCGATCTGGCAGCCTTTGCTCCGGAGGGCATGTTGGTCGTGCCGCCGCAGGTACGCGCCTCGGCGGTCGTGCGCCAGGTGATGGCCGAGGTGGTCAGGCCGGTACGGCAGGCCCAGGAGGTCGTTGAGGAACGCGTTGAATTTGAGGTGATGGACCTGAACTTCCGGCCTGTGTATGCGCTGGAATACGAGTGGGCCGCTAAAGGCAAGAAGATTGTGGTTGAATTTGATGCGCTTACAGGGGAGATGGACAGCGGCGGTAGAAAGCTGAGCGATCAACTCAAGCAGCTTAAGGGTATGCTGACACGCGAGGTGCTCTTTGACGTGACCGCCGACGCGGTGGGCCTGGTTGTGCCCGGCGGCAGTATCGCTGTCAAGGTCATCAAGGCTGTGGTAGACTATCGGGGAAAGTAGGGGGTACGGCAGGCCACACCCACACGGCCTTCTCGTCCAGGCAGTCCAGCCTGGGCGGACAGCAAGAGACGGAGCAATGACACCGATTGCTGGCGAGGTGACATTGCTCAGGGCGACAGCCTGTCCCCACATGGAGATACACCCCCCGTACCAAGGGTGCATTCCACATTGGGGGCAGCCGCCTTCAGACTGTCATTCTGAGCCCATGCCCTGAGCAATGTCATCCTGAGCGTAGCGAAGGAGCAGCGAAGGGGAAGCGAAGAATCTCTAGTTCGCACCTCAGAGACCCTTCGCTGCGCTCAGGGTGACAAACTCGCCCCAGATATGGAATGCACCCCCGTACCAAAGGCCGTTTGACAAAGATCGCATTTTGATCTAAGATAAGGCCCTCATGCGCATCCCATAAACAGGAGCGTCGCGCACCGTTGCACTTTTCATCTCTCCCCGATAACCTGACCGCGCGGATCGCCCGCTACGCGGGCCATCAGGTGGTGTTGGTGCTGATGCTGATGGCAGTCTCTATCAGCGATGCCAAAATGCCCCGACCGGTATTTTCGGCTTCCTTGACGATGGCCTCTGCCTCGGTGTTGCGCGCTCCAGCCTCCGATCCATTGGGGGTTCCCTTCGCCCTACGCCAGGTCAACACCTCCCTGCTGCGGGCGCAGCGCCGCGCCAGCCTGCCTGTCGCCACGCCCCAGTCCCCGCCCGATACCCGCGTCTCCCGCCAGGCCGTGCCCTTCACCGTGATCCCAGAACGCCCCAACCGGCGCATCATCACCTACACGGTGCAGGAAAACGACACGCCTATCGGCATTGCGGCCCAATTTGGGCTGAAGCCGGAGACGATCCTGTGGTGCAACTCAGACCTTAACAAGAACCCGGAGCTCTTGCAGGTCGGCCAGGTCTTGTATATTCCGCCGGTGGACGGCGCCTGCCACGTGGTCCAGGAAGGCGACACCCTGGAATCCATCGCCGAAAAGTACCATGCCCAGGTAGCCGACATTGTGGCTTACGAAGGCAACCAGCTTGAAGGCCCCCCCTACACATTGACGCCGGGCGCGCGCCTGGTCATCCCTGGGGGCCAGATTGAGTACCTGGTGTGGACAGTGCCGCCCAAGCCGCCGCGTGGACAGACGGTTGCAGGTAGCTTCGTCCCCGCAGGCACATTCTATACCGGCCCGAAAGCGGGCGTCGGCCTGGGCAATTTCATCTGGCCCATCGGCACACGACGCATCTCGCAATATTATTGGGCCTATCACCGGGCCATTGACCTGCCTGCACCTGTGGGCACACCCATTTACGCCGCCGATGGCGGGACGGTGATCTTCGCCGGTTGGACCAATGTCGGCTATGGCTATCTGGTGGTGATTGATCATGGCAATGGCTTCACTACCTGGTATGCCCACCAGAGCGAGTACCTGGTGAACAACGGCGATGTGGTGACTCAGGGGCAGGTGATCGGCTATGTCGGTTCAACAGGCCGCTCCACCGGCCCCCACCTCCATTTTGAGATCCGCTATAACCACGCGCCTTATAACCCACTGAGCTATCTGCCCTAGCAGGCTGGGGGAATGCAAGGAGGGGCTATGGGCAAGCGCATCCTGATCGTGGACGACGACCCAGAGGTGGTCAAGCTGTTTTCCTTCGTGCTCAAGCGCGCGGGCTATGACGTTGAAACTGCGCCCAGCGGGGAAACCGCACTTCACCAGGTGCGCACAAACCCGCCTGACCTGGTCGTGCTGGATGTGATGATGCCGGGCCTGAACGGGTATGAGGTGACCCGGCAACTGCGCGCCCAGGCAGATACCGCCGCCATCCCCATTGTCATGCTCACCGCGCGGGCGCTCCCCTCTGAACAGATCGCGGGCAGGCTGGCGGGGGCGACCAGTTACCTGGTCAAGCCGGTGACGCCTTCTGTGCTGGTCAAGACCGTCCAAGAGATCCTCGCCGAGTAAAGCCATGCAGCCCCAAGGCCCCCGCAGACGGAAGGGCCATGCGGAGGCACCTGCCCTGCCAGCCTCTCAGGCGCCGCTTGCCTGGGGCGGAGAGGTGCTGTATGGCCGGAACGCTGTGTATGAGACGTTGCGGGCCGGACGGCGGACCTTCCATCGCCTGCTGCTCGCTGAGGGGCTGCACCCGGACGAGCGGTTGCAGCAAATTCAGCGCCTGGCGGCAGAGCGCCATGTCCCCGTCCAGTCCCTGCCCAGGGCGGCGCTAGGACGCATCGCCGGCGGCCATCACCAGGGCGTGGCGCTGGAAGCCGGGCCCTACCCCTACGTCACCCTGGAAGACATTCTCCAGCACGCGGCTGCCCTGGGCGAGCCACCCCTTGTGCTTATCCTGGACCTGCTCCAGGACCCCCAGAACCTGGGAACGCTCATCCGCACGGCTGAGGCTGTGGGCGTGCATGGCGTGATCATCCAGGAGCGGCGCGCCGCCGCTGTCACGCCCGCCGTCGTCCAGGCCAGCGCCGGCGCGGTGGAGCATATGCGCGTCGCCCAGGTGACCAACCTGGTGCGGGCGATGGAGCACCTGAAAGCGCAGGGGCTGTGGCTGGTGGGCCTGGAAGCCACGCCGGAGGCCCGGCCCTATGATCAGGTGGACCTGTCTGGCCCGTTGGGGCTGGTTGTGGGAAGCGAGGGCGCGGGGCTGCGCCGCCTGGTGCGCGCAACCTGTGATCTCCTGGTCAGGCTCCCCATGCGGGGCCAGGTGACCTCGCTCAATGCGGCTGTGGCCGGCTCCATCGTCTTGTATCTGGCCCGGCCCCCCCGACCCGGTAATGTGCTTCCCACCGGTTAGAAGGGGGATAACTTCTCCCCCATAGGGAGACATATTCCCTCCCCCTTAACGGGGGAGGGGCAGGGAGAGAACGCCCCACCGTAAACGGTGGGGTATGCCCCCCACCCAACCCTCCCCCGCACGGGGGAGGGAGCAACTCCGAGGCCTGCCCCCGCAAAGGGGGGCAGGGAGGGGTGAATCTCCAGCGGGGGGGCAAGGGTACTCTTGGAGGTCTGGCCGTCTTCGGCTATACTAGCGCTTAGCGCCCGATCAGGCGCGTAAGGAGCAATGTGCGGCTGAAAGCCGGCTACTTTTGAGGAGGACGATGCGCATTCTTGTCACCGGCGGCGCCGGGTTTATCGGCTCTCATCTTTGCGACCGGCTCCTGGCCGAGGGCCATCAGGTCATCGCCATGGACAACCTGATCACTGGCAGCACCCGCAACATCGCCCATCTGGTCGGTCGCGACGACTTCCTGTTCATCAAGCATAACGTCACAAACTACATTTATATTGAGGGGCCCCTGGACGCTGTGCTCCACTTCGCTTCCCCGGCCAGCCCCATTGATTACATCCAGCTCCCCATCCAGACACTCAAGGTGGGCTCGCTGGGCACACTCAACGCCCTGGGGCTGGCGCGGGCCAAAGGCGCCAGGTTCATGCTGGCCTCCACCTCCGAAGTTTATGGCGACCCGTTGGAACACCCCCAGAAAGAGACCTACAACGGCAATGTGGACCCGGTGGGGCCGCGTTCGGTCTACGACGAGGCCAAGCGCTTCGCCGAGGCGCTGACCATGGCTTACCACAACACGCACGGCCTGGATACGCGCATCGCACGCATCTTTAACACCTATGGCCCGCGTATGCGGCTGGATGATGGCCGGGTGGTGCCCAACTTCATCGGCCAGGCCCTGCGCGGCGAGCCGTTGACCGTGTACGGCGATGGCTCCCAGACGCGCTCATTCTGCTACATCTCCGATTTGATTGAGGGCATCTACCGCCTGCTCCTCTCCTCCGAGCACCGCCCGGTCAACCTGGGCAACCCGCACGAGGTCAGCATCCTGGAGTTCGCCCAGATCATCAATCGGATCACCGGCAACCAGGCAGGTATCGTCTTTCAAGACAAACGCATCCAGGGTGACCCGGCCAGGCGCCGCCCGGACATCACCCGTGCGCGCACGGTCCTGGGCTGGGAGCCGGTTGTGCCGCTGGAACAGGGCTTGCAGCGCACCATCACCTGGTTCAAGGAGCGGATGTGAGCATCGGGATCAGGGCCCAAAGTGCATTGGCCGCGAGGCCGATCCTCGCCTGGAACTCGGTTTCGTTCCGGGTCGCTCTCCTTTTGTCCGCGCTGGCGCTGGGCGTGGCGGCGGTCGCCCTGCCACCGCCGGCCTTCGCCCTGATCCTGGCCATTGCCATCGTCCTGGTGGGCATAGGGATTGAGCCGCTCTTCGGCCTGGGCGTGACGCTTCTCGTCGCCCCCTTCGGGGCGCTGGAGCGCATCGCCCTGCCGCGCCTTTTGCCCGTTGATACAGGCCATGTCCTGCTCGGGCTGACACTGGCAGCCTGGTTTGCTCACAGGAGCCTCTCCCGTCGCCTGCGAGAGGAGAGAGAGGCGGGGGGACGCTATGCCCTGCGCCCGGTGGACGCGGCCCTGCTGGCCTTTGTGGGGGTCGGGGCGTTCTCCCTGGCCGGGGCACTTTCGCTGCAATATGGGTTGAAGGAGCTGCTCAAGTGGCTGGAGCTGGGCGCGGTGATGTGGATGGTCCGCCAGGAGGCCCGCAACCCACGGCGGCGGAACGCCGTGATCGCCATGCTGCTCCTGGCAGGGCTGGTGCAGGCCGGCATCGGCATCTGGCAATTCGCTTTCCGCCACACCGGCCCGGCGGAGTTCCTCATCCTGGGGCGCTTCTACCGCGCCTATGGCAGCTTTGAGCAGCCCAACCCCTTCGCGGGCTTCATGGGGCTGCTGCTGCCGTTGGCGCCGGGCCTGGCGCTGGGGACGATGGACGAGGGGCGACGGACGAGGGGCCGTTGGCTTCCGCCCTTCGCCCTTTATCTGTTGTCATTCGCCATTCTGGGCGCTGCGCTGATCATGTCCTGGTCGCGAGGGGCCTGGTTGGGGAGCCTGGCGGCGCTGGCGGTCATGGTGGTGTTTGCGCCGCGCCGCCGCCTTGTCGGGCTGGCGCTCTTGCTGGCGGTGGTGGGCCTGGGTGGGTTCGCCTGGGGGGCGGGCTTGCTGCCCGAGAGCCTGGTGGCGCGGCTGTCGGGCTTCAGCGAGTACACCCAGGTCTATGACGTGCGCGGCGTGGACATCACCGAGGCCAATTTCGCTGTGCTGGACCGCCTGGCCCATTGGGGCGCGGCGGTGGATATGCTGCGCGACCATCCCTGGCTGGGCGTTGGCCTGGGCAATTACGAACCGGCCTATCCCGCCTATGCCCGGCTCAACTGGCCCAATGCCCTGGGTCACGCGCATAACATCTACCTGAATTTCGCGGCGGAGACCGGCCTGATCGGCCTGGCCGCGTATCTCCTCTTCTGGGCGACTGTCATCGCGCTCACCCTGCGCAGTCTGAGCCGCACACGGGGCCTGGAGCGCGGGCTGATGCTCGGATTGCTGGGCGCGTGGGTGCACCTGAGCGTGCACAATCTGGTGGATAACCTGTACGTCAACGGCGTCTATCTTCACATGGGCGCCCTGCTGGGACTCTTGACGGCATCAACCGGGCTGATACCCGGCACCTGGATCGCTTATGACCAAGATCACCACCAGCGATAGATCACTTGCCGACCGGCTGATCGATCGGTTGCCTGTCCCCCCGGCCCTCATGCGCCGGCTGGACCGGATTCCGGGCAAGCGCAAGGAGCTGAAGCGCTTCATCAAGTTCCTGGTCGTGGGCAGCATCGGCTTCATCGTTGACGCCGGGACATTCAACCTGCTCTTCCTGGGCTTCCACTTCACCGGCGAGGCGGAACGCGGCCTGGCCAAGGCCATTTCCTTCAGCCTGGCAGTGATCAGCAACTTCACCTGGAATCGCCTGTGGACCTATCCTGACTCGCGCTCCAAGGCTGTGCATCGCCAACTGGCCCAGTTCCTCCTGGTCAGCCTGATGGGGCTGGGCATCAACCAGGCGGTCTTCCGCACGCTGGATGGCGTCTTCATTGCTCTGCTCAGGCCGGTTCTGGGCGAGCGCACAGGGCTGGCCCTGGGCGCCAACCTGGCGCTGATCTGCGCCACCGTCATCGTCCTGTTCTGGAATTTCTTCGTCAACCGCTTCTGGACGTACAACGATGTGTAGAATCTATTTCAGGGCTGCCACCCTGAGCGCCGCGTAGGGGCTCCCCCCTCTCTCGCGCGGCTGACCGCTGATAGCTGATAGCTGAAGGCTAAGATGGGGATGCGCATCGCCATTGACTACACCTCCGCGGTGCGCCAGCGCGGCGGCATTGGGCGCTACACCCGCGAACTGGTTCAGGCCCTGGCCGCGCTGGACCAGGCCAACGCCTATGTTTTGCTGGTCCAGGACCGGCCTGGGCGCGCCGAAGCACCCGCCACTAATTTCCGCGTGCGCGCCACCGGCCTCAGCGAACCCTGGTTGACGCGCCTGTGGCAGCGCCTGCGCCTGCCCCTGCCTGTGGAGGTCTTCACCGGCCCGGTGGACATCTTCCACTCCCCCGATTTTGTCCTGCCGCCCACGCGCCGGGGCACGCGCACGTTGCTGACCGTCCACGACCTGTCGTTCATCCGTGACCCCGACTCTGCCTCTCCTGCCCTGCGCGCCTACCTGGAGCGTGTCGTGCCCCGCTCGGTGGCCCGCGCCGACCACATCCTGGCCGATTCGGCGGCGACGCGCCAGGACCTGCTCACGCTGTATGGCGTGCCGGCGGAGAAGGTGAGCGTATTGTACTCTGGGGTGAACGCGGCCTTTCGTCCGGTGCACGATGCCGCGCTGCTGGCCGGGGTGTGTGCGCGCTACGGCCTGCGCCGCCCCTATATCTTGAGCCTGGGCACGCTTCAGCCGCGCAAGAACTACATCCGCCTGATCCGGGCCTTCGCCCGCGCCTGCCAATCGCCCGCGCTGCGCGACACCCAACTGGTGATCGCTGGCGGGGTGGGCTGGCTGTATGAGGCCATCTTCGCCGAGGTGGACCGGCTGGGGTTGCGCGAGCGGGTGCTCTTCCCCGGCTTCGTCGCCGACGCCGACCTGCCTGCGCTGTATAGCGCTGCCGCGCTGTTCGTTTACCCTTCGCTTTATGAGGGCTTCGGCCTGCCTGTGCTGGAGGCCATGGCCTGCGGCACGCCTGCAGTCGTCTCCAACGCCTCCTCGCTGCCGGAGGTCGCCGGCGACGCTGCCCTGCTAGTGGACCCCCACGACGAGGCTGGGCTGGCCCAGGCACTGGAACAGGCGCTGACCGATGAGGGTCTGCGCGCCCGGCTCGCCGCTCGGGGCCTTGAGCAGGCCCGCCGCTTCACCTGGGCCGCCGCCGCCGGGCAACTGCTGCGCCTCTATCACAGGCTGGCGCAGGGGGATGAGGGGGCCTATACCCTGGCGTCCGAATCCTCATCCACCAACTGATAGCCAATGCAGGGGACGGCGACGATCTGCACCTGGTCGCCGATCACCGCGTTCAGCTTCTGGCGCAGGCGGTGGATGTACTTGCGCAGGCCATACAGGCTCCCGGAATCGTCATCGCCCCAGACCAGGTCCTGGAGGGCATCGTGGGGAACCACGCGATTCCTTTCCCTGGCCAGGTGCAACAGCAGCTTGAACTCCGTGGGGGTGAGATGGAGTTGGCGCCCGCCGACATTAATTTCATAAGTCAGGGGATTGAGCGTCAGCCGGCCCCCGGCCAGGCTAATGCGGTCCACCTGCTGGAGCTTGCCGGTTCGGCGCAGCACGGCCAGGATATGAGCCAGCAGCGCCGGCCCATTGATGGGGAGCCTGACATAGATATCCGCGCCGGCTTCCAGGCAGGCGATCAGCTCCGGGTCGCTGGGCTGTCGGGTGAGGGCGATCAGCACTGCCTCTGAGGTGGCCCGCGCCTCCTGGAGGAATTCCAGCGCATGGATATCGGCCTGGGCTGCGTCCAATGTGACGCAGACAACATCGGGAGAAGAATCTCTGAGAAGCTGTAACCCCCTGCGCCTTATCGCCTCGGCGATGATCTCAACCTCTGACCAGCGCAGTTGTAGGGCCAGGCGAATGGAGATGGATGTATGCGTATCGCAGCCAATGAGTAAGGCTTGCACCGCTCCTTCCCCTTGGGTGCGATGGAGACACACCTGCCTGTGTGATACAGCTTCAACCGCTCTATGAGCGCAGCGAAGCCATAACACCATAACGGGGGTGGAATTCAGGAACCCCACCGTTCACGGTGTGATCTTCCACCACCCCGGTCGCCCTGGTTACGGTGCTATTTTGTGTATCTTCATCAGCCCGGTACCGAGCCACTACCCTCAGGACGACGGATCTGTGATCGCCTGAGCCTATCTGTGCTACAGTGGGGATGGATCGTTTATACTCTTCTCCTTGTTACATGCTTCTAATGGGCGGGGGGGGAACCCAGATTATCAGGTTGGTAAGGTTTATTCTATCACGAATTTATTAGAATGTCAATAACCCTGGCCTTAAAAAAGTACTGTTTTGCATTTTCAGACAAATATAATCATAATGCAGAGAATTGTCCCTCAGCGCCTCTAGCTCAGTTCCGGGGCACGGCGCAGGACGGCGATGGTCTTCGCCAGGAGTTCCGGCCCATTGATTGGCAGGCTGAGGTAGGCATCCGCTCCAGCTGCCAGCGTTGCCGTCATCTCGGTGTCGTTGGGCTGGCTGGACAGTGCAAAGAGCGCAGCGGGGGATAACGTCCGCACGAGCTGGAGAAACTCCAGGTCATCCAGGTCAGAGGGAGTGGGGCCGGTCATGACAAACACCAGGCTGGGAGCAAAGTCGCGCAAGACCTGCAGCCCCTTGCGCCGCGTGGCCTCCTGGACGACCGTGACCTCTGTCCAGCGGAGCTGCAGCGCGAGATGAATGGAATGGGCCGTGCGCGCATCGCATCCAATAAGCAGCGTCCTCACAGCTTTTCCCTGATCTCATGGTATGACGTCAACTGGCAAGGGCGTGAAACGCATCTGAATGGGCGTCGGCACGGGCGATTGAGTGATGACAGGCACAGGGACAGGCGCAGTTGGCTTCGGCTCCCTGGCCGGCGGCGCTATTGGCGTTACCTTACACAGGTCCCTGCTGACATCAGGGTTGTATAAGCAGGGGGCTCCTGGAGGGGTCGGGGTAAATGTTGCTACGCCGACCTGCCCGTCAATGCCCAGCCTCTTTGACCACAGGCCGGAAACCGCCGGAATCAGCGCCATCGGCGTCAGGATCAGAGCCAGGAGCCACAGTATCATAAACAACACGCGCATCGTCGAACGTAGACGTACCATCGCTTCGCCCCGTCTCTACCTCAAGAGCCTCGCCACGCCCCCGATAAACTGCTTCAGGAAGATGGCAATCCAGCCCACTTTGGGGATCACCAACACCAATTCGCCCTCCAGTTGATCTGCCTCCCAAGGCTCATCGGCGGTGTTGTTGTTATCCCCCTGGGTGATAAAGATGGTCTTGCCACTTTCGCGCTGAATCTCTATCACGCGGTGCAGGACCGCTGTCTTCCCCTGGCGGAAGCGCACGACGTCACCCACCTGAACATCATCGGGCGAGACCGGCCGCGTGATGGCAATGTCGCCCGCGTTGATGGTGGGTTCCATGCTGATGCCGCTGATCAGGGCCGGGCGGACGCCAAAGAAGCCGGCGTTGAACCAGACCAGGAAGACAACAAACACGGCCAGCATCACCCAGCCCGTGCCGGAGGAGGCCCGGCGGGCCTGGGCGCCCGCGTGCGCGGTGACACGCCAGCTCACCAGATCACGCACGACCAGCAGCCCCAGGACCGGCGCGATAGTCCCCACGAAGGCCGTGAAAGTCCACTGGAGATTGGGCAGGATGGGCGAGATCCATTCATAAGCCGCCAGCGTGCCCCGGTAGGCCAGGGCAGGCAACGGGCCGCCCACCAGGGCCAGATAAGTGGCCAGCAGGTTCTCCGCTGCGGTTGGCAGGAGCAGGCGGCCTGAAAAGCGGAAGGCCGTCTCCATCTCACGGAGGTGACCAAAGCTGGCCATAGGCAGGCTCACCACGCAGAGCACCAGCCAGGCCATCACAACACCCAGGAAAGTGAAGCGCCGCCCCACTGACTTCATCAGATACCAGCGGGCCAGTTCCAGCCCGGCCAGCCGCGTCCCCACGAACCACAGGTTCAACGCCACGAGGTGGATCTGGCGGGCATAGGGGGAGCGGCCAAAGCCCGCCAGCAGCCCGGCCAGGACGAACAGGGTCACCTGGAACAGCCCCACCAGGCCCGCCAGCGCGATCAGCCAGCGATCTTTGGGGAGGGACGCTGTTCGTTCCTCCTGCCGCCACAGCCCCAGGGCCAGCGCCCCCAACGAGAACCACAGCAGGGGCTGGAGGATGTAGATGTTCACATCCGCCGGGGCGACCTGCGGCAAAAGGGCACTGGTGACGTAGAAGAGGAACACCAGCCAACCGATGACCAACGCCCACCCCCAATGAGACAGCGCCAGCCTGCGCCTTGTCAGGTTCAGCTCCCCGGTTGTTTCAGCCTGCATCTCCGCTCCTGATGACAGTTATCCACTGGACAGAAGCGCAACCCGGCTAAAGCCGGGTGCGTCATCTGCCCGACCCATCCCTCTCCCCACCCTTGACGGGGAGGGTCAGAGGGGGTGATGATCCTATGATTCCCGCTGATCTCACGGCACCTGCTCAACCCTCACCTCCACGTTGAAGCCATAGTGGCTGTTCTCCGCCGCGCCCTGTTCAACCTGAAGGGTCAATTGGAGCTCAGCGCGGCACTGAGCGGGCACACGCGAGGGCCTTGTGCCCCAAGCCGGGGTGAAGCCGCAGGGCCGCAGCACCTTATTCGCCTGCGCCGGGTCCTCCTGGGCTGTCACCGCCAGCGCCTGCGGGTTGGGATTGAGCATGTTGACCCCGGTCACCTCCACAGGAATGTTCCCACCATTGGCCAGGTGCAACTCGCAATACACCTGGTAACCGGGGTAAGCGTTATTGACCTGCATCCGCAGGGCGGTCTGGTCGCGGCCATTGGGTTCAACCGCCCAGGCCGCCACGTTCTTGCCCCCAGCCTCCGGGTCATCGCACGAGCGGAAGAACCAGACCGGGCCTGGCCTGCCCGTCCCCGCCGCACTGACACGGCCCTGGACCGTCAGGGCCTCCGGCCACAGGCTATAGGCCAGGGCGAAGCTCAGCAGCATCAGGGCGATGGGGACAGAGAGGATGACGACACGCGCGATGGCTCTCCGCATGACACCTCACCGTTCACGCTGGCTGTGGGTGGGGGCGGGGGAACACTCCCCCGCCCCCAATGACCGCCACTAGGGGCACTGGCTCTCATTCCACTGCACGACCTGGATAGTGACGTCAAACCCGTAGGTCGTTAACTCCGCAGCCCCCTGCTCAACATGGGCATACATGTTACTCGCGATTCCCCAGGGGTTGCCGGGGTCAATCTGCGTGCAGAGACCATCGGTAAAGGTGACAGTCAACTGATCACAGGTCGCCGTAAACGAGCCTGTATTCGGGTCCTGGACGACCGTGCAGCTGGTCAGGTTTTGGCCGGGGATGAAGCCAATGGCCTCCACCACCCACGGTATTGTGCCAGTGTTGTTGTACTTCAGGCTACAATCCACAGCGTAGCTGGGGTAGCCATTGTTGATCGTGAGGTGGAAGATCCTGGGGTCTTGAGGATCGATGGAATAATCCACCCATCCCACATCCTTCCCTTCAGGCTCAGGGTGCTCTTGACAGAAGGACAGGACGTCTGTCCATGCAGCATCCACTTCGCCCGTCCCCACCGTGCCATTGATCGCCAGGACCTCAGACCACAAGGCATAGGCGACGCCCAGCCCGGCCAGCGCCACCACCAGCAGCAGCCCCGCGATTGCGATTGGGGATCGGATGCGCCTCATAGGCCACCTCCCTCCGGTCAGCGGGGGCGGTGGGAGGGGTTGCGCCGCCCCTCCCACCTAAGCCGCCTCCGGCTGCCTTATGGCTCAGGATACTCGTTCCACTGGACGAAGAAGAAGTCCTTGGAGAGCGAGTATGTCGCGAGCTCCGCGGCTTCCTGGTCCACATGGATGTCGACCGTGGCCGTAACGTACTGCCCGGCGTCAATCTGCTGCCCAATGAAGAGGCCGCTCTGCGTGACCGTCAGCTCAACGGGAACAGTCTCGGTAATGCTCTGCAGTTTCACAGGGATGGTCCCGGCGTTGAGGACCTCATAGCTGACCGTGCACGTGTAGCTGGGGTAGCCATTCGTAATAGTGATGGTCATGGGGTTGCCACCCTGCGCCACACTCACGCTGCAGTTGGCCACATCCTTGTCATAGCCCGGGTCAATCCCATTATCGTCGTCCGAGGCGTTCTGAAACGCCACGTCCACCTCGCCTGTGTTGACAGTGCCATCAATCTCTAGTGTCTCGCTCCACAGGGCATAGACCACGCCCATGAGGGCCAGGGCCAGCACCACGGCGATGGTCAGCAGCCCAAAGGGGAGTGTTCTTTTGCCGTTCATGGTTTAACCTCCTTGTTTACACAGATAACCTTTGTGGGTGCACATGGGGCGTTGCGCCCCAGCGGAGGTTGTGGTATCATGGCCGTGCGATGGGGGGCGGCCTGATGCCCACCTCCGTCCCCGGCCCTGGCAGATCGTCCCTGTCAGGGCCGGCCTTTTCCGCAGGTCATGCTCACGCGCTGGCCTCACCTCCTTTCCGGCCAGATGCCTGCCCGGCGGGGGGGGCCGGGCGGATTGAGTTCGGTTTAAAAGCATGTTATCACAGCCGCGTGACTTTTTTGTCCCCAAAGCGTGAATTTTCCGTGACAAATTGTCCCAATCTGGTCACCACCACACTCTTCCCCCCACCCCACCCCTCCCCCACAAGAGGGGAGGGGTGACCTCCATTCCCTCGCCCAGGCGCATTGGAATCCTGACCCCCTTCGTGCTACAATCGTGGGCATGGGCATGGAGGACGAGAACCAGCGGGCGGATCAGCTCCGGCGGGCCTTCTCCCAGGCCTTTGGCGTATGGCCGGATGTCGTGGTGCGGGCGCCGGGACGGGTCAACCTGATCGGCGAGCACACGGATTACAACGAGGGCTTCGTGCTGCCGGTGGCCATAGACCGCGCCATCTACATCGCGGCGCGAGCGCGGGCGGACCGGCAGGTGCGGCTGGTGGCACTGGATATGGGGCAGCGCACCGAGTTCGCGCTGGATGCCATCGCGCGCGATGAGACGGCCCTGTGGAGCAATTATGTGCGCGGCGTGGCCTTGTTCCTCCAGCAAGCAGGATACGCCCTGCGCGGGCTGGATGGGGTGATTCAGGGTGACGTCCCTATCGGGGCCGGGCTGTCCTCCTCAGCGGCGCTGGAGATGGCGGCGGCGCTGGCCTTTCAGACAACCAGCGGGCTGGCATTGGATCGGGTGCAGCTGGCGCTGATCGGGCGGCGGGCGGAGAACGAATTCGTCGGTGTGCAGACCGGCATTATGGACCAGTTTATCTCGGCCCTGGGGCGGCGCGATCACGCCCTGTGGCTGGATTGCCGCAGCCTGGACTATCGCCTGGTCCCCCTGCCTGCGGATGTGCGCCTCGTCGTCGCCGACAGCGGTGTGCGGCGCGGGCTGGTGGCATCGGCCTACAATCAGCGGCGGGCCGAGTGCGAGGAGGGCGTGCGTCGCCTGGCCGAGCGATTATCCGGCATCCGCGCCCTGCGCGATGTCTCCGTGGCCGCCTTTGAGACCCATAAGGACGTGCTCCCAGAACCGGTGCGGCAGCGCGTCCAGCACGTGGTCTATGAGAATCAGCGGGTGTTGGACGCGGTGGCGGCGCTGGAACGCGGCGATGTGGCGGCGATGGGCCGGCTCATGGATGCCTCGCATACCTCCCTGCGCGATCTCTATCAGGTCAGCGGGCCGGAGCTGGATGCGCTGGTGGAGATCGCCCGCAGCGTGCCCGGTTGCCTGGGCGCACGGCTGACCGGCGCGGGCTTCGGCGGCTGCACGGTGAACCTGGTGAACCAGCACGCCGTGCCTGCCGTCGTCGCGGCGATTGAGCGCGACTATCCGGCGCGGACCGGGCGCACGCCTCGCGTGGTCATCTGCCGGGCAGTGGAGGGGGCGGGGCAGATAGCGGGCTGAGCACTTGCATTTTCAACAAAATAGTTTAAGATAAAGTTTCTGGGGAGAGGGATGCGGCGGGTTTTAAACCTATCATGAACCATTTAGGCGTATTTTAAGTATCATTTATGGGAAAGTATAACGCTTTTGCCAGCGCGGAGCCGGCCAACGATGTGCCGGAGGATAAGGAGCTGGTTGCCCGTTTGAAGGCGGGTGACCTGGAAGCGTTAGGGGCACTGTACGCCCGGTACAAGACGCTGGTCTATCGCACGGCACTGGCGATCACCCGCGATCCGCAAGCCGCTGAGGATATTTTGCAGGATTGCTTCCTGCGGGTGCACGCCTACGCCAGCACCATTGACCCGGCGCTACCGTTCAAGCCCTGGCTATACCGGGTCACGGTCAACCTGAGTTACACCTGGGCCAGCGAGCACAATCGCTGGCGCCTGTCATTGGAGGGCCTGGTGGACCAACTGGTGAGCTCGGCTCGTCTCTCCCCGGAGCATATGGCCGAGGACGGCGATGCGGAGCGTGCCATCCGTGAGGCGATTGACCGCCTGGCCTTTGGCCAGCGCGTGGTGGTGGTGCTCTATTATTTGAACGACCTGAGCCTGAAAGAGATCGCAGATATTCTGGACTGCCCGGTGGGGACAGTGAAGTCGCGCCTGCACTATGCCCGTGACAATTTGCGCCGTTATCTGACGGCGGGCACGGGCACGGCAGAGGTGGCCTATGAATATACCTGAGCGTAAGCTCCGCCCAGGAGAAGACGATCTCGACCGGCTTATCCGTTTGGCTTTACAGCGATCCGTCGCTGGGGCTGAGCCGCGTGCTGATCTGTGGTGGGACATCCGGCGTTGGTTGAGCGGGGGGCCTGGCCCGCGCGGGTACACTGCCCTGTCGCCTGCGCAGACGCCTCAGGCGCTCCTCCTGACCGCAGCGCAACGCCTGTCCACAGCCTTGGGCCGCATCTGGCCGGCGCCCCTCAGCGCCGAACAGACGCAGCTTTTAGAGCAGCGCTGGAACGCCACATTTGTCCTGCTGGGCTTTGCCCCGCTGGGTCGCGTCTATTAAGGTTTGTCTTCAGGAAGGGGGGTGAGGCCGCCGCGCTAATAGACCTTCGGGAAGGGCACCCGCTCGGTGTCGCTTGGTCGCGTGTTCATTACACCCTGAAACTCAAAGGAGGAGAACATGCTTACACACAGAAGAGCGGTGCTTTCGCTCAGCCTATTGGTGCTGTTGTCACTTGTGATCACCGCGTGCGGGCCTCAGGCCACCCCCGCACCCCCAGCAACTGTGATCGTCCGGGAGACGGTGGAAGTGCCGGTTGAGCGCACCGTCGTCGTGCAACCGACTGCGCCGCCGCCGTCGCCCGCCGGGCCTAAGGTCCTGGTCGTCTGCATGGCGCAGGAGCCCGACACCCTGTACAACCTGGGCGGCAGTATGCTTGCCTCCACCGCTGTCCAGAACGCCTTCCGCGATTTCCCCATCACCTCCCTGACGTACTCCTATCAGCCCGTCATCATTGAGAAGCTGCCCAGCCTCAAGGATGGCGATGCCACACTGACGGAGGTGGAGGTCAAGGAAGGCGATACCGTTGCCGACGCGGCCGGCGACGTGGTGACCCTGACGGTGGGAATCCAGCTTAAGGACAAGGACGGCAACGTCTTTGAGTACACTGGCGGCACAGTGAAGCTGCCCCAACTCAGCGCCACCTTCAAGCTCAAGGAGGGCCTGAAGTGGGAGGATGGGCAGCCCCTGACCGCCGACGACTCGGTCTTCGGCTTTGAGCTGGGCAAGAGCCCCGACACGCCGGTGTCCAAATTCGCCTATGACCGCACCGCCAGCTATGTGGCTACAGACGAGCGCACGGTGGTGTGGACCGGTATCCCCGGCTGGCTGGACGCCACGTACTACATCAACTTCTTCACCCCGCACCCGCGCCACATCTATGGCGATAAGACACCGGCTGAACTGCTCCAGGACGAGAGCATGAACCGCAAGCCTATCGGCTACGGCCCCTTCAAGATGGTGGAGTGGGTGCAGGGCGACCATATCACCCTGGAGAAGAACCCCAACTACTGGCGCGCCGCCGAGGGCCTGCCCAAGTTTGACCAGGTTGTCTTCCGCTTCATCAAGGACACCAACCAGTTGATCGCCCAACTGCTGGCCGGGGAGTGCGACGTGGGCACGCAGGACGCGGCCTTTGACAGCCAGGCGCCCTTCCTCAAGCAGGCCGAGCAGCAGGGGCTGATCAAGCCGGTCTTCGTCCTGGGCACCAGCTTTGAGCACCTGGACTTCAATATCACGCCGGTGGAGACGTACACGGGCTTTGCCTCCAATGGCGCCTTCGCCGACAAGCGCATCCGCCAGGCTTTCGCCTACTGCATTGACCGTAAGGCGATCATTGACCAGGTGCTGTTCGGCGAGAGCGTTGCGCCCAACGTCTACCTCCCCAAGGAGCACCCCCTGTACGCCGGGGACGAGAACCTGACAATCTACAACTTTGACCCGGAGAAGGGCAAGGCGCTCCTGGCCGAGGCGGGCTGGACGGACACGGACGGAGATGGGATCATTGACAAGGGCGGCCAGCCCTTCCTTGTGACCTACGGCACGACGGCGGGCAACCGCCTGCGCGAGCAGGTGACGCAGATCATCCAGGCGCAACTCAAGGAGAACTGCGGCATCAGCGTGGAGCTGTACTACAAGCCTGCGCGCGAGTGGTTCGCCGATGGGCCCGAAGGCCCGCTGTTCGGACGGGCATATGACCTGGGCGAGTTCGCCTGGCTGACCGGCGTTGAGCCGCCCTGTGATCTGTACATCACCTCGCAAATCCCCAACGAGGTCAACGGTTGGGGCGCGGCCAACAATGCCGGCTACTCCAACCCGGAGTACGACGCCGCCTGCCAGCAGCAACTCGGCACGATTGACCCCGACAAGAAGGCTGAGTTCGCCAAGCAGGCCCAGATCATCTTCTCGCAGGACCTGCCGGTCTTGCCGCTGTTCCTGCGGCTGAAGATCGCGGCGCACCGGCCTGACCTGGTGAACTTCAAGATGGACCCGACCGAGAACTCGGAGTTGTGGAACGTGGAGGAGTGGGACCTGGCGCCCTAGTCGGGGAGGACTCTAACCCCTGCGCAGGGGAGGGAAGCGTTCCCTCCCAACCAGGCTGAAGCCTGGTACTGGGTGGGGGAGGGTTGGGGTGGGGATAGAGCCATCCCCTCCCTGACCCTCCCCCTGGATGGGGGAGGGAACTCCCCCTCTCCCCTATGAGGGAAGGGCCGGGGAATAGGGGCAACGCCTTGTGCCCCTATTCCCTCCCACAAGGATAGAGGGGGAAACAGTATGACCGCTTATCTTATCCGCCGCTTTATTCAGATGTTTCTGGTCGTTATCATCGCCTCGGCGGCGATTTACCTGCTGCTCAACATCGCCCCGGGCGGGCCGCTCTCAGGGATTAACCTGGGCGCCGACCGGCGCGCGCGCTTTAGCGAGCAGGACAAGCGCCGCCTGGAAGAGTATCTGGGCCTGCATCTGCCAGGGCCCATGCGCTACGTGGTCTGGCTCTTGGGGGAGGACTGGCTGGACGACATCGGTCGGGCGGACTGGCAGCGCCTGTCGTGCCGGGCGGAAGCCGAACTGTGCACCCGTGGTGTGGTGCGCGGCGACTTCGGCAAGTCGTGGAAGATCGCCCAGGGCGTCAGCGTCTCGGAACTGATCAACAACCGCCTGGCGAATACCCTGCTGCTTATGACCTCCTCTACCCTGCTCTCGCTCATCGTGGCCCTGCCTATCGGCGTCTATTCCGCCGTACACCAGTATTCACGCACAGACTATGCCGTCACCACCTTCAGTTTCTTTGGCATTGCCATGCCCGTCTTCTGGTTCGGCCTCATGCTGATCTTCTTCATTGGCGGCTCGCAATCCTGGGTGTATCAAACCCTGAAATTGCCCTACCTGCCGACAGGTAACGTTACCAGCGTGCGCCCACCGCTACCGGGCAGCCTGCTGGACCTGCTGAACGCGCAGCCTGGTTCGCTGGCGGACCGGCTGGTTCATCTCATTCTGCCGACGATTGTGCTCAGCCTGCTGTATATGGCGGGCTGGAGCCGCTACATGCGCTCCTCCATGTTGGAGGTCCTGCGCCAGGATTATGTGCGCACCGCACGTGCCAAGGGGCTGGCAGAGCGCATGGTTATCGCCCACCACGCCCTGCGCAATGCCCTCATCCCGGTGATCACCGTCGTGACCTTGCAGATTCCCTCCCTCTTCAGCGGCGCCATCCTGACGGAGACGGTGTTCAACTGGCAGGGGATGGGGCGGCTGTATGTAGATGCGCTGTTCTCAGAGGACTGGCCCATTGTCATGGCGCTCTTGTTCATCACCGCCATCCTTTATGTCCTGGCGACCTTGCTCGCCGACCTGCTGTACACGGTTGTAGACCCCCGCATCCGCTTTGCATAGCTTGAGGAGGGACTTATGGCCGTTGCAGAAGCTGTAGCCGAGAGTTTGCTGACATCACGCGAAGAAAGCCGGCTGAGCCTGACCTGGCGGCGCTTCCGTCGTCACCGGCTGGCTGTCCTTGGCGGGGTGGTTATTCTCTTCTTTGTCATCATTGCTCTATTGGCGCCTGTCATCGCGCCTTATGATCCCCTGGCCCAGGACCTCAAACTCAAGAACGCGGGGCCCTCGCGTGAGCACCTGCTGGGGACGGATGAACTGGGACGGGATACCCTGAGCCGTTTGATGTATGCCGCGCGCATCTCGCTGTTTGTTTCATTTACCGTTGTGCTGATCAGCGAGGCGATCGGTGTGATCGTGGGCGCTATCTCAGGCTTTTATGGTGGCTGGATAGATAGCCTGATCCAACGCATCGTTGAATTCGTGCTCTCGCTGCCAACCCTGCCCTTGTTGCTGGCGCTCTCAGCCATCTTCCGCGATGTGACTATCCCCGGCCTGTCGCGGGAATGGTCCAGCGCGGTGGTGATCGTGCTGGTGCTGACATCGCTGTCATGGATTACCTCCAGCCGGCTGGTGCGTGGCATGGTCTTGTCGTTGCGCGAGCAGGAGTTCACCCAGGCAGCACGGGCGCTGGGGATGTCTAATATGCACATCATCCTGCGGCACATGATCCCCAACGCGCTCGCGCCAGTCATCGTCAGCGCGACGCTCAGTCTAGGCGGGGTGATCGTGGTTGAGTCGGCCTTGAGCTTCCTGGGCTTCGGTATTCAGCCCCCCATCCCAACATGGGGCAATATGCTCCAGAATGTCCAGAACGACATGTGGACGCAGCCGGCCAAAGCCTTCTACCCCGGCCTGTGCATCTTCCTGGCCTCGCTGTCCTTCAACTATATCGGCGACGGGCTGCGCGACGCCTTAGACCCCCGGCTGAAGTTGTAGGGTATAGATGGCTAACCGCGGCGCCCTGTTTCCACAGCACAGGACGATGCGTGTGTTTCAGAAGTTATCCACGCCGCCCGTAAGGGAATTCACGCGGCGCGAGTTTTTGCGCCTGGCTACAGGCAGCGCAGCCCTGGTTATGGCTGGCTGTCGGCCTATCCCCCTGGATGGAGGGACCACGCCCACTTCTCCCGCTTTCACCGACGGGGTCCCGGCGCCCGCGACTGCCGACACCCCAGCACACGGCGCGACGGCTGTCCCCACCCGTGCGCCCGCCGTCACCCTGCCCACCGCCGGGCGGATCACGCCGGTGGTGGATTTCTACGTCCAGAGCTATGACGAAGTTCCCCAGGTCAACCTGGATAGTTGGCGCCTGCTGATCAAGGGGCTGGTGCGCGAGCCTGTGACGCTCACCTGGGCTGACATTCAGGCGCTGCCCTCCATAGAGGTGATGCGTACATTGGAGTGCATCGGCAACCCCGTGGGGGGCCACCTGATCGGCAACGCCATGTGGACAGGCGTGTCCTTGCCCGCCCTCCTGGAGCGCGCCGGCATCCAGGCGGGCGCCACCCATGTGATCATGGAGGGCGCCGACGCCTATTTCACCTGCATCCCCCTGGAAAAGGCACTGGACAAACGTGCGCTCCTCGCTTACAATATGAATGGGGCAGCGCTGACCGCGCAGCATGGCTTCCCATTGCGGGCGCTCATCCCCGGTGTGTACGGGCAGAAGCAACCCAAGTGGCTGCTGGTGATTGAGGTGACGGATCATTATGAGCCGGGCACATGGGAGCAGAAGGGCTGGTCGGATACGGCGGTGATTCAGGTGAACTCGCGGATTGATGAACCGCGCCGTATCGTCCCGGCGGGCGGCGAGCGTATCCTGACCAGCGGGATCGCCTTTGCGGATGAATCGGGGGTGCAGCGGGTAGAGGTCAGCTACGACGGTGGGGCAAGCTGGCAGGAAGCGACCTTGTTGCCGGGGCCGGATACAACGGTATGGACGGCCTGGTATACATGGTGGGAGCGACCTGCCGCAGGCAGGTATGTCTTGAAGGCGCGGGCCACCGACGGCCATGGTCATCGTCAGGGTGATCTCAACGAAGCGTCTGGCCGTATCCTTGGAGGGACATTCCCCAACGGCACATCGGAGATCCACCGTGTGACCGTTGCCGTTGAGCCAGGCGTTGCGGATGGTTAAGGAGTACACTCAACAACCCAGAATCGGCACAGCGCTTCTGGTCCTGGCGGCCAGCCTGATCGCCTTGATCTACCTGGCGATGAGCCTGAGCACCGCCGATCCCTTGTGGTTCTGGCCGCGCGTTGAGGCTCAGGCGCAGCGTATCGTGATTTATAACCAGGGGCGTCGCACCGAGCTGACCCCAGGGATGCCGGGGTATGCCGAATTCAACGCGGCAATTAACGCCAGCCTGAGCTCTATTGAAGGCTACTTTCCTGGCTGGGGCCTGTCAAAGGAGTCTCTAGAAGAAGCGCGGACGCTGTACTGCACAGTGGAAGTGTTCTACGACGCGCCTGTACAGGTCCATTCCATGTTCCGTACGGGCCGTCCCAATACGATTCTGATTCCACTGACGGGCCGTGGCTCTGAGGTGTCGTTAGTGTTCTTCGGCAGCGATGGCCACTACTGGCCGGGCGCGCCGAAGGTAGGCCGCCTGGAGCGAATTAGGGAACTGGTCACACAGATGGGGTACTGACCCCACGGGCGGTGGGGGGATAGAGAGTCGCTTTGATACAGCAGTAGTCAGCAGTCAGCTGTCAGACAAATTAAAGACATAAGGACGAATGACGAAAGGGCTATGATCAGGGATATTCATGCCAACCAGCAGCGCAGTGTAGGTGTGAGCAGCAATGGCAGCGACCGCCTGCTTGACGTCCATGACCTCAGAACATACTTTTACACCGAGGACGGCATTGTCAAAGCGGTGGACGGCGTGGACTTCTACGTCAGACGCGGCGAAACCGTCGGGCTGGTGGGGGAGAGCGGCTGCGGTAAAAGCGTCATGTCCCTCTCCATCATGCGGCTGATCGCCCGGCCGGGGAAGATCGTCTCAGGTGAGATTTATTTTGACGGCCATGACCTGCTCAAGCTGCCCGAATCCGAGATGATCCGGATTCGCGGCAACCGCATCTCCATGATCTTCCAGCAGCCGCAGACCTCGCTCAACCCCGTCTTCAAGGTCGGCGACCAGGTCGCCGAAGTGCTCAATCTCCACCGTGACCTGGGGAAGGCCGCCGCCTGGGAACGGGCCATTGAGCTATTGCGCATGGTGGGCATCCCCGACGCCCCCCGCCGCGCCCACGCCTACCCGCACGAACTGTCCGGCGGGATGGCCCAGCGCGTGATGATCGCCATGGCTCTGGCGTGCATACCTGAACTGCTCATCGCCGATGAGCCCACCACTGCCCTGGACGTGACCATCCAGGCGCAGATCCTGGACCTGATGCGCAACCTGCGCGAGAAGATGGACACGGCGATCATCCTGATCACGCATGATCTGGGCGTGGTGGCCGAGATGGCCAGCCGGGTGGCTGTGATGTACGCCGGGCGCATCGTGGAGGAGACCGACGTCTACACCCTGTTTGATGAGCCTAAGCACCCTTATACGCAAGGGCTGATCGGCTCCATCCCCGTCCTGGGCGTGATCAAAGACCGGCTGGATGTGATCCCTGGCTCGGTGCCCAACCTGATCAACATGCCCCCCGGCTGCCGCTTTGCGCCGCGCTGCCTGGCCCGTATCCAGCACAAGCTGGAGATCTGCACTGTGCGCGAGCCAGAACTGAGGCCCGTTGCGCCGGGGCATACCGTGCGCTGCTGGCTTTACCAAAATCCCGACGATCCCCCATCACCCTGATAAAGAGGACTTATGAATCGTAGCCTCTCCTCTGACGGCGACATCCTGGTTGAGGTCAAGCACCTGAGGAAGTACTTCCCGGTGCGCGGTGGCATCCTGCAGCGCGTGGTGGGCTGGGTCCAGGCCGTGGACGACGTCAGCTTCACCATCCGGGCCGGGGAGACGCTGGGGCTGGTGGGCGAGAGCGGCTGCGGCAAGACGACAGTGGGGCGTACCATCCTGCGGCTGATCCCGGCCACGGAGGGCAAAGTCTTCTTTGACGGGCACGATGTCTTCGCATTGAACCGCGATGAACTGAAACGGCTGCGCCGTAACATGCAGATCATCTTCCAGGACCCCTATTCCTCCCTGGACCCGCGCGTGCCGGTGGGGGACAGCATCGCCGAGGGATTGCTGGTGCACGGCATCGGCGACCGCAGGCAGCGACACGAGATCGTGATTGAAACCCTGGAGAAGGTGGGGCTGACGGCGGAGCACGCCCGGCGCTACCCCCATGAATTCTCCGGCGGCCAGCGCCAGCGCATCGGCATTGCCCGCGCCCTGGCGCTGCGCCCCAAGTTCATCGTCTGCGATGAGCCGGTCTCGGCGCTGGATGTCTCCATCCAATCCCAGGTGCTCAACCTGCTGCGCGACTTGCAGCGCGAGTTCGGCCTGACCTATCTGTTCATCGCCCACAACCTGAGCGTGGTGGAGCACATCAGCGACCGGGTGGCAGTCATGTATCTGGGGAAGCTGGTGGAACTGGCCGACCGCGACGAGCTGTACCGCAATCCCTTGCACCCCTATACCCAGGCGCTCATGTCGGCCATCCCCATCCCCGATCCCAGGCTAAAGCGGGAGCGCATCATTCTGAAGGGCGACGTGCCCAGCCCGTTAAACCCGCCGAGCGGCTGTCGCTTCCACCCGCGTTGCCCGGTCGCATTCGACCTGTGCTCACAGCAAGAGCCGGAGTTCCGCGAGGTGGGGGCAGGGCACTACGCGGCCTGCTGGCGCGTGGAGTAAATCGCCGGCCCAAATTGGGCCCACTCGTGGTTCAGCGCCTGGGGGGAGCGGGCCGGGGGCGGCTCCTGCGTGATGACCCGCCAGAGCCAGTCGCTGAAATCGGCGAAATCGTCCGGGGGAAGGGCGGCCAATAGCTCAACCAGGGCCCGATCCAGCGCCGCATCATATTCGCGCATCACCCGCTTATCGTCAAAACCCGCCATCCGTTCTCCCGTGTATCACGCCAGCTTCGGTCATACCCTCCCCCCGTGTGGGGGAGAGGTGACAATCCGCGATCAAACAGGCGCAGCCGCAGCAGCTTGCGTGCATTGTAAAGCAGAAGGGAGCGGCTGAAAATGGGATTTTTGTAAGTGGGAAAGGAGAGCCGGTTCAGGGCCAGTTGTCCGAGAGCAGGCCATTCGTTTCCGGGATACGGCATTCGCAAGAGACACGGGTTTCGCCGTCACGGGTCAGGCTGCCATCGTACTCGGCGCCGTTCCCGCCCGCCACCCAGCCGGAGAGGATGAGCGGGATCGGGCCGGCGGCGGCGATCCACTCGCCGTTGTAGCGGCGGGCGAAGTGCAGGTGCGTGGCGGTGGCATAGCCGCCTTCGCAGCCGGGGTGGCCGATGCGCTCGCCCTGCTCCAGCCAGGTGCCCGCCGGGACGCGGTCATCCGAGCGGATGTGCAGATAAAGGAGCACCCAGCCGGTCTGCTCGTACCCGTCGCCGTCCAGGTCCAGCAAGACCTCGCCCTCCTCGCTGCGGACGACGAGGCCGGGGGCAGCGGCGGTGGCCCACTCTGGGGCGGGATAGCAACCCAGGTCGTTGCCGCCAGGGATGAAGTCCAGCGCGGCCCAGGCACTCTGCGGGTCCCAGCCCCCATGCGGGCCGCCGGTGAGGAACCACATCTGCCCCCCCTCCCAGGGCAGGCGTAGTGGTGGCTGCTCCAGGTCGGGGGGCAACAAAGGCTCAATGGCATAGGCCCAGGGGTCGCCAAACAGGCGGCGGTAGGTCTGCATCAACCCATTGGGCCCGATCCGTTCCCGCCAGACGGCAGGCGAGACCCCCTGCGCCAGGTAGTAATACAGGCCGGCGGTGGCCGCGTTCAGGCCGTCGCCCAGGCCAATGCGCGTGCCGTCGTCAAAGCGCAGCACATTGACCCCCCGATCCTTCCAGCCGTAGTAGCCTGCGCTGAGCTTGCTTGCCACCCAATTGAGCGCGTGGAACAGGCCTGATACGCCGATAGGCTTGTCGCCAAAGGGATAGGCACGTTGCTCCGCAGTGGGATCGGGGTTGTCCACCCAACCGGCGGCGTCTTCCAGCAGGGCGAGTAGCAGGCGCGGGTGCAGGCTGTGACGCTGGGCGATAAGCTGGACGATCTCCGGGCCGCTGCGCCATCGGTTCTCCACAAACTCCGTATGGTCCTTCAGGTAGCCGCCGCGACTGCGGGCGAAGGCGGCGATGTCAAAGCCGATGGCGCTGGGGCTGTAGACGAATTCGCTATCGGGCAGGAGGCGGACCACCGGCGCCATCTCGGAGGGCTCAACCGGCAGGCGCAGGACCTGGCCCACCTGAAGCGCGTGCGGGTCGGTCAGGCCATTGAGCCGCATGATCTCGTCAATGCTGCAATCGCAGAAGGCGGCGATCCCTGCCAGCGTGTCGCCGTAGCGCACCTGATAGAGGTCGGTGGGACGGTTGGGTGTGGCGGTCGGGCGGGGCGTGCGCGTCACCCGGACGGTGGGAGTCGGCTGGGGGGTGGTGCGCATGTGGGGCGTGTTCGTGGGCTGCGCGACAGCCACCCGGCTTCCCGATGGGGCGGCAGGGCGCTGCGAGCCGCAGGCCGCCAGCAGGAGCGCCAGGAGGATGGGGAACAGGGGCAGAGCAGCCCACCGCAGGCTCCAACGGTGAATCGGAGAGGGCTGCCGCCCGGACAGGTGTGTGCCTGGACGTGCGATCATGCGCCGTGTGCTGTGCACTGTGTGAGTCTGTTGAACGGAAACGGGTCGCCGGCTGCGCCTCAGGCCCGTGTGAGGGCGGGCAGCCGTTCGCGTGGGGCTTATTGTATCTGGGATGGGCAGCGGAGGCAAACGCCGCCCTGATAAGCTGCGGCTGTTGGTGTTATGGCGATGAAAGGGCCCTAAGTTCCTTTAGCACAGTCTGCCAGGTGATTATCCCCGATGTTTGCTGTTGGACCAGATTAGTGATCAGCTTCTCAAGGAGCAGGGGGTACTGGGGTGTGAAGACAACAAAGCCATTGGGCAGCCAGCGCTGGAACTTCACTGCCAGAAAGCCAAATAGTTCATATCTATGCCTGGTTTCTTCGGTGCGTGCGCGGACTAAACGTGCTACCCAATGTTCGGGATCACTCAATGTGTAAGGCACCTCTATAACTAAATCGGCCTGGGGCATCCGCTGACGAAACCGTCCACCCTCCCGCGCCTCTGTTCTATAGGTCTCTTTCTTCACCTGGAGGGCGACTTTCTTATTACTACAGTCCACCAGGGCATCAATTCCTCCCATATCCAATTCCACCGACGCATTCAAGGGCAAATTACAAACAGCCTTCCACATATAACCAAGGTGAAACTGCGTCAGGACCGAGATAAGCGTTCGGTACAGGCGTGCCCGAAAGCCCTGGCGGACAAAGCCGTGAGAGCACCCCCAAAAATACTGGGAGATGAACCGGTCCAGAGGCTCAAGGTGATTCGTCCACCAACGGTCAAAGAACGCATCATAAGTTGGAAAGGCCCGGCTCTCTTCCGTCCAATATACCTGATAAATATCCGGGAGTGGATTGAGTTCTTTGGGCAAATCCTGTTCAACAGTTTTGATTGGGAGCAGCTCAGTGCGATATCTTTCCAGGGGGATAGAAGATAAGAACGCCTCGAAATCGCGCAACAGACTTTCCATTGTCGCCATCGCTTCTCTATTAAAACAGGGTCAATTGAGTATGCTTAGAATAAAGGTCATGAGGGATAGGGATTCGTTCTAACATAGGTTTGGTCAGATGGGGTACCATATTTCGGTATAGAGTATGCACATATTCCTGAACCGGGTCACTTATTAGATAATGGACAAACGCTTGTTGCTCTGGCAGCCCCATAGTTCTGTCTCTGGCAACCAAATGGAATTCTTCCCGCCAGGGGTAGCACCGTTCGTCCAGGGCAGCAACAACTCGCGTGCCTTTCGTGTGTCCTACCACAATATGTGGAAATGCATAGAAGGCTCGTAACGTCGCTGCTGCTGCCTGAGGCATCCAGAATCCAGAATAGCAGTGTTCGTAATCAATCCACCCTTTGTGAAGGTTGCGCCCGGTTAGAACCGGGACGTATCCAGAGGGGATATTCTGTCCTGTCTCAGGTTCGACAATCACCTGAGGATGGCGCCGAATCTGCGGGCTCCTCGCAGCAAAATAGATGTCGAAAATCTCCTTCAAAGGAATGCCATTCTGTTCAAACGCCAGAGCTTCTGGGGTCTCAAAGCGAATGATCTCCCCCTGATACGAGGCTTTCTGCACGACCAAACGGGTACCATCATAAAGAGAGAGGCCCTGTTTTCCCTTCTCCAGGACGAAAACTACAACGCTGATGTTACGGCCAGGAAAGGCCTTATTCAAATAGTAGATGTGCAGCTTTCCCCTTAAAGCCAGATATCTGCGCAGAACGGCGAAGTCATCCAACACTAACCAACTGGCTGGGACCACGAAGACCAATTTCCCGTTCGGCCTGAGCAGGTCTGCGGCCCGTTCCATAAATGCGCCATAGATGTTGAACTTGCCACGCCAGGTCTTCAGATGGCGTTTGTATGCAGTCTTGCGTTCTTTCAGGGTATGAATAGGGTAGTGACTCTTGTCGCCGATGATACCGTAAGGTGGATTGCCCACAATGATATCGAAAGCCCTATCCGATTTCCAGAGAAGAAAATCGTCCTCAAGGATGTGGGCCGAAGGCACCCGCTTGCGGGCGATCAGGGCCGCAGCACGGTCGATCTCTAATCCAACCAACTGGTGATGGTCCCCATACTGTGCAGCAAATGCCGCCAGGAACGGTGCATCCCCGCACGCTGGCTCTAAAACGCGGACTTCAATTGCCTCTGGAGGTGCCGCCAGTTCCATCATAAACGATACCAGATCAGGCGGGGTGCTGACAGCTCCTAAGGCCAAGTTCTCTTGTAAGGCACTCCTCATACCACAACCTCGCATAGAGTTCCGATGGCCCAGCATGATATTTCCGTATGGCGGGCACACACGCTATCAACACACACGCTATCAAGTATAAGGCAGCGTCTGCTAAAGGTCAACAGAGGATCACTGAACGCGGGTGCATATCAGATGAGGGGCGACCCTGCGGTTGACACCGCGCCTGGGGACGGATAAGAGCTATCAGCTTTCGGCTTCCAGCTCTCATCCTGTAATTGCAGATAAAAAGCTGAGCGCTAATTTCGCGCAGCGAAGGGCAGGCTTTTAGTCGCCAGCCCCAAGTCGGGGAGTCCCCCTCTTGTTGAAGCTGGCTAGCCCCAGCGCTGAATCGCCAGCGCGGCCAGCACACGGGCCAGCGCCAGCAGAGCCAAGGCGACCACCAACCCCGTCCGATCAGCGATGAACGGACCGATGAGCGAGCCCAGCAAGATCGCGGCGTTGAGCACCAGGTTGTACCAGGCCAGATGCGCCGGACGGTCATCCGCCGGGGCTCGATCCAGCAAATAGTTGGTTAATGCCCCGCCGAACAATGACCACCCCAGGCCGCCGACAACAGAGGCGGCCAGGAACAGGCTGAAGTCGGGGCTTAAGGCCATGATCGCCGGGTACAGGCTGAGCAGCAGAGCGCCGAAGACCACCATGCGTCGGTTGCCCAGCCGCTGCGTCAGCGCGGCGAACTGCGTTGAGCCCAGCAGCACCATCGCCCAGAAAAGCGCCGTCCCGATGCCGATCTGCTCGTCCGACAGATGGAGCTGCCGCACCCAGTAGAGCGAGAAGAGCGGCACGGTGGAGTATTGGGCCAGGTGGAAAGCAAACAGCGTCGCCAGCACAGCCCCGAACGGCCCCCGCAGGATGTCCCGCCGGAGAAGGCGCAACCCGCGCGCCCGCGTCAGAAAGCGCAGGCCCACCCCGCCGCGCAGCGTGTCGCCGATGATGCGCAGCATCATGGCCGCGCCACTCCGGCGGGACAGCGTCGGCGAAGAGCGCGTTAAAGCCCACGGCCAGGACCACGCCAGGGATGCTCATTAAGAGCGTTATGCCGATCAGGGTCCACACCTGGGCCTGGGGCGTCAGGAGCACAGGCAGAGGTATCCACAGCGCATAAAAGGCGCGGTGGAGCACGGCGGCCCAGAACACGGCCTTACCCACAGGGTGTCCCCCCAGCCAGCGCCCCACCGGCAGCGTCAGGAAGAGGTTGACCAGCGCCCCGCTGGCCGCAAGCAGACCTAACTGGAATGAGTTCGCCCCCTGCCGTGCCGCATACACCGCCAGGAAGGACAACGCACTGCCGTTCAATATGCCGAACTACAGGATATCAAAATACAGATGGAGAAAGGTGGCACGGTATTCCACCGGCACAGCGCGCGCTGGCCGGATCAGAGAGAAGAGTGTCATTCTACCTCTGAAGAATCAGGTGTTCTGGGACTGGGCCCACAACGTGCAGGGAGCCCCGGCGTCCCCCGATTATACCATAAGAAGGGCTGAGCTGTGGATTGAATTCAACGGCTCCCCTATAGAAAACCGGCTGAAGCCGGTTTGATAGCAGAAGCCGTCGGATTTATCCGAGGGCAGCTCCGGGGTCAGCCGAGTTTATAGCCGAAGCGGCGCACCAGGGCTTTGCGCGCGGCAACGTCCTCCTCCGTCTCCACGCCCTTTGAGGCGAACCCGTCAATCACGCCGAGGATGCCGCGCCCCTGCCCGGTCTCCGCGATAATGACCTGGATCGGGTTGGCGCTGGCGCAGAAGATGCGGCAGACCTCCGGCACCATCTTGACGGCGTTCAGGATATTGATGGGGAAGGCGTTACGGAGCAGGATGATAAAGGCATGACCAGCGCTGAGCGCCAGGGCGTTCTTCTGGGCCAGGCTGACCATCTCATCATCGTTGCCGCTGAAGCGCACCAGACAGGGGCCTGACGATTCGCAGAAGGCCAGGCCGAAACGGATGCCCGGCACCGCGCCCACCAGGGCCTCGTGCAGGTCCTCAACGGTCTTGATAAAGTGGGACTGTCCTAAGATGACGTTGACGTCGTCGGGTTTTTCAATAGGGACAATTTTGAGTTCCAAAGGCCCTCCTTGATGTGATGGATGTCAGGCATGGGAAATTCTTCCAGGGAGAGTTCGGTCGCCTCTTTTAGATTATAGAAGACCCTTGACTAACCGTGCCAACTTCAGGGCACTCGGCAACATATAAGTCCTCTTCTCTGTGGATAATTGCGGTAAAGGTTCGCACTCTCATGTTATATAAACTTCCCCTGCCTCAATAGAGATATAATGTCCCATTCACCAGGGGGTAGGGTAGTAGGGGCGCACGGCCGTGCGCCCCTGCAGGCCGTAAAAATAATATAGGCAATTTACCCCGTCACCCTGGGGCGTAGAAAGACACCTCATTGTGTCAGTCAACATGGGATGACGCAGCAAACAGGCCCACTCCAGTCTGGCTCACCTGTGTAAGGACGCTGCGTCCAATTGCCCGGTATCGGGTTTTAACCCGCTTCCAGGCCTGGGGAGTTATTATATCACATACGCTGCAGCAGGCGCTACACCAGGATGGTCTTTGAAACTGCCTGCGGCTCCAGTAACAGGCGCAGGACCACCTCATCCGGTACGGGATCGTAATCGCGGTAAGCCTCACGGACAGTCGGGTAGGGCCGGGTGAGACAGATGCAACTATCGGCCAGCGCCTGGGCACGCCAGCCCGCCTGAACGGAGAGGGTGGGCACGGCAATAATGACCTCCTGCGCGCCCTGGGCCTGCGCCGATTGGGCGGCCACCATCATGGTGTAGCCGCTGATCATAGCATCGTCCACCAGCACCACGCTTTTCCCATTCAACACCGGCGTGGGTCGGCTACCGCGGAAATAAGCCGCCCGCCTCCGCGCCTCGCGGTAGGCCTGGCGCACCGCCTTGCCCAGCGTCTCGTTATCCAGCCCCCATTCGGCGATCAGCAGGTCATTCAATAACACTGTCCCATCCGCCGCCACCGCGCCGAGACTGGTTTTCGGCCAGTGGGGATGCAGGATACGGCGTGCGCTGATCAGGTCAAGCTCCGCGCCCAGGGCACGGGCGACCTGAGCGGCAACCACCATGCCGCCGTTGGGGACACCCAGGACGATAGTCGGGCCTTTGGGGTAGCCCCGCGCAACCAACTCGGCGGCCAGCCGCAGGCCGGCGTCATCGCGATTGCGGAAAACCCAGCGCGTGCTCATTGCCGTTCACACCAGGCACGCCGGTCCAACTGCGCCCGCTCCAGCAGCGTGCCAAGCGGGCGGTGAACACGACCGGCGTCCACCACCGCTGCAGCCACGTCCTGCAGAAATACGCGATAAGCCATCGCTTCCTGGCCCAACAGGTCATACGCCTGCTCCGCAGAAACGCCCAGCTCATTGGAGAGCAAGGTCACGGCCTGCTTGAGCAAGGGTTGGTCAACGGAAAATGGGCTGGCATTCGTCATGCCTCTCACCTCCGGTGGCTAAGCCACCACGCGCGGCTGCGAATGGCGCATCCGCTGTCCCTGCTCCGAGGAGCGGGGTAGCCAGACTTCGGGAGCGCTGGCCGGCAACAGATGGTGCAGGCTGGCGCGCAATACAGCGTAGTCGCTAAAGGAGGCCATGGCTCCAGCCTCAACCCAATTCGGATACGGCGGCGCGGGCGGGCCCACGGCGATAAAGGGCAGGCCGGCCTGGCGCGCCGCCCGCAGGCTATACACCGTCGTGCCGATCACCGCCCCTTCTTCTACCGAAGCCCCGATCTTATCCAGAGCCACCCGGTAGCGGTTCGGTTGCCGGCTGTTGAGCTCATCCTGGGTGACGGTGGCATCCACCCATGTGCTCAGCCCCAACCGTTCCAAAGCGGTGGCCATGACCGCAGCCGGGCCTGTGCTGGTCACGGCCACCCGCAGCCCCTGCCTCTTTAAATCCTGGATCAATTCCACAGCCTCCGGCATAGGCCGGACAACGGTCAGGTAATAGCGTGCGTAAATGGCCCGGTACATGGCCCGGACGGCCTCGCCATAGACGCGCAGATGCTCACGCGACAGGACCGGCGGCATGCTCTCCGGGCCGTGCTGGGCAATATGCGCCAGGATCTCGCTCTGTGAGGGCCTGGAGCCACAGGGTGAGAGCGCCTCTTGCCAGGCCAGCGCATGTTGAACACTGGAATCAAGCACAGCGCCATCCAGGTCCATCAGGACAATGTGACAACCGGCGGTCAGTGGGTGTTCGCCCACATGCACCGCGTTCATTGTTGCTTCTCTCTCCCGCCACCGTGCCGATGGCAAATGCCGGATGAGCCTGAGCCCATCCCGGCACACCCACACTTATGCCGGATCCAGAAGAAGCCCTGACGGTAACTTGAGGTAGCTACCCTGGTGAAGACCTTTCTAACTATATCATATCATCATTAAAACAACATTAGAAATTGGTTAGAATCTCAGGCAACAAAAATCACCTTAACAACGCGACAAGGGCCTCAACTGCCGCCGACTTGCAGGGAAAAGAAAACGCCTCTACTCCGCACACGTTGCGGAGCGAGGCGCCCCGGCCTGCAAGGGTCACCCCCCTGGGTGGCCCACTTTAATTGCTACGTATCACTGGCTTCTGCGTGGCTATAAAACGCTATGCACAGTATACAACAGATAACACCCTCCTGTCAAGCGAAATTTGGAAAAATCCTCACTCTTCCCCTGGCAAAACCGGTTTCGCCTCACATGATCTCATCTGCCTCAATGATCGCCTTGGCAATATCGCGCATCTTGGCCTGGCGGTTGCGCGCCTGGCGCTGAATGCGGTTGAAGGCCTCTTCCTCTGTCAGGTTGAGCCGCCGCATGAGCACGCCCTTGGCCCGCTCAACCAGCTTGCGCGTCTCCAGCGCCTCGCGCAGATCATCCACCTCGCGGCGCAGCGATTGCAGTTGCTCAAACTGCGAAAGCACCAGGCGGATAGCGGGCACCAGGTCGCGCTCATCCACCGGTTTCACCAGATACGCCATAGCGCCCACCGAAGCGGCCTCCTCAATAAAGGCATCGTCCGTATAGGCCGTGAGCAGAATAATGGGCACCGGCGCCTTCTCCATGATGGCGCGACTGGCTTGTAAGCCGCTCAGCTTGGGCATCTTAATATCCATGATCACCAGGTCAGGCCGCGCATCCAGCACCATATTCACGACCTCCTCGCCGTTGGCGGCCTCCCCGATCACGCGATGGCCCAGATGGCGCAATTGCTCCGTCAGCGTTTGCGTGACCAACGGTTCATCCTCAGCGATCACTACCCGTAACGATTTCACCTTGCTCCCTCCGCCAGAGGTAATCGTATGATGACACTTGTGCCTCGCTTGTTCTGCACCAGGCTCAGGCTCCCCTCCAGGTTGCGTTCCACCAGCCCACGCGCAATTGTCAGGCCCAGGCCACGATCCCGCCGTATATCAAAGCCTTCTGGCAGCCCCTGCCCCTCATCGTGGACTGTGATGCGGGCCCCCTCGGCGTTTATCTCCGTCAGCACAGCAATACTACCCTGCCCGGATCCCCCCAGCCCGTGCCGGAAGGCATTGACCACCAGCTCGTTGACGGCCAGGGCCAGCGACCTGGCCTGCTCCGCCGGAAGCACAATATCCGGCCCCTCAAAGCGCAGCAGGGGATGGGCCTCGGACAGCACCTCAGGCACGGTGACGGCGAGCGCCTGCCGCACCAGTTCCTGAAAGCTGACCCGCTCATCTGTGGTGTTGGCCAGCACCTCCTGAATCGCGCCCAATCCCTTAATCCGATCGATGGCCGAGCGCACGGCCTCCTCCAGCGAGCCAGAGCCGCGCCGCGCCAGGGCATAGGAGAGGAAACCGACAGCCATTTGCAGGCTATTGCGCACCCGATGGCTCATCTCGCGCGCCAGGGCCGACTGCGCCGCGACGCTCCGCGCCAGTTCGCTCTCCAGGTGCCGGACACGTTCGGATAGGCGCGCATATTCAATCGCGATCGCAGCGTAATCGGCCCAGGCCCGCACGGCTGCGTCATCGGCGCGACTGTCCACCAAAACGAGCGCGGCCACAGCCCGATCGCCGACGCACAGCGGCAGGCCGAGAAGCTGCGCAGACAATTGAGCATACTGCAACGTAAACGCTGCGGCTGGCGCGGCCTGCGCCTGCCGCGCCTCGCGCTGCTGCAACAGCGCCTCCACCCAGCCCAGGTCACCCAGCCAGGCCTCCAGTTGGGCCTGCTCAGTCGCCTCCATCCCAACTGCCACCGTATCAGCGACCCTGCCCTGTTCATCTAGGAGCACAAGGAGGGCGGCGCGCGCCCCGGCCAGCACACACGCCTGCTCGGCGACCTGCCTCAGGAGAGGCGCCAGGTCGCCCGCCAGGCCCAGGCGAAGCACAGCCTGATGAAGTTCCGCCCAAGACACATTCCCACTTATCTCTGCCACATCAATTTGTCCTACGCTCACAGTACAGACATTCCCCCTGCCCGGATCAGCTAGTTTACATAGGTTGCTGTTATGAGTCAAAAACATATATTCGCCACCGCAGTGTAAACGCTGCGGCTTGCAAAGGCGATTCCTCGTTGGCCACTTTGCTCAGATAGGAAAAACGTCCTATCGCTATAAGGTGCATGGAGCGTGCCAGGACATCTCGCCGGCCCGATAAAATCGCTCTGCATACCCCTGCCCCTGAGCCAGGCGGGCGGCATAGGCGCGCACGCGCTCGCGCATATCTGCCAGATCGGTGAAGAGGGAGCTGATCTGCGACGTGTAGCAGCCGATGGCGGCGATCTTGGCCTCCACATAGGCTGGGGCAAGGGGGATGAGTTGCGCCTGCCATGTGCCCGCACCGAGCGCGGCGGTGATGTGATCTGGGGATTCGGCGTAAGGGTACTCTTCATAATACCAGAGGTTGCTGTGTGCCGGTCGCCAGCGCTCAGCGGCTCGCCGCGTCAGGACATGGTCCACATGACCGCCGACGCCAAGCGGTACGTAAATGCACACGGGGGAGGGCAGGTTCAGCACAGCCAGTGCCCGGGCCAGTTCATCCACCAGCCCCGCTTCCGCCGGGTGCAATGGGCCGAAAATGGCCTCGCGGGAGGGATAGAGCGGTGCGCCGTCCGGCCCAGCGCGGTAAATGGCATCGGGGAAGGGCAGGTGGGTCGCGGCGGCCCCCAGCGTGCGGAGTGCCTCCTCGTCCTCGGCCCGCCGTCCTGCCATCGGCGCCTCATCTAGCCCCCAGCGCCGGTGGAGCTCCACTGCGAAGGAAGAGAGCACACCCGGCGGTGGATCGCCAGCGAACAGTGTGACAACGCGCACAGGCTCGCCAGCGGTGACCTGGGCCGCTATTGTCCCGCCGCAAGAGAGGACCGCATCGTCCAGATGCGGGGACAGGTAGAGGTGCATCATACAGGGCGATCTTAAGTCCGCTCCGCGTTAAAAGCCAACCGCGACCTAACCCACCGCGGCGTTTACGCTGCAACCAACCGGGCTGAAGCCCGGTACTGGTTGAGCACGCCCCACCCTTGACGCCCCACCGTTTGCGGTGGGTACCCCCTCCCCCATCCAGGGGGAGGAACCTAACCCCCGATCTCCTTCCCTCGTAAGGAGGAGCGCTCCCCACAGGAGGGAATGGGCTGGGGTGGGGGAACCTATGCCACGCAGGGATTGACACGGCGCTGACCCGATGCTACAATCATAGGCGGGCCAGTGGTGGAATTGGCAGACACACGACACTTAAAATGTTGCGTCCCGGGAGGGACATGTGGGTTCGAGTCCCACCTGGCCCACTGGGCCCCAGCCCTCTCCGCTCAGGAGAAATAGCTGTCAGCAATCAGCGGTCAGCATTCAGTTTTTATCACCAGGTCTCCAGATAAAAGCTGAAAGCTGACCGCTGATAACTTCTATCTTACTTATCGTTACCGCCATATGAGGGGCATGAACGCCCGCGTGGGGAGCACGCCGCAGGTGTACACGTGCCAGGGCGCAGGGCGAGGGATCCAATACGGCGGCGGATCGGTGATCCACTCGCGCGGCGGCAGGGTTAAAGGCACCGCCTCCCAGAAGCTGCCCGATGGCGGGTGGCCCGCGTAGCCCCAAACCAGCTCCTGGTAGGGGTAATCCGCCCGGTTCTGGCCCGGCTCGCCCGTCCACGGTGGCCGGTTGGGCGGGAAGCGCGGGTTATTCGGGTTATTCACCCAGCCCCAACCGTTGTACGCCCAGGTGGCGTAATACCACTCCTCCGCCACCCAGGGGTCGTTCTCGCCGATGAACGGCACCACGTTCCACTTCTGGATCAGGATGCGCGCCCCCGTGCCGATGTTATAGGTGGGTTCAGCAGCCACGCGCTGCGGATCAAAGCCGCCCCCACCGCTCATATACGAGGTGATCTGCATGATGCCGTAGCCGCAATCAAAGCTGATCAGCGTGGGCCCGGTCTGGCCATACTCGGCTACGAACTGTTTCCAAACCGACTCGGTGTAGCCGATGGCCTTCAACAGGATACACGGGACCCGTGCGCTGATCTGCGTCATATTGGGTGGCATACCATAGTTGACCGGCGGCAACGGCGGCCCCAGGTCGCCGAGCAGATTGCGCCCGGTCAGATCGTAGACCGGCGCCAGCTCCGACGGATAGGGCTGTCGCCCCCAGGCTGGCGGCACCGGACAGGTCTGCGGCTGGCTCTCCGCCGGGGCAGCCCCGGCGGTGTCCCCCTGGGGGTGCGCCCGCCAGCCCGCAAAGCTCAGAATGGTCTGCTGCCCGCTGGCGACCAGCCTTTCTGTCCCCCCCGGCCCCAGCACAAACAGGCCGGTCCCCTGGAGGCCGCGCCGCTCAAAGGCCAGCCAGGCCCCCTGGAGTGACCAGGCCAGGGGCGCCACCGCGTTGCTGGCCTCCGGCGCGATCAACGTCCGACTCCCGCCCTGATCAAGGCGAAGCTCCTCTATTCCGGCTGGGCCGCCGACGGTCAACGCCTGACCATCGGGCCGCCAGATGGGCATGTAATACCCGCCCGGCGACGTGCCCTGCGCCCCCTGCCGCACCGTCAGGCGTTGGCCCGTGTCCAGCGCGATCACGTCTAGCGTGTAGAGCGCCAGCCCAGGGACCGCCTGCATCTGAGCGACAAGGCGATCCGCCTGCGGCGACAAGACCAGGCTCAGGATGGAGCTCCGGCTCAGCGTGTGCTCCACGCGGCTCAGCCCGCTCTCCACCTCCACCGACCACAGGGTATGGCTGCCATCCAAATCAATCCGGTCATACAGGACGCGCCGGCTATCCCCCGACCAGCCCAGCGGATAGATGCCGTAGGCGCTGTTGTCTGTCAACAGCCAGCGCATCTCGCTACCGTCAGCAGCCAGTACGATCAGGTCGGTGGTATAGGGCGTGGGCGTCCGGCTGGGTGGAGCAGGCGCCTCGCGCTGCACGAGCAGCCGGGCGCTATCCGGCGACCAGTACAACGTGTACAGGTTCAGGCCCTGGGCCAGGCGGCGCGGGGCGACCCCGTCACCGAGAAGCCAGAGGTCGGCCCCAGCGAAGCGCGCCCTATCGCCGGGCGCATCCGGCGGCAGTAACAACACCGCCAGCCGGCGACCATCCGGCGAGACCGTCGCCCGCACGCCGAAACCGGGCAATGTCCTGACCGTCCACAGCGCGCGCCTGGCCTCTGGTTTCGCGGCAGGGGCGGCCCATAGCGTCGTCAGGCCATCGCCGGTGGTCTCGGCATAAACCAGTTCCGCCGCTTCGTCCGCTGGGGATAGCCGGGGATCGGCCTGAGCCGCCAGGGGAGGATGGGGCGCCGCCAGGGCGATCCACAGCAGCACCGCCAGAACCGCCCAACGTTGCTGCCCTCCGGGCAATTGGGGTAAGCCGGGCATCTATGCCTCCGTCCTCTTCAACCACGCCTGGCAGTAAGCGTAGCGTGGCATGATTTTGGTTGCAAGTTATATACCCAAACCGATCCTATCCCCTTGCTGAGGGGGCCCTCAAGGGATAGGAAAAATATCCCCCTCTATCTCTCTCCCTTCCCCTCTCAGGGGAGGGAGTGACCAACACGCTAAAATCGCTCCCCCTGGCTTCTGCGTTCGCCCTGGCAAGGCCGTCGCATTATAATAGCAGGCCCGGAGAGAGCCAATATGACCGATCAGCCGAGACAGCGCAGCCAAAAGAGCACGACCCGCACAGGCGCAGGGCCTAACCCCTGGGTCGTTTTGCTGGTGATCTTCCTTATCGTTGGCGGGGGCGGTATTGTACTGGCCCTGGCGTTACAGAACCAGCCACAACTCAGCGTGACCACTACCATCGCCAGGCCGGCCTCCGGCCCGCAGCCGGGGACGCAGCCGCCCAATTTCCGTCTGCCGGGGCTGAATCAGGAGGACCGGGAACTCTCCGAGTTAAGGGGGCGCCCCGTCATGCTGTTCTTCTGGGATAGCGATTGCCAGCCGTGCATTGACATGCTGCCCCGGCTGAAGTCCGCCGTTGTCAACCAGGGCAATGACCTGGCTGTGGTCCTGATCAACACGACTTTCCAGGACACCCAGGTGGCGGCCAGTTCAGTCGTCCAGCCCCACAGCCTCACGCCGCCGCAGTTCTTCATTCTGCGCGATGACACCGGCTCAGCGGTGCGCCAGTATGAGGTGCGGGTTTTGCCCACCAGTTACTTCCTCAAACGCGATGGCCGCGTGTCCGAGGCCTGGACCGGCCCATTGCCCGATGACGTGCTCAACGCGGCGTTGGCGAATATCCGCTGATGGTTGATCGCTCCGGCTGCCCAGTTTGGATAATGAGCTCTTCAGGCTATAATGGTCTTTTAGCAAAGGAGGGAGAAGATCAAGGTGGCGAAGAAAGTCGTGCGGCCCAGCCGAGTGCGGAAGAAGCCGGGGTTCTTACAGCAATGGGGCCCCATGCTGGCCGTCGGGGTCATCATTATCCTGGCGCTGGGATTGGGGCTGCGCGGATTGGGGTCAGGGGCAGCCCTCGGCCAGGCGACCTCGGCGCTGAACGCCCAGCCCGCCTCCAGTGAAGGGCCGACCGGCCCCACCACCGGCCCGGTCAGGATGGCGAATCAGGGAGCGGCCCACATCCAGCCAGGTCAGGCACATCCCCCCTATAACAGCAACCCGCCCACCTCCGGCTGGCATTATGAGACCCCGGCAGCCCCCGGCGTTTACGATGAGCCCATCGCCGACGAGACGCTGGTACATAACCTGGAACACGGCTACGTGATCATCTCGTACAACTGCGCGCGGCTGGAGGGGCTCGGTTGCGACGAGCTCAAAGCCAATCTGAAGAACCTCTTTGAACTCAAGCGCGGCTGGAAGATCATTGTCGTGCCCCGGCCCTCCCTGGACACTGGCATCGCGCTCACGGCCTGGGAGGTCATTGACAAGTTCAACACCTATGATCAAAGCCGCATTGAGGACTTCATCGCACGCTTCCGCAACCAGGGGCCGGAGAAGACACAAAGCTGACGTCAGTAGTCAGTAGTCAGTAGTCAGTAGTCAGATTGTCTGACTACTGGCTACTGCTCTATCAAAGCGTGCTGACCGGGTCCACATCCAGCCGCCAGCCGGCGGGCAAGGACAGGCCGCGCAGGAGTGCCGCCGGGTCGGGGCTGCGCACCAGGATCTGCCAGCGGTAGCGGTTGTGCCGCCGGACAAAGTAGCAGGGCACCGGCCCGATCAGATCGGTCGCGGGGAGAGGCCGCCTGGCCAGTTCGCCGCGCAGGCGCTCCGCCAGGTGCTCCGCCGCTGCCTCGGCCTTCCTCGGATCTGTGTTCTCATACACCAGCCGCGCCAGGCGGCGGAAGGGCGGATAGCCGTGCTCCTGGCGAAAAGCCAGCTCCTGCCGGTAAAAGCGCAGGTAATCGTGCTCGGCTGCCGCGCGGATAGCGTAATGGTCGGGGTTGTACGTCTGAAAGATGACGCGCCCGGCGCGTTCGCCCCGGCCCGCCCGCCCGGCGACCTGCGTTAAGAGCTGAAACGCCCGCTCGCCGGTATGGGGGTCAGGCAGGCCCAGGGCCGTGTCCGCTGAAACCACCCCCACCAATGTCACCGAGGGCAGGTCCAGCCCCTTGGCGATCATCTGTGTGCCGATCAGGATGTCGGCGTGGCGTTCGGCGAACTGGCGCAACAGGAGGTCGTGCGCCCCCCGCGTCCGCGTCGTGTCCCTATCCCAGCGCAGCGTGCGCGCGCCGGGGAACGTCTGCCGTACCACCTCCTCCACCCGCTCGGTACCCAGGCCGAAGTATTTGATGCGGCGGCTCTTACAGGCCGGGCAGCGCTCAGGCTGGCGGGTGCGGAAATTACAGCTATGGCACACCAGTTGCGCCCGCGGGCCATGATAGGTCAGCGGTAACTCGCAGCGCGGGCAACTCAGCACCAGGCCGCAGTCCCGGCACAGGACGAACGTCGCCGTGCCGCGCCGGTTCAGGAACAGGACGGCCTGCTCGCCCCGCGCCAGGACATCCGCCAGAGCCGACTGAAGCGCCCGGCTGAAAATGCTGCGGTTGCCCGCCCGTAGCTCCTGGCGCATATCCACCACCTGCACCTCAGGCAACCCGGCTGAGGCCACACGCTGGGGCAGGGCGATCAGGCAATACTCGCCCCGCTCGGCGCGGTAATACGAGGCCAGGCTGGGGGTGGCGCTGCCCAGGATGCAGACCGCGCCGCTGATACGGGCCAGGGCGACGGCGGCCTCACGGGCGTGGTAGTAAGGCCGGGCGATGGGCAGGTCCTGCTTGTAGGCGTCCTCGTGCTCCTCATCCACGATGATCAGGCCCAGGCGCGGTAGGGGCATGAACAATGCCGAGCGCGGCCCGATGACGACATCCACCAGCCCGGCGCGGGCGCGGCGCCAGGTGTCGTAACGCTCGCCCGCCGAGAGGCGGCTGTGGAGGAGGGCCACGCGGCCAGGGAAGCGCCCGGCGAAGCGGCGCACGGTCTGTGGCGTCAGCGCGATCTCCGGCACAAGCACGATCCCCTGGCGTCCCCGCGCCAGGACGGCCTCCAGCGCCCGCAGGTAGATCTCCGTCTTGCCGCTGCCGGTGACGCCGTGCAGCAGGTAAACGCGCCCCGGCTCTTCCTGCTCCACCCCTGCCGCGACTGCGGCCCAGGCCCGTTCCTGGTCCGGGGTGAGCACGGGTGGAGAGGAGGGCTCAAACGTCTGACCGGCGAGCGAATCGCGCCAGATCTCGGTCTCATGCAGCATAACCAGGCCGAGAGCAGCCAGCGCCTTGAGGTCCTGGAGCGTACAGCCGGTCTCGGCATAGGCCCAACTTGTCTCCACGGGCCGGGCCTCGCGCTGGAGATAATTGAGGAGGGCCAGTTGGCGGGTTGCACCGCGCAGTTCCAGCGCCGCCCGGCGCGCCGCCGCCGCCGAGAGCCGCAACACCACGGCGCGCGGCTCTTCTATGCGCCGCACCAGCCCCCGCTCTTCCAAAGCGTGCCACACATGGGCCTTAAAGCCCAGGGCGTGCATAGGGCGGGGTTCGCCGTCGCGCAACGCGGCCAGTGCCGCCGCCTGTTGAGGCGCCTGCCCGGCCAGTTCCGCCAGGGTCGCTTCCATCGCCTCCGGCGGGACTGTGGCCTGCACCAGGACCTGGCGCGGCGCGATATAGACCCAGCCGCGCTTCTCCAACGCCTTGACCGGCGCGGGGGTACAGCCCACCGCGGCGCACACGCGCTCCAGCGTGGGCAGTGGGTCGGGGCTGGCGGCCAGATACTCTAGCACGTCGGCCTGACGGGAAGGATGGCCCAGACGGGACAGGGAAGCCGTGATCAGCTCCGGCGGCGCGGTCAGGTGGACCAGGCGCACCTGTTTGGGGCGGGGGCCACTTTCAAAAACGACCTGCCTGGAGACCCAACCGCGCTCAACCAGCGGCGTCAGGGCCGGGCGCCAGCGCACGCCCGGCAGGGCGCGGTCAAGCTGGCGACCGCGCAGCGGCCCGCGCTCTTGCAGCAGGGTGAGCACCTGACGCTGAACCGGCGTCAGACCGTGCTCCGGGTCGGTCAGCGGGCCTGCATGGCCGTTCGCGCCGGTCACTTCCAGGAGCAGATCGGCGCGCCGCAGATAGCCCGGCGGCAGCATCAGGCGCAGGCAGGCGAACAGCGGTGTGAGATAGGTCTCGCTTAGCCAGCGGGCCAGGGCAAGCTGGGTCGCCGTCACCACCGGCTGCGGATCAAGCAGGTCGCCCAGATCGCGGGTTGGGGAGACCGGGGCCGTCTCGCTCAGGGCAACGACGATGCCCTGCGTCTGGATGGCGCCGAAGGGGACATGGATGAGGTGACCGGGCGCCAGCGTCCCCACCAGGTCGGGCGGCACCCGGTAGTGAAACGTGCCCTGCACAGGCGCATGGACGGCGACTTCGGCATACATCTGCTGGCCCCATTATAACGGAGGCCGCGCCTGGGTTGAAAGGGGGAAGGACCTTAGAGTTTAAATCTTAAAGGTCTTAAAAGGCCAGGCTCAATAGAACGGACGGAAGATGGAAGGCGGTGGACGGAGGGCTGGATGACGCCATGACCGAACCGACAGGCAAGCGACCTGACTCATACCGAGAGCAGGCACAAAGGGTCAGGCCGTGGCCGCGCTGGGTACATTCCACATTGGGGGCAGCCCGGTGACTGAAGGCGCGCCTGGGGGGGAGGGGGTGCAATTCATTGCGCCCACCCTCCCCCCTTTGTGGGGGAGAGAAGGGGTGGGGGGTAATCTCACCCCCTCCCCCTGGATGGGGGAGGGGAAAAACCCACCGCCTGAGAAACCCGCGTAGCGGGTTGGATACAAGTAGCCGGCGGGATTCCATCCCCCGGCGGACTGGGCTGGGTGGCGGCCAGCGCCAGGCCGCCCCGAATAATGTCATTCTGAGCGATAGCGAAGAAATGGATTACACCCGTTGGGAGGGAGCGGCCTGGCAGACCCTGCCCCCCGTTGAGGGGGGCAGGGGGCTACGGTTGACGGAGGCGGGCAAATATGCTACAAGTGTGCTTCAGGCGGCCCAGGGCGCCGCTCACGGCATCATGCTCCCCACCATTTCTCACTGGGAGGTGAGTCTATGGGAGAGATCTCTCGCAAAAAGAGGCAGATGGACATCCGACAGAAGAGGAAAAAGCGCGAGAAGATCAAGAAGCTGAAACAACGGTTGTTAGCAGGCGACCTTAAGTCAGAAGAGCGGCAGAGGATTATTGAGAAGATCAAGCGGCTCGCGCCGACCTACCCCCTTGCCGACCTGCTGAAAGCCAGGGCTTCAAGCAAGGAATGATCCCCTTGTGAAGACGATAGACGGTGGACCCTCGTCCACCGTCTATCATCTCCCGTCTACAACTGGCCGGTGGCCCCCCAGTTCTCCAGCAGCGCCTGATAGGCCGGGTCATCGTAGCGCGTCAACAGGAACGCGGAGGCATAACCGGGCAGCGGGCTTGCGGTGACGTGTGCGGCGAGCAACTCGCCAGCCGCTGGCGCGGCCATGATGCCGAACCCGGAGAGCGCGCCGATCACATAAGCCCCCTGGATGGGGAGCGGGCCGATCAACGGGCGGTTCTCGCGCGTCTTGCAGTAGTAGCCACCATCGTAGGCGGGCTTCGGCGCTCTCCCGATATAGACCGCCAGGCCGGGGATCATCTCGGTCATTCCGCGCAGCACCACCTCAGGATAATAGGGGTCAAGCACTGGGGGCCAGATCGGTTCGCGGGGGCTGAGATCATAGGTCCAGAGCATCAGAAGGATAGGGCTATCCGCCCTGCCCTCCGGGCGCATATGCACGCCGGAGGGGAATGGCTGAAGCAGAGCGCGTGTCTCCTCCTGCTCCATCAGCAGGGCACGTTCCTCCTCGGTCCAGGCCAGCACCTGGGGATCGGTCCAGATGAGCATGGGCGCATCGCGTGGAACCACGCCCAGGATGTCGTTGAAGGCGGTCTTGCCGTGCAACTCACAGTACACGGGCAGGTCCACGCCCAGCAGCCTGCCCACCTGCCTGAGATAGGGCCCGGCGGCGATGACGAAGGCGCCGGTCACCAGGCGGGCCAGTTCACTCCCCGTGCCCAGGCGCACCGCCTGGACCCGGCCATCGGCCACCTCAATTCGCTCCACCCGCCCGCGCACCAGCCGGGCGCCGTGAGCGCGGGCCTGCTCCAAAAGATACATACCCAATTGTTGAGCGCTCAGCCAGCCGCAGCGGCGCGCATGGAGCACCGCCACCACCTTCTCGTTCACGTAAGGGAAATGCTTGCGGATGAGTGGCCGGTCCAGGATCAGGTCGCAGCCATCGGGCTGGCCCTCAAACTCCCAGGGGGATGCGGGCACATAGGGCGGATCGTCCGGCTGGCCGGTATGGCGGCGCACCGGCCCGGCGCCCAGTTGCGAGGATTCCTGGGCGGAGGCTTCAAACAGGGCAACGCGCTGGGGATCGGCGGTGAGGAAGACGTATCCCCGACGGTTCAGCCGGAAGCGGTTACCGCTTTCCCGTGCCCAGCCATCCAGCAGGTCAATGCTGCGGTTCATCAGCCGCACCATGGCGTCGCCCGGCCCCGGCCACCAGTTGCGGTAACACTCTGTAGATTTGTCGCTGGTCAGCGTCAGGGGGTCACGCTCGTCCACCAGGACGACATGGCGCACCCCATAGGTCACCGTGAGATGATAGGCAGCGGCGATCCCCGCGATCCCCGCGCCACAGATGACCACATCGGCAGTCTCCACTCGTATCCTCCCCCTTCACCCATCTAGAGGGGCAGGGTATGCCGTGCCCCTACTCAATCCAACAGCCCCAGGACGCGGGCCGCGTTCAACCCCAGAATCTTGTCCTTCGTTTCGTCGCCCAGCGGCAGCGCCCGAATTGCCTCTATATTGCGGCAGATGTCCCGCACCTCCGGCCAGTCGGAGCCAAAGATCACCTTGTCGGCCAGCCGCTCCAGGTTAGGGAAGTAGTCCAGCAGCTTATGCGGCGGCAGGCCGGAGACCTCCATATACACGTTGGGGTGCAGCCGGGCCAGGAGGAAAGCCTGGTCATACCAGGCCCCCCGGCCCGAATGCGCCATGACGATCTTCAATTCAGGGAAATCTGCGGCGACGTCATCCAGGAGCAGCGGGTCGGCGTACTTCAGCCGCGTCCCCCTGAACACCGACGAGCCGGTGTGGAACATGACCGGCAGCCCCAATGTCTGCGCCCGTGCATAAAGCGGATACAGGCGGCTGTCGTTAGGATAGAAGTGCTGGTAAGACGGGTAGAGCTTCAGCCCGCGAAAGCCCAGATCAGCGACCAGCCGGTCAAGCTCAGCAACCAGGTCGGTGGTCAGGAAGGGGTTGATAGAGGCAAAGGGGATCAGGCGCGGCTCGCCCTGGCATAGCCCGGCCACGAACTCATTGGAGGCGATGCCGGAGGACAGCGGGTTCAACTCGGCCAGGATGACGGCGTAGTCCAGGCCGTTTTCGCGCAGCAGCGCCCGCAGCCCCTCCGGAGTGAGCACCGCCTTCAGCCGGGCTTCCAACTCCCCAGGTGGATAGGCGCGGCTGATCCACTCGCGCGTCCAGGGCAACATATCCTCGTAGCGCGCCACATGGATATGGAAGTCTATGATCATGAGCGGATGGTAAAGGCGGGATGCCCGCCCCCTCCATCAGGCTGCCAGTTCTACCTGCGGCAGGTGCTGCATGGCCTCCTGGACCTTCTCGGCGGGATATTCATAGTCCTCCAGTTGCCCATGCAGGAACTCATCGTAGGCCCGCAGGTCAAAATGGCCGTGGCCGCTCAGATTGAACAGGATGACCTTCTTCGTGCCTTCCGCCCTGGCCTGGAGGGCCTCATCAATGGCCACCCTGACCGCGTGGGCCGACTCCGGCGCCGGGATGATGCCCTCAGCGCGGGCGAAGTCCACCGCCGCCTGGAACACGGGCCGCTGGTGCACCGCCACCGCCTCAATGATCCCCTGGTCGTACAGTTCACACACGATGGGCGCCATGCCGTGATAGCGCAGGCCGCCCGCATGGATGCCCGGCGGGATGAAGGTGTGGCCGAGTGTGTACATCTTGGCGATAGGCGCGATGCCAGCCGTATCGCCGTAGTCAAAGGCGTACACCCCCTTGGTCAGACTGGGGCAGGCCATAGGCTCCACCGCGATGATGCGCGTGGGCTTACCATCCACGATCTTGTCGCGGACGAAGGGGAGGGCCAGGCCGGAGAAGTTGGAGCCGCCGCCGATGCAGCCGACCACGATGTCAGGATATTCGCCGGCCAGCTCCATTTGCTTCATGGCCTCCAGGCCGATGACCGTCTGGTGCATGAGCACGTGGTTAAGCACACTACCCAGGCTGTACTTGTACTTGCCGCCGCTGGTGGCCGCCGCCTCCACCGCCTCACTGATGGCGATGCCCAGCGAGCCGGGCGAGTCGGGGTTCTCGGCCAGGACCGCCCGGCCGGTGTTGGTCTTCTCCGAGGGGCTGGGGGTGACCTGGGCGCCGAAGGTCTCCATCAGGACGCGGCGATAGGGCTTCTGCTGATAAGAGACCTTGACCATGTAGACGTGGCACTCCATGTTAAAGAAGTTACAGGCCATGGCCAGGGCGCTGCCCCACTGACCCGCGCCGGTCTCGGTTGTCAGCCCCTGGACGCCTTCCTGCTTGTTGTAGAAAGCCTGGGCCACGGCGGTGTTGGGCTTGTGCGAGCCAACCGGGCTGACGCCCTCATACTTGTAATAAATGTGGGCGGGCGTGTCCAGCGCCTGCTCCAACCGCCGGGCGCGGATCAGCGGCGTGGGGCGCCACAGCCGGTAGATGTCGCGGACCGGCTGTGGGATTTCAATGTAGCGGTCCCGGCTGACCTCCTGCAGGATCAGCGCCATGGGGAACAAGGGGGCCAGGTCGTCCGGCCCAACCGGCTGGTGGGTGACCGGATGGAGCACCGGCGGCAGGGGCCGCGGCAGGTCCGCCTGGATGTTATACCAGGCCTGCGGGATGTCCTGCTCGGCGAGCAGGAATCGGGTGGATTCGGTCATGCTCTCCTCCTTAAACGGCAGATAACTGATCTGAGTAGGGTATAGGCCCTCTAATTGGTGGGGAGATTATAATGCAAGAGGGCAAAATTGGGAACTTTCTGCCCCTTAGCGGAGGAAAATCGCTTTATGAACCTTAAAATAGCCCGGTAACCCGCCACCAGGCCCGCCGGGGGATAGAATGTCAGTAGCCAGTAGCCAGTGGTCAGTAGTCAGACTCAGCAGACCGCAGGTTTGTCATGCTGAGCGTAGCGAAGCATCTCTTATGAAGCTCACAAGCGGCTCTTCGCTGCCCCTTCGCTGCCCCTTCCCCTTCGCTGCGCTCAGGGTCAGGGCTTCGGCTCAGGGCTTTGGCTCAGAGTGACCCTTCTGCGATCTACTGAGACTCGTAACCTGCTACGGGGGTTTTTCGGAGCTCCTGGCTGGCGATTGGCATCGCGCCTGAGGGGATGCCTGCAGCGTTGGCTGTTCGCCTGTGTGAGCCTGGCCCGCGATTAGCCCGCTTCTGCTGCGCCATGGCCTGTTGGCGGGCCTGATCTGCCAGCACATCAAAGGTGGTGCTGCGCAGGGACTGCACCAAAGCAGCCTGGGCCTGGCCCCAGGCCGTGTAGATCGGACAGAAGGTGTCGCGCTGGCATGTGCCGGGGGCGCGCAGGCAAGTGTTAAGCAGAATCGGCCCTTCCAGTGCCTCAACCACGTCTAGGAGGGAGATGTCCGCCGGGGGGCGGGTCAGGATCATGCCTCCCCTGGTGCCCCGCTGCGTGCGCACCAGCCCGGCGACGACGAGCTGGTTGACGATCTTGCTCAGAAAGGCGAGGGGGATATCCTGTTTCTCGGCAATGGGCGCCGCCGAGACAAACTCGCCTGGTGACGCCAGGGCCAGTTCCAGGACCAGCCGCAGGCCATAATCTCCGCGTCTGCTCAATTGCATCGTCCACCCCCAATCCATCCTATCCAGACCAAATTTGTCCCCATCATAAGGGGTTCTCCCCCTGCTTGCATGGACTAAAGTCACACTTTTGGTTTGACGAAATGGGCGCCTGGGACTATGATTATAACTGGTCGCAGGGCAAGCTATGCCCGGAGGGTCAGGTTCGTTGGGCGCCGCCGGGGGCGAATGATGATCGCGCCCACTACACTGGAATCCATTCCGTTTTTCGCACAGTTCAGCCAGGCCGAGCTGAGCGAGGTCGCTGGCGTGATGATTGAGCGCACCTATCCACCGGGTGCGATCATCCTCCTTGAAGGCGAACCCAATCCCGGCCTGTTCTTTGTGCTCAGCGGGCGCGTCAAAATTTACATGACATCTCCGCAGGGCAAGGAGCAGGTGCTCTGCCTGATGCAGCCGCGCACCTGCTTCGGCGCCTGTCCTCTGTTTGATGGTGAGATTAACCCGGCGACCGCCCAGGCGGTGGACGAGGTCAGGCTGTGCTTTTTGGGCCGGGCCGAGGCGCTGGCGCTGGCCGAACGTCGGCCAGAGGCGGCCCAGGCGCTGCTTAAAGTTTTCGCTGGCCGCCTGCGCCACATCGCCGGACTGGCTGAGGGCCTGGCCTTTAAATGCGCCCTGTCGCGGCTGGCCGAGACACTCCTCGCCTACGCCGATGAGCACGGCGTCCGCAGCGAAAACGGCATTGAGGTCAATCTGGACATGAGCCAGAACGAACTGGCTGCCCTGATCGGCAGCGTGCGTGAGGTGGTCACGCGCGCCCTCGCGCGCCTGGAACGGGTCGGCGCGATTGAAGCTCAGGGCCGTCACATCGTGATCCGCGACCGCGCCAGGCTGGAGCGCCTGATCTAGTGTGACCTAAGTCCTAGTTCCTGCCCTTTCGGGCTGCTACAGTGGTGTACACAGGGAAACGCCATGCCCATTACCACTGAATCCCTGCGCAGCTTTCCGCTCCTGCAGGGTCTGAGCCAGAGCGAGCTAGAGGCGCTGGCCTGTATCGCCCAGGAATGCCATTACCGCCCACGGGCGGTGATTTTCCAGGCGGGCGAGGTCTGCACTCATCTGTACCTGGTCCGGTGGGGCCAGGTGAAGCTTTACCAGGCTGGCCCGGCGAAGATGCATATCCTGGCACTGTCGGGGCCGGGCGATGTGCTTGATGCGACACCGCTGCTTGACGATGGGCCTCATATCGTCACCGCCCGGGCAGCGACGCCGGTAGTGCTCTACGCAGTCCCGCTGGCTGAGGCGCAGAGGCTGCTGGCGTGTAGCTCAGCCCTACGTCTGGCGATGTTGCATCTCATCGCCGCGCAATTGCGCCAATATGTCACACACGTCAACGACCTGGCCTTCAAGCGCGTGTCAGCCCGGCTGGCGGGTGTGCTGCTGGCCTATGCCCGGCCCGATGGGGCGGTGGTCCCTGGCAACATCCCCCCTGGCCGCCGCCTGAGTAAGAAGGACCTGGCCGCCCTGGTGGGCACGGCCCGCGAGGTTGTCGTGCGTGCCCTCAAGCAACTGGAGCAGCAAGGGCTGATCGCTCAACGCCCTGAGGGCATCGTCGTCCTTGACCGCGTCGGCCTGGAGAGGATCCACGAGAACTTATAGGGGAGGCGCAGGGGGAGAAGTTATCCCCTGCCGACTTTCAACCGACCACACTTTCTGCCTGGCGCCTCACGGCCCAGAATCCGCTCACAAGCCTGTGAATCAGCCCCAAGAAGGTAGCAGCCCAGGCGATCAGGGCCATGTAAACGAAATAGCGGGGGATGATGAACAAGAAATCCAGAGATGTGGCCCTGGCCAGCTCAAAGGTGCATACGGTGTACATCCCCAGAGGGAAGACCATGCTCCAATATTGGGGATCGTAGCTCAAACGAAAGCGCCTGAGCAGATGACGCCATATCCCCAGGATCACAAGAGGGGGGATCCACCAGGTGGCGGTGGCCCAGAAGAAAAGCGTGAACCCCTTCAGGAAAGGTAGAATCTCTTGCAGGAAACCCCACGCAGGCGCGCTCAAGATGAGTGTCGCCCCGGCCAGGGTGGTGATGGCCACAGCCCCCATATTGATCCAGTAGGGTGGCGTGAGTGTCTGCGGCGTCAGGCGGAAGAAGGTCCAGCGATAAAAAATGAGCCCGATAATGAGGATATAGAGCATACAGCCGACCAGGTAGATGATCAGTGTGAAAAACAGAACCGGCCCCGGGCTGAAGCCCAACGCTGGAAGCTGGGCGGGAAAGGTAGAGGCCCAATTCATTGCGCCTGCTATGCGCGTCCCCAAGAATGAGATGGATTGCGTGGCCACCACCATCAGTAGCCATCCCCCATGCAACCCACTCTCCAGGCTGGGCTTGTGCTCACGCACAGTCACGGCGGTGAGGAAGGCATACATCAGGCCGAACCACAGCACTATTGCCAGGGACCAGAGAAGGAGCGCTATCGTGGTGTTATCTTCTATCAGCATAAACTGCCGCCCCAACACAGACGTCCCGGCCACAAGGGTAAAGAACCCCGGCCCACGCGCGTGGTCGCTCAGGTCGGCGACCAGGTGCGGAAAGAAACGGCTCAGGCGGACCAGTGTAAGCAGCCACAAGAGGCCATAAGCCACCTTGTTTATCTGGAAAAGCGCCCAGCCCACGGCTGGCATCCCCAATAGATGGGCGGCGATGGAGACGATGCCGGTGGCCATCACCAGGGCGAAATAGCCGGGATACAGGTCGCGGATCCCCTGCCCAATCGTGCTTCTCACCGCGTTTTCCCCACGCCCGCCCGCACCCGCCGGTTCCAGATGACGACCTGATAGGGCCGCCACAGGTAAGTGATGGGGAAGGTCACAAAGTGAACCAGGCGGGTGAAGGGGAAGAGGGCGATGATCACAAAGCCGCCCAATATGTGGAGCTTGACTACCAGGGGTAGGACGGTGACGTACTGAATCTGCGGGTTAAGCGTCAGGAGCGAGACCAGCCAGGGGACAGCCGTGTGCAGGTACCAGTCCGCGCCCCAGCGATAGAACAGAGCCACCCAGAAACCCAGGGCAACCTGGGCCAACAGGGCCACCAGAAGCACCCAGTCCAGCGCGGACGTCACCGCGAAGGCACGGGCGTGGCGCAGGCGGCGCACGATGAGCAGCACGAGGCCCAGCGTCGCCATCAGGGCCAGCGCCAGCCCGGTCACCTCCAGGACATACAGGCGCACCGGCTCACCGATCAACACCGCCCACTGCGCCGGGAACAGCAGTGCCAGCAGGTGCGCCAGAAGCACGATGATCACCCCGTAGTGCCAGGGCACCGAGCCCCAGAACAGGAGGCGGTTCTCCAGGAACTGCGACGACAGGCTGGAATAGGAGAAACGATCGCTGAAGTAGCGATACGTCCCTCCCAGAACAGCCAGGATGACTGCGATGTAGGGAAAGGCGGCGAACAAGATAACGTCAAGCATATGTAGAGCCTCCTTAAAACCTGACCCCAGCAACCGGGCTCTCCAACTCCCCAGTACCGGGCTCTAGCCCGGTTGGGGGGCCCGGTTGGAGAGGGAACGCCTGGCTTCCCTATGAGGACAGGGGGATCACACACCCTTTCCTTCCTCTCCCCTGAGAGGGGAGAGGAAGGGAGAAAAGTTCTCCCTACAGCACCAACCGTAGAGCTTCTAACACCCTATGATAGGGGCCTTGTCTCCGCTGGCCCTGGGACGCCAGCGTAAACGCTGGCGCGTCGGCGGGCTCCTCCTCATCGTAGCCAGCGGATGGGGCCTTGCCCGTCATCCGCTCCAATGCTGGCAGCATCGCCTGGCAGATGATCTCCCTGACCAGAGGGGCATCGTCGCTTTGTGCCAGGAAGCGCAGCAGCACCACCAGATGATCCGGCAGCTCATTCTCCACGGCGAAGCCCTGGGCGCGATAGCGCTGTTTCAGTTCCAGCAGGAAGACGCTCCGCTTATAGCTCTCGCCGAACAGGTGATAGCCCACATAGGGATGGCAGGCTGCATCCAGGTCAAACGTGCCGGTATAGACCTCCTCCAGATGCCCCGGTGGCGTCTGTTGGACAAAGGCGCAGAAAGCGCGTAGGAGCATCCCGGCTTCAGGGTTGTGCGGTGCGACCAGGGCAGCGCACTTCCGCACTGCCCCCATCAGGCCCGGCCGGGGATAGTCCAGAAGATCAGCGAACAGGCTAAGAATCGCCCGTCCATCCTCCGTCGCCCATCCCTTCGCTTTGCTCAAGGGCAGGCGTCCGTCGTCCATCACCACCTCCGTGCCGCTTCCTGGCGAAAGCCAAAGCCCGCATGCTGCTTGCGCGTGAACGGGTCCAGGGTCTGCTCAATCGCCACCTCGCGTGCCAGCGGCGGGATGACGAAGCGCTCCTCAAAGGTAGGCAGCGAGGTCAGGCGGAAGATGGCCTCGGCCTCTTCAGGTGTCGTCTGGCCCGCTATCAACGCCTGCTCCACCTCTGCCGCGCTCACGTCCTTGACCCTCTGTGCGCGCATATGCACACGCACGGCGATGAGCTTGCGATAAACGTCGGCCACGACCTCTTCATTGCCCGCCGCGAACAGGCTGGCCATGTAGCGCAGGGGCACCCGCGCCCGCTCCAGCGAGCTGAGCATCGGCGCCAGACCACCATACTCCGCGCTATCAATCTCATAGCGCCCATCCTTCATCGTCGCCAGGACAGGCAGCAGCGGCGGAACATAGAAGAGCATGGGCAAGGTGCGGAAGTCGGGGTGGAGCGGCAGCGCCAGCCTCCACTGCTTGACGAATTTGTAGACCGGCGATTTCTGTGCCGCGTCAAGCAACGCCTCGGAGAGGCCGTTGGCTCGTGCGGTGGCGACGACGCCGGGATCAAACGGGTCCATGATGAGGGCGCGTTGGGCATCCACGAGTTGCGCGTCGGGCGCTTTGGCAGCCTCCTGGATGCGGTCGGCGTCGTAAAGTAACAGGCCCAGGTAGCGAATGCGTCCGACGCAGGCGTGGAAGCAGGCGGGGGGCTGGCCGCTCTCCAGGCGCGGGTAGCACAGGATGCATTTCTCGCTCTTGCCGGTGGCCCAGTTGCAGTAGACCTTTTTATATGGACAGCCGGAGGTGCACATGCGCCAGGCGCGGCACTTCTCCTGGCTGATGAGCACGATGCCGTCCTCGCCCCGCTTGTAGATCGCCCCCGCCGGGCAGGCGGCCACACAACCTGCGTTCAGGCAGTGGTTGCAGATGCGCGGCAGGTAGAAGAAGACCACCCGCTCCAGCTCGTTCAGTTGCTCCCGTTCGGCCTGAGTCAGCCCCGCCAGGTTAGGGTCATTGGCGGCGTACACCGGCGAGCCGCCCAGGTCGTCGTCCCAGTTCGGCCCGGCCTCAATCTCCATAGGCTTACCGGTGATGAGCGAGATGGCGCGGGCAGTGGGCTGGTCGTCACCTTCGGGGGCGTTGAACAGGTTTTCGTAGTCGTAGGTCCAGGGCTCGTAATAATCATCTATGGTCGGCAGGTAGGGGTTGAAGAAAATGTTGGTCAACCCGCCCAACCTGCCGTGCAGCTTCAGCCGCAGCTTAACCTCACCGGGCTGAAGCCCGGTGCTGGTTTCCCAGCCACCCTTGTACTTCTCCTGGTCCTCCCACAGCGTGGGGTAGCCGGTGCCCGGCTTGGTTTCCACATTGTTCCACCACATATACTCGGTGCCCTTGCGGTCGGTCCAGATGTTCTTGCAGGCGACGCTGCAGGTGTGGCAGCCGATGCACTTGTCCAGGTGGAAGACCATTGAAACCTGTGCGCGAATGTCCATGTTGCTGCTCCTGTTTGATCTCACCCTCTCCCAGTAGTCAGTAGCCAGTAGTCAGTAGTCGGACAAGCCCCAGCCCTCCCCCCTTGTGGGGGAGGGGGTAATTTTCCTCCCGACGAGATTCTTCGCTGCGCAGATTCTTCGCTGCGCTCAGAATGACAAGGAGGCCCTCCCCCGTGTGAGGGAGGGGGGAGAGGTTTACCATTCCAGCTTCTCCAGCTTGCGCACGACACAGTAGGTATCGCGGGTGAAGATGCCGATCGGCCCCCAATAGTTGAAGCCGTAGGTGAACTGGGCGTAGCCACCGGCCAGCTCCACCGGGTTGATGCGCGTGCGCGTCAGGCTGTTGTGCCCACCGGCGCGCTTGCCGCCGCGCACCTGCGACTTGGGGATGTAGATGGTGCGCTCCACTGCGTGGTAATACAGGCAGGTGCCCGGCTGGACACGGGCGCTGACGGCGGCGCGGGTGACGACCACGCCGTTGTCGTTGTACACCTCCACCCAATCGTTGTCTTGCAGCCCGATCTTCTCGGCGTCCTTGTCGTTGATCCAGATCGGGTCCATGCCGCGCGAGAGTGTCAACATGCGGTGGTTGTCCTTGTAGGTGGAGTGGATGTTCCACTTGCCGTGCGGGGTGATGTAGTTGAGCACCAGGCAGTGATCGTCCACCGGGCTGCGCACGATGTCGCCGGTCTTACGCGCATCCAGCCTAGGCTTGAACGTTGGCAGGTGCTCGCCGAAGTCCAGGTAGTAGGGATGGTCAATGTAGAAGTGCTGCCATCCGGTCAGCGTGCGCCAGGGGACCAGGCGCTCGGTGTTGAGACACCAGGCGGCATAGGCCCGGCCATCGTTGACTATCCCCGTCCAGCAGGGGCTGATGAGGGTACGCTGGGGTTGACAGGTGAGATCGCCAAAATTCATGCGCACGCCGCGCACCTTCTCAGCGAGATCGGCCAGCGGCAGGCCCACCCGTTCCTCCCCATTCTTAAAGCCCAGCCAGGAGACCTCCCCGGAGGAGAGCCCAGGCCACGAATAGCTATCAGCTTTCAGCTCCTTCGCTATCCCCTTCGCTGCGCTCAGGGCTTCGGCTCAGGATGACATTTTTCAGCACTCAGGTCCGGTTCGGCGGGGCTTATTTGGAGCGCAGGCGGTAGACGTAGGCAAACACCTCCGCCAGGACGGCGTAGAGTTCGGGGGGCACAACCGCGCCGACATCCAGCCGGGCCAGCGCCAGCGCCAGGTTGGGGTCTTCTTCAATGGGGATGCCGCGCTCGCGGGCCAGGGCGATGATGCGCTCGGCCAGTTCGCCCTGGCCGCTGGCCACGACGACGGGGGCGATGTCCGTGGCGGCATTATAGCGGAGGGCAACGGCGCGGCGACGCCGGTGGCGATCAGATATGGACATCGCAGGTGAACGGGCCAGGGCCCGCCTCCCCCTGTTTGCCCGCAGGCATAGGCTCGCAGCCAGCGGAGACCGTGAACCCTAACCGGCTGAGGCTGGCGATGAGTTCGGGCAGGGCGGCCTCGGCCCGGCCATATGTGCCCGCGCCCAGCGCCCGCACCCGGCAATCTATCTGCTGCCCGACCACGACCATATCCACCTCCACCGTCTCTGCCTCGGCCACCTCCGCCCGCACGACGATACGGGCATAGGCGGCCTCTTCCCCTGTGGGCGATCTGTCATCTTTTGGGGTGTGGTCATGGCCGGGATAAACCATGCGAAGCTGACCGGCCAGCATCTCCCCGGCGCCGCTCAGGGCCAGAGGCAGGGTGAGGGCCTGGGGTGTGCCTGTGTTCTGCAATTGTGCCCAACGCAACGCCCGCACCAGGACATCGGTGTGCAACGTCGCCCGCGCCCAGGCCGCGCGCAGCGGCGCCGTCAGGCCAGGTGGCGGCTGGCGCAGCGCCCGGCGCAGGCGGCCCAGGACGGGGAGGGCCCCTCCGTCGCCTATCTGGCTGAGCAAGGAGGCCACATGGTTGGCCAGGGCATTGAGCGTCACAACCGGGCTGAAGCCCGGTACTGGGTAGCCCGGTACTGGGGGCTCCGGTACTGGGGGCTGGGGGGCTGTCTCGCTCAGGAAGGCACGAATCGCGGCGTCCAGCGCCTGGTCCAGCCCCAGGTAGGGGCTGAGCGCGGCGGCCCGGTCAGCCGCCTCCGGGGGCAGGTGGGCCAACGTCTCCTGGAGCAGGAGCAGGGCCAGGGTGCGCTCCACAGGGGTGCCCAGGGCTCGCAGCCAGGCGCCGATCTGGGCGGGGAGCGCTTGACCCGCATCCATGCGGATGTCCCAGGCCCCACTTTCCACAGCCGCCAGCGCTTCGCTGATAGTCGCGCGCCAGGCGGCGGCCTCGTCTCCCAGCCCGGCGGCCAGTTCACGCAGGTCCGCCCGCAGACTGGAGAGCAACTCGGCCAGAGGCGGCCCGACCTCGGAGGCGCGCGCCAGGGCCAGCGTCTCCGAGGTCACCGGCAGGTTCAGGGCAAGCAGGCGAGCCGCCACCCGCAGGTCCTCGCCGCTCCATTCCCCCAGGGCATCCAGGAGCGCGCGCAGTGCCCGCACACGCTCCGCCGTGAGCGGCAGGCCCACCGCCAGCAGTTCGGCGGCGATCTGGGGGTAAGGGGCCTCAGGGGGCAGGCCCAACTCGGCCAGGCGCCCCACCAGGCCGGTCGTCTGCGGCGTGGCAGACTCCGGGGCTTCAGGGAGGAGTTGCAACACGGCCTGGTGGGGCGTGAGCGAGCGGATGAGCACGGCGATACGCTCGCGCCCGGCCAGTTCCGCCGACAGCCCGGCATCGGCCAGCCGGGCGACCAGGTGGAGCGAGCCGATGCCCAACAGGGCGCGGTTGCCCTCCAGGGCCAGGACAGTGGCGATCACGCGCTGGCCTGGGGCCAGGCCGCCGGGCTCCGTCGCCCGCGGGCCGAGGGCCGGTTGGATGGGCTGTACATCCATTCCTTCGCTACGCTCAGGATGACATTATCAGTAGCCAGGACAAGCCACACCGTAAACGGTGTGGTAGCCAGTCATCGGATTTCCGATGACTGGCTACCGACTACCGGGAGCTGAACCTACCGCTTCAGATTCACCAGCTCCTGGAGCATCTCATCCGAGGTGGTGATCACCCGCGAGTTGGCCTGGAAGCCGCGCTGCGCCACGATCATATCGGTGAACTGCTGAGCCAGGTCCACATTGGACATCTCCAGATAACCCGCCGCGATGCTGCCCCGCCCGTTCGTCCCGGCGAGTCCAATCTGGGCCGTGCCGGAGTTGGCCGAGGGGATGAACAGGCTTTGGCCCACGCGCTGCAGGCCGGAGGGGTTAACGAAGTTCGCCAGGGCCAACTGGCCGATGACCTGGTTCAGCCCATTAGAGAACAGGCCCACAACCTCGCCCTTGTCGGTGATGTTGAAGCCGATCAGCGAGCCCGGCGCCATGCCGTCCTGGTTGGCCATGTTCACATCGCTGCTATCCGCCAACTGGGTCAGGTTGGTGAAGTCCAGGTTCACCGTCTGAGGCGAGACCGCACCGTTGTTCAGGGTGATCTCAATGGAAGTCGCCGGGTTATTGGGGTCATACTGGCCCTCCGGCGTGAACACGATGGGCGACCCCGTGACAGTGATGCCGGTGATGGCCGGGTCACTGGAGGTCGCCGTCCACGTCCAGGTGTTGGCTGCGGCATCGCGGGTGAAGGTGATCTCAATGGTGTGCTGGCCGCCGAGCGAGTCGTAGATCTGCATGGTGGTGGTGAACGAGTCGCCCACGGCGGTATTGGCATCCAGGTTGCCCTGGAAGCTGGCGTTGGCCGTGGCACGGGCCTGGCTGATCCCCGTGGGGATGCGAATGCGCCCGATGGGCTGGGTGGGGTCAATATTGCCCTGGGCATCCGCCTGCCAGCCCAGGATGTACAGGCCGGTGTTGGGGTTGGCCAGATAGCCATCGGCGGACAGGTCAATCGTGCCATCGCGTGAATACAGGTTAGCCTCGGCCCCCTGGTAGATGAAGAAGCCATCGCCCTGGATGGCCAGATCGCTGTTCTTACCGGTGGCCTGGAGGCTGCCCTGGGTGAACAGGATGTCCAGCCCGCCCAGGCGCGCCCCCAGCCCGATCTGGGCCGGGTTGATGCCGCCGATGCCGCCGGTCGGCGCGCTGCCGCCGCGTAACGTCTGGCTGAACATGTCCTGGAAGCTGACCCGGCTGCCTTTGAAGCCGGGCGTGTTGACGTTGGACAGGTTATTGGCGATCACGTCCAGGTAGAGCTGGTGCAGGTTCAGGGCCGCGATCGCGGAAAACATGGAACGCATCATGGTGACTCTCTCCTTTTCAAATGTGGTCGGGCAGGCTACACCGTTTACGGTGTAGTAGTCCAATCACGCAGGCCCCCTCGGAGAGGTCCGGCCTGCAGGTTCGCACCGGGGACCGAAGATCGGGACCGTCGGTCTTCCGTCTTCCGTCCCCCGTCATGTGTTAACGCTCCGCCAGCACAACGGTGTCAATGTGGGTGAACACCCCCTCCTTTCGTCGTTCCGGGCCGATGGCTGTCACCACCAGGCGGTTGGGGACGCTAACGATGAAGGCCAGGTCGTCCAGCAGGATGAGCGACTCACGCCCGCCCTTGCTCTGCGCCCGGTCCACCGCCTGCGACAGCCGTGCCAGGTCGTCTTCGTCCAACCGAATAGCGTGGGCCGAGAGGCGGCGTTGGGCGTGTGCGGAGAAGCGCAGACGCGCCCGTTCCTGGGCCGCATCCAGTGCGGCCTGGAAAGAGGCCGGGGTCGCCGGCTCGCTGACCGGCTGGGGCCGTTCACCGCCCGCTGGCGCCGGGCCCGGGGTCACTTTACGGATCGGCTCAATCATCGCTCTCTGCCTCCCGGATGGACAGGACCGCCCCAAGGGGCACCGGGGTCTCGCCCAGATTGAGCATCACGATGCCATTGACCAGGCTGACGCCTGTGACCACGCCGGTGATCGTCTCGCCGTTGGAATCCAGCGCCTCCACCGTGCGCCCAATCAGCGTCGCGCCCTGCATCAGGCTGGAGCTGACGGTGTAGACGCCCATGGTGTAGTTGAGCTGCTCCACAGCCTGGAGTGTGTTGAGTTGCGCCAGTTGGCTGATGAACTCGGTGTCCTCGACGGGGTTGAGCGGGTCCTGGTTCTGAAGCTCTGCCAGGAGCAGTTGCATGAAGGCATCGTTGAGTTGCCCGCTGGACATCGGTGGGGCCACGCTATAGGTATAAGCGCTGGTTGCCGCGCTTGGGGCGCTACTGACCCCTTGAGCTAACATGTCACCCTCCTTTCTTCTGAGACATTTGCACTATACACGGTAGTCCACAAGCGACCCCTCCTGCATCCCCCCTGCTGAAGCAGGCGGGGGAGCGGACGAGGTCCGCTCGGGCGCGCTGTGCCGGGCAGGGGGCACAGGCGGAGGCAGGGTCTCGGCGCCGGGGGGCGCCTGTCGCCCTGAATATGTATTTGCCGACATGTGAAAGCCCGTACCGACCGAGACGCTGAGCTCCTGCACATTGACGCCACGGGCGATCAGGGCATCGCGCAGTTGATCCAGATGGCGCTCAAACAGCGCGCCTGCTTCCAGGGTCTCGGCGTTGAGCCGCAGGATTAGGCCGTTGCTGTCCAGCCTCAGGTGAACGTCCACACGCCCCAGCGCTTCCGGATACAGGCGAAGCGCGGCGCGGCTGACCCCGCTTCTCGCCCGGCGTTCAACGTGGCTGGCGACCTGGCTGACGAAACGCAATTCATGGGTGGCGTCCGGGGGCGCGGAGAACGCCGCCTCAGACACCCCCTCCCCGGCCCTCCCCCATCCAGGGGGAGGGAGTGACCCTGTGCTGGCGGTGGGCACGAATGGCTGTTGGGTCTCCTCCGCCGTCGGGCCACGCTCCGGGGGAAGCGGGCCGGAGGGATGATACCGACCCGGCAACTGTTGCGCCTCCCCTTGCACTGCCGGGCCACGCTCCGGGGGAAGCGGGCCAGAGGGATGATGTTGCTCCGGCTTCGGTTGCGGCCCAGAGGTTAAGGGCGAAGAACGGAGAGCCAGGTCATCTCCATCGCTGCCCGTCTGCCTTCCCTCCAAAAGGGAGGGCCAGGGTGGAGGCGAGGATGGCGGCACGCCAGCCGGCGGCTGTTCAGACACGCCCGGCGGCTCAGCATTCCCCATAGGCTGCGGCAGCGGCTCCGGCGTTGGCGGGCGGGTCTTTGCAACGGGCGGGACCTCCCCCGGCGGCATCCTGGGCGGCTCGGTGAGCGGCGGGGGCGTTGGGCCGCCGTGAGCGTTCCCCTGTCGGACCTCGTCTCCGACAGACGGTGGACGGGGGATAACGGACGGCGAGCTCTCGCTACCAGGCGCCCAGTCAGTGTGGACAGGTCCCATCACCCCCTCCCCGGCCCTCCCCCATCCAGGGGGAGGGAGTGACCCTTCCCCTTCCCAGGCGGAGGGAAGCCCGCTGCCGGGGGAGGAGGGTTGGGATGGTGGGAAGGTAGCGGGCGCAGGCGCAGAGGATGGGGGCGGGCCGCTCGCCTGTGCCTGTATAACTGATCCGCCTGTTCCCCCGGTCTGAGGGGCAATGTTGGCAGAACCTGTCACGGCCAGGGGGGCTTCGGTCTGGCCTGGAACTGGCCTGGAGTGCGCCGTCCCTATCTCAACCGGCGTGGCCGACCCGGATAGGGGGTCAGAGGACGGGGGGCTATCGCCTTTTGCTATCGGCCCCCTGCCCAGTACCGGGCTATCCAGTACCGGGCTTTTAGCCCGGTTGCGGCTTGCCGGGTAGGGAGTGACCGGGTTGGGCACGGGCTCCAATTTCGGCACGAACGCCACAGGGGAACGGTTGCCTCCCTGGCTGACCCCTTGCCCTTCGCTTGCCCCTTCACTATCCCCTTCGCTTTGCTCAGGGCTTCGGCGCAGGGTGACATCGCTCAGAGTGATATTGTCCGGCGCCTGCTCTACCCCTGACGCGGAGCCTTGTGAAAGGATGGCATCAGTTGCAGGCTCAGGTGCCCCTGGCGACCCGGCAGCAATTGTGATCTGCGCCGTTGCAGGCTCAATCGCCCCGGTCGTAGAGACAACTTCTAATGGAGGACGGGGGACGGACGGCGGGCGAAGGGCAACATGAGCGGTCAGCTTTTTATCTGCAATTGCAGGCTGAAAGCTGAAAGCTGGTAGCTGAGTGCCTTCCTCAAGCAGCGCGGCCTGTGCCACCCCAACCGGCGGCAGCGCCGGATCGCGGCTGGCGGGCAGGCCATGAGGCGGGGCAGCCGCCTCCTCTGTTTGCTGCGCCGCATCGCCCGGCGTCGCCACAGGCGGCGCAGGCGGTATAGACAGCGGCAGCGGAAGCGGGGCAACCAGGACCATCGCCTCGGCCAGGGGCGAGGCGCCAGGCGCGGAGGCGCGCCGGGGTTTGGTCGGCGTGGCTTCCGTCTCCGTCCCCTCTCCCTCCCGTGCCCCCGCTCCCCTATCCGGGGAGGGGAAGGGGGAGAGGGGGAGCATCACCTCTGTTGGCGCACCAGCACGCGTAGCGGCGCTTTCTAACAGTTCGGCAAACGTGGCGCTCTCTGCGTCCTGGACTGCCTCTGCACCCTGTGCTGTTGGCCGGGTCAGCTCCTCTGGCATCAGAGAAGGCAACGACGGGGTGAGGATAGGTAATGTCGGTTCGCTCATCGCTCCACTCCTATCCCTTACCGTTCGGTTACAGCCGCCTTCAATATGGCCAGCCTGCCTGCGGCCAGTTGGGTCAACGCCTGATAACGGATGGTGGTCTCGGCGAGCTGGCTCATCTCCAGGTCAATGTCCACGTTGTTGCCGTCGGGCCGGGCCGATGTGGCCGGGCGGGGGACGACCTGTGGCGCGAGGATAGCGGCCTGCCCTGTCAGATGAGCCGGATGGGTGACGGCAAGCGCCAGCCTGTGCCCCTGGTTCTTTATCTGGCGCTGCAGCGTCTCCTCAAACGTCACGGCCTGGGCCTGATAGCCCGGTGTGTCGGCGTTGGCAATGTTGTGGGCAATCATTTGCTGGCGCAACGACAGGCCATCCAGCCCCAATTTGATCAGTTGGAACGTCACGCTGTTGAGAATGTCCTCTGCCATGTCACCTCCTTTAAAGCTGACCGCTATACTGCCGGTAAAGGGCCAGGACGCGGGGCACATAGGCCTGCGTCTCAGCGATGGGGGGGATACCGCCATGCCGGTCCACAGCGCCCGGCCCGGCATTGTAGGCAGCCAGCGCCAGGGGCACGTTGCCGCGATAGCGGTCAAGCAGGTTGCGCAACATGCGCACGCCGCCATCCACGTTCTGAACCGGGTCAAAGGCATCGGTCAGGCCCAGGCGGGCGACGTTCCCTGGCATGAGCTGCATCAACCCCTGTGCGCCGGCGCGGGAGACCGCGTAGGGATTGAAGCCCGATTCCTGATGGACGACAGCCTTGACCAGCGCCGGGTCCACACCGTAGCGCCTGGCCGCCGCCCAGATGAGGTCATCAAAAGCCTGAAATGAGAGGCTTTGTCCGCGCCCTGCCAGCAACTGCTGGGTCTCCGCCGTCACCGGGCCAGGGCGAATGGTGATCTTGGCCGGGGGCGGCTGGCTGTTTTGCGCCTGCACTGCAGCCAGCAGCCCGGCAAACAGGGTCGCAGGAGCGCTGGGGAACTCATAGGGACTCAGTGGAACTCCCAGGAGTTCCCACAAGGTTGCCTGTGTTCCTAAAATTCCTGGCGCTCCGATAAGTTCCAATGGGAAGGTATCTGCCATCTCACGCCTCATCTCCGTTTGGCTTCAAGCCGTTGTGGGTGGCGCGCCCATGTCGCGTGACGTAGATATCGTCGCGCTCGCGGCCCTCCATGCGCGCCAGCTCCGCCTCCAGGCGGGCCTGTTCGCGCTCCTTCAGCTTCTCCAGAATCTTTTCATCCTGCATGGCAGCGATCAACTCGGCGCGTTTGTGCTCCTCTTGCGTACGCAGGCCGTCCACGACCTGGGTCTGCTGATAGATGTCCTCCTGGATGCGCCGCAGCCGGGCGCGGCCCGCTGCCAGCGCCGCCAGATCAAGCGTGCCGCGCTGCCGCCGTCCAATTTCCAGGAAGAGTGTCCGTTCCATCACACGCAACGCCTCCAGCGCCTTCTCCGCCTCATTCCGCGCCCGCACGATCTGAGCCAGTTCAATCTCCAGCGCTTCAACGCGCGAAGCGCGGTAGTCCAGGACGGGTTGAAGTGAGAATTTCACCTTCATTAACTTTCAACGACGACAGATGATGCAGTAGTCTCAGCAGATCACAGGTTTGTCATGCTGAGCGTAGCGAAGCATCTCTTATGTCATGCTGAGCGTAGCGAAGCATCTCTTATGAAGCTCACAAGCGGCTCTTCGCTGCCCCTTCGCTGC
>FWPU01000677.1_pt1 | contig 109864 bp, 83 predicted proteins | sample 2228361 | NCBI WGS metagenome assembly FWPU01 (sample SAMEA103939777, study PRJEB20133) | metagenome | reverse complement strand
TTTATCCTGGCCTGGCGTTCCGGCTGGGGGCCAGGCAACGATGCGGTGTACCTGGCTGGTTTGCGGCGAGATGCTCGCCGCTATGGACGGTATCGAGGCCGGCGAAAAAGGGCTGGCCTACAATCTCCATCGGTAAGTTGTGTCCTGGTACAGGGCTTTTCCAAGGTTGGACGGATCTATGTGCAGTCGGAAGGCAGGTGTCGTAGCGGGCAGTGCGCAGGAGGCGGTCTTGGGACACCCAATCTTTGCAACAGAGCAAACCGATTTCAGAAACCGTTTTCATGTCGAGCGCCGCAAGGAACTGTATGTCCTCCCATCTTGAGCCGCGACAAGGGAAAAAGCCGGCAGATTCTGGTAGTCGCCCTCTGTCCCTGGCCCGCTATGAGGCCAGGGTTGGTTTTCTATTTATCCTGCCCTGGCTTCTGGGTTTCGTGTTGTTGAAACTCATTCCTTTACTGACCGCCCTGGCGTTCTCGTTCACGAACTTCCATATGCTAGAGCCTGAAAAGACGCGCTTCATCGGCCTGGCAAACTATGCCTTCTTCTTGAGAGATGAAATGGCCGGAGCCAGTCTATTTGGGTCCATTGGCTATTTCGTGACCACCGTACCCCTCGAATTGGCCATTGCCCTGGCCCTGGCGGCGATCTTCTCCAGCGAGCGTTTGCGCGCCCGCTCTCTCTTGCGGACGCTCGTGTTCATGCCCAGTATCTTGTCGGCCATTGCCCTCTTTTTCATCTGGGCAGGCTTGACTACGCCGAACAGCGGCTGGATTGACCGTCTCATCCTTAAACCGCTCGATCTGCCCTCATCCAGCGGCATGGGCTCGTTCCTGTTGATGATCACTTTGTGGAGCATTGGGCCAGGTTTTCTCATCATGCTAGGCGCCATGCAGGGTATCAACAAGGAACTTTACGAAGCCGCGCGCGTGGACGGTGCCGGGCCGCTGACCCGTTTCTTCTCGATCACGATTCCTCTCATTTCGCCGGCCATTTTCTTCACCCTGGTCGTCAACCTGACCGGCGCCTTCGGCGGCTCAGTCCTGCTCGATCGCGGCGTCACGTTTCGTCAGGTCTTCTCTCCTATGGAGAACTACATCAACTACACTATGTTCTCGCTGAGCCGGCTGGGATACGCCAGCGCGCTGACCTGGGTCATGTTCCTGGTCACCATGACCATCACCGTGCTCCTCTTCCAAAGTGCCCGACGCTGGGTCTATTTCCCTGAGGAAGCCTCGCACGAGTCCCTCTAAAGTTACCTTCCGGAGACCTTTATGGAAAAGAACATGAAAGGCTTACTCCCACGCGGACGGCAGCGCGCCCCGGAACACTATCATGTATCCACTCTCACCCTGCGCATCTGGGAGTTCACCGGAACGGCCCTGCTCAACTTACTCGTCTTCACCTTCGTGGCCGTCTACCTTTCCCCGCTCGCCTACATGCTGGTCACCTCGCTGAAATCGCAGGAGCAGCTGCGTGAGACGCTCTCGCCGATCTGGCCTGCCGAACGCCTCACCTTTACCTATAACGGAAAGACGTATGCCCTCTATAAGGTGCCGACCGAAACAGGCGTCCAGCAATGGGCGCTGGTCCGCGCGGGCCGCACCTATAGCGAGTTCATAGACCCCGAACATCCGGAAGCCGGCCTGATTCGCTGGGAAGGCTCCTGGCGTTCGCTGGAGGGGGTCTATCGCTTCAAACTGGACTGGTCCAATTTTGCCTTTCTCTTCGAACATATTGACTACAGACAACTGCTGAAAAACACGTTAACCGTGGCGCTCATCAGCGAAGTGGGCGTGTTGCTCACCTCAATTGCCGTTGCCTACGGATTCTCGCGCTTTCGCATCCCTGGCGGACGGTTTCTCTTCTTCCTGCTCATTGCCACCATCATGATTCCGGATAGCATCACCCTGGTACCGTCCTTCTTTATCTACACGCGCGTGTTGAAATGGGGAGGCACCTTCCTGCCACTCCTGGCGCCACACTTCTTTGGCAACGCCATTTTCATCTTTCTCTTGCGTCAGAACTTCAAGAGTATCCCGCGCGATCTGGATGAGGCCGCCATGCTCGATGGCGCCGGGCCGCTGCGCATCCTAACCTCGATCATCGCCCCCCAGGCCATGCCGGCCATCATCACGATTGCCTTGCTCCATTTCTTTTACATCTGGAATGAATTGCGTTTTTCCAGCCTCTACCTGAGCACACGCCATGACCTGTGGACCATGTCGTTCAGCGGGCAGGCCTTTCAGACGTACGGTTTCACACCGGAGAAGTTACAGGCCAGCGCGGTGATTATCCTGATTATTCCCATCCTGATCCTGTTCCTTGCCCAGCGTTTCTTTATGCGTGATCTGGTGGTAACCGGTCTGGAGAAGTGAGGTGGCTATGAAGAACCCCACCGTACGCACGATCATCCTGGTCTGGCTGGCATGGGGCTTCATCGTGATCGGCTATCAAGCCTGGTCCACGGCACGCTTCCAACCTGCCTGGCCTGACCGAGCACTGGAATGGACTACCGAGGAGACGAAAAACGCGGACTACCAGAGCCGCTGGCCTTATCTGGTAGAACCCTTTATGAACAATCAGGTCGCCTGGGACTCGGAGTATTACCTGGGGATTGCCACGGGGGGATATGACAACCCGCGCGTCAAAGCGCTTTCCCCTTTTGGCGATATGGTATACGTAGTGGATCACATGCTTAGCCACAGCGGCTTTTCGTCCAGAAATTACATGTCGCTCAGTTACGCCTTCCTGCCCTTCTACCCTTTGACCATCCGCCTGCTGTCGGTGCCTCTGAGTGTTTTCGGACTGAATCCGATCGCTACCGCGACTCTGGCTGGCGTCATCCTCTCGGCCCTGGGTGCCCTGGCCGGGATGCTGGCGCTATACGATTTGACGCGCGAGACGTTAGGGGAAGAGGGCGGGCTGCGCGCCGCGTTCTACCTTATCATCTTCCCAACCGGCTTTTTCCTGGTACAGGTGTACACCGAAGGCCTATTCGTAGGCCTGGCGTTCTGGGTACTGGCACTTTTGCGGCGCAAGCAATGGTTATGGGCCGGCCTCTTGAGCATCTGCGCCACCCTGACGCGCGCCGTCGGCGCGGCGCTGTTCGTGCCCCTGTTTATTGCCTGGGTGCGCGAAGGAGATTGGTTAGACTTGGATCTGGAGTGGCGGCAGATTTACTACTACACGGTGCGCTCCTTTCGCATGGGAGCAGCCGCCCTGCGCAAAGTGCTACGACGCGCCAGACCAGGCGATCCCTCCTGGGAGCAAATCCGTGAGGAGCTGTACGTTCTCCGTTCCTTTGCCAAAGGGCTTGTGGTCTGTTCGCCAGCAGTGGCCTTTCTGGTCTGGAAGTTCTCTCCTTTAGGCTTTAAGTTCAGTTTTGTGGAGCAGAATTTCTTCGGTCGCGGCTTCCTGTTATTGGGCCAATCCTATTACGCCTGGGCAACCGCCTTCCATCAAATGCTCTTCGACGGCGTACCCGAACGCACGGCCTATTACCTGCTGGAGTTTGCCGCCATCTTGCTGGGAATTGTAGCCTGCCTGGCGACCTGGAAGCGCTACCCCGAACTAGCCTGGTTCAGCCTGGCGGTCCTGGTACTGTCCTGGGGCAGCGGTGCCGCACAGGGTATGCATCGCTATATCCTCACTGCCCCCTCCGTCTTCGTTGCACTGGCTCACTGGGGGCGCAACCCGGTCTTCGATCGAGCCTGGACTCTGGCCAGCATTCTCATCATGGGCCTGCTAGCCACCTTGTTCGCCTTTAACTTCTGGGTAGCGTAAGGAGCAAGCGAAAACAACCTCTTGCCCGCCTTTCCTCATGATGACTGGCAACGACCGGGGAGGAAGAACAGGATACACTCTCTTCCTCCCCGTTTTTTGCCCATTGGTCAAGCCACAGCGGTAGAGCAATTGCCGCGCCGGGTCTTTTCTTCGCAGCACGCGCCCGATCTACCCGCCCTGGTCAGCAGGTGGGCTGCTCTGTTTCGCGCCGACCCATTGCCACCACAGCAGGCCACCCAGAGCACCCATGCCGGCCATAATCAATACATTGAGCAGACCCAGGAAAACCGTAGAGAGGGTCACTCCTACCCAATAGCCACTCTCAAAGCCAGGCTCAACTGGCAAGCCCCATTCTTGCACCAACCTCGCCGCGCCTTCCGGGCCCACCAGATTCGCGTTGATCACCGCGCCGATGGCCTGTCCAAGCACTGCCCCGATGCCGGCAATACTGCCCGCCGAGGCCGCGCGGCGAATCGCCAACGATTTCTCCGCTAATTTCTCGAAATGCGGCGCAAGAAAACCACAAATCAGCCCTAACAGAAGAGCCACAGCTGGCGTACAACAGGGCAAAACCAGCGTGGCACCCAGGATAAGCAACAGGGCTACAACTGCAAAGATCAACCCAGAAGTCACCATACACTCACCTCCTTAAATGTATATTTAGAAAACCTTGCGTAGCTAATGGCGCAGAATAATAAGACCCGGAAAACCCCACGGCGAAGGGCGGAACAGGCTGTCGGACTGCTGTGCAAATCCGAGGTCGCGTCACAATTGCTGGTCAGGGCAGGCATTTCCAGCATTGCTACCAATATAGCATATATTTTTTGGAGACGCAAGGGCGTCCAAGTCGGGATCGCCAACGGAGAACATCCCCTTCCTGGCCAAGAGCCTCCACGCCTCCCCTCAAATCAATAAGACAAAACACTGTCCTGGCGTAGCCATCTACCTGTGGCGCCAGTCGCTGACCTATCTATTACCCACAAGTAGGGCAAATTGGAAGTTTGCCCAATCCTTTGCCCTATCCCGCGAGTCAGAGCCTCGCGCCGCCACCACTTCCCATGCAGATGGTCTGAGAGACAATCTCTGCTTGGCCTGCGTTAGGACGACAGTTGAACCGCCGTCCTAACACCTGAATCCAAATCCTGAGCCAACCGAACGAGATGTGTACAATAATAGGTCTCCGCCTTGCGAACAGCGGCAAATCGGAGATTTGCCCCACAGTGCGCCAGACCAGTCTTCGGCCTGTCTCTGGACGACCAAAATACCATACGTTGCCACTATCAAAAATTACCCGGCATAGATCATTGCGTCCTGGCGGCAACTGCACGGCCGCTTCCCAGCAGTACAATGGTTGGGAGAACAATCACACAAATTTCCAATGAGCAAAAAAGAATAGTAGGCCGTCAATCCCAGCCTGTTATTTCCCACCGCTATCGTCCATCGTCTATCGTCCACTGTCCCTCGCCCACCGTCCTCACAACTTCGGAAAACGGCTCACCACCACCGCTGGTGTGGGAAGTAGCCCCTTGTCGCCAAGTTTCATCGTGGCAGGTGCCGGGCCAGCCTCGGTCGGGGCGCCCTGGTAAACGAATATAGGTGTCCCTTCCTCGGTATACGGCTGCGCCAGGTAAGCCTGACCGGTCAGCAGTCCGTCCGAGTCGATCGCGCAAGAAGTCACCCAACCGATCACACGACCGCGCTTATCCACGACAGGGTCGCCAGGATGCGCCATGCGCACGCCCTTTTCCGTGAAGCGGAAGCGCACAACCACACCCTTACGTTCCTTTTCACGCGCCAGGAAGGCCTCGCGCCCGATGAACCAGGGCTTGTACAGTTTTACGTAGGAGCCAAAACCCGCCTCTGCCACACCCAAATCGGGATGGCCGAGTTTGCCTGAACCGCGGCCCATTTCATGGCCGTAAAGCGGCAACCCAGCCTCGGTGCGCAGGGAATCACGCGCCCCCAGGCCCACCGGTTTCAAGCCAAAACGTTCGCCAGCCGCCAGAAGCGCATTCCACAACTCCGCGGCGGCCTGAGGGTGGACGAACAACTCGAACGCGATCTTCTCGCCGGTATAGCCGGTGCGCGAGACGATTAAATCGAATTTCCCGACCTGCACCTGGCACAATTGCGTACGCGCCAGACGGGTCAACCGGCGGGCATCTTCCTCGCGAGCACCCAGTGCCAGCAGAATCTCCAGGCTCTTTGGGCCTTGCAGGGCCAGGTCCACGCGCATCGCATGGCCGGCCTTGGGATCGCGCAGGTTGCGGATTTCCGCCTCGTAGCCATAGGCGCGCGCCCAGGGACGGGCGTTATCCACCTTCACCGCGCCATCCCGCACAGCCGTCAACCAGGCATAGTCCTTGTCATCGTTGGCCGCGTTGACCACCACCAGATAGCGCTCCCAGTCCAGGCGATAGACCAGCAAGTCATCTATGACCTCGGCCTCCGGGGTGAGAAAGTGGGTATAGAGGCTCTCGCCCGGCAGCAAACCGCCGCAATCGTTGGCGCAGACCGAATCGAGGAACGAGGCCGCGTCGCGCCCGCTCACCTCGTACACTCCCATGTGCGACACGTCGAAGAGGCCAGCTGCCTGGCGCGTCGCCAGGTGTTCTTCCATGACCGACGTGTACCAGACCGGCATCTCCCAGCCAGCAAACGGGATCAGTCTGGCGCCAAGCGCCTTGTGGACTTCGTAAAGAGGCGTATGGCGCAGAGGCATTTCCTTCTCTTGCCAGACGAAGTCCGGCAAGGGCCTGGCCTCCTTCGGCGCGCTGGCCTCACAATCTTCCCATCCCAAGAACCAGGGCTTACGTGCCGCGCCAGGCTCGCACTCCCTGCTTGTCTGGAATGGTTCCTCCTGGCCCTCGGCCTCGGCTACCACGACCGGGCCGGGCATGCGCAGGGGAGAGTGATCGGGCGAACCGTCCAAATGGAACGAGACATAGCCATCTGAGAGATCGCGCAACCAGGCGGCAACCAGCGGGGCCTGTTCGGTCGGCAAATGAAGGCGATAGGCCTCGCGACCTAGGCAGGTCAGGCGGGCATGGACGCGCCCGCGCGTCGTTGCCAGGCAAGTCGTGGCACTCTGCCCTTCTGCCAGGGCTGAGAGATCGCTACACACCAGGTAATCCAGCATCTGGCGCACGCGCGGCCCGCGCAGTTCCAGCGCGCCGCTGATTTTGTCGTCCAGGTAATAGAAATGTGGATACCCGTGCCGGGTGGGCTGAACGTCTATGCCGGCCGATTCGGCCAGGGCGCGGACGCGCAATTTCGCTTCTTCCAGGAGATTGAAATCAATTTTCGCCCGGCGGACGCGCCCCTTGCGCGGTGAATCGACACTATGCGGGACGCAAGCCAGCAGGATATCCGCGATGATATCGGCCAGTTGTCGGGTCTTTTCCTCATCAAAGCCGCGTTGCGTGATCCAGGGCGTCCCCAAGCGGATGCCGGAGGGATCGAGGGCTGACTTATCCCCAGGGATGGTATTGCGGTTGACAACGATGCCGGCCAGGTCCAGGATGCGGGCAACCTGATCGCCGGAGAGCGCAGTGCCGTCTTCGCCGCGGATAGGACGGCAGTCCACGTTGAGCAGGTGGCTGTTCGTGCCACCATAGGCGAGACGCAAACCACGTTCTTGTAATCGGTGCGCCATGGCCACAGCGTTCTGGACGGTCTGACGCTGCAAGGCGACAAATTGGGGCGTGCGCGCCAGCTTGAACGTCAGCGCCAGCGCGGCAAAGACCTGGACATGCGGCCCGCCCTGTTCGCCGGGGAAGACCGCGCGGTCTATCTTTTTTGCCAGCGCCGAATCAGTGGTCAGGATGATCGCCCCCCGCGGACCGTCAAGGGTCTTGTGCGTAGTCGAGGTAATGACATGCGCGAAGCCAACCGGTGAGGGCACGACTCCCGCCGCGACCAGCCCGCCAATATGCGAGATGTCGGCCAACAGGTAGGCGCCCACCTCGTCCGCAATTCGGCGGTATTCCTTCCAATCCGGAATCCAGGGGTAGGAGGAATAGCCGGCGATAATGATCTTGGGGCGGTGCTCGCGCGCCAGGGCTAGCAAGGCATCATAATCAATCTGTTCCGTTTGGGGATCAACGGTGTAATGTACGATGGTATAGAGTTTGCCAGAGCGATTGGCCGAAGAGCCGTGCGTCAGGTGTCCGCCGTGTAACAGGCTCATACCCAACACGGTATCGCCGGGGTTGATCAGAGCCGAGTACACCGCGTTGTTGGCCGGCGCGCCGGAAAGCGGTTGGACGTTAACGTAGATGTCATCCGCAGAAATACCGTTCGCCGCAAAGGCCTCGGCGCAACGACGGCGCGCCAGTGCCTCGATGAGATTGGCGTACTCAGTTCCTTTGTAGTAGCGCGGGTCGGAATAGCGACGGTAATGCGCCAGACGAACGGGATAATCCAGAATTCCCGCCTCGCTCATCCAGCGAGTCTCTTCATCTGGATAGCCCTCGGCGTAGATGTTCTGAAAGGCGGAGGCCAATGCATCGCGGACAGCGAGCGGTGCCTGGCTTTCGGAAGGGATGAGAATCAGTTTGCGATACTGCCGCTCCGCCTCCAATTGGGTCAGTTCATACACGTCCGGGTCAAGTTCGGCGAGCGTGCCACGAAACAGGTAATCGATCATGCGATCTCCGAGGGAAGGTGGATTAGAGATAAAAAACAGGCGGCCGGCTGGAAGCCAGCGTGTCGGGCAGGCTACCCAGCCCGGCCGGCAGGCGCCTTGCAATGGGCGGAACAGGACTCGAACCTGCGACCTTCTCTGTGTAAGAGAGACGCTCTGACCAACTGAGCTATCCGCCCGCCAGACAAATTATACTGTCGAACAGGGAAAGTTGGAAGGTAGAAGTGGAGAGGAAAACTCCGATTCCGCCCACCTTCCTAGCCCAGGCACTCGAAAAAGGCATTGTTGAGCGTATAATCCACGGCCACGAGTCGAAACTTCCGCCCGCTTTCCTCTAGAAACTCCTCAAAGGCGCGCGGCTCGTGATCCGGGCGCGACATATCATCAAAATATAGAAAATCTCCCGGCTCGAAAAACGGCCGCAAATGCTGAAGAACGCAGCGTGTCGAAGAGTACAGGTCAGCATCAATGACGACGACCAGGACTTCGTGATCGGGCAAGCGGTAAGTAGGCAAGACTTCCTCGAACCATCCCTTGAAGAACTCCACGCGCGGATCATCTATTTGCGGAATCCTGCCCTGGACGTTGAAGACACCTTTCACGTAAGGGCCGTCCATGTCCAGATCCTCCGGCAAACCCTCGAAACTATCGAAGCCATGTAAGCAGGCCTCCGGATGCTTAAGGGCCTTAGACCAATAACGCATACTGGCCCCCTCGAAGACACCAAACTCCAGGTAGAGAAGCCGTTTGTCGCGCACTTTTTCTGCCACTACGTCGAAAACCGCGTATCGATCTGGCAGGCGACGATTGACCTGGTAATGATGACGCTTCATCCAGTGCCCTAGCCGCATATAGTTCACGACCATTTGGAGTTGGTGAAGCGCGCGCGCGGGGAGAAGTGCTCCCACAAGAGTTAACAATTGCTTGAAGCGTTGTAGAAGTCTTAATTTCATTCTCAATGGATTGCTCCGTAAGGAAGATCTCTGACCCGCTCGGTTATCCAGAACACCCTTTACGCGGCACGGTCTTCCCATCTCGCCCCGAACTCGCTGACGAGGTTTCCTTCTTATCTGGCTCGACCGGCCGTGAGGTATTCGTCAACCGCCAACCCAAGGCCATGCCTCCCAGGATGATGAGGAGCAAGACGGAGGCAAGCCAGACAATGCCCCCCGTATCTGCACTTTGCGACACCGGCGGGGTAGGCGTTACCGTCGGCGTGACATCCGATGCGAAGTCAGTAGCCGTCCCACTCTGGATAGCAGGCGAAGCCCAGGCAGGCCACCAACGGCCCGACCAGAGCACACCTATCAGGAAAACCACTACGAGTAGCACCAATTGCCAGCCAGGTAGTCTCTTCATCGAGAGACTAGTATAACACAACGCTACTCGCTCGGATAGCGATTTTTAGGACGATAGACGATAGACGGTAGACGATGAACGATAGACGGTAGACGATAGACGATAGACGGTAGACGATGAACGATGGACTGTGAAGGGAATTGGTGTGATTGGTTCCCCGGCAGTTGTACTGCCGAGAGAACAAGGCAGGGTTCCGATCGCTGGCTCAAGACAGGTTGTTTCGCAGGTATAATGCAGGTATGAGCACTCAGGCAGTTCTCACGATCGGCATTGCTGGTGGTTCCGGCTCAGGGAAAACCACGGTGGCGCAGACCATCCTGCAACGGGTAGGACCGGAACGCATTTCCTTCTTACAACACGACGCGTACTACAAAGATTTGAGCGGTCTTCCGCCCGCCCAACGTGCCGAAGTCAACTTCGATCACCCAAACGCTCTGGAAACCGATCTGCTCATCACCCACATTCGACAATTGCAGAACGGCCAGGCCGTCGAAGTTCCAGTCTATGACTTTGCGACCCACAGCCGCACTGACCGTACCATTCACATCGAGGCCCGGCCGGTGATCCTCGTCGAGGGGATTTTGCTCTTCGTGGAACCTGCTTTGCGCGATCTGTTCGACATCAAGATTTTCGTGGATACCGATGCCGATATCCGCTTCATTCGTCGTCTGCAGCGCGATATTGCCGAGCGCGGGCGCACAACCGAGTCAGTCATCAAACAGTACCTCGCGACGGTGCGCCCCATGCACCTCGAGTTCGTCGAACCGTCCAAGCGATATGCCGATATCATCATTCCCGAAGGCGGCTACAACATGGCCGCGCTGGACATGGTGGTGGCACGGATCGAAACCATGCTACGCTGAGTCTAGGAGAACGGTGTGCTTCCCCCTGTCAAAGGCCAATTGAAAAAGCCCAGAAAAGTCGGTCGTCGCGCCCAACAGCTACCGACTAACGCGAATCCGTCCTTGCCAGTACGCTGGTGGCGTTCCCGGACTTTCCTGGTCATCGTGCGGATTCTCCTGCTCCTGGCAGTTCTGGCGTTGACTGTTTTTCTGTATCGCGTCCGTGCCCAGGCGGAGCGCTTCGCCGTCTATGGTTACCCTGGAATTTTCCTCGCCACTTTACTGGCCAATGCCACCGTCTTTCTCCCGGCGCCAGGTGTGGCGGTCGTCTTTGCGATGGGGAACATTTTTCACCCGCTGGGGGTTGCCCTGGCCGCTTCCCTGGGTGGCGCGCTGGGGGAATTGAGCGGCTACCTGGCCGGCTTCAGCGGTCGGGCTGTCATTGCCGAGGGCCGAAAGTACCAGCGCGTCACCGATTGGGTACGCCGATACGGGCATTATGCCATCTTCGCCCTGGCCGCACTCCCCAACCCTCTCTTCGACATCGCTGGCGTGGCGGCAGGGATCGTCAAGATGCCTCTCAAACGCTTTCTGCTCTTTTGCTGGTTGGGGCAATTGTGCAAGATGCTTGTGTTTGCCTATGCGGGTCGCTATTCACTGGATTGGCTCCTGATCGAAAAAGGCCTCATGCCTTAACGCGCCGTGCGCCAACGGCGACGCAAGCGCGACCATAGACGCACTGCCTCGCGTTGCTCCCGCCGGCTGAGCGGACGCGGGGCATACAAACTGCGCGTGTACAGCTCGGTCAGGTGACGCAGATCGGCCTCGATCGCTGCCTGCAAGGCAGGCAGGCGAAAGAACTGCCGCAAGCGCGCACTCAAACGACTGGCGAATTCGTTGGGGGTGCCACCGGGGGTCATTTTCACTCCCCAGCGCCGTCCACGCCGATAGAGGCGACGGTAGATTACCTGCACCGTCCGGCGCGGCGAAAGCAAGTAGAGCCACCAGCGCTCCAGTAAGAAGCAAAGCCCAATGGCAGCCAGGATTCCCAAACCCAGCCGGCCGGCGTATCGTCGAAGCCGTCCCAACCAGACACGCCGCAGAATAGCCTGTGGCGAGCCAGCCTGGTCGGTAGGTTTGAGCACCGGGGCAGGCACGTACAGACTGGCCTCACCCAGAGGGCGTTCGATCGGCGCTCGCCCGGCGGTCGGCTCGAACTCCACCCAGCCAATCCCCGGAAAGTAAATCTCCACCCAGGCATGCGTGTTGACTTCCCGAACCACAAAATGGCCAGCGGCGTAATCGAAAGAACCCGCCGTATAGCCTATTACCAGACGCGCAGGCAGGCCGGCCGCGCGCGCCAGGACAGCCATGGCCGTGGCGTAATAGTTACAGTATCCGCGTTGGAGATCGAAGAGGAAGTAGTCCACGACCTCACGATCGTTGGGTGGAGCCGGAGCATGGTCGTCGTAAGGGAAACCGCGCAGATACGCTTCGATGGCCGCGGCCTTGTCGTACGGCGTCGGCTGGAGAGCGGTCAGGTCCAGGGCCACATCGCGCACACGGCGGGGCAATTCTTCCGGCAACTGCAGGTAACGCGCTGTGATCGCGGTCGGGTACTCTTCTCCGGCCTGACGTAACTGGGCTACTGTAACGGTCGGCAGACGCGAGGTGACAACGTAACGCTCCGCCTCGCTACGTGCCTCGACCAGATCGCCTGCGGCGCGCCACCAAACGCGATAGGGCCGATCCACACTGACCAGCGTGCCGGCATGGAAGAGGATATCGCTCTCTGCCAGGCGTTCCACCTCCTGGCGCGCCAGGAGGAAATCCGGTGCCGTGGCCTGTGCTTCCGGCCACACGGCCTGCCCGGCCGCGAATTCTTGCTCGAAGGAATACAGAGCAGTCCAGGCATGACCGTTGTAGCGATCGAAGGTGCGCGCCCGCCAATAGAAGCGCGGTGAGGTATCGCGCACATGCCCGTAGCGAGTTGCCTCAGGCGGCAGGGGTTGATATCCCTCTACACGGACATACAGGATTACGTTTTGCGAGAGTTCGGGCGCACCCCCAATGAGCATACTCTGGCGTGGAGAGGGCAGGCTACGGCGACCCGCCCCGGCCGCGACTGGTGTCTGTTCCAGGCCAACCGAGCGTGCCAGTTCCTCGTTGCGGCGTGCTTCCCACCAATCCTGGATGCGCTCGGCAAGGTCTTGGATAGAAATAGACGGCAACAGACTGGCCGTAATCGTCAGGAACACTGCCAGGCCGGTTACCGCCGCCGCCAGTTCTCCCTCCACCTCCGCCCGGTCAAGACGGGCAAGTACCCAGCGTTGCAGGGCTACGAGATACCCACTCAGGCCCTGGATGGCAAGGAACACCCCACCGACCAGCGCCAGGAAAAGATAGGATTCTTTGACGCCGGTGTAATAACTGACAAACACCAGCAAGGCCAGGGCCGGCGCGAGTGCTACTAGCGCGGCGCGACGGCGGCGCAAGACCCACGCCGCCCAGACCGCCATCAACCATAACCCCATCGCCCAGAGGAGCGCCGTCACCAGAGGATCGAGAATGACGCTACCGCTACGAACCACCTGAAACCAAAGCCCAAAGCGACCGGCCAGCGTCCTGAGGCTTTCCAGGCATTCTATCCAACGTTCGCTCAAGAGTGGCACAGCCTGCCGGCCGAATCGCAGGAACTCCCACAAGGCGCTCAAGATAGCCGTAATCGGTTGGGAGAGTCTACCAATGCTCAGGAGCAAGAGGATGGCTCCCGTGAGAGCGGCCAGCAGCATGGCCAGCCAACCGTTCCAACGTTGGCGCGCCAGCCACCAGCCAAAGCCAACGCCCACCAGAACCACCCAGGTTAAGCCTGTTTGCCTGATCACAGGGACCATGCGACTCAAAGCGGCAACGGTCAAACCCAACGCCAGCCAGAGCAGGCTCACCTGCAGTACAGTCTCCACCCCAAAGACCCGTATCAACCAACGGAGAAAACGGACTACCGGAGCATTCATGCCAGCCGTTTCCACTCCATTTCGCGAGGTTTGCGCACCGGCACTGCCTTGCCGGGACCGACGATCCGCCACTCCCATTGACCTTCCTGACCAGGAGCAGAAAAACGGTTGAGCAAATCGCGCTTGACCAGGGTGCAGTCAATCTGATAATCGTTCAGCAAGGCCAGGGCACGGTTGGCATCGGCCTCGCCGCCAAAGGAACGGGGATCAAAGAGAAAGACGCTGGGGGCAATCGAACCACGCAACAGGCGCGTCAACGGCGAGAGCCAATCGGCGGTCACGTTGGGGGTAATGAGTATCAAACTGGCCCCGCGTTGTAACGAAGTCTGCGCCTGGCGCAGCAAAGCCATCAATGGCTCCTGGCCATTCTGGACAATCGCCAGCATGCGCAAGATCTCCATGCGTTGGGTAGGACTGCGCTCCGGCGGGATCCAGACCAATTCCTGCCCACACGTCACCAGACCGACCGCGTGGCCGTTCCGCAAGCCCAGGTCCACTAAGGAGGCGGCCAGAATCACGCCATGCTCAGTGGTGGAATCATCGCCGCTACCAACCTGCACGCGCTCTTCCAGGTCCAGGAAGATCCACCAGTCGCTGGCAGGGGTATGGTCGAACTGACGGACATGAAGAAATCCCCGACGCGCCGAGGTGGGCCAATGAATGGCCTTGAGTGGGTCGCCTGGCAGGTACTCCCGCACCGTCTCGACGCTGACGGTCGTCTCCAGAGCCGAGCGGCGTGAGCGCCGGCCCTCCCCGGCCTGTCCACCTGGTGCAATGTTCACAGAAGACAAAGGAAAGACCGGTGGCAGTACCAGCAAAACGACCGTCTCCGGCGCATGGACCTCTACCGCATACATCCCCAAGGGGTCGGTCGCGTGCAAGGTAGTCGGGCCAAGTATGAACAGGCCGCGCCGCGTGCATACTTGCTCGATCTTCCACTGCGTCTGGGAGTTCCCCCAAACAGCCGTCACCCGGCCGGCTCGGTAGCCGGGTAAGGTGGAATGGTCTTCCACTTCCAACCAGATCGCCGGCGCCCAGCCCACGTTGAAGACTGTGAAGCGTTCCTCCAGGCGATCACCTACTTGCGCCCAACCGTAACGCATTTCCCGTTGCAAACGCAAGCCACGTTGCAAAGAACGCGCCCAAAGAAAACCGATCAGCCAGCCACCACCCAGGATCAGCAACAGGGTCATCCAGGCGCGATCGGGCCAGGCCAATTGGAGGAACAGCAACAGCGCGGTGAGCACCGGCCAGAGTGGGGTCGCGAGTCGTAAGCGGGTATTCCGTCGCACGGTTTGCATAAGTCAGAAGATCAACGCCACGTCAGCCGTATATACACGAATGGCCGCTTCACCGCTGACGGGACACTTATACTCGCAAAGCCCACAGCCAATACAGCGGGCACGATGAACGACCGGTCCTTCCACCGCCCGGCCCTGGCCGGCCCCTCCCTGGCGTCCCCAGCCGCGACCGCCGCGGCCGGCGTTGCCGTTGCCGCCCAGCGTGATGGCCTTCTGCGGGCACATCTCGACGCAAATGGTGCAGGCAATGCCATCCGCCCAGGCCAGGCAACGCTGCTCGTCAACATATGCTCTGCCGATCACCTGTTGCTTTTTCTCGGCTAGGGTCAGAGGAGGAATCGCCTGCGTAGGGCAAACTTGTCCGCAGGCGTTACACTCGTAGTCACAATATCCCAGGCGTGGGATGAGCACCGGCGAACCAAAACCTTCCAGGCCGGCTTCGAAGACTGCCGGCTGGAGAGCATTGGTGGGACAAACGCGCACACATGCTCCACAACGAATACAGCGGGTCAGGGAAATCAAGTCGCGGTTGATCAGGGGCACGCCCGGTGGCCGTAGCAGGAAGGGGGTGGAGCGTTTGGCCAGCAGGCCACTTTTGGCCAACCCCAAGGCCGCCGCGCTGACTCCGACGGTGGTCAGGAACGCGCGGCGGTCTGGGTCATAGGAACGCCACTGCGGCTGAGGCAGGCGTGCCGGGAAAGTCGTCTGTCCGCGCGGGCAACTTTCCAGACAGGCCAGGCACATCGTACACTCGGACGGGTCACTGGCATAGTTCCTGGCCGGGTCAATCGTGCCTGTGGGACAGGCCGCGCGACACAGCACGCAACCCGGACACTCCCCCTTCAACGTCCGGCGGAACAGGGCGACTTTACTCAACCAGCCCAGCAGGCCCCCTAACGGACACAGGTACCGACACCAGAAACGCTCGGCCCACAAGTTTAGAGCAATGACCACCGCGAACAGACCGCCGAACAAAAACGCGTTCTGGAAGAAGGCCGGCACGCTTGGCAGAAGCCAGGGGCGAAGGCGATTATCCAGCGCGACGATCGAGGCGGCCAGAAACGGCAACCGCACCAATCCCTGCTCCAGCAGCGTCACGGCGCGGTCCAGAAGCGGCCAGATCGCGGTCGTGAGCGAACGCTGAAGCAGAGTCAGCGGATCCAGAGCCAGCAGAGTCAGGTTCCCAAAGAGCGCCAGCGTCAGGATAGCGATCAACAGGAGATATTTGACTTGACGCCAGGTTTCAGCCGGCGGCTGACGTTTGCCTCGCAGCCTTCGCAGCGGAAAGATGTCCAGGATAGTTCCCAATGGACAGAGCCAGCCACACCAGGCACGCCCGAAGACAAGCGTCAGGAGAATCGTCCCGACCGCCAGAGCGGAACTCGCCAGAAAGACCCGGCCGGCCAATGAGCCTGCCAACATGAGCAACGGGTCCAAGCGCATGGGGAGGTTGACCACATTCCCCGCCCATCCGTCCGGACGGGCCATCCAGAACAGGAGCAGGAAAAGCGTCAGGCTCAGGTACTGCACTGCCTTACGCACGCGAACCCAGGTATGGCCGACAGGATGGGTGAATTTTCTCGCCATGGAATATCAACCTCGCTTCTGACGACGGCCTCTCTTTTTATGACCTTCTGCCAGAATGCGTATCGGAGTGCCCAGGAAGCCGTAGGCCGCGCGCAACTGGTTCTCCAGGTAACGCTGGTAGGAGAAGTGCAGCAAGTCCGCATCGTTGACATGCAAGACAAAGGTGGGCGGGTCCACACGCACCTGGGAGGCGTAATAGATCTTCAATTGCCGTCCGGCGTGGCTGGGTGGGGGATGGGCATCCTGAGCTTCCAGCAGAATTTTATTCAAGTGAGAGGTGGGAATCCGCACCAGGCGTTCTTCCTGGACACGTAAAGCCAGGGGCAAGACCTGATCTACCCGTTGACCGGTCTTGGCCGAGATGAAGAGCAATGGCACGTAATCCATAAAATTAAGCGCCTGGCGCACTTGCTGGCTGTAGACCTCCATGGTCTGGGCATCTTTTGGAATGGCATCCCACTTGTTCACCAGCACAACACACGACTTCCAGGCATCCAGGATGAAACCGGCGATGTGGGTATCCTGGGCAGTAATGCCTGCCTGGGCATCTACCACCAACAAGACGACATCGGCGCGCTCGATCGCTCGCAGGGCACGCAGGACGCTGTACTTCTCTACTCCCGGCTCGATCCGGCCACGCCGACGAATGCCGGCTGTGTCAATCAGGGTAATGGGCACGTCCCCGTAGGTCAGGTGGGTATCAACGGCGTCCCGCGTCGTCCCTGGAATCGGGCTCACGATCGCGCGTTCCTCGCCGACCAGGCGATTCAGCAAACTGGACTTGCCGGCATTCGGCTTGCCCACGATAGCGATTTTGACCGACTCGTCCTCTTCCTCTTCACCCTGAGGCGGCAGACGCGCCACCAGGGCATCCAGTAAATCCCCGGTGCCCGTGCCGTGCAAGGCCGAGATAGGATATGGCTCTCCCATTCCCAATTCGTAGAATTGGCTCGCCGCGGCGCGCGCCCGCGGATTCTCGCATTTATTGACGACCAGGAAGATCGGCGGCCAGGGGACGCCGTTCACCAGGCGCTGGTAGCGGCGCAAAATCTCGGCCACCTCGCGATCCGGCGGGGTCACGCCCGCCTCTCCATCCGTCAAAAATAGGACAGCATCGGCCTCGCGCACGGCCATCAGGGCCTGTTCGCGAATAGCAGGGATGAACTCGGCCGAATCTAGCGAGAGCGGAGCACGGCCGCCATGCGTGGGGTCAATCCCGCCTGTATCTACCACATCGAAGAGGCGGCCATTCCATTCCGCCTCTGCCACCAGACGGTCGCGCGTCGTGCCAGGTCTATCATCTACAATAGCAAGGCGCTCGCCAATCAGACGGTTGAAAAGGGTGCTTTTGCCCACATTTGGACGGCCAACCAGCGCAACGACGGGCTTCATCTTCACCACACTCTACGATGAGGAAGCAAGGGAAATCGTGACTTCTACGGTTTCCGGCAGAATGGATTCGACCTTCAGGCCCTCGATATTCACTTCCACGCTGGGATGGAGTTGATAGGTACCCTCCCTCAGACCCTGCAAATCAATCACCACGCGCACATCGGAGGGACGCAGGGCATCCAGAAGTGGCAACGGACCGGAAAGGATGACATCCACATACTGCGGCGAGAGACGCGCCTGGAGGCCCTCTCCCAGGTGAATGATTTCCACCACCTGGCCCGTCAACCTCAGGCTACTTTCAATCGGCATGATGCCCACTTGCACCAGGACGCTTTGTTCCCCAATGACCGTCACCCCACTCGGTAACACAAGGGACAGGTGTACTTCCAGGTTGGCATTGGCATTGGTCAGATCCAGGGGAACTGTTTCGATATAACCGGGCAGGCTATTGACCAGTTGCGGGTCCTGGGAATGTACGGTTACAACCGGCGGGAAGACGGAAATGTTGGTCAGCCGGTATCCACTGGCCACTCGCCCCTGCACGACCACTTTGACCGCCAGATCGCGATAACCGCCCTGCTGAACAATCGGCACGCTTACCGTGACCTGGTTGGGGTACAGGCTTACACCATTGAGTACCTGATCATCGGCATCCACGGCCTGAAGCAGGACGACGGTTTCGATGTTCTGGCGTGCGCCGGTCAAGTCGAGGATGGCACGTACGCTCGCCAGGCGCTCCATCAGGGATTGCGGGCCGGCCGCGGTGACCTGGGTCGGTTGCACCGTAGCCTCACCGGCCAGATAGCCGGTCGCCGGCGTGCCGCTCAGGGTCACATCCACCGCTAGTGTACGCGTGACGAGTGGTTCCAACGTCAGATCGAGGGCGGCAGGGGTTACGGAGATCACCCGTACCGGCCGCAGGCTGACCTGGACGCGCACGTTCACGTGGTGTGTCCCGGCAGCCAAGCCGGTCAAGTCCACGAGCACGCGCACACTGTCCTTTTGCGCCAGGAGTTTCTCCCAAACCGAGCGCGGCGCCTGCAGGCTGACCTGCGCCGTGGCCGGCGGCGCGGTGGACAGCACCAGAGAAGGGTCTTGCCCGATGTACTCGATCGGAATCGCCGTGGGATAGAGGCGCGTCTCATCCGGATCCGCCGAGGTCACTGCCGAGACCCAGACGGCAACGGCCAGCACCAGCGACAGCAGGAAGAGACGAAAGTTCGTTGTGAGCCAGTGCCACATGATTTATCGCTCCCGTTTTGGCGGAAGAAAGGAGAAGAGACGCTGGAAGAAATTCGACGGGCGAGCGGCAGGCTCGGAACCGTAGAGAGCCTCCAAAATGTTCTCCAGGCGGGGCGGGTCGAGACGCCGAATCATCCGGCCACTATGGACGATGGAGATCGTGCCGGTTTCCTCCGAGACGACTACGGCAACGGCATCGCTGGCTTCGGAAATGCCGAGGGCAGCGCGATGACGCAACCCCATCTGTTGGCTGGGAGCCGAGGCCAGAGCACCGCTGGTCGAAAGCGGCATGACGCACGCCGCCGCCACGACTCGATCGCCGCGCAGGATGACCGCGCCATCGTGGAGGGGCGTATTTGGATAGAAAATCTGCATCAGCAATTCGGCCGTCACCTGTGCCTGGAGAGGTACGCCGGTGCGCACATACTCATCCAGGTTGTCCAGCCGTTGGAGGACGATTAGGGCACCGTGTCGGCGCGCGGCCAGCCTTTCGACCGCCTCCACCACCACCTGAATCACCTGCTGAGGGGTATGATTGCCGGCGCGCCGGCCCGGCAGGAGGGTGCCGGCGCGCCCTAAACGTTCGAGCGCACGTCGAATCTCGGGAGCAAAGATGACTGGCAACGCGATCAGCATGCCCGGCAGTGCCGTCCGCGCCAGCCAGGAGAAGGCCGGCAGGTTGACCAGGCTGGTCAGGAGCAAGATGATGAAAACGATGACAATGATACCGCGCAACAACATCATCGCCTGCGTATCACGCACCAGATACAACAGGCCGAAGAAGATCGAAGCCACCAGCAGAATGTCCAGGACACTCAGCCAGTTCAGGCGTTGGAAGATAAACAGGAGTTCGCTCACAAAGTTGGCCACAGAAAGAGTCACGAATCGGGGTCAGGCGCGGCGAGTAAGGAAACCCGATCGCTTCCCCTCGCCGCTTTTGGTGGTTGGCCACAGCCTGGCGGTGCGCTGGCCGGCCAACCCGAGGGCCGAGCGGCTCTAAATGGGACGCAGGACGCGATCTTGCCGCAACTGCTTGAAAAGCATGATCGTGTTCGGCGGCATGGATTCCAGCGCGGCCTCCTGCCAGGCGCGTACTCCCAGGGCGCGCGGTGAGCGGCGCTCATATCCCAATTCCTTCCAAATGCTCTCCTCGTTGGCCAGCTGAAGGGGCAAGAAGATCAACGAAACCTCACATTGCAGTTCGCGCGAAGCGTTCTCGACCTCGCCTACCAGAACACGTAAGGCTTGCGGCAAGGCGACGTTGGTATCCAGGTAAATATCGGTCGTGCGTGCGACCAGATTTTCTACCTGCCATCCGGCCAGGCCTACCAGACGTTGCCCCAAATACAACAGGAGAAAAGCCTTCTCGCCGAAGGCAGCCATGACATCTTCCGCCGTAAGGGTGCGCGTGCCCTGGCTGGCGCGCTGGATAAACTCGGCAATCATGGCCGAATCGCGCGGCCGGCCGCGTTGAACAGAGAGTTCGTCGCCTGCAGCAGGCTTCGTGATGGCGGGCGCGGCCTCCGGCATTGGTGCCATCTTTTTCCAGCCCGCGACTACCTGTTTCCAGGTTTCGTCGAACGAACCGCTGTTTTGAATTACCACCTGTGCCGCGGCAACTTTCTGCTCCTGCGGGGATTGGGCGCGAATGCGTTGCTGGGCATCTTCGGCGCTCATGCCGCGCTTTTCCACAAGGCGCTTCTGTTGAACCTCCGGCGGTGCGACCGTGACCCAGATCGAGTCGCAGGCACTGGCCAGTTTCCCTTCCAAGAGTTTGATGGCCTCAATGACTACCACTGGTTGCGTCGCGCGTCGTACCATCAGGTCAATGGCCTGCTCGACCAGAGGGTGAACGATTCCCTCCAGTTGTTTCATGGCTTCCGGATCGTTGAAGACCAGCCGCCCCAGTTTAGAGCGATCAATCTCCCCTTGCGCATCCAGAAGCCACTTGCCAAAGATATCTATAACAGGCTGGTAGCCTGGCGCGCCTTTCGCTATGGCGCGATGTGCCAGGGCATCGGCATCAATGCCGTAAGCGCCTAAATGCTCGAGCATCTTCCGCACCACGCTCTTGCCAGTAGCAATGTTGCCGGTCAGGCCAATCACAAATTTGCCAGGCCACCTGCTCACAAGCGTTCTCCATCTTTCCGAGAATATTGTCCTACGCGTTCACTTTCATTTTAGCCGCAGGCCGTCAGAATGTCAAAGGCGAGGCAGCACACCGTTCCAGCGCGGCCAGCAGACGTTCGCGCCAATCGGCCTCCTTGCCAAAGGTACACCAGTAGGCGTTCTTGCCGCCGCGTATGTCGGGCGCTAGATCGGGAAGGCGCGGTAACGCTGTGCCTTCCGGCGGGGGCGGATAGCGCAACACAATTTGTCCCCTCTCCATGCTGACCGAGACCAGGCCGGCGCGCTCGGCGCGCAATTTGACCCGCATCTGATAGAACAGGTTGACCACCATTTCCGGCAACGGCCCAAAACGATCGGCGAACTCTTCGGCCAGGGCATCCAGGGCGGCCTCATCGGTGATGTCGGCCAGGCGACGATAGAGACGCAGCCGCAGGTTCGCGTCCGGAACGTAGGTTTCCGGAATGCCGGCCGGCAAAGGCAGTTCCACATGGACCGGCAGGCCTTCCCCAATATTCAGCAAGGTCGCATCCGGCAAAGGCGTGGGCAGTCCACGCGCCCGTCGCAATTGACGGACTGCCGCGGCCAGCATGCGGGTGTAGAGATGAAAGCCCACCGCGGCGATGTGCCCCGATTGTCGCGTCCCCAGCAATTCGCCAGCCCCGCGCATTTCCAGATCGCGCATGGCGATCGAATACCCGGCGCCCAGATGGGAATACTCGGCAATCACTTCCAGCCGTTCCTGCCCTTCGGGAGTCGGTGCTAGTTTGCGATGGCGGAAGAAATAGGCGTAGGCACGCATGGCTCCACGCCCGACACGGCCGCGTAACTGGTAAAGTTGCGCCAGGCCAAAGGTATCAGCCCGATCCACGATGAGCGTGTTGGCGTTGGGAATATCCAGCCCCGATTCAATAATCGAAGTCGCCAGCAGAACGTCCACCTCGCCGGCCGTGAAACGACGCATGACCTGGGCCAGCTCTTGCTCCGGCATCTGACCGTGAGCAACGGCAATGCGCGCTTCCGGCACCAGTTTCTGCAAATGCAGGCGCATGGCCTCGATCGTCTGGACGCGATTGTGAACGAAGAAGACCTGACCGCCGCGCTCCAGTTCGCGCAGGATGGCCTGGCGAACCAGTTTCGGCGAATACGGTCCGACGTGAGTGACGACCGGCAGCCTTTCTTCGGGTGGGGTATTGAGGCTGGAAATATCGCGCACGCCGGTCAGGGCCATATAGAGCGTGCGCGGGATTGGCGTGGCAGTCAGGGTCAGCACGTCTACTTCCGTGCGCAACTTTTTCAGGTACTCCTTATGCGTCACACCAAAACGCTGTTCCTCGTCCACAATGACCAGGCCCAGGTCTTTGAACTGGACATCGGGCTGGATGAGGCGGTGTGTACCGATCACGATGTCGATCGCGCCGGTGGCCAGACCGTAGAGAATCTGTTCCTGTTCGCGCGGGGTACGGAAGCGCGATAGCATTTCCACGGTGACCGGGAAAGCCGCCAGACGCTGACGGAAGGTATCATAGTGTTGTTGGGCAAGGACAGTAGTAGGCACCAGCATGGCAACCTGTTTGCCGCTCATTACGGCTTTAAAGGCCGCCCGCAGGGCGACTTCCGTCTTCCCGTAGCCAACATCGCCGCACAGGAGGCGGTCCATGGGGCGCGGGGCTTCCATGTCGCGTTTGATTTCGGCCAATGCTTTGCGTTGATCCTCCGTCTCGACATACGGAAAGGAGGATTCCAGTTCACTTTGCCAGGGGGTATCTGGTGCAAAGGCGAAACCTTCCACTACCTGCCGTCGAGCGTACAAATCGAGTAGTTCGGCGGCCACCTCCTGGGCCGCCGCCCGCGCCCGTCGGCGAGACTCGAGCCAATCCGAACTACCCAGGCTGGCCAGGGTAGGCGGCGAGGCATCCGGGCCAACATAGCGCGTCAGGCAGTCAGCCTGGTGAACCGGTACGTAGAGCTGATCACCGTTCTTGTACTCTACGCACAAATACTCGCGCTCATACCCCTCGAGCGTACGCCGCACCAGGCCGAGAAAGCGCCCAATGCCATAGTCCACGTGGACAACCCAATCGCCTGGTCGCAAGTCAGCGTACATCGCCTCGGGTGTCTCAACAATGCCACGCGGGCGCTGGCGCGGTTGTGGCCTCTCCCAGCCAAAGATTTCCGAATCCGTGATCAGGCAGGTAGGCGGTCGGGAATCATCCTGCAAGACCCACCCCCCCGAAAGAGAAGCCTCGAGGAACTGCGGAGCATTACCGCCTGGATTTTCTCCGCGTTCGGCCCAAAGTTCTTCCAGGCGCGAGGCCTGGCGCGAAACGATTACCACGCGATCGCCCCTGGCGAGCAACGACTCCAGGTACTCCATAAACGGCTTCAACCGTCCACCGAAGCGCTCCAGAGTCCCAAAACAGGCGGCCAGGGAAGAGGGAGAAGCCGTCTCTTCGCCGGCTACTGCCGTGGAGTATCCCAATTCCAGGGCATAATGAGGATTCAGCGCGTCGAGCAGTTCGCTCCAGGAGAAGTACGGCACCGGGAAATTTTCTACTAACGCCCCTTCAGCGATCGACTCGGCCCGTAGCTGAACAGCTTGCGCTTCCGCCTCGGACACTGTACTTTCCAGCAGGCTGAGATCGTCAATCAGGACCAGGGCTGCGCGTGGCAGGTAATCCACCAAAGACGAAGCCATGGGGTATAGGAGAGGAATATGGAATTCCGAAATTTGCTCTGGCAAGTCGGTCGCCGCCTCCGGCAGAAGGTATTCCCCGGCCGGAGTGACCAGGAGAGAATCCTGGTGCTCTACGGTACGCTGGGAGGCCGGATCGAAACGACGGAGGGTCTCGATCTCATCCCCGAAGAACTCCAGACGAGTCGGCCAGGATTCGGCAGGCGGCCACACATCCAGCAAACCCCCACGATGGGCAACCTGGCCTGCCTCCAGCACGGTATCCACCGGTTGATACCCCAGACGCAAACAGGTTTTCAGCAGGGACGGGAGCGCAATACGCTGACCGGCTCGCAACTGCTGACTGGCTTGTAGAAACTCGCGGCGAGGAATGGTGCGCGTCATCAAGGCGCGCGCCGAGGCAACAATGACCGGTGGTACAGCTGGTTGCGGTACGAACGGCAAATGATACCTGGCCAGCGTGGTCAGCACCTGTAGGCGTTGCCGACGCGTGCTGTTTCCCCAGACGGCATTTTCGTAAAAGAGGGACGTCGGTTCGGCGAAGAGATAGCGGCAATCCGGCGGCAACCAGAAGGACAGTTCCTCATAAAGTTGCAGAGCATGGTCAGCGCGATCCACAAGGAATAGGATGGGCTGCCCAAGCGCGGCATGGAAAGCGGCCAGTACTGGCAGGCGTGCCGGACGCGGCAAACCCAACCCTGGTAGCCTCTGGCCTGAGCGGTAGGCCACCACGACATCCTGGAATGCAGACAGGGAGGCAATTCGTTCGACAAATTCCATAGCAGAATTTCCATTATAAACCCGCCAGGGCAAAGCCTCAATCGCGATAAGCAAAAGAGACCTGGGCCGAACTCCGCTCTATTGCCTGACTCTCCCCCAACATTCCGACAAAACTGGGACACACCCACCAGCAGCAGCAAAAGTTTTACAAAACCATTGGAAACTAGAAAGGTTTATGATAGACTCTTCCAGCGCGCCTCCACCTGCCATCAGCACCTGCTCCGACAGGCGAAAGGTGGAAAGGCAAGGAGGCAGCACAGCGTGCTTGAAGCCATTCCGACAATCAGATTCCCTGGAAGGAGTCACCATGCGCATCGTACGCTATCAACGCAACGGCGACAGCCCTCGTTACGGCTGGGTGCTCGAGGATCGGGTTGGCCCCTTGGAAGGTGATCCGTTTGGAGAGTATCATCGGCTGGAGGCCGAGATTCCGCTGAATGCAGTCAAGTTGTTGACGCCTTGCAAGCCAACCAAGATCCTCTGCATTGGACGGAATTACGTCGAACATGCGCGCGAGCACGGGGCCGAGGTGCCGGAGACGCCGTTGATCTTCATGAAACCGCCTTCTTCCTTACTATCGCCGGACGAGGCAATTATCCTGCCACCACAATCCCAGCAGGTCGAACATGAAGCAGAACTGGTGGCCGTCATCGGGAAACGCGGCCGGGATATTCCGCCTGAGGCCGCGGCGGAGTATATTCTGGGGTACACGATCGGCAACGACGTAACCGCCCGCGACCTCCAGCATACGGACGGTCAATGGACGCGCGCTAAAGGTTTCGATACCTTCTGTCCGGTCGGGCCGTGGATCGACACCGATTTCGATCCCTCCGATGCCATCATTACCTGCCGTGTCAACGGTCAGCCGCGGCAAATGGCCTCGACGCGCGATATGGTCTTCCACATCGAGGCTCTCGTCGCCTTCCTCTCCTCCATCATGACCCTCGAGCCTGGCGACTTGATCTTCACCGGTACGCCGGCTGGAGTTGGGCCGTTGCAGGATGGCGATCTGGTCGAAATCGAAATTGAGGGGCTGGGAAAATTAAGCAACCCCGTCATTGCCGCGCCACGCCAGGGCCGCGGCTAGGGATGTTCCGCCGACACTTCGCACGTGGGCGATCAGGGGTAGATTTGAATGGCATCCACATCGCAGCCATCTCCAGCCCCGCCGACTGGAGAAACAATGCGGAGGTAGTAATAGGTGCCATTCAGACCCAATTGGTAGATATCAATCCCGACCCCGGTCGTATTGATGAGGGCGCTGGTGGGAATCTGGTAATTGTCGGCCTCAGGATAGCCGGTAATATTGGAGTTCGAGTACTGCCCACCGCCGTAGTAGAACGCCGTATACCAAGCGGAACCATCCTCGCTGATCTCGATCCGGACGAAGTCCATGCTGATATAACCTGCTGGGTTCTCACGCTCGTAGTACACGAAATCCCAGCCAGTATCCCCATGTCCTGTGATCGGTGTGGAAAGGTAGAATGTTACCGATCCGCCATCCGGGATGGTGTTGTACTGGCCATCTGGCAAGCCAATGTTGATGTTGGGGTAAAGCGGCGTATTGGTGGGCGTAGGGGTATGGCTGGGCGTTGGGGTGAAGGTAGGGGTCTCGGTTGGCGAGGGAGTGAGCGTCTCCGTCGGGGTAAAGGTCGGGGTAGCAGTAAATGTTGGGGTAGGAGTGAACGTGTGGGTGGCAGTAGGAGTGGAGGTAGGTGTTGGGGTAGGAGTAAAGGGGTAGGTAGCGGTAGCAGTGGATGTGGGGGTGGAAGTAAAAGTGCGCGTGGCAGTGGCAGTGAAGGTAGCCGTGGGCGGACGTGGTGGGTTGGTAGGCGTAAAGGTCGGGGCAGGGAAGAAAGGCGTTCTTGTGGCCGTCGCGGTCGTGGTGGCTGTCGGCGTCGGGGTTAGGGACGGAACAGCGGTAAACGTGGCGGTTACGAACGAAGTAGCAGTCACTGTGATCGTGAGGGGGCTGGGGGTGAGCGCCGGCAGGGTGAAGACCGGCACTACGGTGACTTTGCCAGCCGGGCCACTTTGTGGGGTAAGAATGGAGCCATACCAGGCAGGAGGGGTAAGAATCTCTGGACGCAGAGGGCCAAATTGCAGCGTAGCCTGCAGGGGACCAGCGGTGGCATTGGGGTCAAGAGAAGAGCCCATATCTGCCTGAACCTGCCAGGTAGCCGGCAAACGGATGGCGATTCGGCCAGCAAACATCATCAGAATCACGCCGAAAATCAGGACGAGAGCGATGAGAGCGAGATCGCGACGTTCGCGCGGCGGGATCATTTCTGTTCCACCTCGCGTGGAAGAGGAAGCCGGACGAAGAATTTGCTACCCGGGCAGATAACCTCATCGTATCCCGGGCTTTCCACCCAGATACGTCCACCATGCGCCTCCACGATGCCGCGAGCAATCGCCAGTCCCAGGCCGGCCCCTCCACCCTTGAACTTGGTCTTTCCGGAGGAGTGAAACATCACCTCGCCAATTTGGAAGAACTTCTCAAAGATGGCCGTATGGTGCTCGGGTGCAATGCCGATGCCGGTATCCTCCACGACGATTTCCACTTCGGGAACGGTGTTATCTCCTTTCACCGTTCGGCCGGAGATGGTGATCTGGCCGCCATCGGGGGTATATTTGATGGCGTTCATCAGAAGATGATAGAACACTTTAAAGAGCAGGTCAGGGTCGGCGTAGACCGGCGGAAGTTCGGTCAGGCCATTGGTGTTCACGGTCAGGTTGCGTTCCTGCAGCGCCTCCTGGAATTGTTTGCGAACGCGCAGAATCAAGGGGGCCAATTGCGTCCATTCGGGTACAGATTTGAGCGCCTGGCTGTCAATGCGGGAAACGTCCAACATGTTGTTGACGATTTCGGTCATGCGGTCAATACCATCCAACAGACCGTTCGCCATAATCTGCAAATCCGGATCCTCCCTGGTTTTCATCTGGATCATCTGAGCATAGCCCTTGGCGGAGGTCAGCGGTGAACGTAATTCGTGGGCCGAAACGTCCAGGAAGAGTGATTTCGTCCGGTCCATTTGCTCCAGAACGCGGTACATGCGTTCCAGTTCGGCGGTGCGTTGCTCGAGTTTTTCGGTCATTTCATCGAAAGAGGAGGCCAGGATGCCGATCTCATCCGCGCTGCGGATGCCGCTGCGTTGACTCAGGTCACCCTGGGAAATGGCCTGGGAGGTATGCACCAGGCGGTAGAGAGGGTTAATGATCAGGCGGGCGATGGCATAGCCGATGACCACCACTCCCACCATGGCCAGTGTATAGAGAATCACGTAGGTAGTCCGACTGGCGGCACTGGGCTGAATGACATACTGGGAGGGCAAAACAACCGCGAAGACGCCGAGGCGGTCGCCGCCCACACGTAAAGGGCCGCGCGCCAGGCTATATTCGCGACCATCCAGGGTAAAATTCTTTCCCTGAACGATGTTCTCTGCTAACAGGATGGAAAGGTATTCCTGAGGCGGCATGGAAAGCAAGCGGAGCCGCTCATCATCCTGCGCGCTCAGGGTGGTTGCCAGGGCCTGCCCTCCATTACCATAGAAGATAACATCTGCCAGAGAGACGTTCTTCAGGTGAGGAAGCAGGGTCTCTAGCGAGGTGGCCACCAGAACTACGCCGACCACCCTGTTTCCGGTGACAATGGGCAGAGATGTGAAATAGAAGTATCGCCCGCTATGAGCAAGAGCGCCGATACCCCGTCGCGGCGGCGCCTGGGGGTCTACTTCACTCAGCCAGGCTTGGACCAGCGGCAAGTCCGCCGCGCCGGTGGGAGGAGTCAATTCCGTCACTGTGCCATCGGCTTGCTGGACGAGGTGGAGAAGTTCACGACCATCTGAACGGAGAATCGCCAACGTCTCGGCATGGAGGCCCGCCACGGCCGGTTTGACCAAAGCACGCAAGGCCTCGACATCGCCCTCTTGCACTGCCTCTGCCACGCCAACCGTATGAGCCACCAAGCGGGCAACCTCAATGTGTTTCAGTTCCTGGCGCGCCATGCTATCCGAGACTACCCGTCCGGCCTCCAGCAATTGATTGGTCAAGCGTTCACTCAGGGAACCGGCAACCAGTCGGGTGACTACATAGACCCCCGTGACCGCTACCAAGAGGGTCAGCAGGAGAAAGGGGAGAATGACTTTAAAGCGGATACTCATCTCGCGCCTCCATATTGGAGAACGACGGCTGGATCCGCCAGCGGGCGCGGCTTACTCACCGATGATCTTGATCAGGACGCGTTTGCGGCGGCGACCATCGAATTCGCCGTAAAAAATCTGTTCCCAGGGGCCAAAGTCCAAACGACCGTTGGTCACAGCCACGACTACCTCGCGCCCCATGACCTGGCGTTTGAGATGAGCATCGGCATTATCCTCACCGGTGCGGTTGTGCCAGTACTTACTGACTGGTTCATGAGGCGCCAATTGCTCTAACCATTCTTCGTAGTCATGGTGCAGCCCCGGTTCATCATCATTGATGAATACCGAGGCTGTAATGTGCATGGCATTGACCAGGCAAAGGCCCTCTCGGATCCCGCTCTCGGCCAGCGCTTTCTCGACTTCTGGCGTAATGTTCACGAAAGCCCGCCGACCAGGAATGTTAAACCACAATTCTTTACGATAGGATTTCATTCCTTCCCTCTTCGTACAAGACATCCTGTCACCGCGTTTGGATCGGGTACTACTCTCCGGCCGGATGTTTCCCGAAGGCGATGTTGAAACCGGTGATGATGATCAGCGCGATGAAAATGGCGATAAGCAGGGAAGCCAGGTAATACAGCAGAGCGTTCTCACCGAACAACAGGGCGATCCACGCGCCCAGAACGGTATTGGCCGGCCCGCCACCGCTCAATCGGCACAGGTCGGCCAGAAGCAGGAGAAATAACCCCACCCCGCCGCCAAGCAGAAACTGCCCGGTCTTGCGGGAAGGCGAAAGGTAGATCACATCCCCACTCCGGCATCTCGGGCATCGCTGTGAGAGAGCCAGGTAGGAACGGCGGTAGCGATGATGGCAATCCGCGCACTCGAGTTGGTAAGGCATGGAAATCTCCCTATTTCGAACAGACCCAGAAAGGTCATCGGACGATGGACGATGGATGATAGACCATGGACAATAGACGATGGACGATGGACGATGGACGATGGACGATGTGGAATGGTGTCGCCGTGCTCCATCCGCTTCTAAAGCAAGGGGGCTTGCGAAAGAGCAATCTCCTATAATTATACTGCCTTTGACAACAGGAGTAGGCCTCACCATGCGGGCAACGCTCCGGCTTCTCCAGCACACCCGGCTCCAGTACGGGGAGAAGTAGATTCAAACGCATACCCCTACCTCCTCACCATCTGACCAATCCGTATCCTCCTTACCTACCCCTATAAGTTCACCCTTTTTTACCAGATTTGGAACAATCACAGGCCTCAAGTCTCGCTTCGATTCCTTGCCCGGTCTCTAATTGCTAGCCCCATCCCTGCGAAACACGATTTTTCTTGCAAAGTGTTATACTACATCAAAGCAAGTAACCCTTGATTGCCTGGAGGCCTTAATGGTCAAAATCGAAAAGGTAGACACAGAGAACAAAGAACAGGTCAGGCGGTTCGTCGAATTCCCCTACCGCCTCTACGCCAACTGCCCACAATGGGTGCCACCGCTCTTCGTGGATGCCTATCTGCCGCTCAACCGTAAGAAGCATCCTTTCTTCGAACATTCGGAGGCGGATTTCTTCCTGGCCGTGCGCGATGGGGAAGTGGTCGGGCGCATTTGTGCGGCGGAAAACAAACCCTTCAACGCCTACCACAAGACCCGCCAGGCCCACTTCCACCTGTTCGACGCAATCAATGACCTGGAAGTAGCCCGTGCCCTGTTCGAGGCGGTCTTTGATTGGGCACGCGCGCGCGGGCTGGATACGGTCATCGGCCCCAAGGGACTCTCGGCCTTCGATGGCTATGGTATCCAGGTCGAAGGTTTCGAGCACCGCCAGACAATGACCATGATGAACTACAACTACGATTACTACCCGAAGCTGGTCGAGGCACTGGGCTTCGAAAAAGAAGTGGACTTCGTCTCCTGTTACCTGCCGGCGGAATCGCTACGCATCCCGGAGCGCGTCGAGCGCATCGCCAAACGCGTGATGGAGCGCGGCAATTTACGCGTGAAGCGCTTCCAGAGCAAGCGCGAACTGCTCCAGTGGGCCCATCGCATCGGGGAAGCCTACAACAAGGCCTTCGTGAACAACTGGGAATACTACCCTCTCAGTGAGGCCGAGATTCAGTATGCTGTGGACAACATCTTCCTTGTCGCGGACCATCGTCTCATCAAAATCATTATGCACGAAGATGAGATTGTGGGCTTCCTCTTCGGCTTCCCGGATGTCTCCGCGGCATTGCAGCGGGCGCGCGGGCGGTTGTTCCCCTTTGGCCTCATTGACCTGTTGTTAGAGATGAAACGCACGGATCGCATCTCGGCGAATGGCATGGGCATCCTGCCCGAATACCAGGGGATGGGCGGGAACGCCTTGCTATACTACGAACTTGGTCAGACTCTGCTGGAACGCCGGCAGTTCAAGCACCTGGAAATGACCCAGGTAGCCGAAACGACCCGCCAGATGCGAGCCGACTTGAAGAATCTCAACGGCGTGGAATACAAGAATCACCGCGTATATCGCAAAGCCTTGTGACAATTGGTCGGACAGATGAGACAAGACAAGGAGACGGAGCCTTCCACCGTCTCCTTGTGCTTTGGTAAGGCCTCCCCTGCTCCCAGGCAGCCGCGGCGCACCCCCTACCTGTGTTGCCTTGTCCGCGCGACATCTCAAAGATCGGGTGACCTGTGTGGCACACGAGTTGATTGTGTCGGCACACCCCATCCCAGAATCCTTGTCGTGACATGGAGGAACCGTCAACGAATTCTCGCCGCGAATGCACGAAGATCGGCTTCCATGGCACAGGCAGTTTCCTTCGTGGATTCGTTTCCGACATTCGTTGACGGTATTCCCTACTTCGCCAACAGAATCAATTTGTGGAGAACAATAAACCCTGGACTGGGCTTTCCCGCGCCAGATATGCTATACTTGCCGTGATTCTTATGCAAGGAGATGAAGAATGGATTTACACACTGCTGATGATGCCGTCGCTCGCCGGATTCGGGCAATGACTCAGCGCGTGCAGGAGTTGCAATCCCGCGACCTGTATTTCTACAACCAGCCCATCAGTGAATTGCGTGGTGGGGCGCGCGTCCTGGTGAATGGGCGCGAAATGAGCATGTTCGCCTCCTACAGTTATCTTGGCCTGATTGGTCATCCGCGCATCAACGCCGCGGCTAAGGCGGCCATGGATCAATACGGCACCGGCACACACGGCGTTCGTACCCTGGCCGGAACGCTCCGCATCCATCGCGAACTCGAGGAGACCATCGCCGAGTTCAAGCACGCCGAGGCCGCCATTACCTATTCCTCCGGCTACGCCACGAATTTGAGCGTCATCTCTACCCTGATGGGACGCGGCGATTACGTCCTTTCGGACAAGATCAATCACGCTTCCATTGTAGATGGCTGTCTGATGTCGGGCGCGGAATTCCGTCGCTTCCGCCATAACGACATGGACGACCTCGAACGCCGTCTGCAACAAATCCCCAATGGCGCGGCCAAACTGGTCATCGCCGACGCCGTTTTTAGCATGGATGGCGATATCATTGACTTGCCGCGTATGGTAGAACTTTGCAAGAAGTACAATGCCTGGCTGATGATTGATGAGGCGCACTCGGTCGGCATCCTGGGCAAGACCGGGCGCGGTATCGAAGAGCACTTTGGGCTGTGGGACACGGTAGATATCAAGATGGGCACGCTTTCGAAAACGATCCCTTCAGTAGGTGGTTACGTAGCTGGTAAGAAAGAACTGATCACCTACTTGCGCCACGCCAGCCGGGCCTACATCTTCTCGGCGGCCCTGCCACCGGCTCAAGCGGCCGCTGCCAACGAAGCCTTCAAGGTCATCCTGGATGAACCCTGGCGCATCGAAAAAGTCAACGCCAATGCCGCGCTATTCATCAAAGGCCTTAAAGAGCGTGGCTTCGATACCATGCTGACCACCACGGCCATCGTGCCGGTCTTGTGCGGCAGCGACGAACTGGCCTTTGGCATGACGCGCGCCTGCCAGCGACGGGATATTTTTGTCCTGCCGGTTGTCTCGCCAGCAGTACCAGAAGGCCTGGCACGCCTGCGCGCCACCGTCACGGCAGCGCACGAGCCGGAGGAAATCGAGCGCGCCATGGATATCATGGCCGAGGCCGGTCGGGAGTTGGGTATCCTGGCCTGAGGCCCGGCCAGGCGGTGAGACTCACAGGACGAAGTCAAGGAGACGCGTTCCCCTCCGCCGTCGCGTGCATGGGCCAGTTCCTGGTTTCTCTCGGCTCCAATGCGAGACATGCCTGCTCTGATTCTGAAACCCGGCCGTGAACAATCGCTCCAGCGGCGCCACCCCTGGATCTTTTCCGGCGCGATCGCGCGAGTCGAGGGAGAGCCCGCGGCTGGCGAAACCGTGGATGTGATCTCCGCGCGTGGGGAATTCCTGGCGCGCGCCGCTTACTCTCCTGCTTCGCAAATCCGTGCCCGCGTCTGGACTTTCGACCCTGAAGAGATCGTGGACACGGCTTTCTTCCGCCGCCGCATCCAGAGCGCACTGGAAGTACGACGCAGGCTGTGCCCCGAATTCGCCAATCCCCGCGCCGCTCTACGGCTGATCCACGCCGAGTCCGACGGCCTGCCCGGTCTGGTGGTAGACCGCTACGGCGATACCCTCGTCGTACAATTCCTGACCGCGGGGACAGAATATTGGCGTGAGACACTGGCCGATCTCCTGCTCGAGGTAAGCGGGCTGGCCGGGCTATACGAGCGCTCGGACGTGGAAGTCCGCGCCCTGGAGGGCCTGGCCCCCCGTAGCGGGCCTCTACGCGGCACTCCCACGGAACGCCTGATCATCCGGGAGGGCGATGTACGCTTTTGGGTAGACCTGGCGCGTGGTCAGAAAACCGGTTTTTACCTCGATCAGCGTGAAAATCGCGCCCGTCTTCGTTCGCTGGCGCGTGGACGTGAGGTATTAGATTGTTTCTGCTACAGCGGTGGTTTCGCCCTCCACGCTCTGGCAGGAGAGGCAAAGTCGGTTCTGGCCGTAGACGCTTCGCAGGAAGCCCTGGCTCTCTGTCGCGAAAACGCCGCCCTCAACCATCTGCCACAGGAACGTCTCATCCTCCAGGAAGGGAACGTCTTTCAACTGCTACGCACCCTGCGCGATCAGAACCGTTCCTTCGATTTGATCATCCTGGACCCGCCCAAATTCGCTCCTACCGCCGCTCAGGCCGCCAAGGCCGCGCGCGGGTATAAAGACCTCAACCTCCTGGCGTTTAAATTATTGCGGCCAGGAGGCTTGCTGTTGACCTTCTCTTGTTCCGGCGGTGTGGATGCTGTCCTCTTTCAGAAAATCGTCGCCTCGGCCGCCCAGGATGCCGGCGTCGAGGCGATTATTCTGGCCCAGCTGCACCAGGCCGTGGATCATCCCGTCAGTCTGCATTTTCCGGAGGGTGCTTATCTCAAAGGGTTGATCTGCCTAAAGCGCTGAAACCTTTAGGTAACTGGCGGCGAGGTCAGTGATTCCTCCCCTGCCCTGCGGGCACGTGCTTTCTCCAGGGCTTCGGCAATGGCCTGCCCAAAACTGCTGACGTTGAGTGGCTTGGAGAAGTAACCATCACAACCAGCCTCGATGGCGCGCTTTCGGTCGCCAGGCAGGGTATGAGCAGTCAAGGCAAAGATCGGGATGTCTTTCGTCTCCGGCGAGGCACGGAGTGTGCGCACAACCGTCCAACCGTCCATTTCAGGTAAGGATAAGTCCATCAGGATCGCATCTGGGCGTTCGCGACGAGCACATTCCAGGGCCTCTTTACCGGTGTGGGCCGCCAGCACCTCATAACCAGCCCGTTGAAGCAACAGGCTGACTAGGTCGAAGTTATCCTCGTCGTCTTCGGCCAGCAAGATACGCGGTTTATCCATCTCACACCTCCGGTGAAAGGCCTCTTTTCTTTATACAGTACTTCTGCTTTCCGTCGAATAATATTTTGATTACAACTTTGATAACTCTTGCGCCGAGAACATCGCGAAGAGGGCGGCATGGAAGAGTTCACGGCAACGCATGAGCAGACCGAGGCTTTGCCCTGCGCAAAGCAAATACGTGCCCTACGAAGGCAGAGCAGGTGCTGACGTTCCCCCATCCATCGTCCATCCCATCGTCCGTCCGTCTATCGTCCATCGTCCATAGTCTCCTCTGGATGCTTCTCCCTGCCATTATCCTGGTAAGGCAGCAGTACAACCACCAGAACTGGAGGGAGTTACGAACTTTGTGGTATATTGCCCTTATGCGGATTCTCTTCGTTGCGGATGGACGCTCACCGATTGCGCTGAACTGGCTGCGCTATTGGGCGGAGCGCGGGGATGAGGTCCACCTGGTTTCCACGTTCGCCTGTCAGCCGCCTCTGCCCCTGGCCAGTTGCGAATTCGTACCGGTCGCCTTCAGCACGTACAAAGTAACGGCCTCCCCCCAGGCACGACGCTCTTCGACGGCGCGGTGGCGGGCCGGCTTTCGTCAGTGGCTAGGGCCCCTTACCTTACCGCAAGCCGCGCGGCGCCTGCAGGCCATCCTTGCCCGGATACAACCGGATTGCGTCCATGCCATGCGCATCCCCTATGAGGGCATGGTGGCGGCCTTATCCAAGCCACCCGTGCCACTGATCGTTTCGGTTTGGGGAAACGATTTCACCCTGCACGCCAGGGCCACACCGCTGATGGCTCTCCTTACCCGCCTGACCCTGCGACGCGCGACCGCCCTCCATGCGGACTGTCAGCGGGATGTTCGCCTGGCACATCAGTGGGGCTTCCCGGCGGAACGTCTGACGCTGGTTATTCCAGGCAATGGTGGCATCAGGGGGGAAGTGTTCTACCCAGCGGTGGAACCAGCCAGGCTGCCGATTGTGGTCAATCCACGCGGCGTGCGCGGCTACGTGCGTACCGATACCTTCTTCCGCTCCATCCCGCTCGTACTGGAAAAGCGACCGGATGCGCGTTTTCGTTGCCCTGCCATGGCCGGTGAGGAGGAGGCTCTGCGCTGGGTTAGGCAATTAGGCGTAGAAAAGGCTGTGGAACTCTTACCCCCTTTGCCCCACGCGTCCATGGGCGAGGTCTTCCGCTCGGCCCCGGTGGTGGTCTCCCCCAGTGTCCACGACGGCACTCCCAACACCCTGCTTGAGGCGATGGCGTGCGGTTGTCTGCCGATTGCCGGAGATATCGAGTCAATTCGCGAGTGGATTGTGCCAGGAGAGAACGGCCTCCTGATCAACCCGCGTTCTCCTACCGAACTGGCCACCGCCATCCTCCAGGCGCTCAGCGATGAAACCCTGCGACACAGAGCGAGGAAAAAAAATGCCCGCCTCATTGCCGAACGCGCCGAGTACCGACGCTGTATGGCAATGGCGCAGGCATTCTATGAGCAGGTGCTGGCAGAACGCCGCTTGCAACCGGGACGTTGACTCTCAGGCGCGAGGGGCGCGCAGGGTATCTAGCCGCTGTTGCAGTTCGATCCGACGCGCGGTCGCGGCCTGGCGAATTTCTGTACCAAAAGCCTCCAGGCGCTCGCGAATCTGAGCGCGCAATTCCGCCCCGGATTCAGGGGCAAGGAGCAGCGCGGTGGTGGAACCCACCAGCCCTCCCAGGATCGCACCAAAGAGAAAACTCAGGACACGTCGCATAGAACCTCCTAGAAACTCAAGGCTTTCTGGCACGCCATGCCAGAAACGCCAGCCCGAGACCACCCAGGATGAGTAAGACACCCCCCAGCCCCAGTAGCGGTGAGGACTGCCGGCCGGGCGATGTCAATACTTGCTCCTGGATGCCAAAAGCCACGTGGGCAGTATTGCCAGGCACAACCTCCAGCGAGTAACTGAGCGCCGTCGTGGGATTGTATCCCGCCGGCACCGCCGCACTGACCGTGTATGCCCCCATGGGGACCTCGTCAAAGCAAACGCGCGGTGGCTCGCCGCTATCCGGATCGAGGCCAGGGAGGGTATCTCCCGAGCGTGAGAACAGGCCATTGGCGCTGATCAAACTGACCACACCGCCGCCTACGGCCGGCTCATCCTCCTGGCGCAATCCATCCCCATTCCGATCATCGAAGAGAAGCAGACAGACGATGCCATTGCCGCCTGCCACAGGCGTAGGCGTTGCCTCCGACGCAGTAGGAGTGGGGGAAGGACCTGGCGTGGGCGAAGCCTGTCCACTTGGGCCAAAGCCAAGTAGCAACTGCTGGCCAGCGCGGATGGTGCAGTTCTGGTCAAGATGATTGTTGCGAATCAAATCATCCACCGAGACGCCCGTCAGCAGGGAAATACGCAGGCAATTGTCCCCTTCCTGGACAATATAGATGATACGCCCATCCACATCGGGGGTAGGGGTGGAATAGGAGGTCTGCCCAGGCGGGGCGGCCTGAGCGCCAAGTGCCAGACCGCCCAGGCCAAGTAAGAAGCACACTCCGCTTGCCAGGAGCAAGATTCGCGTCCGAACCATACGTCTCCGCATCTCCTATGGCGATTATACTCGAAGCCGGTAGGGGAGCGCAAACATGGCCTGGTGTGCACTCAAAAGTTGTCAGTGCCAGGCGTTAGGACGGCGGTTGAACTGCTGTCCTAACGCAGGCAAAGCAGAGATTGTCCTCAACTTGACCAGGCCATCTGCCTGGGAAGTGGTTGTGCGCAAGTCTCTGACTTGCGAGCATCGGCACATTGGAGATTTGTCCCACAGTGCGCCAGACAAGTCTTCGGTGTGTCTCCGGACAGATCAAAACTCATCCGGGCGGCTATCAAAGGTTACCCAGAGTGGGGAGTACTAGCTTTCGCCATACATAGACCTTGCCACTCCGTAGTAGACCAGGGACGCTGTTGTGTTTCTGACAACCTTGGCATGCACACCATGGCCTGGAGGATAGCCAATCGCCAAGCGGAGCGCCTGGCAGAAAAGAGCGTATAATTGGGCGCATGTTGACGCCTGTGGAAAGGGTGTTATTCCTCTTGCTGGCACTGGCCTCGCTGGCCGCGAGCGTGCCTGGGTTTTGGCGCGTAGTCCGTCTGGTTGGCGCTGGCCGAGGGCGACCGGATTGGCGGCTTATCGTCTCGCGCGGGATCGAAGTAGGGGCGCGCCTGATGACATTTCAGCCGGTTTTCCAAACACGGTTTCTGGTCAGTCTGTTCCATGCCCTGCTCGGCTGGGGTTTTCTGGTCTACCTACTGGTCAACCTGGCCGATTTGCTTGCGGCCTTGAGGGTCACATGGAGGTGGCCGTCCGGGTTGGAAAACGCTGTCCAGTTCACGGCCGATGTCTTCTCGGGCGCGGTCTTGTTGGCAATGGTGTTCTTCCTCATTCGCCGCTTTGTGTTCCGTCCTGCCGCTCTGAAGACGCGTCCGCAAACGCATCTACTGGAAGAGGCCCGGCATGGTATTTCGCGTGACTCGGCCATTGTGGCGACCTTTATTCTTCTCCACGTCGGGGCGCGCTTGTTTGGGCAGGCATTTGCCCTCGCGCACCTGCAGCTCCTCCCGGGCACAGGCAAGGAGCCGGTAACACAACCGCTGGCCGGTCTCCTCGCCTCCTGGGCTCTGTCCGTCGGTTGGGCACCCGAGTGGTGGCTGGTGGCCAGCAAAGTCTGCTTCTGGGTCTCGTTGGGCTCCCTTCTCCTCTTCCTGCCCTATTTTCCTTTCTCCAAGCATTTCCATCTCCTTGCCGCGCCGGTGAACCTGCTCTGGAAGCCAGCGCGCCGCTCGATGGGGGAAATGGGATGCGTCAATATCACCGATCCTAATTTGGAGCGCGTGGGGGCAGAAACGCTCGCCGACCTGGGCTGGGAACAGTTACTGGACGCCTATGCCTGTATCCAGTGCTTTCGCTGTCAGGAAGTCTGTCCGGCCTATCAAACCGGCCAGGCGCTTTCGCCGGCCGTGCTGGAAATCAACAAGCGCTACCGCCTGAATCGCGCCCGTCACAGGGAAGCGCTGACCGCGATTACCATGGAGCAAATCATCCCGGAGGAGGCGGTTTGGGCCTGCACGACCTGCGGGGCTTGCGTGGCCATTTGCCCGGTGGGGAATGAACCGATGCGCGATATCCTGGATATTCGCCGCGCGCGAACGTTGATGGCAGGTGCGTTGCCTGCCTCGCTGGGGATCGCCCTGCGCAATCTGGAGCGCAGTGGCAACCCGTGGGGAATTGCGCCAGGCGAGCGATTGCGCTGGGCCGAAGGCCTGGCGGTGCCGACCCTCGAGCAAAATCCGCAGGCGGAGTACTTATGGTGGGTAGGCTGTGCGGCGGCCTTTGACTCGCGCGCCCAGCGCGTGGCGCGCGCGTTCGCCCGTCTCCTGCTGGCCGCCGGCGTCAATTTCGCCGTGCTTGGGGAGCGCGAACAGTGTACCGCCGATTGGGCCCGTCGCGCCGGTCAGGAGGACTTGTTCTTTGCGCATGCCCAGGCCAATGTGGAAACACTGAACGCCCTGGCGCCGAAGCGCATCCTCACGACTTGCCCACACTGTCTCCACGTTTTGAAGAACGAATACCCATCGTTTGGCGGTTCCTATGTGGTCCTGCATCATACGCAATTCCTGGCCTCGTTACTCAAGAATGGGAAGTTAGCCCTGCCGCGCCGCGCAAGTGAGCCCGTGACCTTCCACGATCCGTGCTACCTGGCCCGCCAGAACGGGATTGTGTCAGCGCCGCGACAAGCATTGCGAGAGGCAGGTCTGCGTTTGGTGGAAATGCCGCGTCATGGTAAGCGCGCCTTCTGTTGCGGCGCGGGTGGAGCGCAGATGTGGAAGGAGGAGGCAGATGGTTTCGAATCCATGCGCGCCGTGCGCCTGGCCGAGGCCGAGAGTACCGGCGTTGCTACTCTGACCGTTGCCTGTCCGTTCTGCCTGACCATGCTCGGCGATGCCGTCGGCCCGGCTGCGCCAGCCGTGCGCGATCTGGCCGAAGTGTTGGTCGAACCCCTGGAAACGGAACGCGTTTTAGGGTAAACTTTATAGTGGAGTGTCTGACATATGGTTGTGTATCGTACCTTGCTGAAGTCGAAAATCCACCGCGCCGTGGTGACAGGCGGTGATTTGCACTACGAGGGCAGTCTGACGGTGGATACAGACCTGTTGGCTGCCTCGGGCATGCAGCCCTTTGAACTGGTACAGGTGGCGGATATCGAGAACGGCGCCCGTTTGGAGACTTATCTCATCCCCGGCCCGGCCGGTTCGGGGATCGTCCAACCGAATGGGGCAGCGGCTCGCCTGCTCCAAGCAGGGGATCACATTATCATCATGGCCTTTGCCCAGGTTGCTGAACCAGTGCCCGAGGACTGGTCGCCGACGATTGTGCTGGTGGACGAGAACAATCGCGTGCGCGAGGTCCGGCACGGGTGACTCTGACGGTGATCGCGGGGCGAAATTTTCCCAGGAGTGCCTTGCGTATGAATATCTTCCTCACCGGCGGTGCTGGCTACATCGGTTCTGCCGCCGCGACGGTTTTGGTGGAGGCTGGTCACCAGGTCACTGTCTACGATTCGCTTGTCACGGGATACCGCGCGGCCATTCCGCCACAGGCACGCTTCGTACAGGCGGACCTGGCCGATTTACCCACCCTGAGCCAGACGCTCGCTTCCGAGAAGTATGACGCGGTCATGCATTTTGCCGCCTTTATCGAGGCTGGCGAGTCGATGAAGGAGCCTGGCAAATTCTTGCAAAATAACCTGGCGAACTCGCTCCAGTTGATCGAAGCGGCTGTTCGGGCCGGTATTCGCCGTTTTGTGCTCTCTTCAACGGCGGCGGTGTATGCTTCCAGCGAGGCACCTTTAACAGAGGACTCGCCCCTGGGGCCGGCGAACGTTTATGGGTTTACCAAGCTGGTCATCGAACAAACTCTGGAATGGTATCGGCGCGTGCATGGATTGCACTACGCCGCCCTGCGTTACTTCAACGCGTGCGGGGCACGCCCCGGTCACGGGGAGGCCCATCAGCCCGAATCCCACCTCATCCCTCTCGTACTTCAGGCGGCACTCGGCTTGCGTCCAGCGGTCTATATCTACGGCACCAATTACCCCACGCCGGATGGAACCTGTATTCGCGATTACATCCACATTACCGATCTGGTCTCAGCCCATTTGCTCGCTCTGGATGCCCTGGACGAGCGGGAATGCCTGATTTACAACCTGGGGAACGGTAACGGGTATTCCGTGCGTGAGGTGATTGAGACTGCGCGTCAGGTGACCGGCCGGCCGATTCCGGTAGTGGAGTCGGCGCGCCGACCGGGCGATGCACCACGGCTGGTGGCCTCGTCGGACAAGATTCGTCGCGAGTTAGGCTGGCAACCGCGCATTTCCGATCTCCGTGAGATCATTGCCAGCGCCTGGGAGTGGCATCGCACTCATCCGCATGGTTACGAAGAGTGAGCATACACTTCACTTTCTCACCTCGACCAGGCCGGCCATGCCTTCACGTTCCATCTCCAGGTACATGCGACGAACCGACTCCTGAATCAGGTCACGCAGACGCGAACGTTCTACGCCGGGTGCGTTGAGGGGATTGTAGTGGACCGGCTCGCCTATCCGCACACGATGGGAAGGATGAACGGCCACCGGATAGAAGGCCAGTCGTTGCCGGGTGCGTTCGTAGTAGATTTCCCCCAGGCGCGCAAAGGCGCGTAGAAACGGATTGAAGCCAGTCACAGGATCCGCAGGCAGGTTGGCATCTTCGGGGAAGATGAGCAGGTACTTGCCTTGCAAAAGTAAGGTGAGGCTGATGTGCCACGTCTTGCGGATATTGTCGTAGCCTTGGTAGACCGGAACACAACCCAGGCTACGCAGTAACGGGACAGTGATGCGGGACAGGGTCCGCGAGATGGTGATACTGGTAGGCGGCTTCAGGCCCAGGCGCGGTTCAACGAAATCCTTGCGCAGGTATTCGCCAGCCAGCGCCGGATCAAGCATATCGCTCACGATCCAGGGGTAGACGCGGCGAGGAATCGAGCAGACTGCCCCAATCGGCCCACGCGGCCCTAAATGATTGGCCAGGAAGACCGCCGGCCCGCGACGCGGCAAATGCTCATACCCCTCCAAGATACCACCCCAGTAGAGAGCATCCAGCATCCCTACGGCAAACCAGTAGAAGATGTCCATGGCCTCCTCCTATAGCATGTTCCAGCGGGGGCGATACTGGAGCGCTTCGGCCAGATGGGGCGGGACGATGTCTTCACTGCCGGCTAAATCGGCAATGGTGCGCGCCAGTTTCAGGATACGGTGATAGGCGCGAGCAGACAGTTGGAGCTGATTCATGGCGGCTTTCATGAGCGCCTGGCAGGTATCATCCAGGGCGCAGAATTTGCGTACCTCGGCCGGCCGCATATCGGCGTTGCAGGTCACGGGATGAGAGGTAGCCAGCCCGGCAAAGCGCTCACGCTGACGTTGACGCGCAGCCTCCACCCTGGCTCGCACCGTTTCCGAAGTTTCCCCTGTACCGGCTGCGGCCAGTTTTTCGTACTCGACGCGCGGCACTTCGACGTGAATATCAATCCTGTCCAACAAGGGGCCGGAAATGCGTTTCTGGTACTTCGTGACCACCGCCGAGGAGCAGGTACAGGGGCGGACCGGGTCACCATAGTAACCGCAGGGACAGGGGTTCATGGCGGCCACCAATTGGAAATTCGCCGGAAAGGTCAGTGCACCCTGGGCGCGGCTGATGGTCACGACTTTGTCCTCCAAGGGCTGACGCAGGACTTCCAGCACGCGCATCCCGAATTCGGGCAATTCATCCAGAAACAGGACGCCGCGGTGAGCGAGGGAAATCTCGCCCGGATGAGGCCAGTTTCCACCGCCCACCAGCCCGGCATGGCTGATGGTGTGGTGAGGGGCGCGGTAGGGGCGATACCGAATCAGCGGCGTATGAGGCGGCAACTGATCGGCGACCGAATAGATGCGCGTCACCTCCAAAGCCTCTTCGATCGACATGGTCGGCAAGATGCCCGGCAGGGCACGCGCCAGCAACGTTTTGCCAGTCCCCGGCGGACCGATCATCAATACGTTATGGCCACCGGCCGCGGCGACTTCCAGAGCACGCTTGACGTGTTCCTGCCCCTTGATTTCGCTGAAATCCACCTGTACCGGAGGCGGGGTGTCGGCAATTTCTACAGGAGGCTGGGGAGGAATGACCTCCTGACCGCTAAGGTGACGGTAGAGTTGCGCCAGTGAGTCAACTGGAATGACCTCGAGATCGGGGATCAAGGCGGCCTCGGCGGCATCCACCGCCGGGACGACGATGCGCCGGAAACCGGCTGCGCGCGCCGTGGCAGCCATGGGGAGCACGCCGCGCGTATGCCGGACGCTCCCGTCGAGTGAAAGTTCGCCGATGACCATCAGGCCCTCCGCGACCTGTGGCGGTAACACGCCGGCGTAAATCAGCACGCCCAGGGCGATCGGCAAATCGTACGCCGGCCCCTCCTTGCGCACCGAGGCCGGCGCCAGATTCACCACCAATCGTTTGCGCGGGAAAGGAACACCGATGTTCCGGATAGCCGCCTGGACACGCTCGCGGCTCTCCTGTACGGCCGCATCCGGCAGGCCGACGACCGTCATGCCGGGCATGCCCTGGGTGTAATCTACCTCGACCTCGACGACCACCCCATCCAGGCCGATCACAGCACAGGAATAGACGCGCGCCAGCATATCCAAAGTTTAGTGGAAGAGCACACAAAAGTCAATGCGAAAGGAAGCGGTTGACTGTCCCCACACATCCGGCCGCTTCGCTCTCCAGTCGCCGAATGCCGCTACAATCCACCTGCTCCAGCAAGGCTCGGACAGGTTGATTCAGGATCGGGTGGACGAGATCGGGGGCGATCTCGGCCAGCGGCACCAGGACGAACGCTCGCTCATGCAACAGGGGGTGCGGTATGGTCAGCTCAGGAGAGGCGAGCACCAGGTCATCGTAGAACAAGATGTCAATGTCAATGAGGCGCGGGCCATAGCGCATAGAGGGCACGCGCCCCAATTGCCGCTCAATCTGCTTCAAGATATGTAACAAATCGTGTGGAGGGAGGCCCGTCTCGCCGCGCAAGACCATGTTCAGGAAAGGTGGCTGGTCGGTCACGCCCCAGGGAGGCGTCTCGTACATGGAGGATTGGGTCAGTACCGTGACGGCCGGCAACAAAGCCATCACGCCAGCACGCAAATTCGCGCAGCGAGAACCCAGATTGGAACCTAAGCCCAGGTAAACGATGGACATTGCAAACCCGGCTAAATCATCCGCCGCGAGTCGAAGAGCACTATCAAGGCGACACCGGTCGCGTCAAGTCAAAGAGAATATATCCATCCCCCTCCCTGACAATAGGATAATTTTCATACAGCATGGACTTCAACAAAGGCTGACCATTCAATTCGGCAAAGTGAGTGACCAGGAAATAATGATAGCCTTTTGTCCTATCGGCGAAGAACGCTTTGAACTCCTCAGGGGACATTTGGCCGCTCCCCCCGCTCCCGTAGCGCATAGCTTGTAACCGCAGATCGCTGGTATAAGGCCAGAGTGTTACTTTGACCAATCCATAATAGGCTATTCGCAAACCATAGTCATGAGTTAAGGCAATGATTGCACCATCGTGAGGCATAGCAGCGCCCATCTTTTGCCAACCAATAACCTCACTACGCAAATCGGTTGATACCAGGGCATTACGACTCTGCAAAACCTGATAGCCAAGATAAAAGAGAACCACAGCCAAAAACAATAATCGCCATCCTAGGCCTTGTTGCATCACAGTTTGGAACAAGAAATCCCAAAGGCTCGCCAGGGAAATGGCCACGATAGGAATCAGAGGCAGACTGTAGTAATCATGCGTGGAAATCTGGTAAGGCACGAGTAAACCGTATAAACCGTATCCCAGCCAGAGGGTCAAAGCTAGTCGCCGTCCTCTATGGGGCAGGATACTCACAGACGCCAGACCCAAAAACACGTTCCCTTTTCCCACAGCAATGCCGGCCGTGTACAGCCAGGCAAAATAGAAACGAAGCGTGCGTAGCAGGTACCAGTAAGGGGTAGTCCAAAACGCGAAGAAAGACATGGACCGGGAACCAATACGAAGCAAGTAGTAAGAAGCAGGAATGGCTGCACAAACCAGCACCATGGTCCAGATTTGCTTATCTCTCCATAGTCTTTTCAATCCCCTGGTCCCCAGTGCTAACCCGACAAGAGAGGGAAGTAGAATCACAGCCGCGAAGACTTTGACCAGAACAGCAATGCCCGCAAAGACCGAAGTGAGGATTGCCCACTTCCATGTCTGTTCTTCAGACCAGCGGTAGAGAGCATAAACAGTAAATATCACCCACATCACCATAAAAGGGTCGGGTTGAAAGGAACGGCTGGCCGTCACGCCAAAGGGAGCAAACACATAAAAACTCAGAGCAAACAAGGACGCCCCTGGCGAGGTCAAGCGGGAAACCAGACAGTACAGGGCAAAACCTCCGAAGACCCAGAACAGAGAATTCAGCAGTCGTCCCAACCAAGGATATTCGCCGCCAGCCAGAAAATATAACGTTGCCACAATGCGCTCGAGAACCGGGGGCTCATATTCTTCCAAACCTGTCCAAATTTGAACAGCACGCTCTTTCGTTGCCGGGTCTATATCATCAAGCATCTGGTAATACATGCCTCGCGCAATAATAGCCCCGCGCAGTTGACGAGTCGCGTGAAAATCCAGGGGAGGATTCGTCAGGTTAATCATTCGAAGCAGAAAGCCTCCCACCAGCAGTCCAATCGCGATAAGAGAAAACCAGGGAATACGCCGAATTAATTGCATAATCCTCCTGTTAGGCTTTGTTGCCAAGGGCGCCTCTATGTTCCTGCTTTCTACGGCAGAGAGGAATGCTCGAGAACACAATACTGCCCTCCTGACCAAACACAGAAGCCCTTGGTCCGACGATAAACGATTTGCTGCTGGTCAGGCAGGAATTGATTCAGCGAATGGTACAATCTTCTTACCCATCACAGGCCAGCCGCGCGGCGGAGGGCTTCGGCGCGGTCGGTGCGCTCCCAGGGGAACTCGACATCCTCGCGGCCAAAGTGACCATAGGCAGCCGTTTTGCGATAGATGGGACGCCGCAGGTCGAGGTCGCGGATGATGGCACCGGGACGCAGATCGAAGTGTTCCAGGACGAGTTGGGCTATCCTCTCGTCTGGAATCCTGCCGGTGCCAAACGTTTCCACGTGCACGGAAAGCGGTCGCGCCACGCCAATCGCGTAGGAAACCTGAATTTCGCACCGATCGGCCAGACCGGCAGCCACGATATTCTTGGCCGCCCAACGCGCCGCGTAGGCTGCTGAGCGATCCACTTTAGTGGGGTCCTTGCCGGAGAAACACCCACCACCATGCCGCCCCATGCCACCGTAAGTATCCACGATGATCTTCCGGCCGGTCACGCCGGAATCGCCGAGCGGCCCGCCGATGACGAAGCGCCCGGTCGGGTTGACGTAAATCTTGGGGCCGCTATCCCAGAGTTCCGGGGGAATAACCGGCTGAATCACATGTTCGATGACGGCCTCGCGCAGGTCAGCGTGGCTGATTTCCGGCGCATGTTGGGTGCTGATGAGCACGGTATCCACGCGCTTGGGCTTCCCATAGGCATATTCCACCGTGACCTGACTCTTGCCATCGGGTCGAAGCCAGGGGAGAGTGCCGTTCTTACGCAATTCGGCCAGCCGGCGGGTCAACTTATGGGCCAGGTAGATAGGCATGGGCATCAATTGCGGCGTCTCATTGCAGGCATAGCCAAACATCATCCCCTGATCGCCCGCGCCGATTGCCTCCACTTCCGCCTCGCTCATCTCGCCGCTTTTGGCTTCCAGGGCTTTGTCTACCCCCATGGCGATATCGCCAGATTGCTTGGCAATGGCAACCAGCACGCCACAAGTGTTACCATCAAACCCTTTCTCGCTGCTATCATAGCCGATGTCCAGTAAGACCTGGCGGGCTACCTCGTCAAAATTGACGTGCGCTTGTGTGGTAATCTCGCCCATCAGAATCACGAAACCGGTTTTGGTGGCCGTCTCACAAGCGACTCGCGAGCGCGGGTCCTGCGCCAGGCAGGCATCCAGCACGGCATCGGAAATCTGGTCACAAATTTTGTCCGGATGGCCTTCGGTGACCGATTCCGAAGTGAACATCAGGCTGGGCGAGGTCATGAAGGTTGTGCTCATGGGTACACCTCTCAAAATGAAATTGCCCCTTCTGGCAGGAAAGGGCAATTTGCTCGTGAGAACACGGCTGCCCTCTCATCTTCCAGATGATTTATATCTGCCGGAATTGGCACCTTCCACCACCGTGGGGTTGCCGAGGCTTCATCGGGCCGGTCCCTCCGCCTCTCTGGATAAGAGTGCCGTTGGGGCTATGGAATTGTTGCCGTGCATGATACCACAGGCGAACGCGAACGTCAACGGTCCGCATAGGCTTTAAGGAACAACAGGCTGGGGCGCCTGGATTCGAACCAAGATCCACAGATCCAAAGTCTGGTGTGCTGCCATTGCACCACGCCCCAGAGCGGGCAAATTGTATCACAGGCTGAGCAAACAGACTAGGATTTCCCCTCAGGCGTCAGGCCCAGTTGACGGGCTTGCTCATAGGTCAGGGCATCCGGCTTGGTGGGCACAGCTTTCTGTTTCTCGGCCGCCTCTTCCCAGAAACTGGCGGCTTCTTCCGGTTTGATCTTCTTTTGTGCCCGGAATAATGGCTCGAGGTCTTCCGCAATGGTCTCTTCTTTTACGCTTTCTTCTTCTTTTTCCACGACTTTCGACTCCACGGGCGGTTTGGCGACGGGCACGCCAATGGCCTCGAGAGCCTGCTCGATACCCGGCCGGGCCGCAGTGAAGACCGCGACAGTATCCAGAATCGTGGCCGCGTCGGCGAGTTTTTCGCCCGCCAGGAGCAAAGCATGGTTGAAGCCAATTGGCGCGAAGAGCAAATCGTAGGTCGTGCCTACGAAAACATGCCAGTTCTCCGGCACTTTCTGGCCAATCAATTGCCCGATCTTCTGGCCTGCGCTGCACATGACCATCAAGAGGTCCAGCAAGCGGGTCTCGATGGTTTTATCGGGCAAAGCACCTGCCTGAGCCACCACCTGCCCCTTGTCATCCAAAAGAAACGCCGCCTGCGCGCCCAGTTCCTGTCGTAGGGCAATGATGCGGTCGGCCAGAGTACGTTGCTCCTCCTCCGAGATCGTTTCCCTATCTATCGGTTCCGGCGGAAGAAGGATCTTGACCAGGCCCAGGTGACGTTCCACCGCGTCGAGGAAATCGGCGATCGGTACCGGTTTGAGGAAAAAGGAATCGGCGCCGGCTTCCGCCACCTGTTTACGCACCTTCGGATCGGCAAGACCGGTGATCAGAATCACCTTCGCTTGCGGATGATACTGCTTGACCTTGTGCATCAGTTCGATGCCCGAAATGCCCGGCAGGCGATAGTCAGCGACCAGCAAATCCACCTTTTTGCGGGAGGCATCCAGGATCGCTTCCTCCCCCGAGGGAATCTCGACGACTTCCAGCGGATGCTCCAGCGTCTCCAACGAGGTACGAAGCAAATGGCTTACTTCGCGATGATCTTCCACAATAAGAATACGATAGGCACCCATGGTTTTATTCTATCACAAATCTGGAGCCGAGACGACAGGCAAGATTGCATTGCTGTCAGCGGAGCACACCATACCTGTCCTCAACACCTGGCACAGCCATCCAGAGAGGTCCTTTCAGCAAAGCGCCCGATGATTTCCAGACAGGCGCGGGCGTGATGGTAGGGACATTCCCAGAAACCGGCTTTCACATGAGCGAGGTTGGGCCTGCCAGCGCGGTCGGTCTCCTTGAACCAGTCGCCGTGCTGACGGTCAATCAGATGAGTTTCGATGAAACGCCAGGTGTCCTGCACGGCGGCGGCGAATCGGGGGTCGCCGCTCAACTGGAAGGCATTGGCAAAGCCCACCAGCGCTTCAGCCTGCACCCACCATTGCTTGCTGTCAGCGTGGATTGTGCCAGCGCGGCCTTCGTAGAACAGACTGCCGTCCGAATCGCGGCCCTCGCGCCAGACGGCTTCGGCCAGGACCAGCGCGGCGGCGCGGACGCGTTCGCGCAGGCTCGGGTCGGGATGCAGGCCGGCCGCCTCCCACATTAGCCAACTGGATTCGATGTCGTGGCCGTAGGAATCGAGCGCCACCAGCGAGTTCCAGGCATCGTCGAAGAGCAGGCGCAGGTGACCGCTGGCCGGGTCGAAGACCTTTTCGAGGTAGATCTCGAGCAGGGCGCGGTGTTGCGTTCGCAGGCGCGCGTCATCCCAGATGCGCAGCAGGTTGGTGTAGGCTTCCAGAATGTGCAGCATGGTGTTCATGGATTTGCGGCAGTTGATTTCGCGTTCGCTCAGGCGCATATCCTCGAGCGCACCCCAGGCGCGGCTGCTGCCTTCAATGTACCCGCCATGGACCGGCTCGAAGGCGTAACGTTCCAGCAGGTCGAACAGTTCACAGGCCAGGGCGCGGGCGGTTTCGTCCTGCGTGGCACGGACGTATTCGCTCAGCCCGTAGATGGCGAAGGCCTGGGCGTAGTGGTGCTTGCGATCCATGAGCGGACGGCCCTGGGCGTCCACGCTCCAGTACACGCCGCCGTATTCCCTGTCCCAGAAGGGGTCGGTCAGGGTCTGGTACGCGTAATCGGCCATCTGGCGGTATTCGGGTGCGCCGAGGCAGCGATAGGCGGCGGAAAACGTCCACAGGATGCGGGCACACAGGATGGCCGAGCGCGGCACCTCAGAGACGGGGCGCAGGTCGTTGGAGACGGCCCCGTGGAAGCCACCGCTGGCGCGGTCCGGAACGCGCGTCATCCAGAATGGGAGAATGTTGCCGGTCAGTTCGGCTTGCAGGCGAGAGGCCAGAGATGCCAGGTTCATATCCGATTTTTTTTTGCACCAAGCCTGGGGAAATTTTACTTTCCCTGGTCATCGTCCCCGCGGCGCGCGGCGCGCGCATATAACGCACCGCCGATGATGCCCAGAAACAAACCGGATACGGAGGCCGAATAGGAAAAGAAGTTTAGAAAAAACGTAGAGGGGATGATGCGGAGCACCATCAGGAAAGGTAACACCGCCCCCGCCAGCACAAGCAAGAACCCGATCAGGATGAGAAGGCGAGCGCGCGATTCGCCCATATCATCCCTTCTCCTGCTCAACGGTATAACCAGCAGGTAACCTGGTGGTTGGCTTCCGGCTCAAATTGGGGCGGAATTTCTTTTTCGCACAGTCCCTGGATAATCCGCGCGCAGCGCGGATGGAAACGACAGCCGCTGGGCGGACGGACCAGGCTGGGTGGCTCGCCCGGCGGCACCTCCTTGAAGGTGGTCGCGTTGCGGGCATCCGGTTCCGAAGTGCCGGTCAAGAGCGCCATCGTATACGGATGGTAAGGATTGTTCAGCAAGCGTTCGACAGGCGATTTTTCAATCAATTGCCCGGCGTACATTACAAAGATTCGCTCGGAAAAATAGCGCACGGTAGAGAGATCATGAGTAATGTAGATCACGGCCAGGCGGTGTGTTTCCTGCAGGGAGCGCAAGAGACGCAGAATTTCGACCCGCACCGAAGCATCTAGCATGGAAACCGGCTCGTCAGCAACGATGAGTTTCGGCTCAAGCAACATCGCCCGTGCAATGACGACGCGTTGCTGTTGCCCACCACTCAACATATGCGGGAATTTGTCCAGATAGTCCTCTACAGGGTGCAGTTTGACTTCTTCCATTGCTTTGTAAATGCGCTCGAGGCGCTCCGTCTTATTGCGTACCCCGCCGATGATGAGAGGTTCTTCCAGAATCCGTCGCACGGACATAAAGGGCGGCAAGGCACCAAAGGGGTCTTGCTGCACATAGCCAACCTGAGAGCGATACCAACGCAACCCCTCGCGCCCCATTTCGTGTAAGTTCTTTCCCTGGAAGAGAACCTCGCCTTCCCGCGGACGGTAAAGCCCAAGAATGGTTTTCATCAAACTGGATTTACCGCAACCGCTTTCGCCAACCACCGCGATGGCTTCCCCGGCGTGTAAATCGAAACTCACGCCGTCTACCGCGCGCACATAGCCCGCATGTCCAAAACCAAAACGCCTCAATTCAAACCAGACGTGTAAGTTGCGAATGGAAAGCAGGATATCCCCTGTAGCAACACTCTCGGAGCGAGTCTTCTCGGCAACATCCAGGACCATCTCGTTCTCCTCGTCAGGAATATAACCAGCACTTGACTTTGCGCCCGTTCTTCTCGAAAACCGGCGGATCCTGTTCGCACTTCTCGAAGCGGGAGGGGCAACGCGGCGCGAAACGACACCCCGGGGGCGGCGCCAGCAGGCTAGGTGGCTGGCCGGTGATGAATTCCGGTTCGCGCGTGCCACGCAGCCGTGGCACACTGGCCATCAATTTCTGAGCATAAGGGTGCAAGGGATCGGTAAAGAAATCTGCCGCCTCGCCAATTTCCACAATCTGACCGGCGTACATGACCGCGACCGAATCGGCCAGTTCGCTGGAAGTGGCAATGTCGTGGGTAATCAGGATGAAACTGGTACCCAATTCCTGTTTGATGCGCTTGAGTACGTTGAAGATATTCGCCTGTGTCAGCACATCGAGGGCCGAGGTCGGCTCGTCCAAAATGATCAACTTGGGTGAGGTCACCAAGGCCATCGCAATTGCCACGCGTTGGCGCATCCCACCACTCAATTCGAAGGCATAACGGCTCAAGAAATCCACCGGCACGCCAACGTGCTGGAACATCTTGCGCGCCAGGCCAAGCGCCTCTTCCTTCTCCACGCCCAGATGGATGATGGCCGGCTCAGAGACCTGATCACCCACCCGCAGTACGGGATTCAGCGAGTTCATCGCCGCTTGTGGCACGAGCGACATGCCTACCCAACGGACATTCTGACGAAACTCCTCGTCCGACAAGGCCATGACATCTACCCCTTCCAGATAGACGTGGCCGCGATACTCACCCGCATTGCGCGGCAGGAGGCGCAGAATGGCCTTTGCCAGCGAACTCTTCCCACAACCCGATTCGCCCAAGACGACAACCGCCTTGTGGTAATCCAGGTCGAGACTGACGTGATCTACCGCTTGCACCGCGCCCTGCGTGGTGCGAAAATACAATACCAGGTCTTCAATGCGTAACAACTTATCCACAGGCATGAACTATAACCCTCTCAAGCGGGGATTGAAAATACGATCGAGCGAGAAGCCCAGCATGGAAAAGGCCAGGCCTGTCAACATCAAAAGGAATGCCGGCTCCAAGACCCAATAATACTGGCCCTGGAACAATGCCCCATTGGTGTAAGCCTCATTGATAACCTTGCCCCAGGTAGGCAAGATCGGATCGCCCAGACCCAGTACGGCCAGGGAAGCCTCTAGGAAGACATAGGATGGAATCAAAGTGACCAGTTGCGGAATCAACATGGGGATAATGCGCGGCGTCAGGTACAAGAAGATGATGCGCGCATCACTCGCTCCGTAGGCCCGCGCGGCCTCGATGTAGGGGGATTCCTTGACCTGCATGAAGACCGCACGATAGGTTTTGATACCGGCGCCGAAAATGCTCAACAGAATGGTTGCCCCCAGAATGACCCAAATACTGCGCGAATAGAACGTGCCGATCATCAGCAGGATAGGCAGGAAAGGCAAGACCAGGAAGATTTCGGTAATACGCTGGATGATCTCATCTACCCAGCTGCCGTACCAGACGCCAATCGCCGCAATGACCATGGTCGTGACGGTGGTGCCCAAGGCGGCTAGCAGGCCGAACGCCAACGCAACGGGCGTGCCCCACAGTAAGGGGATGATCAAATCCCGTCGGCGATGGTCTGTGCCGGCCAGGCCGGCCAGACGGCCATGCACCACCAGTTCCGCATCCACATCGGCCTGGGGTTCAAAGACCTGCGCCGTGACCACAAGTCGGTAATTGCCCTTCAAGGGGACCGGTTTGACCTGATAGGGGTCGGCAAATAATCCCTGCTGCACCGACCAATCACCAAACTTGCGTTGCAAGGTCATGTCCTGCCCAAAGCGGTACGTCTGACTGGCTTTGACCGACAATTCCTTGATGCGTATCTCCCGTCCGTCAGGAGTCAACCAGCGAATCGAGACATGGGGCGTTTTCTCCATGAATTGCGCACGAAAGTACAGGATGATCTCCTGCGGGAAATCGTCATAGCGGTAATCAAAAGAATAGACGATTTGGATCGTGCGATTACCTTGTTCATCGGTGGTGACCGTTTTCGAGGCTGTACCGTCGGCGCTGTTCAGGGTAAAGGAGACCGGCAACTTCTTACGACGAAAGAAATTCGTCCACTCTGGCGCGGCTTTCTTGGGATTCTGATACCAGATTTCCTCGCCACCACGCCAGAGGCGAATCGCCTCGTCATAGGGGATAGCAATCAAGGTGTAGATCGCCAGGCCAACCAACAAGAGGATGATCACGACGCCGGCAACCGCCGAAGGGTACCGCAAGAGTTCACGCAGGGTGCGTTGCAGGTTTTTCATGCCTGTCCACTCTCCTGACCGATTTTTACGCGCGGGTCAACCAATGCGTAGATAAAGTCGAGTAAGAAGACCGTAATTGCCAGAAGATAGGCAAAGATGACCGTTTCTCCCACAATCACAGCCGTATCGAAAAGACCAATGGCCTGATAGAAGGCGCGCCCCAGACCAGGCCAGTTGATCACCGTCTCGAAGATCGGAGCGCCCGTCCAAACACCAATAATCGTCAAGGCAAAGGTAGTGATAATCGTTGGCAAGGTCGGTCGCAAAACGTAACGGCGCTCAATCTCGCGCGAGGTCAATCCTTTCGCCTTGGCCATCTCTACGTAGTCCTCACTGGAGTAAATCAGGAAAAACGTGCGCCAGTTATACACCGCAAGAAAAATTCCACTCACGGCCAGCGCCAACAGGGGAATGACCATGTGTTTGAGCAGACTTAGGGCATACTCAAAGGGATTATCCGGGACAGGGGCATCCACCATGCCACCGAAGGGGAGAAGGCGCAGCCAGGCGGCGAAGATCAGGATCAGGAAGATGGCATAGAACCAGGCCGGGGCGGCGGAAGTCGGCGCTAGAGTGACGAAGACCTTGTCCCAGAAACTGCCGTAGCGGCGAGAAAGGGAAAGGGCAATGAATAATTCCACGAAAAATAAAATCAGGGTAGACGTGCCGAACAAGACCAGCGTGGCCGGCAGGCGTTCCAGGATGATCAAACGCACCTGCCGCGAACCGCTATCGCTGCTCATGTACTTGGCACGTCCCAAATTCAGCGTCAGGGCATTGGTCAGGAAGCGAACACTCCGCACCAGGAAAGGCTGATCCAAGCCAGCACGCTTCTCCTCCAGCGCAATGCGCTCCTCCATCCATTTCCGTTGTTCTTCCTGGGACATACGCCGCAGAGCAGGGTTGCTCAACACAGCTTGTTGCACGCTCTCGCGAATCTCTCCCCGCCGAATTTGATCCACATACCCCCCCATGTTGGCAATCAGGATGGTCAGGAAGATGCTGATGACCACGGTCACAAACAGGGTAATCAAGCGCACCAGGGCATAGCGCCCCACTCGGGCGAAAGTGCTGACGCCCTTTTCTTTGGGAGCGCTTCCGGCGCTGACTTCAGGCTGAATCTGGGTCTCAAGAGTCATGAACGCTCACCTTCCAAAAAAGAATTCTCAACATTCCTGTGGTGATAGCATTACCCAATAGCAGGCGACAGCATGCTACTGTCACCTGAATCAGGAGATTACGGCAACTGTCTCCCTGTGGAGCAGGTCTCTGACTTGCGAAAATCGGCAAATCAGGGATTTGCCCCACAGCGCGTCGGACAAGTTTTTGGCCTGTTTCTGGAAAACCTAAGGGGCAGACGGTGCCAGGAACCAACCACATCCAGAGCAGGCAGTTACGATCACGGACGACAGGCGCAGGTTAAATAGAAGTCTGATAGGGGCGATTGCTCGCCCCTATCAGACGAACGCACTCGGACGTTTACGGTGCAGTGACGAACTCGATGCTGGCGAAGGACGGGACGCTCACGACCAGTGAGGTCACGGCCACCTCCAGTTTATTCGAGCCCGCCTCCAGCAACTTGGTCACATCCGCCGGCAGGACGATTTGGAACTTGCCGTCTTCCACCGCTCCAGCCTCGCCGGTAGCCACCAGCTGGCCCTTGGCGTTGTAGAGCAGATACTTGACGCTATCAATCTCCGCCAGCGGGTAGGCGGCGCCGCGGAAGGTCACCGAGACCTCGAAGGTGGCCTCCGAACCAATGGTCACGTTGGTCGGGCCGCTGATCTCCGCCACGGCGATCTTCGGCGCTCCGAAGCGTGCCCACTTGTCGGCTGGATCGGGGAAGGCCGCGTTGCGCTGCAGGGTCAGCGTGCTTTCGACCGGGTTGACCTTCTCCAGGTAGAACGGGCCGGTGCCCACCCAGAAGTGCTTGTAGGTCTCGTACCACTTCAGGATGTTGTTCCAGCGGGCACGCGCCTCACCAGCCTTCACATATTGACCAAGCGTCGCCGCATAGGGGATGTAGTTTTCGGCCTTGGCCTGGTCGGCATACTTCTTGAGAATGTCCAGGCTGGGACCAGCGACATAGGACATCCACTCGATACCCTCGGCATCGGCCTTGTCGGCGGTGAAGGCCAGTTCCTTGTTGCTCTCAGCCAACACACCCAGGGCCAGGGCATGCCAGGAGGCCGGGCCATAAATGAAGTTTGGCCACCAACCGTAGACGTTCAACTCGGCATCCAGGTAGAACAGGTCCTCGTAGGTCTCGATCACCAGCGGATCCGTCGAGGCAATCTTGACCGCCTTGAAGTGCGCCTGGAAGGCCTCGAGAGTCGAAGCGAGCGATTCATCGTAGATGGCGCTCTCCGGCTTACCAGGATCGAAGGTCATGATCATCGCCATGACGAAGTCGCCTACGGAGAGGCGGCTGCCATCGTGCCAGGCGATCTTATCGAACAGGTCCTTGGGATAGTACACCACGCTCTTGACGAGAGCGGTAGTGCCTTCGGGATATTTCTCCGCCACGGTGATGAACTTCTGATTCGTGGCATCCCAATCGGCCCAGGCATCACCCGGCACCGGAATCTCATCCACGAAGTTGAGGGAGATCCAATCCAGCGTCTTGGCAATCGGCAGGCCGGTTTGCGCCGTCACTTCGGCCTTCTCGATCCGCTGCGGCCAGGCCAGACCCGTATACGGATCAGGCAAGGCGGCATAATCCATGGTAGCGCGCGCCGGCGTCTGGTCGTAAATCCAGTTGCTGCCGCCGAGCGGATTCCAGGGATCAATGAGGACACCCGGCTGAGACCACTTGACCATGCCGCCTTCCTGACCATCCCAGCGAATGGTGTAGGGCCACATCGCCGAACCGGCCACACCGCCGGCCAGGTCATAGGTCACCACCAGCCCTGCCCTGGCAGGCGAGAAGGAAATCTGATCCACCAACCAGACGCGCACCGAATCCTGGTTGGCCAGCCAGAGGGCCTTCCTGAAGAGTTCGCCGCGCTCTTCCAGGGTCTTGAAATCGTTGTTGCGCAGGCGCAGGGCCACCTCATCGAACTCCGGGCTGGGCTTGTAGGCCTGATGCAAGGGGATGGGGTAATCGCGCGGGGTGTAGAAGAACGAGAAGTTCGCGCCATCGTCGCGGCTGATAGCGGTGGTAATCCAGCCACCTGTGTAGATATGCCACTGGCCCTCGGCCGGGTCCGACTGCACCCAGATCGGCGAGGCCTCGGTGCGGGTCTTGTACTGGCGGTCCACCGTGAAGCCGACTTTCTCCAGTTGACTGGCCACGTAGTCACCAATCGCCTGGCGCTCATCCTCAACGCGCATGAGGAAGATCAGCGTAACCGGCTGGCCGTTATATTGCCACTTGCCATCCACCAGCGTGGCACCCATGGCTTCCATCTCGGCTGTGATCACTTCGCGTGCCTTCTCCAGATCATACGCGTAGTACGCCTCGATGGCACGGGCGGTATCTACGTAGCGAGCGTAATCCGCAAAGGAACTGTTCAGCGAGGTATACTTCGGCACTGCCAGCCCGCCGTAGATTTCCTGGGCGATGTAATCCCGATCCACCAGCCAGTTCATGGCCTCGCGGATCTTGGGGTTACCGAAGGGATTCAAGCGCCCGTCCGTGAAGGTGGGGCCAACCGGGTTGAAGGTCAGTTCGGTGTACGAACCGAAGGCCGTCGAATAGGAAAGATTCGGATCGGCCTTAACCTCTTCGAACAGGGTCGGGTCGCTGACCGAGTAGGCATAAATATCAATCTCGCCGGCTTTCAATTGCGAGACGGCTGCCTCGGCGCTATCCTGGCTGACGAAGACTACTGTGTTCGCCAGGGGGCCCTTGGCCGGTGAGGCCGCCTTGGGACCGCACGCGGAGAGCACCATGCTCGCGGCGATCAACAGACCCACCAGGAATGTTAAGCGATTGCGAGTCATTGTCTTTCTCCTCCAAAGTGAAAAGTGTGAACAAACGAGAATTGGTCAACAGGGAAAAACGCGAAAGTCATCTAGGAATGCCAAAAACCACCTCCTTCCTTTGTGGCATTTGAGGAAACCCTTCGCTGCGCATAAGCTATCGTCGGACAAAGATTGTACTTGAAGGTTAACATAACCGATGAAAAAAGTCAAGTACCCAACTGGTTTGTCTTACAATTTTACCACTTACGGACACCGCTCGCCGTAATCGAGAACCTCGACGTTCCAGAGAATGCTTTGCGCCGTGGCATCCAGGCTCAAGTTACACAAATCCGGCCGCGCCGCGACCAGACGCGGCCGCCAATAGAGCGGCACAATCGGCTGATCCTCCGCAAAGATCATTTGGAGTTCTCGATAGGCGGTAGCGTAGGCCGATTCTTCGGGCAACGACTGACGCAAAGTGCGGCAGGCCGCATCGAAGGCCGGGTTGCTGTAACCGCTCACGTTGACGCCGATCCAGTGGTTGCGCGCCCCAGGAATCTCCGCCGTAGTATACCACTCACACAACGGATCCATGCCCAAGACCCCCATGGCATACTCAGCCAGGTCAAACTGGCGCCCAAAGAGCACCCCCCGCGGCCCCGGCGCGTAGAGTTCGGAGGCGCTTAGATACTGTACGTTGACGCCTATTCCACATTGCGCCAGCGACTCCTTCAGGATGCCCGCTACCTGCACACGTTGCACAGCGTTGGTCGTATAGTAATTTAGGATCAACGGCGTGCCGGCCGGCACGTCTGGAACCGCAAAGGCCTGCAGCGGCGTGGCCGGATCGCCGTCCATATCTCGCCAGCCGACCTCTTCCAGCAAGGCGCGCCCGGCCGCCGGGTTATAGGAGCAACACGTACTCGAGCCGTAATGGAAGGGATGTTCCTTTGGCAAGAACGAATCAGGCACCTGAGTCAGACCGAAGAGGACCTCCGCAACCACCTTCTGGCGGTCGAGGCACATGGCAATCGCCTGGCGAACGCGCTTATCGCCCAGGATGTTCGGACGGTCCAGACGCGGCTGGTAGCCATCGTCATACGAAGCCGGACGAATCCCGAAGTCCAGGCGTTCCATGAAATTGGAAGGAACGGCCAACAACTGGAGGCGAGCCTCCGCCGCGGCGGCCCGCAAGGAACCGATTTGCCCATCGAGCGTCAGGCTGCTATCCAGCAAATCGCAACGGCCAGCCAGTAAGGCGTTGACCGCCGCGTTCGCGTCCGTGTAGAAGCGAAAGACCAAGCGATCGAGCTTGGGCAAGCCTTCGTCGGCGCGGAAGTAATAGGGATTCCGAACCATGCTCAAGTGATCGCCCGACACCCATTCCTCGATCAGGAACGGCCCCCAGCCGATCGGCGTACGCGCCGCCAGGTCAAATTCAGGCAATTCTTCCGCGCGGCGTTGACTCCAAAGGTGCTTCGGGTAGGGAGTCCAGAACATGCGCAGGTAATCCGCGCTGACAAAGCCCGGCTTGCCCCACCATTGGATGGTCTGCTCATCGGCCGCTTCATAGGCACGGGTACGCTCGACCAGGTATTTCGGACCAGGCGTGCCATCGGCGGCGTTCAACTGGAAGGAGTAAACCGAATCCTCGGCCGTCAGTGGCTCGCCATCCGACCAGCGCAGGCCCGGCCGCAGCCGGAACGTCACCTGCATCTGATCCATCTCGATCTCACCCACACCGCCGTATTCGATGGCGCAGGTATCGTTGCGGCAACCTGCCGGCCGAACCCGAACCCCCTTGGTCAGCGTCACCGGGTTACCTTCGGCATCTATGACTTCATCCCCTACATAGACTTTGACGGGGAAGAGCTGAACATCGCCGTTTGCCAGGCTGGGCAAGCGTTCGAGAATGACCGCTTGATAGGCATAAGAATTGGTGTCGAAGGGCCCGTCGTACACCACCGAAAGAATCGTGCGCGCGCTGGCAGAAAGGTTACCATAGGGATAGAGGCTGGCCGGCTCTGCGCCGACGCAAACGGTCAAACTGCGCGGTGGGGTCGGCGTAGCTGTAGGTGGAGGCAGGGTGGCAGTTGGTGTAAGAGTAGGCAGGACTTCTGGGCGCGTGGGCAGGCCGCACGCCGTCAAGATCAGCAATCCGACTCCCCAAATCGCAATCCGAGTGTCACTTCGCATAAAAGCTCCTGGAATAGACCTTGCCGGCTGAACTTCCCGAATACGGGAAGACAGGTCTCGAAAGTGATTATACAACAATGTCCGCCCGAGGAAGTCATAAAGGATGTAAAATTGCCCTGTCCAACACTTTTCCCAGGAAAAACGTATGTCTGTGGAGATTACCCTGCTTTCCGCCTCGAGCTGGCGCGACTATGAACTGCTGGATAGCGGCGAAGGTCAGAAACTCGAGCGCTTCGGGAAATACCTATTCGTTCGGCCGGAGGCCCAGGCCCTCTGGGCGAAATCCCTGCCGTCCAGCCGCTGGCAAAACGCCGATGCGTTCTTCCTTGCCACTGGCGAGGAAAGTGGCGGACGCTGGCAAATGCGCCAACCGCTGGAGGAGTGTTGGGAAATGGAGTACTCTCTGGCCTCCCCAGCAGGCTTTTCCTTGCGCTTCTATGGCATGATGACAGGCGGCCGGCATTTGGGCGTCTTTCCCGAATGCGCCCCGCATTGGGATTGGTTAAGCAGGCAAATCGAGCAACGCCGACGGAGTCAACCCGCCACTCCCCCCACCGTCTTGAATCTGTTTGGCTACACCGGCCTGGCTACCCTGGCCGCGGCCGCGGCCGGAGCACGCGTGACCCAGGTGGACGCTTCGCGGAAATCCGTGACCTGGGCGCGCCTGAATCAATCCCTCTCCGGCCTTGGCGAGCGGCCTATCCGCTGGATCGTGGACGATGCCCTCAAGTTCGTGCAGCGCGAGGTACGACGCGGGGCCCGCTACGACGGTCTGATCCTCGACCCGCCTAAGTTCGGACGCGGGCCAAAAGGCGAAGTATGGGAAGTCTACCAGTCGTTGCCCCGTTTGCTATCCGCCTGCCGAGCGGTATTGAGCGAGCGCCCTCTGTTCGTCATCCTGACGGTTTACGCCGTGCGTGCCTCTGCCGTGAATGTATACTTTGCTCTGGCCGAGATGCTGCGCGACCTGGGAGGCCAGCTGGAATGTGGCGAACTGGTTACACCACACAGCAGCAGCCCGCGTCTTCTCTCGCAAGCCGTCTACGCGCGCTGGCAGGCTGAGTAGGAGAATCCCTCTACCTGGCTATTCCTCCGGCCGCGCGGCGGCCTTGACCATCTCCTCCAGCATAGCCGTGGTCACCGACTTGGGGCGCTCGATCGGTTGACAGAGGGCCCGTGCCCAGACCAGATTGGCCGTCACTCCCAGGGCACGTCCCACGCCAAACAGCACGGTGTGGAACTCGCACTCGCGCACGCCAAAGTGACTCTGCAACGCTCCCGAAATGGCATCCACGTTGGGGGCCGGATTCTTGGCCTTGCCCTGTTCCTTAAGCACCTGCGGCACAATCTCATAGACCAGTTCCGCCAGACGCACCAGGGTATCCTCCGGGAAGTGCTCCCTGGCGAATTCCAGTTGAGCCGTGAAGCGCGGATCGGTGACGCGCAGGACGGCGTGCCCATAGCCCGGAATGACCTTGCCTGCCTTCAAAGTGTCCCACACAAAATCGTGCAGTTGTTGACGCGTGGGCAGGCCGCCGAACTGTTCGCAAATCTGATTCAGCCAGGCCAGACTCTCCTGATTGGCCAATCCGTGCAGGGGACCGGCCAGACCGTTGAGACCAGCCGAAAACGCATAGTAAACATCGGAAAGCGTGGAGGCTACCAGATGCGTGGCATGCGCGGAGACATTCCCTAACTCGTGATCCGAATGCAGAATGAAGTAGAGGCGCGAGAGTTCGGCATAGCCCTCCATGTCGGCCACGCCCATCATGCGCGCAAAATTCGCTCCGTAATCCCCATCGGCGCGATAAGACGGCGGAGTCGTATCGCCCCGGAACTTCATCCGGTAGATAAACGCCGCAATGACCGGCAGGCGCGCCGTCAGATTGAGCGCATCCTCCAGAGTCGCCTTCCAATACTCCTCGCGTCCCATCCCAGCCTGATAACGACGGACAAACTCGGAAGTGCCTTGCATAGAAAGCACAGCCATGGAAAGCAAAGTCATGGGATGGGCACTGGCCGGCATTGCTCGGAGAACCTCAAAGACATACGATGGTACCTCGGCACGCCGGGCCCATTCGGCCTCCACTGCCTCGGCCTCCTGGCGGCTAGGCACTTCGCCGGTCAATAGCAAGAAGTACAGACCGCCCACGTAAGGCATCTGACAGCCAGGCAGCTTCGGTAACTTCTCCAGAACTTCCGGAACCGACAAGCCGCGCAGCGTGATTCCTCGCAACGGATCTACGTAAGAAATGTCCGTCACCAATGCCTTGAGATCGCGCATCCCCCCATAGACCTGACTCACCGTAACCTGGTCCACGACGACGGCACCATGCTTTTCGACCAGAGACTGCACACGCGTCCGCCAGGCCGGCAGTTGCGCCGCAATTTTCTCACGCAAGATCATGTTCTCCTCCATTACCATGTTTTCCTCAAGAGATGTACCATATCGCCTCACAATCTCTTCCTCGCACAAGACCTGTTTGCCTCCATGTCACTCTGCTTTGTGTGAGGAGGTACGGCATACCTCCTTGCCATCTCATAACTGCCTACTCCGGCTTTTGATAGTGGCAACGTACGGTGTTTGGTCGTCCAGAGACAGCCCGAAGACTTGTCTGGCGCCCTGTGGGGCAAATCGCTGCTTTGCCAATGTTCGCAAGTCAGAGACCTGCGCCACAGGCAGGCAGTTACACCATCTCTATCACAGGTCCTCCATGACTGCCTTAAGCATCGCAATCTGCTCCTGGACCTCCGTCGCCGATTTTTGTAAGGCGGCCTGCTCCTCAGCATTCAGGCGGTACTCCAGGATACGCTCGACGCCGCGGCGCCCCAACTGGACGGACACACCCAGGAAGATATCCTTCAGGCCGTACTCACCCTGCAGGTACGCCGAGGCCGGCAAGATGAGATGGCGATCCTCCAGAATGGCTTCCGCCATTTGAGCCAGGGCGGCCCCAGGCGCATAGTGGGAGGCGCCCTCGCGAAGCAATTCCAGGATTTCGTCGCCGCCGCGGCGCGTCCGCTCGATGATCGCCTGCAAGCGATCGGGCGGCAAGAACTCACACAACGGCACCCCGGCCACGTTCGAGTGGCGCACAAGCGGTACCATCGCCTGATCATGCCCGCCAAGCACATAGCAGGCAACACTTTCCACGCTTACACCACTCTCCAAAGCTACAAAGGCGCGCATGCGCGCCGCATCCAGCACGCCAGCCTGGCCGACTACCCGTTCCGGCGGTAGGTGACCGGCTTTCATGGTCAGATATGCCATCGCATCCAACGGGTTGGTCAGGACGATGAAAATAGCCTGGGGGGCTTCCCGAACGGCTTTTTCCGTTGCCTCGCGCACGATGCGGGCGTTGGTGAGCAGCAAGTCCTCGCGACTTAAGCCAGGTCGGCGCGGAACGCCAGCCGTGATCATGACGATGTCCGAGCCCCTGGTCGCGGCGTAGTCGTTGCTACCAACAATGGAAATATCCCGTCCGACAATCGGCATGGCTTCCAGCAAGTCCAACGCCTTACCCTGTGGCCTCCCTTCAACGATATCGATCAGAACGAGATCGGCAATGCCGCGTTCTGCCAGCCACTGGGCGGTCGTGGCGCCGGTCATGCCCGCGCCGATGATGGAAATCTTTCCGCTCACCGTTCCTCCTGACTGCTCGGCCTGGCGTATAGTTGGCGGGTTTATACACTGTTTTTGTCTACAAGACAAGGGCTTTGTAGGATAATTGTGAAAAACTTGACAAAGAATACTCTTTCGGATGCAGCAGTCGTCCGACAAAGCCACTGTTCTGCTCCCCAAGCGACCAGGCGTCCCGTCTCGGCAAAGGTAGCGCCCCTCCGCCTGGGATAGTGACCACGTTCGTGCTATACTAGGCAAGGTAGGGTTCCGACATGCACTCTGGGCGTTCGCGTCTCCTGTTCCCTCTGGCCCTGTGTGGTGCAATTCTGGCCGTTTCCACGGCTTCGCTTTTCATTCGTTACGCCCAGCAGGAGAACGTGCCATCCGTGGTCATCGCCGCCTGGCGGTTGACGCTGGCGACTCTCCTGTTGGCGCCCGCCACGCTACGGAGCTCTCTTGCCGAACTGCGACACCTGGAGCGCAAGACGGTCTGGTTCTGCCTGTTGGCCGGGACTTTTCTGGCACTCCATTTCGCGGCCTGGATCACCTCGTTGGAGTACACGAGCGTGACCAGTTCTGTTGTGCTGGTGACCACCACGCCGATTTGGGTCGCCCTGTGCGCACCCTGGGTGTTGAAAGAACGCGCTAGCGCCGCGACGCTGCTCGGCATGTTCCTGGCCCTGAGTGGCGGGGTCATTCTATCGCTGGGGAGCACTTGCCACCGCGAACACGAGACCTCCCGTTGGCTGTGCTCGCTGGGACAGGTCGAGCGAGGGTCGGCTCTGGCAGGCGACGCGCTGGCTCTGTTTGGGGCCTGGATGGCCGCCGGTTACGTGCTCGTCGGGCGGAACGTGCGCGCCCGCATTTCCTTGCTACTGTACCTGTTCCTCGTTTACGGAATCGCCGCTGTTTTTCTGACAGGCATGATGTTCGCCGCCCGACAACAGCCGTGGGGGTACCCGGCGAACGCCTATCTCTGGCTGTTCCTGCTGGCAGTGGTGCCACAATTGGTTGGCCACTCCACCCTGAACTGGGCTTTGCGCTACCTGCCGGCCGCGTTCGTATCGGTGGCTTTGCTGGGCGAACCGGTTGGGTCCAGCCTGCTGGCCACGCTCTTTCTGGGCGAAACGCCACGTCCGATCGAGATCCTCGGCGGCGCGATCATCCTGGTCGGCATTTACCTGGCCAGCCGGGAACCTCAACCCCCGGCCACCAGCATCGAAACGAAAGTCAGGTGACTCTGTTCGCGGGCGCGCTCCAACAACTTCGGAGCGGACACCAACGGCCTTTCCTGGTTGGATTTTTGCGTCCACTGCAAAAACGAACCGCAGAGAGCACCGAGAGCGTAGAGTTTCTCTAAATCCCTGCGAACTCTGCGATCTCGGCGGTAAAACAGCCAGTAGCCATTTCAGGCGTTAGGATAGCAGTTGAACGCGTTAGGATGGCAGTTGAACTGCCGTCCTAACGCAGGCAAAGAATCTCCGATTTGCCGACGTTCGCAAGTCAGCGACCTTGCACCACAGACAGGTAGTCACGATTTTTCCCTAAACGGCTACCATCCTTTTTGATGCAGAAAGGAGTGAGCGATGGGCATCTTCTCTTGTGACGGGCAAACTCTGATCTGGCGAGAGAATCAGCACATGGTCTGGTTGGAACCCTGGGGAAAGGACGGCTTACGACTACAGGCCAATCTGGCCCAACGTCGGCTCGACCTGCCGCAGGCACTGCTCGAAAGGCCCTCTCTGGCAGCCAACGAGGTCGAAATCCAGGTGGAAGCCGAAAAAGCCACCCTGCGCAACGGCAAATTGCAGGCCGAGATCACCGCCAACGGTCGGATTCGCTACCGGCGCGTCCCCGACGGTCAGGTGTTACTGGCGGAACCAGAACCGACGTACTACGATCCCTCGGCGCGCCGCTTCAAGCCTCGTTGGGGCGGCCTTTACCAAATTGAGGCCGCCTTCGAAGCCCAGGAAGGCGAACGTTTCTACGGCCTCGGCCAGCACAAACACGGTCGTCTGAACCAAAAAGGATGCGTGATTGACCTGCAACAGCGCAACACCGAAATCGCCATCCCCTTCCTGGTCTCCAGCCTGGGCTATGGCTTTCTCTGGAACAACCCGGCCATTGGACGCGTGGAGTTGGGCGTTAACGGTACGCGCTGGGTAGCCGATGGCGCGCGCCAGATGGACTATTACCTCTTCTGCGGAGAGAGTTATGCGGAGATCCTGGAACGCTACGCCGACGCCACCGGCCACGCGCCACCGCTCCCGGAATGGGCATTGGGCTTCTGGCAGTGTAAGTTGCGTTACGAGACGCAGGAGGAACTCCTGCAGGTAGCGCGCGAGTATAAACGGCGTGGCTTGCCGCTCTCCATTCTCGTGATTGATTTCTTCCACTGGACTCACCACGGCGACTGGAAATTCGATCCCCGCTGTTGGCCCGACCCGGCCGCCATGGTCAAGGAACTGGACGCCCTGGGCATCAAAGTCATGGTGTCCATCTGGCCAACCGTCATCGCCCAGAGCGAGAACTACGCCACCATGACCGAGCGCGGCTTGCTCGTCAACAACGAGCGCGGCGTGGATGCCCAGCACGTTTTCCTGGATAACGATCTCCCTGGCGCGGCCTACTTCGCCTATTACGACGCCACCAATCCCGCCGCGCGTCAATTCCTCTGGGAGACGATCAAGAAGAACTACTACGACCTGGGCATTCGCCTGTGGTGGTTGGACAACGACGAACCGGATATCAACCCCTGGGCGCCGGAGAATCTGCGCTTCTACCTCGGCAATGGTCTGGAAGTGGCCAACATCTACCCGCTCATGCATCAGATGGCCTTCTACGAAGGTATGCGCTCGGTAGGCGAAACGGAAATTGTCACTCTCTCGCGCTCCGCCTGGGCTGGTAGTCAGCGTTTCAGTTCGGTCATCTGGTCTGGTGATATTGCCTCCACCTTCGAATCCCTCCAGGCCCAGGTGCGCGCCGGCCTGAATATGGCCATGAGCGGTATTCCCTGGTGGACGACCGACATCGGCGGCTTTCACGGCGGCGATATTTCCAGTGAGTACTTCCGCGAACTGATCGTGCGCTGGTTCCAGTATGGGGCCTTTTGCCCGATTTTCCGCCTGCACGGCTACCGTATGCCGGTCAAGGGCCCCATGCCGGCGAGCGGCGCAGAGAACGAAATCTGGTCCTTTGGGAAACGCGCCTACCCGATTCTGCGGGCCTGGTTGATGTTGCGGGAACGCCTGCGACCTTACCTACACATCCAAGCGCAGATAGCCAGTCAGCGTGGCCTGCCGCCCATGCGCCCACTCTTCGTAGATTTCGAAGACCCAATCTGTGCCACCGTGGAGGACGAGTTCTTGTGCGGGCCAGACATCCTGGTCGCGCCTATCCTCCACCAGGGAGAGTGCCAACACCCCGTCTACCTGCCCGATAATGCCGAGTGGGTAAACGCCTGGGATGGTAAACTCTATCGCGGCGGGCAATGGGTAGAGACCCCGGCCCCCCTGGAAGTGATTCCGGTCTATGTACGTGCGGAAAGCCCCCTGCGAAGGGTCTTCCAGGAATTCTCTGTAGAAGGTTAAGGCGCTCGCACGCCGAATTCCCCTCGAATCGATTCAGGCCAGTTCCGGCGCGCGGCGGGCGTAGTCACATAAATCTTGCAGCGGGCAGCGCGGACAAGCCGGGCGACGCGCCAGGCAAATCTCACGGCCCAGACGAATCAGGTTGAGATGAGCGGCATAGTATGTTTCCGGCGGGAACAACGCTTCCAGATGACGGTGAGCAACCTCCACGCTCATCTTTGCCGGTCGTAACCCCAGGCGGCCACTCACCCGGTAGATATGCGTATCGACCGGGAAAGCCGGCTTGCCTAACGAGAATAGCAGCACGATCGCGGCTGTCTTGGGGCCTACGCCCTCGAACCGCATCAACCAGGCACGTGCCTCTTCGAGGGGCAAATCCGCCAGAAAGGCCAGATCGAGCGCGCCGCGCTCCGCCGTGATGGCGCGTAGGAGGCGTTGCAGGCGCGGCGCCTTCTGGTTCGCCAGGCCGGCCGGGCGAATCGCCTCGATCACCGCGGCCGTCTCCGCATCCCGCACCGCCTCCCAGGAGGAAAAACGCTGCCGAAGCGCGGCAAAAGCACGGTCACGGTTGGTATCGTTCGTGTTCTGAGAAAGGACGGTGGAGATCAGCTCGTCCAGCGGGGGCAGGGGATGGCGCCAGGTTGGCTGCCCGTAAAAATCCAGCAAGCGCCGGTGTATCCGGCAGGCGCGTTCAGCCAGGGTATTCATGATTCCGGGGAACGTTGCAAGACGAAATTCGGGCGCGATTCGCCCACGATGCGTTTGCGCCAGTTCTGTACTACCTGACTCGGGCCAAAATTTGCCAGACTCCCCAAATCCTGCTCGGTCAATACGCCTAATTGACGCAGAATCTCCAGCGCTACCGCCGGCCGCACGCGCCCGGCTGAATCGCCATCGGAGACTTTGAAGGCAATACCCACGCCAGGCGAATCGGGCGCCAGGACGCCCGGCATTAGACCGATAGCCTGATACCCCTCCGCACCTCCTTTGGACAGAAAACGCCCATCACCTACCTGCATTAAGCATGTATCAAAGCGACCCTCGCCACTGACCATCTGCGGATAGGCCAGCATGGATTGCGTGATGCGTTTGCAGGCCATGACGCGCTCCACAGCCAGACCGCGCGGATCGCAGAGACGCGCAAAGGCCAGCGCGGCGTTATAGAGTGGAACGGCAAAGGTTGGCGCCGAGCAACCGTCCACACCGACGGCGATCCTTTCCGGCGGCAAGGCGCACATCGCGGCAAGATATTCCCGAATCGTTTGTTGCACAGGATGCTGGGGATGGATGTAATCCGAAATCGGCAGGCCGCGCATGCGAGCATGGGCCAGCATACCGCTATGTTTGCCAGAACAGTTATGGTGATTCGGCGTAAACGCCTCGCCACGCGCACGCAACCGTTCGGCAGTAGCCGAATCCAGGGGCGGTTGAATGCCACACAGTAGATCGCTTTCCTGAACTCCGATCTTCTCCTGGATGGCTTTCACCACGGCGACGTGCTCCTCCGTGCCCACGTGGGAAGCGCACAGGATAGCGATTTCTTTGGAAGTCAAATGGTAAACCTGATCACCACCCAGTTCGATGAAGGGCAAGGCTTGTAATGGCTTGGCGCTCGAACGTAAGAAAGTCACCAGATAGGGATTGCCGTAGGAGGCCAGCAATCGGCCACTCGCATCTACCACGGCAATCGCCCCAAAGTGCACCGACTCTACTACCGAGCCGCGCCTGGTTTCCCAGATAGGTTGATAGTCTTCGGTCATAAGCAGAAACGCGCCCCGATTCAAGGTTGCCTCGCCACCTCAAGACTTCCGGTGACGAGCCACGCCCTGGAGTTTACCACAAAACCACGTCGCAGGCGGGAGCATATCCATAGCGGTACTGGTGGTTACCCATATCTTGGTCATCCCCCATAGTTGGGCAGAATTCGCTCTTGGTAGCAAAACTTGCTCTGTTAGGACGGCAGCGGTACTGGTGGTTACCCATATCTTGGTCATCCCCCATAGTTGGGCAGAATTCGCTCTTGGTAGCAAAACTTGCTCTGTTAGGACGGCAGCGGTACTGGTGGTTACCCATATCTTGGTCATCCCCCATAGTTGGGCAGAATTCGCTCTTGGTAGCAAAACTTGCTCTGTTAGGACGGCAGTTGAACTGCCGTCCTAACGCTTGAAATGACCACTTCTCTCCTATCATTCTTTTCTGCCCTGATCTTCCAGAGCAAGTTTCTTGCCAATCCAAAGCCCGGCCAACCGAACGAGTTGCGTACAATAGATTAGGTTGGAGACTTGCGCCATCGGCAGGCGTTACCGAGTTATAGATTGGTGGGCAATCACCAGTAACGTGCCCTTGCCATTCCCTGCCTTATTTTGTATAATTTAGACCAAAATTGTAACATTTTATCCCGTCCTGCATCCAAATAACAGCAACGAACAAGATCTCCCACCAACCGACGCCGGAAACATTTACCCCATTCTCACGAAGGAGAGCAATATGTCTTACTACGAATTACCCAACCTGCCCTATGCCTACGATGCCCTGGAACCTTACATTGATGCGCAGACCATGCAAATTCATCACGACAAACACCACGCGGCCTACGTCACAAACCTCAACGCGGCGATCGAGAAACACCCCGAACTGGCCGCGCGGCCGCTGGAAGCACTCCTGCGCGACCTAAACAGCGTGCCGGAGGACATCCGCACGATCGTCCGCAACCACGGCGGCGGCGCCTGGAATCACACTCTCTTTTGGGAGATCATGGCGCCCCAGGCGGGAGGTGTACCCCAAGGCACGCTGGCCAAAGCCATCGAAGCCGCCTTCGGCTCTTTCGAGAACTTCAAGGGCGAATTCGAAAAAGCGGCCAACGGACGTTTCGGTTCCGGCTGGGCCTGGCTGGTAAAACAGAATTCTGGCCTGGCTATCATCTCGACCCCCAACCAGGACAACCCTCTTTCTGAGGGCCTGGTCCCCATCCTGGGGCTGGACGTCTGGGAGCACGCCTACTATCTGAAATATCAGAATCGGCGGGCGGAATATGTGACCAACTGGTGGAACGTGGTCAACTGGGAAGAGGTCGCCCGGCGTTACGCCGAAGCGCACTTGCCCGAATAAGCAAACGAACGAGGCGGGAGGTTCTCCTCCCGCCTCGTTTCTTGCGCTGGAGGGCCATCTGCCGGGCGCTCGGCCCATGCTACCGTCTATTTTCCATCCGCCTCCAGGTAGGCAATCGCCCGGCTCAGCTCATCGTTCATGACCAGGCGGATGTGGTGACCGGGACGGAAGTCCTCCACGGCGATCAGGCGCAGGCAAGATTGGATTTTCTCGTCCACGGCAGTGAACTCCAGGACGCGGTTGGGAGTATCGTAGAAAAAAGTGTGGTTGAAGACGACGTCCTGATCCTGTAGGCAGACGGCCAGAGGAAAGATGCGCGCTTCCATCAAATCTTGAAAGAAATGTGTCCCAAAGGATGGCTCTGGCGAGGTTCCAATCGCCTTGCCGGATAACTCGACCAGAGCACAGGTATTGTAAATATCGCCATAGCCCACATGTACGCCGAGTTCCGGCGTAGCCGTGCCCCAACGACCTGGCCCAACGCAGAGGAACGAGTTCTTACTCATCTTGCCGTTGATCTCACCAATGGCCCGCCGCAAACGGGCGCGTTCCGCGGCTGTCCCCAGGGAAAAGTAGCCTTCCGTCACGAACAGGACGTACCGAATCCCGCAAACTGCGCCGCGCGGCACCATGCGGTGGGTAGCGAAAATGATCTCATCCGCCGCCAGGTTTTCCGGCAAAGCGATCTCGCCCTCCTCGCTGAAATGACTTTGCGGTCGGCACTGCAGCAACGTGATCGTGACCTGCGGCGGCCCGCCCTCTTGTTCGTGAATCTGGGCGGTAAACTCGATGTCCACCGGCGCCTGGTAATGGGTTTCGAGCACTTTCAGGATCATGCGCATCCGCTCGGCGAACGGGGTGCGGCGCAAGAGCTCATCGAAGGTGATCACCAGACGGTTACTATCTACCAGCGACATACGCAGATTGGTCAAATAGCCATCCTCCTCCACCTGGGCAATGTAACGAGCCAGCGGATAACGCCCGTTCAACACTGCCCGGACCGGCAAGGTCTTGAACTTGTTTTCCGCCAGGTCAATCAGATCAACGTATTGCTGGGAATAATGGCGAATGGCCTTGACCGAATCGGCAGGATACAGAGTCGGGTGACTGAGCGCCACCAGCCGCGGGAAGTCGTTACCGGTTTGTTCGACGGCGCGCGTGCCCAGCCCCCAGACCAGACGGACGAAGCCATCCTCCTTACGTATCTGCGGTGACCAGCGGTACAGATTGCGGCTGAACGCTACCCCGGCGGCATGAGGCAAATGGTAGTGACCGTACTGTTCGCCCTCGACAATCTGTAGCAAAATCGCCAGGCGCTCATCGTAATCAATCAGCCCCTTCTGGCGACGGTAAAGCAACACGTCCGGATTCAATCCGCTGGCGTAGATCAGGGCAATGGCTTTGCTGAGCGCCTCCAGATTCTCGCTCAGCGTACCTTGATTGGGCAGGAAGAAACTCTGGTACTTGCCGGCAAAGGAAGTACCAAAGTTATCTTCCAGCAGGCTGGAGGAACGGACAATCAGGGGCCGGCGGCCGCACTCCTCCAGGACATCTCTGAGCAAAGCCAGGATGTCATCCGGCAGACGGCCAGCCGCGAACTCACGCCGTAGAATGGGGTATTCGGCGCGAATCTGTTCTTCGGGCTTATACTTCTGATCGCCCCAGTGCAGGAGGCGGTTCAAGGACATGAAGGAATACAGAACATCACAGCCAATGTAGTAGGAAATTGGCAAACGCAGGCACTGACGGATTTCCTCCCCCCCGGCCTCCTGCAAGATGCGTGCGGCCAACAACATGCCGGCCGCTTTCCCGCCGATCTTTCCCTGTCCGATCTTGCGAGCGCGAATCTCTTTCAAATCGGCCACTTTGAACCAGCGACGAGCCAGGTTGATATAGGCCAACTGATCGCTGATCATCGTGCGAATCAGGACCGCCTTGATTTCCTGCAAGCGCGCCTCGTAGCGTGCCCGCTCTTTCGGCGGCATGGCCTCAATGGCTTCCGCCTGTGCAAAAAGCATATCCTGCGGCGCCAATTCCGGGTTGAAGGTGATTAAATCCGGGCGTTCGTGGCTGCGTTCGCTGATTGCCTGACGCACGATCTCCTCGAATTCTTCGTACGGCAGGTTATAGGCAAAATAGAAATCGGTCAGGTGTTCACGGATGCGCTCCAGCCGCATTTCCCAAACTGCAGCCGGTTCGTCGGTGTAAGGAGCGCTCAACCCCTCTCGTTTTTGCGATTCGATGGCCTTCTGGCGCACCTCCTCCTCGAACGCTTCGGGGGTGATAATGCCGCGCCCAAAGATTTCCTCACGCATGCGCGCTCGAATGCGCGCACTCAGAATCGGATACTGATTGAGCGTCAGGTAAATGCTCAATACCCGGTCTTCCGAAGGAGGTGGGAGAGTCATAAGGTTGCCAGGAAGCGCACCAGCGATGCAAACAACTTATCGAATCAAGCCACACTATCAGACTACCCCAGAAATGCTCCTCCGTCAAGATGAGTGCGCCTGTACCGCTTGCGGCACGAGAGCAATAATCCTGGCCTCTTCCGTAGCCGTCAATTCTTTCAACGCGAAGGCCACCGGCCACATGGCCCCCTGGTCAAGGTTCGCGGCGTCGGTGAAACCGAATGTTGCGTACCTGGTGTTGAACTTGTGCGCACTTTGGAAGAAGCAGACGACCTTGCCGTCCTGATTGGCGTAGACCGGCATCCCGTACCAGGTTCTCGGTGAAAGGGCCGGCACGCGGGCTGTGACGATCTCATGCAGCCGCTGTGCCATGGTGCGCTCCGGTTCTAGCATCTCGGCGATTTTCGCACGCACGGCGCTTTCCCCATCTGCTTTCTTTGCGGCCATCCTTAACTCGTGCGCGCGCTCTCGCAGCGCGGCTCGTTCTTCGTCTGTGAATCCCACAACCTTTTCTTCGGGCGCGGCAGTGTTCCTGGAAGACTCGTGTATTTCCTTCTTGGGGCCCATGGACTACTCCCTGTTCCAGGAAAGGAGGGGGCATATCGGAACAAAAAACGTCAAGGATCTCTGTCCCTGACAACCATCACGCAGGCCGCGCATTCAGCCCAAGTGCATAGGCATGATAACGTGTACAAAACTATCGTCGCCCACCGGTCGGATGACGCCGGGAGCATTGGGCGTGGTCGTCTCCAGCGCTACGTTCGGCGTCTTGATGACCTCTAGGACTTCTCGCAGGAAGCGCACGTTGAACGCGATCAGTAAGCCCTGCCCTTCCACTGTCGCGGCAACCACGGTCTCATTCGAACCCGTCTCTTCGGAGTGGGCGGAAATTTCTACCTCGCCCGGCTCTAGTTCGCCCGTGGATTTGATGTTGAGCCGCGCCACGTTCGAACCTTCGCGCGCAAAGATCTCCGCCTGCTTGCAAGCTTTGAGCATTGCCTGGGTAGGCAAGATGGTACGCGATTTATATGCACGTGGGATAATCTGTTTGTAGTCGGGGAACGTACCATCGATCAGTTGTGAGACCAGTTCCACATCCTTGACCCGAAAGACGACCTGTCCGCGTCCTTTGGGCAACATCATGGCCACGTTCTCCTCGCCATCGGCCGCGATGCGCGCCAGTTCGCTCAAGGCACGGGCCGGAACGATCACACTGACCGGCTGAGGCGCAGGCTGGACCAGGGTCGCTTTGCGCTCCGAGAGGCGGAAACCATCCGCGGCAGCCATGACGATCTGATCACCATCCACATTCACCAGCACGCCCATGAGCACTGGCCGGGCCTCGTCCTGCGAGGCGGCGAACGCTACCTGTTGGACCATTTCCTTAAAATCGTTTACCTTGAGTAAAACCGCCTCCTCTGCCTCGGTCACCGGCAAGGGCGGGAACTCTTGCGCATCAATGCATTTGATGTCCGTATTGGAAGTACCGCTCCGCACGTTGAGGGTCTGGGTAGCCACATCCAGGCGCAGGTTGACCGGCCCGGCCGGCAATGTGCTGATCAGGTCGGCGAACGTACGCGCCGGCACAGTTGTCGAGCCTTCCTCCTCGATCTTGGCGCCGACCCAACAGGTGATGCCCAGTTCGAGGTTGGTCGCCGAAAGACGCAAGCGACCCTCATCCGTCGCAACCAAGATGTTCGCAAGCACCGGCAGGGTGGTGCGCGGCGACACCGCCCGCGCAACGATGCTGAGGCCATGGGCCAGATTTTCTTGAAGCACAGTGACTTTCATCGCTCACTCCCGAACCAAGTATATTCTGAGAAAGCCAAATCGAGAAGAGATGGCCTAATCGAGTAACATGCTTACTCCTGACATGAGAAGGCCGAACAAGAGTTGCAGGAGGAACAAGACGCCAAAAATACTAAGGCCAATCAGCCAGACGGAAGGGATGCCAAAGGCACGCCCTGGACGTCCCTCTGCCAGTAGACGTAGGGTTTGTGCGGTGTACCGCAGTACGAGATCGTCCGAAAGTGTACCACTGCTCCATATCCACTGCCCTTGCGTGCGCGGGATCATCAGGCGGTAACCAGGAAATTCGGCTAGCCATTTGCGCCAACTCGCTGGCAAAGTGAAGGCCACGTCCGCCGGCAGAAGCACGGCACGCGGTTCCCCTTCCACCGCGACGTTCTGAGAAAGTGGGGCCAAGATCACCGGCACACCCGGCGCCTGAGCACGAATCGCGGCGGCCAGGCGTGAGGCAAAACCATCTTCCGGATCCAGGATCAAGACAGGGAAGGCGGCCTGTCTTTCCGTCAGAACGGCCTCCGCCAGGCGACCGTCATGACGCAATGCCAGGGCATGGTAACCGCCCAGCAAGGCAAACAGGGCCAGCAAGCGCAGGCTACCCAGCACTCGCACGGTCAGATCGGCTGGGGGCTGCCCCAACACGACCAGCAACAGGAGGTAGATCAGCATGCCGGTCGCTACCATTCCGCCAACCACACCAGCAAACAAGGCCAGGTAGAGGTAGGCCTTGCGGGTGACCGAACGCCGGGCATGGTCACCGGCCTCGCCGGCGACCATGGCTTCGCCCTGCATTGGCCGCCACGTCAACCACCAAAGCGGCAGGGACACCAACAAAGTTGCCAGCGCGGCGGCCAGATCGCTACGCAGCGCGCCAATCGTGCCAAGCACATCGGCCCACAAGGTATACAGGACGAAGCGTAGCAAGAGGTTGAGGCCGAGGAACGTCGCCGTCAGGCCTGCGGCGGACAGGATATAAAAATATAATCTCCGCATGGCCGCGCGTTGTGGCGCATCGCTCACCTCTCTCAAGGTGCGCGTCAGGACGTTCCCGTAATATCCCCACAGTCCGCCCAGCGCAACCCCCACCGAAATCGGCGTAGCCACCTTTTCCAGCCAGGCAGCCATGGTCATCGCTTCGCCCAGCAGAAGGCGCAAGAGCCAGTGTACGACCATCGCCCCCGAAGTCAAGACACTACTGATTCCAGCCAGAGAGAGCAAATACAACACGGCCAGGCGCAATAGAGACTGGCGTTCTCCCTCATCGGCGAGCGAGCGCTGAATCGTCAGCCAGATGTACGCCCAAAGGCTAGCACCAGTGCTCGCCAGAGCCAGGCCGTTCACACCGCTGGCTACAGTTGCCGTGTAGGTCAACGGCTCCACCTGGCTTATCAGCAATACGGAACGAAGCATTTGCTGCACGCCAACAATCAAGAGTAGTAGACTGTAGAACAACCACGTATAACGATACAGACGACGCACGTCAGCGAACGCCTGAATCTGGTCAAGTTGCTTCCATTCCGCACGCAGGAGTTGCCAGAAGACAGCAGCTGTCAGTGCATTCAAGAAAAGAGCAATCAGATTATCCAGCCAGGTTTGCTGGCCCCCAACCCAGGCTAGGTGAACCGGCAAAGCAAGTCGATACAAAAGCGCGCGCGTAAAGAGCGCCAGCAGGTTCTGAACGCAGGGAATCAGGGTAGCCAGCAGGACAGCGTACAGGAAAAGAGCACGCGTTGGGGCCGCACGCTCTTCTGCCTCGCGCCGCGCCAATCCTTGCGCCAAGCCCCAATGGACCCCGAAAACCGGCACACCAACGATCAAGAGCGCCAGGGCCGTGGCCAGGCGCTGCACCCCGCCGCCCACAGTAGTCGTATCTGCGGCTTCACGCGCCAGCCCAATGATCCCCCAGAGCAATACTTCCAGGCTGAGAAAGGCCACCAGATACAGATACAAACGCCGCACGGTGCGCATAGCACTCTCCTCTCACCGATATCGCCTGCCGGTTCTCAATCACCGGCCGGTGGCACAGGCTCGACCTTTTCGTACCATCCCCAACTCCAGTATGGATAAGGCATGTAGGTGATCTTCCACTCGCCATTTTGCTGGACCAGCGAAGCCTTCTCGACACTGCTCCAGCCCCCACCGCCAAACGGCCCGCCTGCGCCGTAGATCACCGTCACCTCGACCCAGGCCTGTGAACCGCTCTGAGTAGTTCTCCCAAAGCGAACACCCGCGGCGTCAAGACTTTGCGGATTGCCCAGAAAGGCTTGCTCGAAAGCGGAATAGGAGGGCTTGTAGTCTTTTTCCGCCAGGTAACCATAGGCGCGTGGGTAATCCCCTTTCTGAAGAGCCAGGATGTAATTGCGCACTACGCCCTCCGGTGTATCTTCGGCCCCATAGTCAAGCGTTGATCGATGGGTAAAGAAAAGTATCAGCGAACCTACGGACAGAACAGCGACGAAGACCAGAATACCGATCAGAAAACGGTCTTGTTTCATGGGACCTCCTCTGTACAACGTTACTGTGATTGTATAGTCTCTTTCCCAAAAAGGCAAGTAGGGGAAAACTCTCAAGTCAAGGCAAAGTCCGAAAGGCACAGCGTAAGGTATAATACTTTTGGCTTTTCTCGTAACTGCCTAGCTGTGGTGCAAGTCTCTGACTTGCGAGCATCGGTAAATCGGAGATTTGCCCCACAGTGCGCCAGACAAGTCTTCGGCGTGTCTCCGGACAGGCCAAAACTCATATGCTGATCTCAAAAATTACCCAGAGTAGGTAGTTACTTTTTCTCAAAGAATAATGGATATAGCTGTGCGCCTTCTTCTCGCGTGGCTGGCGATTGTCGTGGCCGGTGCGATTGGCTGGCTGTGCTGGCGACGGCGATCCACACCAGGCGCGGTGGCCTTGCTAATCTTGGCAGGCACGCTGGCGGCCTGGGGGGCTCTCTACGCGCTATGGTGGGGGAAGGGCCTGCCATCGGTGATCGTGGTTCGGTCGGTCAGCGTGCTGGCCGGTTCGCTGGCAGGCATTACGTTCTTCCTGTTCGTGCTCCAGTACACACAACGCGCCTACACGCCCACCTGGTTACACTTTCTGGTGCTTGCTATTCTGCCGCTGACGGTGCAGGGGTTGCTATGGGGACGACTCGTCGTCCAGCGGGAGAATCTCTGGCAGGGGATTAACGCGATATATGCAGAGGTGCTCTTGCTTCTGGCAGCCTTTTTTCTCGTCCGTGTGGGCATCTACGGGCCACGGCCGTATCGCCGCCAATTCGCTCTGCTCCTGTTTGGGGCGCTGGTGCCCTTCTTCACCAACCTGCTGAATCTGTTCGAAGGACAACTAGGCAGCATACACTTGACCCCCGTGCCTTACACAATCACGGCTACGGCCTTGCTCCTTGGTCTTGTGCGTTACCGCTTGTTGTCTGCTATTCCCCTGCCAAGAGACCTCGTCATCGAAAAGATGGGAGATGGCTGGATGGTGCTCGATGCTCGGGACCGGGTGGTGGATCTCAATCCGGCCGCCGAGCACCTGCTGGGAACAGCCCGTGATAGGATCTTCGGCAAACAAGGGAAACAGGTACTGGCCCGCTGGCAAAGCATCAACCTGGCAGACGATAAAGAGGTCAGTATCCAGGGAAGCGTGCGGGTGGGCGAAGAGTGGCGATATCTTCAGATGCGGGTCTCGCCTCTCCGTGACGATCGGCATTTCCTGGGACGGGTGATTCTCTGGAAGGACATCACCGAGTGGCAGAAAGCGGAAGAGGCACGGCGCCAAGCGCGTGACGAAATGTTCGTGTTACTGCACGCCATTTCCGGCGCGGCTACGCGTGCCATGAGCCTGGATGATTTCCTGACCGACGCGCTGTTTCAGATCGCCTACGCCTTTCACAGCCGGATGAGTGCCCTCTTCCTGTTGGAGGAGAGCCAACAGTCTTTCTCGGAAAGGCTTTTCTTGAAGGCTTATCATGGCATGCCGGCCGAGGCGGTGCAGCGCATCGCTATCATCCCCGAGATTCCGCCTTTTATCCAGGAGGTCCTCTGTAGCGGTGAGGCGCGTCAGATCCCGGATATTCGCTGGGAAGCGAATATTTCCGAGGCCACTCGTCAGTTGGGCGCCTACAGCCTGCTGGTGCTTCCTTTGCGGATGGAGGGGAAAGCTCTGGGAATGATCTGTTTAACACGCCCCGCGGGCGAACTCTACCGCCAGGATGAGATCACCCGGTTGATGGTTGTTGCGGACGAAATCGCTACCTTTATTTACAGCGACCGGCAGCGCCATTTGAATATCGCCCTGGCCGAACGTCAACGTCTGGTGCGCGACTTGCACGATTCGTTGAGCGCGAAACTATACGGCGTCCTGACGTTGACGGAGGCGGCCCAGGCTGGCCTGGAGGCCGGTCACGCCGACATGCCGGCCCGTGTCCTGACGCGCATCGGCGAACAGGCGCGCCAGGCCCTGAAAGAAATGCGCCTGTTCCTACATGAGCTCGAGCCAATTGATCTGGAACGCCAGGGCCTGGCCGCCGCCATCGCCCAACGCCTCTCGGCGGTCGAAGGGCGCGCGGATATCCGCACCCACATCTTCATGGATGATAGGGTAACCTTACCGATACAGAGTCAAGTTGCGTTATACTTTATTGCCCAGGAGGCGCTTAACAACGCCTTGCGCCACGCCAATGCCCGCTCGGTCACCGTACGTTTGCAGAAACGCCGCGATCGCCTCGTGTTCGAGATTCGGGATGACGGCTGTGGATTCGATCAACAACAGGTGGGCAACGGCGGACGCGGTCTGCGCAACATGCAGGAACGGGCCGAAAAAATCGGCGCTCGCTTAACGGTAGACTCTCGGCCAGGGCGGGGAACCATCGTGCGCGTCGTCCTGCCCGGCACTCCTCAGGAATCCCCAGGTGAGATATAATGAACAAGATCCGTGTCCTCGTTGTGGAAGACCAGGCTGTCGTGCGGGAAGGAATCGTCGCCATTCTGTCCTTCCAGCCGGATATCGAAGTCGTAGGGCAGGCCGGCAACGGCCTGGAAGCCGTCCAATTGGCCCAAGCCACTCGACCCGACGTCATCTTGCTCGATCTGGTCATGCCGCGCCAGGACGGGCTGACCACCATTCCCAAACTCAAGGAGGTGATGCCGGAAGCGCATATTCTGGTCCTGACCAGTTTTGCCGAGGGCGAGCGCGTCTTTCAAGCCATCAAGGCCGGGGCATTGGGATACCTGCTCAAAGATGCCACGCGCGATCAGTTGTTGCAGGCCATTCGAGATGTTGCCCAGGGGCAAGGTTCCCTGCAACCTTCCATTGCCATGAAGATGATTCAGGAAATGCACCAATCCAGCAGCGCAGACTGGTCGCCGGATCCGCTAACTCGTCGTGAGGAGGAAACGCTGCGCCTGATCGCGCGCGGCCTGACCAATCAGGAAATTGCCGCCAAACTAGGCGTGCACGAGCGGACGGTTGCCAAGTATGTCAGTAGCATCCTGGATAAATTACACCTGGCGAATCGCACCCAGGCCGCCCTCTATGCCGTGCGCGAAGGATTGGCCGGAGATCAGGAGGCCGCCACCCCACCGCATGGAGAGAAATGAGATGGTCATTTATGACCAGTTTTCGAGTATGAATGGGCAATTTTCTCCAGCGCGCCGGTCGCTTTTTCGGGTTGGCGAGGGCAACCCACCTTACTATAATGTAAAGTGGTCGTCTCATAACTCCATCCCGATTGAGCGCAAGCATGTTTTTCGGTCAGTACCTCCTGCCTCTGGACGAACAACGCCGACTGACATTCCCGGCGGTCTTTCGACCTCTCCTGGGCGATGGAGTCTTCGCGTTCCAGGGGTTCGAGCGCAATCTCATCCTCCTGCCCCGCCCAGCCTTCGAGGCGATCGGTCAGCAGATTGGAGCCTTAAGCATCACCGATCCGCTGGCACGATTGTTGTTGCGGATGACGCTCGGCACGGCCGTGGCTCTCGCGCTCGATAGCGGAGGGCGCGTAGGGTTGCCGGAGGAACTATGCGCCTTTGCCAAGCTGGAAACACAAACCGTGCTCGTCGGCCAGGGAAAGTACTGCGAGCTCTGGGCACCTGCATCCTGGAATGCTCAGAAACTCTTTCTGCAGGACAGCGAGGCGAATGCCAGTCGCTTTGCTACTCTGCCTTTTACCCTTGCCTAGTCTGAAAAGGAGGCAATCATGACCGTTGGTGGAATCGACATTTCCAAGTGGAATGGAAATTGGGACGCCGCGAAGGCCAAAGCGGCAGGAGCGGCGTTTGTATTTATCAAGGCCTCCCAGGCCACATTTACTGACCCGCTTTTTAAAGTCAACTGGCAGAAGGCCAGGGATGCTGGCCTGCTGCGCGGTGCTTACCACTATCTGGACTACACCAAACCCAGTCGCGACCAGGCTAATTACTATGCCGATCTCCTGGATGCTGACCCCGGCGAACTCTCGCCGGTGGTGGATTACGAACAACGCCGCACGGATAATAACGTAGGGGCGGCGCGCCTGGCTTTGCGCGATTTTCTCGAACAACTAAAGGCACGCGGCTATACGCCGATGATATACACGGCACCGGCCTTTTGGGCCACCTATGGCTCCACGGATGTCTATTGGCAGCAATATCGCCTGTGGATTGCCCACTACACCACCGCCAGTGCCCCGACCGTGCCGGCGCCGTGGAAGACATGGACTTTCTGGCAATATACTGCCAAGGGCGATGGACCTACCTTCGGCACTGAGAGTTACAATGTGGACTTGAATTACTTCAACGGCACTCTGGAGGAACTCTACCAACTGGCCGGCGTGCCCCTGCCAACAGGCGATTTAGAGTCACGCGTGGCGGCGCTGGAACAAAAAGTCCTGCAACTGGAACAGCGGGTCGCAGCCCTGGAGCAGGCTTCCCCTCAACCTCCACAACCTCCCCTCCCTCCGCCCTCCACAGACCTGTACGCGACCTGCACGGCTAGCAGCCTGAACGTCCGCAGCGGCCCGGGCACCTCTTATCCGGCAATCGGTTACCTGGTGTATGGTCAGCGCGTACGCGTGCTGGAGCGCCAGGATGGTTGGGCGCGTATTGAATCTCCGGCTGGCTGGTGTAGCGAAAAATACCTGAAGTACGAGTGATCACCTGCCCGGCCGTACTACCTGCCCCGGCGAGGAGATGGTATGGCAAAATTCGAGTACCTGACGGCTACCGACTTCGACCGCGCCTGGCTGAACTTCGAACTCGACCTGCCCCTGCGGCCCGGCCCAAACGGCGAACCGAACCCTTTCTACATTAACCGACCGGGTAATCCCATCGCCGAACTGACCGACGCGCTCCTCGCTCCCTTCTACCGCCCTCCGAAATTCTTCTTTTCCGGTCATCGCGGCTGTGGGAAATCCACCGAACTGCTCCACCTGCTGGCCCATCCAGAATTACAGAAAAAATTCTGGCCAATCAATTTCAGCATTCGCGAAGAAGCCGATATTGTTGACCTGGACTTTCGCGACGTCTTGCTGGCCATCGGCGGGCGCATGTTTCGCGAGTACCGGCGCGCCGGCGGCGAATTGCCCGAGCAATTGCTCAAAGAACTCAACGGCTGGCGCGGCCGAATCGAACAGGAAGTGCGCACCATCCTGGCCGGCCAAACTGGCGGGTACGAGATTGGGGCCTCGATCGAAGCCTTCTTCCTCAACGCCGGCATGAAAATGAAATTGGAGCCAGCCACGCGCATCGAACTCCGCCAGGTCTTCGAAAAGGACATGACCGGCCTCATCTCGGTCATCAACAGCATCGCCGCGGCCATCTACATTCGCGAAAAGCGCATTCCTCTTATCCTCATTGACGATATGGACAAGCCCGACCTGGATAAAGCGCGGGCTATCTTCCACGATCGGCGCGAGATCATGATGCAACCCAATTGCGCCATCGTGTACACGGTTTCGAGCGCTCTTTTCTATAGCAAAGAGTTCGATGCGATTCGCGACCAGGCTATCTTTCTGCCCAACATCAACCTCCATCCGCCTCTCGAACCGGAGCGACACAACCTGGAAGGGTACGAGACCATGCGCCGTTTCGTGCGCGTCCGTATGGACCCCCGTCTCATTGAAGAACAGGCCCTGGAAGACGCCATTACGTATAGCGGCGGCGTGTTTCGCGAAATGGCGCGCATCATGCGCACGGCCATCGGTTCCGCCCGTCGACGCGGTGCCTCGCGCGTCGAGGGCGCCGATGTGGAGTGGGCTACAACCGAAATCCGCAACGAATACCGACGCATTCTCGACAAAAACGATATCCAGTTCCTCAGGCGCATCCATGAATACAACCGCCTGGAGTACAACGAACGCTTGCGGCCATTGCTACAATTGCTGGCTATTCTGGAATATCGCGATGGAGAAAACTGGTGCGATGTGCACCCTGTTTTGAGGAAATTGCTCAATGAGTAGCACCTCGCCCGCTTCGCCCGGCTTGCTCGAATCGTTCGAAGAGCGCGTGAACGTGCTCTTTCGCGAACTAGAACTTGCCATCCAGTGGCAGCGTCCTTCCATCCTCTTTGTCATCTACTGCTCCGAATATGCACGCCTGGAGGCGGCCCTGACCCTGGCGCGCCAGCTGGAAGAGGCAGGGCAACAGATCATCTCCCTGAGTCTGGCCGAATTATCCCAGGGTAACCTGGCTGCGCGCTTGGCCTCCCTCCCCGAGTCGGCCCACACCGTGATCTTCGTTCAGGGCTCCACCGGCCTTGAGGGGGCAGAGGCCTCCCTATTTGCCGCCCTGGACCGCCAGTGTGACACCCTCCTCGATCAAGCAGTGCGGATGGTCCTCTGGCTGACGGAGAGCGAGACGGTCAGCCTGGCACGCCACGCTCCCGATTTTTGGGCCTTGCGCCACCGCGTCGTGGAATTCCTTGATAGCCCAACCCCTACCCAGATTCTGCGTTGCGCCCTTGAAACCGCCTGGCAGAATGGAAAGGATCAGCTCTTCTCCGTTAGCCTGACCGAACCTCTGGCGCTGGGCGATTCCTTGCTGGCCGACCTCTCCCCGCAACGCAGTGACAGTTCCCATGCCCAATTCCTGCTCACTCTAGGCATCCTTCACTGGCGAAAAGGCGATTTGCCTCAAGCCATTCATTTTCTCGAAACAGCTCTTCAGAACGCTCACCAATCTCACGATTCTCCTTTGGAAGCCAAGTGCTACCAGGCTCTGGCCCTCCTGCACGCCGGGCGCGGCCATCTGGACGAGGCAATTGAGACTTGCAAGCAAGCCTTGCACCTGCTTCCCGATCAAGCCTCCCTCTGGAATTACCTCGGGGCCCTTTACTCCCACATCAGCTTCTATCGAGACGCTCTGCAGGCTTTCCGTAAGGCCAGCGAGAAAGGCCCTCAAGATACCCTGATCTGGAACAACCTGGCCGAAACAGCCTTGCAATGTGGTTCCCTGGAGGAGGCACTGGAAGCCTACCGGAAAGCAGTGGAACTTTCTCCGGAATTTCTGGCGGCCCAGATTGGGCTGAGTCGCACCCTGGCCCGCCTGGGAAGGCTAGAGGAGGCCCTGGAAACTTGCCGGCGAGCAGTCTCCCTGGATGAATCCCATGCCCAATCCTGGCTGCTCCTTGGGGATTTGCTGGTACGCCATCAACAATATGGAGAGGCGTTGTCGGCCTACCGCCGTGCTCTGGCCCTTGACCCTCAGGATTTCCAGGCCTGGAACGAGGTTGGCGTTTTGTGCTTTCGGCGGCGTGAATTCGCCCAAGCAGAGGAGGCCTTTCGTCAGGCCATTGCCCTGCAACCTCAGTGCGGATGGCTCTATGCCAATCTCGCCCTGGTCTGTTCCCACCTTGGACGGGATGAGGAAGCCATCCCCTTATACCGACAGGGCATTGCTTTGCTCTCCGAAGAGACAGACAAAGCGCTGCTCTTTAGCCGGCTAGGCGATGTCTGCCAGCGCCTTAAAGACGAACCCACGGCGCGTACCGCCTACTTGCATGCGCGCGAGCACGGCGCCGAGCTGGATTGGTTCGGACAGGATTTGCGCGCCGCGCCGCACAGCTTGCTTCACCCAGACGAGGACGATGTTCCTCTCTCCGCAACGCCGGACATGGCGATTCTCGATCTCTCCCAACCGTTACTCATGGAATCCGCCATCGAATTCGCTCAGAGCGCTCTCGCCCTGCAGGAGGACCGTATGGAGGAAACCAGGACAACCGCGACAGGAATACCTGCTACCTGGGAGGAAGCCTTTCCGATGGCTTGTGGGGGATTCGCACTCGAAGACGCTCCTCTCGTGGACGAAACCTTGCCCGAGATGGCCTGTGGCGCGTTCGCGTCCGAGGAGAACGATTTTGGAGAAGAGCCAAGGAGGGAGATGGCCTGTGGTGCCTTCGCGGCCGAAGAGGCATTCGCGCCAACGGCAGGTCGTGAAGTTGACCAGGCTCCAGCCACCTCTTTCGAGATGGCCTATCGAGGGTTGGTCCAGGCAGATCGTGAGGAAGCGGTGTTCTCTTCCGCGCCACAAGACATGAGCGCGGCCGAGTGGAATGCGCGCGGCAACGCCTGCCTGGCCAGCGGACGTTACGAGGAAGCTATCGCGGCCTATCTGCGTGCCATTCAATTGACCCCTGGTTTCGTCTGGCCTTATGTGCAAAATCTGGCACTGGCCTATCAGAAGCGAGCCGAGCAGCGGGATCAGCTGGCTTCCCAGGTCGAAACAATGCCGGAGACAACCGACGTGGCCGCCGCGGCCTCTCTGTCGGAGTCGTCTCTGGAGGAAGCGACGGAAACTACCGTGTTGGCAGAAGCCAATTGGCAAGAGCCGGAACCGTTACGCTACCAACCCTCCGCCGCGAGTCTGCGGTTGATGGAGGAAGCCTTGCGGGAAGACCCTATGGCTCCCAGACAGGACGTTCCAACGCCGTCGTCTCTGCTGGAGGCGGCCCTGCCCACAGAGACGCAAACGTCAGAGGAACTGCCTCCTGGCTTGACCGCTGTGGAACAAGATTTTGTCCCCTCCAGCGCCCAGGAATGGAATGCGGTGGGGAACGCCTTGTTGCGGGTAGGCGCTTACGATCGCGCCATCGCGGCCTACGCCCGTGCCATCGCTCTCGCCCCGCAAGATGGCTGGCTCTATAGCAATCTGGCACTCGCCTATTGCCATCAACGACGGTACGCAGAGGCTATTCCCCTCTACCAGAAGAGCCTGGAACTGTTGAAGAGTAATCGCGAAAAAGCCATCGTATGGAATCGCCTGGGCGATGCCTATCGTCGCCTGAACGACGCAGATCGCGCCCGCGCAGCCTACCAGCAGGCTGCCCAACTCGATGGTCACTCCAGTTCCCTGTTGCGGCGGGCGCGCTTACTCCTGTTGGGCAATCGTCGGAATTGACCTATCCCTTTGTGAGAAGAGGCTACCATGAGTGACTTCGCACTCTGGAACGAGATCGGCAAAATTTACATGAAACTGGGAGCCTACGACGAAGCCATCGCCGCGCACCGGCGGGCCATCGAACTGGCACCACACTGGGGCTGGTCCTATGCCCATCTCGCCATGGCCTACTCTCAGAAAGGGAATTTTGCCATCGCGATCCCAATTTTTAAGAAAGCCATTGAACTGATCGAAAACGAGGAGGAAAAAATTGCCCTTTGGAATCACCTGGGCGATGCCTATCGCCGCCTGAACGACTATGAACGCGCCATGCAAGCCTATCGTCAGGCCGATGAATTGGAAGCAGCCCGGCGCGCCGCCCGAACGGCCGTTCCGGATCTGACCTCCTTGCGCGCCGCGCTGGAAGCGACACCGAAGACACCCGCTCCGGACCCTGCCGGACAGCCGCGGAGCGCTTCCCCGCCTCTACCGCCGGAACCTTCTCTACCGCCTAAAGAAGTGCCTTTTGGAAAGCCCTCCCCGGCCCTTACCTCTCCATCGTCTTCCGCGCCGCGTTCGGCCGGCGAGGTTGCCCTGGCAGAAGCGGAAGTGTTTTCGCCGCTTTCTCCATCTCCTGTCCCCACCGCGCCGGATCCGGCCGCGCCCAAGGCCACAGCCACAGCCTTCCTGGCCGCCGCGACGCGCCCGAGTTCACAGCCCGCCATGGCTCTGACAGCAGTGGAAACTACCCCTTCGCCATCGGAGGAGGCAACCTCTCCGCAGTCTGAGACTCTCGAAAAGAAAGCCAATCTCTACAAACGCATCACCGATATCAACCCCAGTAATGATCGCGCCTGGGATACGCTCGGGCTTTCTCTTAAGGCCCTCGGCAGGTACGAGGAGGCCGCCGCGGCATTCAAGCAGGCCATTGCCCTGCGCCCTGATCGCGAGGTCTATCACTACCACCTTGGGCTGGTCTACGCCGCGCAGAAGAGACACGAGGAGGCCGTTGAAGCGTTCCGCAAAGTAGTGGAACTGAATCCAAACTACGTACTGGCACACGGGGCACTGGCTGGCAGTTACCGGCGTCTGGGGAAGATCGAGGAGGCCGAGAAACACATCCAAATCGCCATGCCGCAAATGCAACTGGAAAACGAATATAACCGTGCCTGTTTCGAGGCCATTTGCGGCAATCACGATCAGGCCCTTATCCTACTCAAACTAGCCTTAGAAAAGAAGCAGACAACTCTGGAGTGGATGCGCTGTGACCCGGACCTCGACTCACTGCGCACGGACCCGCGCTTCCAGGCCTTGATGCAATCACCAGCGTAAGGACAGCAGGGAGAGAAGAAAGCACATGTCGCTCTTGGCGGTTCTGGATATTGTCCTGGGTTTGGTCTTCGTCTGGTTGGTTTTGAGCCTGGGGGTAGTTGGGATACAGGAGTGGCTGGCGGCTCGCTTTCGCTGGCGAGCCCACCTGTTGGAACTCACGATCCGGAATATCCTGGGTGATGACGCCCTGGCCGACCAATTCTACAACCATCCTCTGATCCGCAGTCTCTATAGTGGTCAACATGGCGAGCGAAAGCCATCCTATCTGCCAGCCAGTCACTTTGCACAGGCTCTGTTCGATGTGGTGATTCAGGCTGGGAGCGAAGCTTCCTTGCTCCAGCAACAGTTATATACCCTGTACAGCCATATAGCGAAACAGGGCAAGCGTCGCCAGCGTGCCATCCGTAAGCGACTCAATTTAATTCTGGCTCTGGCGCGCCGCGCCCTGGTCACCGCCACCGACGAACTTCCCGATGAGACCGCTACCAGCGATTTGCGTCTGGAATTGGATGCCCTGGCCAGGGATTTCCCTGCTCTGGCGGAGGCAGTACACCATGCCTTGAATGCCGTGACCATCCAGCAAGAGAAGATCGCGGCGGCGCTGGCCGAATGGCAGCGTCAGAAAGGCCGCTGGATGCCGGAAACCACTCTTGACCGTTTGCGGTTGGGCCTCGTCGCCCTGGGCGTGACACATCCGCGTTTGAAGCAAACGTTGCAGGCCTTGTGGAGTGGCGTGGAGGAGTATGCCTGCCGCGGCGACAGTCCGCTGGAACTGGCGCGGCGGAACGTCGAGATTTGGTTTGAGAACACGATGGCGCGCCTGAGCGGTTGGTATAAACGCCGTGTGCAGTGGTTGGCGTTTGGGTTGGGATGTCTACTGGCCGTCTGTCTGAACGCCGACACTTTTCAGATTGCCAATCAACTCTGGAGGGCTGGCGCATTGCGTGCTCTGCTGGCCCAACAAGCCGTCAGCCTGGCAGCACAGGGCGAACTACCTGTCGATTCGGCCCTGGCGCAGGCCATCGCTTTGCAGGATCAACGGAATCGCTTCCATTTGCCTATCGGCTGGGTTGGCACGCCACTCGAAGCCGCGGGAATCTCCTGCCACCCTCTCCCTCAGAGCGCTGGGGAGGTATACGGGCTGACAGTCGCTGGACGCTGTTATCCTTTTGTCAATACCCCACTCCCAGGCGACATCGCTGGTTGGGTTCTGAAGCTAGCAGGGTTGTTAATAACGGCACTGGCGACGGCCCAGGGAGCGCCATTCTGGTTCGATATCCTGAAGAAAATTGTCAACGTCCGTCTGGCAGGACGCAATCCCTCCGAGGCAAGCGGCCCGGTCGGTTGAGGAGGGAGAAAGGCTGGTAAACGGGAGCCACCCCAACACCTGCCGGCCGTCTCCGACCGGACGGGATGGTGCTTGACAGCCTCAGGCCGTCCGATTTTCCTTCTGCGAGAACCCCGTAAGCAGGGCCCCTGCTCCTGCTCCCAGAGCCGCGCCGATCAACGCCAAGCCACAAAAACACCCACCGGCAACGGCAAGTACAGGCATGAGCGGTGAATCGCTCATCACTCTTTCCAACGCCATGCCGAGCGAGACCGCATTCCACACCTTCGATAGCATCAATACTACCAAATCAGACGCCGCGCCGAACCATCCAACGCACAACGCCGCCAACCCACCCCCAACAGCGTTGGCTCTCACGTTGTGCATACCGCCTCCGCCGGCAAAGAAGGCATACAATGCACCAACGCCACCCATCACCAGCATAGTATATGCCCCACCGGGCGATTGCCAGTAGATTGGATCCCAGAGCAGTGGGCACGGCCAGGGACGCCAATGCACTAGTCAGAATGACAATCGCCCCAATCACAACCGCCTTGAACCACGCTCTAAACGATAAGATCACTTTACACCGCCTCTCCGAGAATAAGCCGGTACGATAAGATGGATATAAAACTAAGACACTAGTAGGGGACCCGCGTGCCTCAGAGAGAACAGGCCAAGCAATTCGGGCTGGCTGGCTCCTGTTACACCCGTAACGTATCTCTAAAGCGGGCTTTCCCGTTTTCGATCAACACTGTACCTTGCCTGAATGACTTCCAGAAAGGGGGACGCCTTTTTTCCAATTGTGGTATCCATACACACTGCCGCTGGGGATCGCTTTGCACTTCGATTCGCCCCCAGGCCAACAATTGTGGTAGTGGTATAGAGTCAAGTGAAAAATCGCCTAATATCCTGCCTCTTTCACTTCGACTTGACCCCCTACCAAGAAAGATTATATACCACATCTCCTTCGCATTCAATTACCCTGTATCCTTCTTACCTACCCCCTATTGATACCCCTTTTTTACCAGATTTGGAACAATCACGTACCCCCCTGGGCAAGGGGGTGTGTCCCAAAAACGTCGGGGGAGGGGGAGCATGGTAGCTGGGTGATGTTGGGGTGAAATCGAGAGGGAAAGGAGGTCCTCCCAACCACTTCCCATGTAGATGACCCGCTCAAACGGCGACTATCTCGGCTTGGCCCCGTTCGGACGGCAGTTGAACTGCCGTCCGAACGCCTGAGGCATGAGTGGCAAAGACGCCTGGAAAGAGACCTGGGCCGCATTCCGCTCTACCGCCTGACTCGTCCCCCAAATCCCGACAAAATTGGGACACACCCGTAAACCCCTCATCCGAATCAGAACGCCGGAAGAACCCAGGCCGGGCGACGCTGACTTGCCACGCCCTGGCAAGTCCGTTATACTCGAAGAGAACCTCCTGCTAATCTATTGAGTATGCCGCATGCGTACACGAGTCTTCCCGGCCAATTTCGAGTCCCTGGATACCGTCCGCGAGTTCGTGGGCGAAGCCGCCAGAGAAATCGGCATGGATGATTCGGAAGTGTATGCCGTCCAACTGGCGGTGGACGAAGCCTGTTCCAACATCATCGAACACGCCTATGGCGGACAGAACCGGGGCGAGATCGAATGCACCTGCCAGGCAAACGAGGAGGCGCTGACTATTGTCCTGCGTGATCACGGGCGGCCGTTCGATCCGGCCTCTATTGCTGCCCCGAATCTGACCCTGGGATTGAACGAGCGGCAAGTAGGCGGCCTGGGTCTCTTCCTGATGCGCCATCTGATGGACGAAGTCCGCTTCGAGGCCCAGGGGGAGGCCGGCAATGTACTCACCCTGGTAAAGCATCGTCGGGGGATTCCATGAACACTTCGGCATGGCAGTCTATCCTGCGTCTCGGCGCGGAAGTGCTGCGCGCCGACTCGCTGGCCGCGCGGCGTGACTGCATCATAGCCGCGACGGAGAAACTCCTGGAGGGGAAAGCCGAACTCTGGTTGGATGAGTGGCAATTCCACCTGCCTGGACGGGAAAACGCGGCCCTCTTCCCCTCCGCTCCGTCGGACGTGACCTTGCAACGGGCACTGGAACTTGGCAAACCCTGCCACGGCAGCGAGGCCGAACGGAGCTGGGCCGCCGCGCCATTGATCTTGCAAGGCACGGTGCTGGGCGCACTACAGGTCAGCCGGCCTGATCGCAAGCCCTTCTCGCCACAGGAACTCGATTGGCTCGAGGGGTTGAGCGGCCACCTGGCTCTGGCGCTCTATACGGCCCACCGCCTCGAGGTCAGTGCCTGGCGTCTGGAACAATTGACGCTGGTGCGCCGCGTCAGTGCCCAACTGGTACGCCTGACCAACACCGATGAACTGGCGCAGCGCGTGGCCGATCTGATTCAGAAGACTTTTCATTACTACTACGTAGCCCTGTTTACGTGCGAACCTGGCGAACAAACCCTACGCTTGCGCTCCAGCGCGCCGGCAGAGCGTGGCCTGTCACAGGCGGATTCCCTCCGCATTCCGCTCGGTCAAGGACTCATTGGCCTGGCTGCCCAGTCGGGAGAGGAGATTCTGGCAAACGATGTGCGCGCCGAGCCGCGCTTCCGCTATGAAGCCAGTTTGCCCGAAACGCGCGCCGAGGTGGTCTTGCCGTTACGCGTCGAGACGCGCGTGCTGGGCGTGCTGGACGTCCAGTCCGATCGCCTCCACGCCTTCCATCCTAACGACTTGCTAGTGTTGCGCGCCCTGGCAGATACCATTGCAATTGCCCTGGAGGGAACGCGCCTGTATGCGGCACTGGAAGAGCGTGCCCGCCAGTTAGCGCTGGTGGCCGAAGTCAGTGAAGAAATTACCAGCCTCCTCGAACCGGAAAAATTACTGACTCGCGTGGCCACCCTGATTCAGGAACGACTCGGCTTTTCCTATGTTCATCTCTTCACCGTACACCCAAACCGCCGCCAAATCATCTACGAGGCCGGCAGTGGGGCGCGCAGCGAACGCTACGCAGCCGGCTATACGCTGGACCTGGACCGGGACGAGGGCATCATCCCCTGGGTCGCGCGCCACGGCCAGACGGTGCTGGCGAATGACGTCAGCCTGGACCCACGTTACCGTCCCTCGCCACTCCCCCCCGAAGATACGCGTGCGGAATTGACCGTGCCCCTGATTTACGATAATCGTGTCGTCGGCATCCTCGACCTGCAAAGTGACCGCCTGAATGCTTTTCGCGAGGAAGATGTCTTTTTGTGTGAAGCGCTGGCCGATAGTATCGCCGTCGCCATTCGCAACGCCGATCTGTATCGCACCGAACGCTGGCGTCGCCGCGTGGCCGAGGGGTTGCGCGAGGTGGCCGGCCTCCTCTCCGCCGAAGTCGGCGTGGAGGATGTGTTGGACGCCATTCTGACCGAATTAGAGCACAACCTGCCATGTGACGTCTCGGCCATCTGGCTGCTGGATGGCGATGACCTGGTGCTGGCTCGTCTGCACGGCGCGGACGTGGAGGCCGTCGAGGAAGCCGTCTACTTCTGGCCGGAGACGAAAGCCTATCTGGCCACGGCATTGACCGCCGAGGAGCCCACCATCCGCCGTCCCACCGATCCAATCGGGCCGAGTGGGGCGGCCCTGGGTTTCCCGGCGGATTACTCCTCTATCGCCGCCGCGCTGCGCATTGGGGACCAACCGGTTGGCGTGCTGACCCTGTCCCATCACGAGCCGGGGCGCTATGGTCACGAGGCGCAGGCCATTACAGCCACCTTCGCCAGCTACGCCGCCGTCGCCATCGAAAACGCTCGCCTGTACGATGCCGCCCAGGAACAAGCCTATGCCTCCGCCGCCCTGTTGCAAGTGGCACAGGCGGTAGCCACAGCCGCCACGCTGGACGAGGTGCTCGCCTCGCTCGCCCGCCTGACACCCTTACTGGTCGGCGTGCAGGCCTGTGGAATCTTCCTGTGGGAAGAGGAGCGCTTTCGTCTGGCCCATGCCTACGGCTTTCCAGACGAAGTCGAGGCACTCTCCCAGCGCGAGTTCCGCGAGGAGGAATTTCCCCTCCTGACCCTAGCGCGCCAGCAGGGGCAGATGGTGTTCGGCCTGCTCTCGGAGACTGAGGCCAGCGCCTGGCTCCAACCACTCCTGCCTCCCGACCCCGAAGAAGCCCAATATTGGCTGGCGGCAGGAGAGCATCTGTTAATGGCTTTCCCGTTACTCATCAAAGGGGATTTCTACGGGGTGCTACTGGTAGAAGAAACGAACAAGGCGCTACGTTTTCGCCCCAAGCGCATTGAGATTCTGGCCTCCATTGCTCAGGAGGCGGCGTTGAGCATCCAGAATGAATATCTACAACGGCAGATGCGCGATCGCGAGCGCCTGGAACATGAGGTGCAACTGGCGCGGCGCATTCAGCAGACGTTTCTGCCGGAGCAATTGCCCCGACTCGCCGGCTGGGAATTGGCCGCCATTTGGGAAACGGCGCGCGAGGTGGGCGGCGATTTCTACGACGCCATCGCACTGCCGAATCGCCAACTGGCTCTGTTAATTGCCGATGTCTCCGATAAAGGAATGCCGGCAGCCCTCTTCATGGCCCTCACGCGTACGCTCATCCGAGCGGTGGTGCGCGATACTCCTTCCCCGGCCGAGGTCCTGCAGCGCGTGAACGAACTCATCCTCCCCGATAACCGTCAGCAAATGTTCGTCACGATGGTTTATTTACTGCTCTCGGCGGAACATGGCGAAGTGCGCTACGCCAACGCTGGCCACAATCCACCCCTCTGGGTGCAACGCGCCGACGGCCGGATCGAACCACTACCCCCGACCGGCATGGCATTAGGCGTGCTGGAGAACATCGAAATCGGCGAACGCACCCTGACCCTGCAGGCGGGCGATTTGCTTGTCCTCTATACGGATGGCCTGAGCGAGGCCTTCTCGCCACAGGGCGAGATTTTCGGCGCAGAACGCCTGCGCACTCTCCTACAAGCAACAGTTGGGCAGCCAGCGCAGAAAGTCGTGGAAGCGATCCGCCAGGAGGTACACACCTTCACCAAGGGCGCCCCCCTGACGGACGACATGACCCTCCTGGCCGCCCGCTGGACCGGCGAACAGAAGACTCGCTCGAAGCGTAACTGTTCCGAGTTATAATAAAAATTGTGGACAGCCCCTCTCTTCGGCAACACTACGAACACCTCAAACAGGAAATCCACTTTCATAATTATCGCTACTACGTCCTGGATTCGCCGGTCATCAGTGATGCGGAATATGATCGGCTGATGGCCGAGTTGCGGCAGATTGAGGCCGAGCATCCGGAGTGGGTAACGCCGGATTCGCCTACACAACGCGCCGGGGCTCCGCCGGCCGAACGGTTCGAAAAAGTCCGTCATCCGCGACCGGTGCTCAGCCTGGCCAATGCGTTCGGCGCGGAGGAGGCGCGTGCCTGGTACGACCGTATTCGCAAACTGGACGAACGCGTCGCCCGAACGACCTTTGTCGTGGAGCCGAAGATTGACGGCCTGAGCGTCGTGCTCCACTATCGCGAGGGCGTCTTTGTCCAGGGCGCCACGCGTGGGGATGGAGAAGTCGGGGAGGACATCACAGCCAACCTGCGTACCATCAAAAGCATTCCCTTGCGCATCCCGGTCGAACGTCCGGGGGCACTCGGTGAGCAGTTACCGTTATTTGCTTCGTCCTCTGCCGGTCCTCGTGTGCCCTCCTATCTGGTCGTGCGCGGGGAGGCATTCATCCCGCTGGCGGAGTTCGAGGCACTCAACCGCCGTCTACAGGAGGCTGGCGAGCGGACCTATCTCAATCCACGCAACACGGCCGCCGGCTCACTGCGTCAGCTGGATCCCACCGTCACGGCCGCCCGCCCGCTCTCCATCCTGGTGTATCAAGTCGTCTATGCCGAGGGTGGGGATCCACCGACTTCGCAATGGGAAGTGCTTCAATGGCTGGCCGGCCTGGGCTTCCCGGTCACCGACGTGGCCCGGCGCTTGGATACCTTTGAGGCCGCGCTGGAATATACCCTCACCTGGCAGGAGCGTCGCGATGCCCTGCCCTATGAAGCAGACGGCATGGTGATCAAGATTGACGACCTGCGCCTGGCGGAGGCCCTGGGCTACGTGGGCAAGGATCCACGCGGCGCCATTGCTTTCAAATTCCCGGCGCGGGAGGTTACCACGCGCCTCCTGGCGATCGAAGTCGAAGTCGGGCGGACAGGGGTGCTGACACCAAAGGCGATCCTGGAACCGGTCGAGATCAACGGCGTCATCGTTCGGAATGCCACCTTGCATAACTTTGATTACATTGTCGAAAAGGACATTCGGGTAGGCGATCGTGTGTTAGTCAAGCGCGCCGGCGAGGTCATTCCGTATGTCATTGGCCCGATTCCCGATCTGCGCACAGGCGAGGAAAAGCTCTACCAGCCGCCGCAGACCTGTCCGGCCTGCGGGCAGCCGGTCGAACATCTGGCCGGCGAGGTCGCATGGTATTGTGTCAACGCGGCTTGCCCAGCCCAGTTGGTGCGCAATATCGAACACTTCGTCTCGAAGAGCGCGATGGACATTGCCGGCCTGGGCATCAAGATCGTGGAACAGTTGGTGGAGGCCGGCCTGGTGACCGATGTGGCCGACCTGTACTTCCTGCAGCCGGAACAATTGCTATCCCTGGAAGGTTTTGCAGAGAAGAAGACCGAGAATCTGCTACGGGCGATTGCAGAGTCGAAACGTCGGCCACTGGCGCGCTTGATCACCGCCCTGGGGATACGCGGCGTCGGCGAGGTAGTGGCGCGTGACCTGGCAGCACGCTTCGGTTCGCTAGACGCCCTGGCTCAGGCTTCGCTCGAGGACCTGCAATCGGTGGCGGGTATTGGGCCAAACATTGCCGAGTCGATCCGCGATTGGTTCAGCCGTGAACGCAACCGCAGAGTGCTCGACAAGCTCAAGACCGCCGGAGTCTGGCCGCTGGAATCGGCGCCGCCACCAGGCAGTACCGCAGGGCCTCTGACAGGTCTGACTTTTGTGATCACAGGGACGCTGGCCGGCTTCACGCGCGAGGCCGCCAGGGAATTCATTGAGGCCCACGGTGGCCGGGTGAGCGAGTCGGTCAGCCGCCAGACCAATTACCTCGTCCTGGGCGAGAATCCGGGTTCAAAACTAGAAAAAGCCCGCGCCCTGGGGGTGAAGATCATCAACGAGGAAGAACTGAGGCGGATGGCCTCCGCAACCGCGACCCGCAAAGGTTGACAAAATATCGGATTTGGATACAATAATTCTCGCCAATTGAACCGATTGCCGAAGTGGCGGAATTGGCAGACGCGCTACGTTCAGGGCGTAGTGAGGGTTCCCTCGTGTGGGTTCAAATCCCACCTTCGGCACAGAAAAGGCCTGCCAGCCAGCAGGCCTTTTGATTTTGAAGGAGAAATGGTAAGATTGGAAGCATGAAGGCGTGGCTTGCCAATTTCCGCTGGAAGCACGTAGGGATTGCGATTGGCGTGATCCTGGCGGTTCTCTTGCTGGTGGACTTCAACCGCCGTCTGGATGACTTACACCGGCTGAGCAGGCAATTAGGCAACGTCCGTGCTAGCGGAACGGCAATCATGCACACACAGGAAGCACTGCTGACGCAGCTGGCGTATGCTACCTCTGAGAAAGCGGTAGAAGAGTGGGCTTATCGCGAGGGACGCTGGGTGCGACCGGGTGAGCACTTGGTGATTCTCCTCCCTCCCGCTGGACTGACTCCCACGCCGGTCAGCGTTTCCTCTTCGCCAACTCCCGTCTGGCCCAATTGGCAAATCTGGTGGGAACTGTTCTTCGGGGAGCAGTAGAATCGGCTCGCACTATCGTTGAGTTTGATGGTGATTGGGGGGGGGGGAGGTCAGCGGAAACATTCCTTTCTTACCCCCCAACCAGACCACTACTCCCAGGTGCTTGGCTTTGGCTATGCGTTCGGCCTGGTTGGCGCGGTCGATCAGGGCCAGCAGATCCACCATGTCATCGCTCAACTCTGCCAGGCCTGCCGAAAGGGTGGGTTTTAGATCGCCGTGAGGCGTAGCAACCCCAGCGGCCGCACTCTCCTCGCAGAATCGCAGGACGGCAGAACTGGCCATATCCAACTTGCTTTCCGGGAAGAGGACAACGAACTCGTCGCCGCCGTAGCGAGCAATAATATCCACCGAGCGCAGGTTGGTACGCAGTCGTTCGGCCACATGTTGTAACAAGACGTTTCCAACAGCATGACCATACTGCTCGTTGAAGGCCTTGAGGTTATTGACATCGAGAAAGGCCGCCGTCAGCGGGCGATTAAAGCGACGGGCGCGTTCCACCTCACGCCGACCGAGTTCGAGCAGCCCGCGATAGTTGTAGACGTTGGTTAACTCGTCCACAATGGCCAGCCGTTGCACTTCGGCATAGAGACGGGCATTCTCAATCGCCACAGCCGCCTGAACCGCGATACTCTCCAGAAGGCGGACCTGACTGCGCGTATAGGCGTCGGGCTGATAACTTTGCACCGCCAGGACGCCGATAACCCGATCGCGCGCGATCAGCGGCACGCCGACATAGGAACGCGCCGGGATGGCCCCACCGGGGACCATCGCCACGTGGGTACCCTGCGTCCCAGCCCTCATGTCCGGCAGGTAGAGAGTCCGCCGCGAGGTAATCGCCACGTTAATCAATCCATCGGTGGTGTGTACATCGAAGACCAAACCGGATAAATATTCTCTTTCGAAGTAGAGCGGTATCTGGATGAGGCCGCTTTCCTCGTCATATAAGGCAACGTAGAAGATGTCCACCGGCATCACCTGCAAACATTGGCGGTGCAAGGTTCGCAGGAGTTGATTCATATCCAGGCCGGCGCTAATGCTCATGTTGATGCGGTTAATGATGGCCAGTTCCTCGGCCGTCCTGGCTACGATCTGTTGAGCCATGCGGCGGCGGGAAATATCCTCCAAACTCAGCATCACCGCCTCGATCTTTCCCTGCGTGTCATGGAGAGGCACCGCGCTGACCGAAAGAATCACACGATGACCATCTTTATGCGCCAGCGCATATTCCGCGCCATAGACCGCCTGTCCACTGGTCAGGACCTTCGGCAAGGGCAGGTCTTCTGCCGGCACAGGCTGACCATCCGCATCCGTGATTTGCCATTCGGGCGCATCGTACGGGCGGGCGGTAATTTCTTCTCGTTTCAGGCCAAACAAACGCTCGGCCGAGGCATTGGCAAAGGTGATCTTTCCCCCCGGTTCGACAATCAGGATGCCTTGCGGCATGTTCTCGATGATTTCTTCCAGCCGCTGTCGGCTGAATTGAACGGCTATTTCGCTGAGTCTCTGCGCCGTGACATCGCGCAAGGTGACAATCCGGCCGCGGTAACGGTGGCGGTGATCGTAGATGGGCGAGATTTGCAGTGCGAAATAGTGGGTTGTGCGTCCCTGGATGACGATCTCATCCTGTGCCTTCTGCACCTGGCTGTAGCGGGCCACCAGGTCGGGCCAGGCCGCCAGAACGACGGCAATGGGCTTCCCAATGGCATCCTGGGCGGGCGGCCCGATCAGAGCCCGGGCGGCGGGATTGATGTCAATGAGGCGATCCTGCGCGTCCAGTACGAGCAGCCCATCGCTCATATTCTCTACCACCGTGTATCGCGCCATAGGCGCCAGATCGAGCAGACCAAAGCGGGCAATACTAGCCGCGAGGATGATACTCGCCACGACCATCCCGACCAGGGCCAGATCAAAACCGGAGAGAGGGCTTTTCCCGGCGAGATAAAAGACATTGCCTCCCCAAGGGATCATCACACTCAGCAAGATGGCGATCATTTGAGGGCGGTAACGGCGTGGCAGGCGAATCACTCCCCAAATCAACAAAGCCGCGCTGATGGCCAGCAGCAAGTACGAGTAAGCCACAAACACCCAAAACCAGGGGCCATAGTGGTACACAGCGAGGTTATCTTGCCAGGAAATGGAGGCCCACAGGAGACCATGGCTTTCGTTTGTAAAGGCCAAGATCACGGTCAAGAGAGGCACAATCCATAGCACCCAGCGCCGCCAGCGGCGAAAGAGATTGACCTGATGAGTATATTCGGCGACGAAAAAGAGGAAAAGCACCGGCGTGGCACTTACCCCTATATACATTACCTTAATCACGAATAGTTTGAGGGGGATGTTTTCGAGCGTATAGCCGATAGCCGCCGTAGCGGCCCAGGCGGCAATCGCCAGCGTCATCAGCATCAATGTCAGGCTACCCGGTGTAGTGCGGCGTTGGATAGCTACCACCGCGATTGCCAAACAGGCTATCGCACAAAGCGCGGCCAGCGCGCTGTAAAATTCGTTTACCCCAACCATATCATTTTCTTCAGTATAGCACCGAAATATCCGCGCGGCGGCGTCGCAAGGGACGCCCTGTCAATTTTGCAAACTTCTCACCTCGGGCGGATAGACGACCAGAAACCGGATCCTGGGGAGTGGAGAAGGATCAAGCCCCCTGGACTATCTGGCCTTAACGGGCCTGAGAGAAGGAAGAACTAGGTTGTGAATAACCCGCCAGCGAGGGAAGTATGGCGATGCCACTGGCCAGAGACCAACAACTCAATCGGTGTACGCTCGCGATAGCAATCTCCCTGTACGTAACCCGGTTTGTCTTAATCCCTGTGTCGAGGTAAGCGCCAGAGGAGGAGGTAATCGTCCTGTTTCGAACGAATGTGTTTTGCAGCAATTCCAACACTCTTTCCTTGCCAATCGAGCACGTCGCCGGCCATCAGACGGCCGGCACAGCCAGCCGGTGCCTGCTTGCAGACCCTTGGGGATGCCAGGCATTCGAGACGCCAACAGCAGGTTTATTACGGCGTAGCCGCGATTTCCCTGGAAGCGGAGCTTTCGCCCCATTCGTTCACAGCGCGAATCACATAGTAATACGTTCTACCAGCCTCCACTGCGCTATCGTGATACTCCGGCAGGCCGATTCCACTGGCAATGACCGCGTAGGGACCACCTGGTTGATCAGCACGCTGAATCGTATACGTTCGCGCCAGGGGTGAGAATTCCCATTTCAACACCATCTTCCCGTTGACCGCCATTGCCTTGACATCATTCGGGGGCATGGGAGGGGAGGAATACCTTGCCTCGCCCGACCAGAGGAACGTAGCGGCTGAGTTCGGTGGCAGAGTGTACTCGAAGGAAAGGTCTCCCCAGCGCACAGAAAAAGTGCTTGCCTGGTTCTTAAAGTTTGCTACAACCAATGCCTTGGAACCATCAGGGTTGCGGAAGGCCACGCTTTCCAGGCCGTCATCCGGATAGGTAGAGGAGGCAATGCGGTAAGCGCCCACCTGGACAAACTTGCTCAAATGCCCGATCGTGTAGTAGTCGAAGTTGTAGGTGAAGCCTGCTGGGGCGTCAGGATCAATCGTGACTAAGCCATCACAGGTAGCGCAACCGCCGTAATGAGGATTGTGCGAGGGGTCCAATGCCAGATTCCACTTGATGACCGTCCGGGCCCAGTTACGGGTCGCGCCGATGACAAGGTTTTTCATGTCGCTCGTAAAGCCCGCGGCAAATCCTCCGACCCACGTCCCGCCGCTGCACTCGGTGAAGTAGATGTCTTTGTCAGGATAAGCATCGTGGACGATCGTCTGCGCCAGGACAGTGCCGGCATAGCAATGGAAGGCGGTTCCATGCACGAATGCTCTGGCCTCCGCATCCCCTAACACAGTCAACGGATATCTCCATTTATCCCAGTTGTGGTCCCAAATCAGGATTTTCGTATCCAGCCCGGCCGCCCGGAGCGCTGGGCCCAGATGATTCTTAACGAATTCTGCCTCGTCCGCTGGCTCAAGGCGCATCCCCGGATAGGTATAGGGTTCGTAGTAGGGTTCGTTCTGAATGGTAATGGCGTAGATCGGCACGCCCTCGGCCTGATACGCCTGGAGGAATCGGACGAAATATCGAGCTAGGGCCGGATAATATTCTTTCTTCAAGGTGCCGCTGAAGAGCGAATCGCTGGTCTTCATCCAGGCAGGTGGACTCCAGGGCGAGGCGATCAGTTTGAGGTCGGGACGGAGACGAAGAGCATCGCGCAAGGCAGGGAAGATATAGGCGCGGTCATGATCAATGGAAAAGTGGATCAACTCCGGGTCGGCTTGACCAGCTGGCATATCGTCATAGGTATAGGGCTGATCGTGAACGAAGTCGCTGGCCCCCATAGGAATGCGCAAAGCACTGATGCCGATCCCTTCCGTAGGGGAGAACAGGGCGGTCATCACGGCCCGACGCTGTTCCTCGGGCATCTGCGTATAGATCAGCCAGGCCGAGGAATCCGTCATCGAGGCACCGAAGCCATCCATTTGCTGGTACCGCTGATCCTCGTTCATGTAGATCACAGGCCCTCGGCCTGGTAAATCGCCGAAGGAAAGCTCCTCTTGCTTTTCCAGCAAGTGGGTTTGGTCAGCCGTGGTGAGCCAGACCTGCACCGCAACAGGGGGAGGGATAGTGGGCGTGGGTGGAGTCGCTATTCCTGCTGGCGTGCTTTGACCACTGCAAGCGATCAGGCCGCCCACCAGGAAGCCACCAAGAAGCCACACGCATGCACGCACAAGCTGCCCACTCTTCATAGAGCAATGCCTCTCCAACCTTCCAGAACGCAACCATGCAGAGTCGGTTGAATCCGTGTAGTTATGAATACCCTCTTCATCCAACACAAGGGTACTTCCAGGCCGGCCTATGATAGTATGAGTGCAACGAGATGCATATCATCGGTGCTTATATTATATATTATACTTGACATTGCCCGCTCTGGCTAAAGCCAGCTCAGTGCAAGGAAAAAAAGCTCGATCAAGGTTGGGCTGGCACAGTACCCCCACCACCTACAGAACACGCCCAGACGATGGGCCATCCGGATCCTCATTTTGTACGACAAGTTCCTGTACAGGAGAAGTCGTATGCCCTCCACGACCCTACCCAAAGTCACAACCCTGTCCTTGCAGCAAAAGAAGGCTCGCCATGAGCCTATCGTCATGCTGACGGCCTACGACTATCCTACCGCCCTGGCCGTGGATTCGACCGGGGTAGTGGATGCCATCCTGGTCGGCGATTCGCTGGGCATGGCGGTCCTGGGGTATGAAACCACCTTGCCGGTGACGATGGAAGACATGTTGCATCATTGTAAGGCAGTGGCGCGCGGCGCACGCTCGGCCTTGCTCATTGGCGATATGCCATTCCTGTCCTATCAGATCTCTGTGGAGGAAGCCGTGCGCAATGCTGGGCGCTTCCTGCAAGAAGGCGGCATGGAAGCCGTCAAACTGGAAGGCGGGCGTGAGCGATTGGAGGCTGTGCGCGCCATCGTCGCGGCTGGGATTCCCGTGATGGGGCACCTGGGGTTGACGCCGCAATCGGTACATCTCTTCGGCGGATTTCGGGCCCAGGGACGCAGCGCGGCGGCCGCGCGACGTTTGCTGGAGGATGCACTCTTGCTCGAAGAAGCCGGTTGCTTCAGCCTGGTGCTGGAATCCATCCCGGCTCGCCTGGCCACTCTGATAAGCCAACGACTGACGATCCCCGTCATCGGCATTGGGGCCGGTGCCGGCTGTGATGGTCAGGTACTGGTCTTGCACGATATGCTCGGATTCTTCGAACGTTTCACACCGCGCTTTGTCAAGAAGTACGCCGATCTGAGTGCCGAAATCCGCCGCGCGGTAACGGCCTATGCCTCTGAAGTCCAGGCTCGCCAGTTCCCTGCCCAGGAACATACGATAGACATGTCAGATGAAGAATGGGAGGCCTTCCAGCAAGACCTGGACTCGATCTAGGCAGATAGCAACCGCCGCACAGAGTAAAGGATAGAGGGGAAAGCGCGCGAATCGCTTCCTGAGCGGCACGAATTCGCCATCATGTCGTTGCTGGTCATCTTCCGGAAACGCATTATTCCATCAAAAACTCGCTACGTTCGATGCTCTGCCAGGTCTCCTGCGTAGACAGGTGCAGGTAAGCGCCCAACCAGGGATGGACACGGCGAATCTCGTCCGCCAGGCGTTGTGCCACGCGTCGCATCGAGAAATGCGCGTTGGGTGCGGAACGCAAACGACAGAAGGCGAATGCCTCGCGCAGATTCATAGTGAAAAGCACCCGGCGATAGAAGCCGTTGGGAACTACGTACGCCGCGACATCAGCATTCCAGGCCGCCAGTTTCTCGTAGACTTCGGCGGCCGCCTCCATGGCCATCCGGTAGGGCCTCTCGAAGCCGGCCTCCACGATGCGCCGTGGCACGGCGTAACCTAGGCGCGCCGTCAACGCCTGGGGCGTTTGGGTCATCATGCGGTGACGTTTGAATTCGGCATAGGCGCCCTGATCGAGACGCAAGTCGAAGGTGTAGAAGATGTGCTCCAGTTCACGCAAGGGGGTATCGTGCGGGCCCAGGCCTCCCAACAATTTCTCGGCCCAGGCGCGGCGCTCCTCCTCCCTGGCTGTGTGCACAGCTGCCAGGGCATCCGCGTAGGGCATACCCCCGAAGCGATAGAGCGCCGCCGCCAGCACCTTCGCCTCGCCCTGGGCGTCGTAATCCACCAGGATACACCAATCCTTTTCTTGGGAAACGGGCAGGTCGGCCGCCATTCGAGAAAGAGCCCGGCGAGCCTCAATTAGATAGGGGACAGCATCCGCATATTTGACCAGAGTCGGGGTCTCCGCGCGCGCGGCCTGTTTGATCTCCGCTCCGATCTGACGCACCTCCGCCAGGGGGTGCGAGAGCATCTTGCGGATGGCATGTTCCAGGGCGCGCGCGTTGATGGTCATGCCCAGATTGGCCAACGCGGCCGCCGGCAACAGGAAGCGACAGGCGTCCACGTAACGCGAGCGAATGCGCCGATCATAGGCCTCCTCGCTCTCCTCGGCCCGACGTGGCTCCGTGCCCATCACGAGATTCCGTACTGCGTCCAGCGAAGCCGCGTACGTCTGGAAGAGCAAGCGGCACACGCGACGATATTCATCGGCCAGGGGGTGCCCCTCCAGTTCTGGGGGAAAGAAGAAGGCTTCCGCATCCCATTTCTGGTAACGGGTGGATTTTTCCGTGTAGGAGGCCAGGCGGTTCGATTCGATACACTCGACCGCCAGACGCGAGACGTTTTCGATCGCGAGGTGCAACACGGCATGTTCGGCGACCGAGGCATGGCCATAGCCGACTACCCATTTTTCATGGAATCGGGCACTCGCTTCCTCGCTTAAATCGGCGGCAATTGCACGCAGCGATTCGGGCGAACGGGAGGTCTTGGCAAACGCCACAGCGATGGTTTCTGGGGAAAATTCTCTGGGGGAAAGCAGGTAGATTTGACGTTTGAGCATGAGCAAACTATAGACGAAAACATCCTGGCCGTCAACCCGGCCAGGAAAGTGTGTGCACTCAAAAGTTGTCAATACCAGGCGTTAGGACGGCTGTTGAACTGCCGTCCTAACGCAGGCAGACGAAAACATCCTGGCCGTCAACCCGGCCAGGAAAGTTTCTATGAAACCATATGGCGACGCGACGCCTTTCTCGTAGATGCGCCAGAATTCGCGCTCGAACTGTTCCCCAAGAGCACAGTTCCGGATAATGAGCAAATTCTCGTCATTCCGCTCTTCCGCGCTGCGACTGAAGTTGTAGGAGCCGGTGACGACGGTGCAACTATCCAGGAGAATCACCTTATGATGCATCAGTCCCTTGTTGCCATCCAGGCGCACGTCCAGCCCTTCTTGAAGGAAAGTTTCGTACTCTCCGCCCTCGTTGCTGCGGGCCTGGTCTGCATCCAGGACGCCGGCCACGCGCACACCTGCCGCGGCGCGCTCGCGAATCGCGGCGCTCAGGGTATCGGACGTGAACGAATAGGCCAGGAAGTAGATAGTATGCTGGGCACGTTCGATCAGGGAGACAAGGTGCTCGGCAACGCCATCTTCCGGGGCAAAATACACTTCCACCGACACGCCATTGACGAAAAAGGATGGATACGGCGTGTTAGCCAGGCTGTCGGAGCCAAAGCGGTACTCCAGGAACATCTCCTCGAATTCAGCAAGATAGTCACTGACCACTTTTTGCGAACGCAGGCACAGCAGGGCATTGTGATCGCGATAGAACCCCCCCACCGTGAAGTTGGCCGAGCCAACCCAGACTTCCGAACGGTCTATGATAACGAACTTATGATGCATCAACCCTTTGCGGCGGTCGTCAATGACCGGGATGCCGGCGGCGATCAGTTGTTGTATCTCTGGCCTGTCCAGGTTGTCACTCTCGACTACCATGCGGACCTGTACGCCGCGCCGCCAGGCACGCAGCAGCGCATCTCGTAGAGACCAGAGGTTAAAATCGTAAGCCGCCACGTCCACGGTCAGGCGAGCACGGTCTATCGCGGCAGCCAGTGTTTCGTCTGGCCCGCCCTCGTAGCGGGCAGATTGTAGGGCGTCGGGATCGGTAAAATATACTTCCAGCCAGGAAGGCAACGCCGGCGCGGTCAGCGTCAGGGCCTTATCTGGTGGAGTACGCGTGGAGGGCGCGGCCGGCGCCGTCACGACCACGTTCAGGCGCTCACAAGCCAGAACGGAAGCCAGAATGAAAAGAAACGCGAGAGGCAAAAACCGGAAGCGCGACATACGACAAAGGGCGTCAGGAGGTTGGAAAGACAGGCAGGTTCGGCCTGCCTGTCTTCTCGGAAAATTCGCATAGGAGGACCTGCCTCCCTGGTACACCGGGCAAGGACATTACTACCCGGCCATGACCAGGAAAGGCCGTACCCTTCTACAGATGCTGGAAGTCGTCGCGCGGCCTGTGGTGTCTGCTGGGCGTGAATGCGAGGACCGCCTTGCGACAGCCAATCACGCTATCTCACGAGGCTGGCGGGATCGGCGCTTGCGGCACCTCAGCCGGACTTTCGATCTTGGGTTTCTTCTTGCGCAACAGGACGATGGGCACAACGATACCAACAACGATGCCAATCACCGACAGACACAGCGCGATCCAGCCGGTCCAGTTCGGTACATTATCATAGGTGTCCCCGACATTCGTAAGCAGAAGAATACCGCCGGGGCACAGCAGGCACAGGCCGGTCAGGCCGCACAGAACGATGGCCGCGATGGCACCGATCACAGCGCCGGTGCGTTTTCCCTCTTTGGGCGTTTCCGGAACTTGCGTTTCCATAAAAACCTCCTTGAGCAGAATTTATTCCAGTATATACGCATCTGCCATGCCAGGCAAGTTGGCCTGCAGCGTGGCCAGCATCGAGATAGTCAGGCGACAGCAAAGCGCCTGATTTCCTGCCCGGCGGCTGTCCGGTGAGAGTACACCCACTGTGAACTTGTATCAGCGGCGCAGCGGGGCGCCCAATTCTTCAGGCGTTAGGCCGGCAGTTGAACTGCCGGCCTAACGCAGGCCAAGCCGAGATTATCTCAACTTGACCAGGTCATCTGCATGGGGAGCGGTTGCGGCGCGAGGCTCTGACTCGCGGGATGAGGCAAAGGATTGGGCAAATTTCCAATTTGCCCTCTTGTGGGAATAGGATAGACCGACAGCCTTGTATCATCGGCGTAGCGCGGCGCCCAATTCTTGCTCCAGGCGTCGAACAATGCGGGCACGAATGCCGGCCACGTCCTGGTCGCTCAAGGTCTTATCGGCCGCCTGATAGGTAATACGGTAAGCCAGGCTCTTCTTGCCCGCGCCGATTCTCTCGCCACGATACACATCGAACAGGCGCACGTCGGCCACCACCTTGCCGCCAGCCTGGCGGATGAGTTCGGCCACGCGCCCGGCTGGCAGGCTTTCCTCTACGACCACGGCCAGGTCTTCCAGCACTGGTGGGAATTCGGGCACCGGCCTGGTTTCGTAGAGGGTCGGAACCAGATCGAGCAGAACGTCCACGTCGAGATCGGCAGCTAGGATCGGCACGTCCTTGTACGTCGCCGGCCAATCGTATTGCTCTTTGATCTGGGGGTGAATCTCGCCGAAGAGGCCGATGGCGCGTTCGTCGCACCACAGGCGGGCGCACTTGCCGGGGTGGAAGGTGGGGTGTTCGGCCGGTTCACAGCGCACAGGCGGCAGGTGTAGACCATCGCACAGACCTTCCAGAACGCCCTTCAGATCATAGAAATCCAGAAGCGCGGTTTCCGGCGCCTGCCAGGTTGGGAGGCCGCGCGGCCCGGCCAGGACAATGACCAGGCGTGTCTGTTCTTCCGGCAATTCGTTCGCGACAGTCGGAATGAAGACTGGACCGAGTTCAAACAGCGCCAAACGGGAACGCAAACGAGCGTTACGCTCTGCATTCTCGAGTACGCTGGCCAGCACACTGCGACGCAAGACCACCTTGTCGCTTGAAATTGGATTCAACAGGCGTACATAGGGCCGGTCTTCCCCTTCGCGCAGCGGCAGGCAACGCGCCTCGCGCTCCGGTGTGGTCAGGCGGTAATTGATGACCTCTTGCAATCCTTGCGCGACTAACAAATCGCGCAGGCGCTCCTCTTTCTCCAGACGGGGATTGCCAACTTGTGGCGGCAGTTCATCGGCTAGGCGCGTTTCCGGAATATTGTCGTAGCCATACATCCGGGCGATCTCTTCCATAATGTCCGCCTTGCCGGTGATCCCTTCTCCAATATCGAGACGGTGATCAGGGCAGGTGACCAGAATCTGCGGTTCCTCGGTGGAATCCCGCACCTCGCAGCGGAACTCCAGACGGGTCAGCAGGTCTACGATTTGCTGGGCGGAGAGTTCGATGCCAAGCCAGCGCCTGACGTCGGCGGGGGAGATGGACACGACAGGCGTTTCCGGAGGCAAGGGGTAATTGTCCACCAGGGCTGGTGCCATTGTGCCGCCTGCCCACTGGGTCATCAGCGTCAAGGCCCGGCGCACGCCGCGCTCTGCCATGGCCGGGTGGACGCCGCGCGAGAAGCGATAGGAGGCCTCCGAAATCAGATTCTGGGCCTTGGCTGTCTTGCGGATATTGATGTAATTCCAGGTTGCGCCCTCAAGCAAGACGTTGGTCGTTTGTGGGCTGACTTCGGATTCTTCGCCGCCCATCACGCCGGCAATGGAGAGTGGGCCAAGGCTATCGCAGACCAGGACGGTGTGCTCGTCCAGGGAGCGTTCCACACCGTCGAGCGTGGTTAATGTTTCGCCGGGGCGCGCCGTGCGGGTGATGATTTTGACCGGCCCCTGCCCGGCCCGCTTCTGTAACACGTCGTAATCGAAGGCATGGAGAGGCTCGCCCAATTCCAGCATGACGTAATTGGTCGCGTCTACAATGTTGTTGATTGGGCGCATACCGGCCAGCTTCAAGCGCAATTGCACCTTGTACGGGCTGGGAGCGATGCGTACCCCACGAATCAGACCCAGCAGGAAGCGCGAATTAAGTTGCGGGTTGGTGATTGTGATGGTCGCGAAGTCGGCTGCCGGGAGTAACGGCAGGCCGATGGCGGCGTGTCGTTCATCCCAGGCCCAACGGAGCGGCTTGCCTGTCAGCACGGCAACCTCACGGGCCACACCCAGGATGCTGGCACAGCGCGCCGTGCTGGGCAGGATGGCAATATCCAGGACGGCATCCCCAATGTAATCGGCCAGCGGCATGCCCACCGGCGCGTCATCATCAAAGAGGATAATGCCCTCATGGTCATCCGAGATGCCTAACTCTTTCTCGGAACAAGCCATCGAGTATGATTCCACGCCGCGAATGCGGGCGCGCTTGAGCGTGGTCAGGACCGGCTCGGCCTGGTGACCATCGTAAATCTGGGCTCCCTCTTTGGCGTAGGCAACCTTGAGCGGTTTGGGGAGCGGCCCCAGGCCTTTATATTCAAAGAGATTCGGCGCGCCGGTCAGGACAGTATGTTCCTGCTGCCCATCGTAGAGACGACACAGCACCAGTCGGTCAGCATTCGGATGCGGCATGACCTCGCGGATTTCGCCTACGACGATTTTCTCGCGATCCCAGGCCAAGCCACTGATCTTGACATCCTTGCGCCGTTGATCGTCTGCCTCCGGCATGGGAAGCCCAACGTAGCGTATCTCCTCGACCTCCAATCCGGCCATCGTCAGGCGGTACGCCAGTTCGGGAAGAGGCAGGTCTATTTCCACAAAGTCTTTCAACCAGGATAGAGGGACTTTCATGCGAGCCTCCGCAACTCGGATACAACTAGAACTGTTCCAGGAACCTCAGGTCGTTCTGGTAGAAGTAACGAATATCCTCGATATGGTGACGCAGCATCACCATGCGCTGTGGGCCCAGGCCGAAGGCGAAACCGGTATAGCGTTCGGGATCATAGCCGCCATTGCGCAGGACGACCGGATGCACCATGCCACACCCACCGATTTCCAACCAGCCACTGCCCTTACAGACGTTACAACCACTCCCGCCGCACAGGAAGCACTCCACGTCGAATTCGGCACTGGGTTCCGTGAAGGGGAAATAGGAAGCGCGGAAGCGGGTACGTGTTTTCTGCCCAAACACGCGGCGGGCAAAGTCGGCTAGAGTGCCTTTGAGATCGCCAAAGGTGATGTTACGCCCAACGGCCAGCCCTTCGATTTGTTGGAATTGCGTCTCATGGCGCGTGGTGACTTGCTCGTAGCGGTAACACATACCGGGTAACACAATGCGCACTGGCGGCGGATCGGCAGGGTTCATGGCCGCGAAGAAACGCATGGCGTGCAATTGACCGGGCGAGGTATGGGTACGCAGCAGAATGGGATTCTCACCGCGCCCTTCCGCGGCTACGAAATAGGTATCCTGCATATCGCGCGCCGGGTGACCAGGAGGAAAGTTGAGCAACTGGTAGTTGTACTCATCGGTCTCCACCTCCCGCGAGCGGAAGACTTGAAAGCCCATTTCGCCGAAGACTCGACAGAGTTCGCGCAGGATTTGCGTATCGGGGTGCAGGCGTCCCAACGGGATTCTCCGCCCCGGCAGGGTTACGTCCAATCGCTCCTGTTCCAGGGAACGTTGCAGGGCGGCCTGTCGCAGCGATTCGCTTCTGGCGTTGTACGCGCCCTCCAGCGCCCGCTTGACTTCGTTGGCGCGCTTGCCTACCAGCGGACGTTGTTCTCGATCCAGCTGGCCCAATTCCTCGAAGACGCGCATCAGCCTGGAATTGCGCCCCAGGTAAGTGACGCGCCAGGCTTCCAGAGCGGCCTCGTCCTGCACATTTTGTATCGCCTGCAGGGCATCGTGCTCGATGTGTGTCAGTTGTTCCAGCATAGCACCTCCAAGGTCAAGGCCAGGCAAGATTCCAGCCATGGCAGATACCAAAAACTCCCGTCCCCATGGGACGGGAGGCTCTTCCCGCGGTACCACCCATTTTAGCCCCTCCTTCTCGCTCAGAGGAGGCTCACTCAGCAGGGATCGAACAATCCCCGTCCCCGTTAACGCTGGGAATGCGGCTCGGACTACCAACCTGCCAGCAGGCCTTCCCCCGAGCGGCTCGGGAGGGAACTTCGGTCAGTTTCCGCCGAGCGCGAGTCTCAGTCTACGCTCGCGCCTCCCTGTCGGGTTCCGCTGACTTACTTTCCTCCGTCATCGCCTGTCGGATACGGCTTCCTGTTGGGTTCTATTATCGCCAGAATCGACAGGGTGTCAAGAGGGGAGGGGAGTGTCTTGTGGCACAGGGCTTCTCAATAATCCAACAAAACGGCATGGAAATCCATCTATGTGTGCAGGCGGAAGGCAGATTTAGTGGCTGACAGTCTGTATAGAGGCAGACTTCTGCGCGGAATATATGACTCCGTTGCCTGCGTTAGGACGGCAGTTGAACTGCCGTCCTAACGTCGGCGTCTTGGTAATGACCCTAACGTCGGTGTCTTGGTGATTACCCCCATCTTGTTCACCCCCGCATTGGGGCGGAATC
>FWPU01000674.1_pt1 | contig 110005 bp, 82 predicted proteins | sample 2228361 | NCBI WGS metagenome assembly FWPU01 (sample SAMEA103939777, study PRJEB20133) | metagenome | reverse complement strand
GCTTATTGCCGTCGCCCCATCAAGCCATCGTTGGGCTTGGACAATTCTCTGCCCTTGTCCTCCTAACCCGAACTCACGTTAACTTAGCGTGATATAATAAAAACGCACCGGGGATGAACGGTCTCGACGGGAGAGGCTGATCCCGGACTGCGAGCCGAGAGGTGCCGACCTCGTAAAATCAGCACAAAAAATAAGTGCCAATCGCACAAACTACGCTGCTCTTCCTCTGGCTGCCTAAGCCGAGTTGAGCGCAAATGGTCTCCACGTGAGGCCACGTCTGTCTGCTCCGCTGCCTGACCGGTAGCAGCACAGGCGTGAAAAAGTCAGGCTGCCGCATTCTTCGCCGCGCAGAATGCGAAAGAGGACTTTCGGGTCCAAGCGGCTGGTGGTGGATGTGTTCTGTTGGTCAGCGCATCCTCCACAAGAACAAAGACCAACTACGCTCGTAGAGGTTCGTGGGTCTAATCTTTCGGACGCGGGTTCGATTCCCGCCATCTCCACCTCCATATCAGGACACTCTCGCAGGGTGTCCTGTCTTCTTAATCCTTTACTCCACCACGCAAACAAGGCCTTTTAGATACGCGCTTTCCGGAAAATTCAAAGCCACCGGATGATCGCCGGCCTGACTCAGCACCTCGATCATTTTGGCATCAACCCCGGCATCGAGAGCTGCATCGGCCACAATCTTCTGAAACAACTCCCGGCTGATGCCGCCCGAACAAGAAAAAGTGACCAGAATACCGCTGCTTCGTAGCAATTTGAACCCTAGTAAATTGATATCCTTATACGCCCGGGCTGCTTTTTGAGCCTGAGCGGATGTTGGCGCAAATTTCGGGGGATCTAAAACAATCAGGTCAAATTTTTTATTCCGATCCCGTAATAACCGCAGCTTCTGGAAAACATTTCCTTCCAACCATTGATTCCTGGCAGGGTCGAAACCGTTTAGCGCCAAGTTTTCCGCTGCTAGGCGCAGCGCTGCCGCGGAAGAGTCAATTGAAAGAACACTTTTCGCGCCACCAGCCAGCGCCGAGAGGGTAAAACCTCCCGTGTAACAAAAGGCATTTAGCACCTCCCGATTTGCAGCCAACTCCATTAATCGCCTGCGATTCTGACGTTGGTCAAGGTAAAAACCAGTTTTCTGACCACCAATCACATCCACCCAATAATGAATCCCGTTTTCGGTGATCTGCAACAAAAGTGGTGATTCCTTTCCCCTGATCACCCCTTCTCGGGTTGGCAACCCTTCCAATTGGCGTACATCAACATCGGAACGTTCAACCACCTTATTGCAGCCCGTAATTTGCTGAACTTGATCAATGATTACTTCTCGCCAGTATTCCGCGCCTGCTGAAAGGATTTGAACGACTGCTGTGTTGGGATATAAGTCCACAATCAAGCCGGGGATACCATCTGATTCTCCGTGGATCAATCGATAAGCATTGGTTTCCTCTGTGAGGTTCAATATCCTGCGTAATTTGGCGGAGGCTTGAATTTTTCGATGAAAAAATTCAGCATGAATTTCTTCATTTGGATCAAAACTCCAAATCCGGGCACGGATGGAGGAGTTTGGACTGTAAGCGGCCCAGCCCAACCTCTCTCCGCCGTAGTTCCTCACTTCAACGGTTTCACCTGCCTGCGGATCTCCCGTAACGGAGGCAATTGCGCCGGAAAAGATCCAAGGATGACGCTGGAGAACTGATTTCTCTTTTCCAGATTTTAGGACAATTCTTTTTTTAATCATTATCTATACGCAATTCGGACTCGCCAGCCATTTCTCTCAGGGTAAACTCGTCAATTATTTTGACCCCCAGTTCCCGCGCCTTCTCCAATTTCGAGCCTGCGTTTTCTCCGGCAACCAGATAGTCGGTCTTCTTGGAAACGCTATCGCTGACCTTTCCGCCGTAACGTTGAATGTATTGCTTTACCTCTTCACGCGTAAAACCGGGCAGCGTCCCTGTAACCACAAAAGTCAAATTCTGAAAAGGCTGTTTTCTAGTGCTAACTGAAACTTTTTCCGCGACCGGCCAAACACCAACCGATTTTAACTTTTCCAGCAGTTGCCGATTGGACGGACGTTTGAACCAATCCACAATGGTCTGAGCAATATTTGGGCCAACCCCCTCAATCTGTTGCAGTTCTTCAAGGGTTGCCCGGCTCAGCGCATCTAAATCCGAATAAAATTTGGTTAAATCGTTGGCCAGAACCTCACCAACTCCTCGAATCCCCAACGCAAAGATCAAGCGTTGCAGCGGTCGGTTTTTTGAGTCCTGAATGGATTGAAGAAGATTCTCCGCTTTTTTATCGGCAAAACCTTCCAGTTTCAACAGGTCTTCTTTCTTCAAAAGGTACAAATCAGCCACATCTTTCACCAGTCCGGCATTGATTAACTGTTCCACGATCTTGATCCCTAACCCAACAATATCCATTGCTCCACGCGAAACAAAATGTTCCACATTTCGAACCAGTTGGGCGGGGCAAGCGGAATTGACGCAATACCAGGCAACTTCTCCCTCCACATGCTCGATAGGTTGACCACAGGCGGGACAGTTATGGGGCGGTTCAAAAATTCTCTCCTCGCCTGTACGGGCATCTACTACCGGCCCAATCACATAAGGAATTACATCCCCAGCGCGTTTGATCAACACCCGATCGCCAATCTGAATATCTTTCTCGAAAATATAGTCGAAATTATGGAGAGTTGCCTGCTTGACAATTACACCGCCGACCTCGACCGGTTCCAATATAGCCGTTGGTGTTAGCACTCCGGTTCTGCCAACATTGATACCAATTTCCAACAAACGTGTAGTAACCTCACGGGCGGGAAATTTGAAAGCCAAAGCCCCACGCGGGTCTTTTCCGACCACCCCCAAATCTGCTGCCAGACGTAAATCATTAATTTTGATAACCATTCCATCAGCTTCATAGGCTAATCTATCCCGTTTCTCAGCCCATTCTTCACATACGCGGATGGCTTCTTCAATGCTCCTGCAATAAGCCACCTGATCGCTGACCGGAAAACCCCACTCCCTCAACCGATGAAGAGTTTCCCATTGGGTATCGGGTGTGCGTTGTTCACTTTGAACAATTTGATAAACCAACAGTCTGAGCGGACGCGAAGCCGTCAATTTCGGATCTAATTGGCGCAACGATCCTGATGCCGTATTGCGAGGGTTGAGATACGGTTTTTCCCCTCGCTCCAACAAGCGCTGATTAAGAATTTCAAAATCTCGAATGTTGATAAATGCTTCTCCCCGTACTACCAGCCGTCCGTCGGATTTTGGGCCATCAGGCTGGACAGGGATTCGCAAGGGTAGAGACTTTATGGTGCGTAAATTCGCTGTAATATCTTCTCCAACCTCGCCATCTCCCCGTGTTGCACCCAGCACAAATCGCCCGTCTTGGTAGTGCAACACAACAGTCAGGCCGTCAATTTTCGGTTCGACTACAAAATCAGCCTGAAGAACTCGTTCATCCATTCGAACCAACCGCTCGAACCAGGCCCGCACATCCGGAGCGCTAAACCCGTTAGCAAGGCTTAAAATCGGCGCAGGATGACGAACCTTGACAAACCGTTCCAATGGTTCAGCCCCTGCTCGTTGACTGGGCGAATCGGGTGTTATCCATTCGGGATGCTGTTCTTCGATTTCCAGCAACCGCTGCATCATCCGGTCATATTCCAAATCACTGATGATAGGAGAATCCAGCACATGATAGCGGTAAGAATGATAATTTAATTCTTTTTTAAGACCCTCATATTCCTGCTTTAATGATTCGTCCGCCATAAAAGTATTCCTCCCACCCGAATTATAGCAGCAAGGCAAAACCAGGATTTGAAATTCTCGTATACAATCAAAGGTATAAATGGTGAGGATTGGGTATTTTTCAGACTACAAATATGAGTTTTGTCAAATTGTCATCCCTCTTGGAAAATGTTACACTGAACTTTAATTGGAGGTGTCCATGAGCGCATGGAAAATCATTGCATTGATTGTTGGCGGAATTTTGATCTTTTTCGGCGTATTGTTCATTTGGGGTTCCACCGCGGATCAAGGCTCACTAGGCTGGATTCCCGTTGGAGTGATTACCGTTGGAATTGGATTGGCGCTCGTTTTTCTGGCTACGCGCAAATCGGCAAAACCCAGCGATTCGAATGTTACCTTAAAAATTGACCTGCCCGGAAATGTAAATATGGATGTCATCAAGTGCCGTTCTTGTGGCGGAACCTTAAAACCAGACGACATCAAAATGGTTGCTGGAGCGCCAGTGGTCACCTGCCCTTACTGTCATACAACCTATCAACTAACTGAAGAACCCAAATGGTAATTCGTTTTACGGGAGGGTGAGATGCGTACTCTTCGTTTATTTTTCTTGTGGCTGATGATTGCCATGATGCTCGGTGTGAGCATCCAACCCGTTCTAGCCCAAAATTTGTCTTTTGAAGTCCCCAAACAAGAAGTGGTTGTGTTTGTCAATAGAGACGGCACCATCAGTCTCGATTACACCATCACTTTCAAAAACCTAACCGGGGGGGATACAATTGATATCGTAGACATTGGCCTGCCCAATTCCAATTACGATCTGAAGTCCATTTCAGCAGAGATCGACAGTAAACCAGCCACTCTCATCCGTCCTTCGGAGTATGTTAAACCTGGGATTGAAATCCATTTAGGGAGTAACGCCATCCGAGCCGGTCAAACCGGCACATTACATGTTTATGTTGGTAAAGTTGAACGCGCCTTGGGCAAATCCACCTTACAGGAAACAGAAGAGTACGCTAGCATCGTCATCACCCCCAATTATTTTGACCGGAGTTTCACTCGTGGCACAACCGAGTACTATTTCACGATTGTACTGCCGCCCGGTCTGAAGCCCGAAGAACCTCGCTACCATACACCCTCTGGAAATTGGCCCGGCAGCGATGAACCGTTTGAAACGGGATATGACAATCAAGGCAGGGTCTTTTACACTTGGTATGCTGACAAGGCAAATGCTTATTCAACTTACAAATTTGGGGCATCATTCCCCATCCGCCTTGTACCTGCTCAGGTAGTGGTTGCCACGGAAACACCTAACCTTCGCACAATTGATATTGACACCATCATGGGTATCCTGTGCACGGGTGGTTTTGTGGGATTTTTCTTTCTCATCCCAATTTTATCCCATATCGCGGCACATCGGCGCAAGCTCCAGTATTTGCCACCCAAAATTGCAGTTGAAGGTCACGGGATCAAACGTGGCTTGACCGCCGTTGAGGCGGCAGTTCTGATGGAGCAGCCTTTGGATAAAGTATTAACCATGATCCTGTTTTCGGTGCTGAAGAAAGGCGCTGCCGTCGTCGAAAGCCGCGAACCACTTGTCTTGAAAATTAGTGATCCTCTACCAGAAAATCTCCAACCCTATGAGTTAACTTTTCTGGAGGCCTTCAGGCAAACCAACAAGAAGCTCAAAGAAAGCAAACTACAGGACACTGTTATCGGTTTGATCAAATCTGTCACGGAGAAAATGAAAGGATTTAGCCGTAAGGAAACAATTGATTATTACAAAGCAATCATGGAAAAAGCCTGGCAACAAATTGCCGCCGCCGAAACACCCGAAGTCAAATCAGATATTTATGAACAGGTCATGGATTGGACAATGGTCGACCGGCGCTGGGACGACCGCACCCGCGAGATTTTCCAAAGCGGACCGGTACGCGTCCCGACCTGGTGGTGGCGATATGATCCGGTAATTCGCAGTGCCCCTTCGGGCGCAGGCGGAGGAATGGCAAAAACGAGCATGCCAACTGGAGGGCGTGGGAGTGTAACCCTGCCAAAGTTACCTGGTTCTGATTTTGCGGCCTCGATGGTGAAAGGGGTTCAATCCTTCTCCGCGGGAGTATTAGGGAACGTCAACACCTTCACAGAACGAATCACCAACAAGACAAACCCTCCGCCAAAACCATCCTCGTACAGCGGACGTTCTGGCGGGAGCGGAGGCGGCGGTTGTGCTTGCGCCTGTGCCTGTGCGGGCTGCGCTTGTGCCTGTGCGGGCGGTGGACGATAAACAGGAGTTCTATGATGTCCTCTCTCCCGAACCGCTGGCTCGACAAACTGCGTGGAATTTTTACCCCTTCAAAGGCGCATTTTCCTCCCTTGGCCGGCCTTTATACATTTCTGTTGGAAGAAAACGGCGGCAAAGCACGCCTTCATTTACGCGTCGAATCAGATCATAGCGGGACATTACTCATCAACGCCAGCCGCATCTTTCACTTCAACCTATCAGCCACCCTCATGGCCTATCTTGCTCTGAGTAAAACTCCTGAAAAACAGGCGATCAACTGGTTGACCCAAACTTTTCAGGTTTCTCACCAACAGGCAATGCGGGATTACCTCTCTTTCGTGGAGCAGCTGCATACGCTGATCCACCCCGGAGAAACTTGTCCGGTTTGTGATCTGGAAATCGAGACCATTCCTCCCTTTACAAAATTTCCCAGTCGCCCATACCGCATGGACTTGGCGATTACCTACCGCTGCAACAATGCTTGTGCTCATTGTTACAACGCTCGATCTCGTTCTTTTCCGGAAAAAGACACCCAATATTGGTATTCCGTGCTGGATAAACTTTGGGAAATCGGCATTCCTCACATCGTCTTTACCGGAGGTGAGCCGACCCTCCGGGACGATCTTCCTCTTCTGATTGCTCACGCCGAACGGAATGGTCAGATTACCGGCATCAACACAAATGGCCGGCGCCTGCAAGATTCCGATTTCCTCAATCGTCTGGTTGTCGCCGGTTTGGATCATGTTCAAATTACTTTTGAATCTCACCTTGCTGAAATTCACGATCGCATGGTTCTTCACAAAGGCGCGTGGCAGGAAACTCTCACCGGCTTGAAAAATGTTTTACAGTCTAGGCTGTTTGTGATGACGAACACCACCTTGTTGAAAGACAATGCTCCTCACCTCAGCGACACTCTCGATTTTCTGGGAGAAATGGGTGTGCCTACCGTCGGATTGAACGCTCTGATCTACTCAGGTCGCGGTCGAAATGTCAAAACCGGCATTCCCGAAAGCGAACTTCCTGCCCTGTTGGAAATTGCCCGATCCAAAACCACCCAATACAATCAACGCTTGATCTGGTACACCCCCACTGAATACTGCAATTTTGACCCGGTTCAAATGGAATTAGGCGTCAAGGGCTGCACTGCAGCTTTGTACAACATGTGCATTGAACCAGACGGTAGTGTGCTACCGTGCCAATCCTATTATTCCTCGTTAGGAAATATCCTGACGGACTCATGGGATCAAATCTGGAATCACGACTTGGCACGATCGCTCAGAGAACGACGCAATTTGCCTGACAAGTGCCAAGATTGTGCATTAGTGGTTGAATGTGGCGGGGGATGTCCTCTCGCCCGTGAGGCCTTACAAACCCAACAGCAACTTGTGCAATGAGAGCGGAGGTGGCTATGTTCAACCGAATTCGAGAAACCTTCAATCGTTTATTCCAACCCGTTCAACCACTGGCGCCTGGTGTATATACTCTTTACGCCCCTCCTGAAGCGGCTTTCCCTTATCGTCTTCATCTTCGTATTGAAGAAGATGGCAGTGGTGTCCTCATCATTAATGCTTCAACAGTGCTTCATCTCAACCAGACCGGTGCAGAATACGCCTACCATCTCATCCAGCAGCACAATCAAGAAGAAGTCGTTAGCGAGCTCACCAAACGCTATCGGGTCAGTAAAGAGCAAGCCAAACAAGATTTCATCACATTCCGTGACCGATTGATGACTTTGGTCGAAACAACCGACCTTGACCCGGTTACCTATTTGGATTTTGACCGCGTCAATGTTCACGAACGCCAGTTGAGCGCTCCTCTGCGGCTGGATTGTGCCTTGACCTATGCCACCCCAAACCCCCGCATCCCAGGGTCAACCCCCATGGAAAGAGTGAAGAGAGAATTATTAACTCAGGAATGGCAAACTATTCTGGAAAAAGCATGGAAAGTCGGTATTCCCCATGTGGTTTTCACTGGTGGGGAGCCCACCATGCGCCCCGACCTTATTGAATTGGTTGACTTTGCAGAAAAATTAGGGATGGTTACAGGTGTTTTGAGCAGCGGATACCGCTTTTCAGAACACAAATTCCTAACAGATATTCTCGAGGCTGGTCTCGACCATTTGATGATCATTCTCGACGAAAATGAAGAATTCTGCTGGGAAGCCATCCGCGACTCTATTGCGTCCGATTTGTTTGTGACCGTACATCTCACCATCACTAGCCGTAACCAGAACCGCGTTATCGAAATCATACAAAAATTAGCTGAACAAAATGTGAAATCCATCAGCCTCAGTGTTGAAGACCCCACCCTAAAACATGCATTGCAGCAGGCACAAGAATTAGCCCTGGCCAATGAGATGTCCATCGTTTGGGACTTACCCGTCCCCTACTCTGAATTGAATCCGATCGGCCTAGAACTGCAACTTGAAGGCCAAGAGGAGTATTTTGACGGCGCCGGGAATGCCTGGCTGTATATCGAACCGGATGGTGATGTCTTACCTGCCCAAGGGAAATCCACAATTCTCGGCAATTTCCTGACCGATGAATGGACGACGATCTGGCAGAACGCTCAGGCTGCGAGACATAACCAAATATGATAAACTGGCATCAGCGTTTTCACCAACAAGCGCAGTGGACTGCTCACCTGCGGGCATATCTGATTCAGAAAGCAGGTATTCAAAACCACCACAGCGTGCTGGAAGTCGGCTGTGGTGGTGGTGCAGCCCTGCGAGATTTTTCAAACCGCAGGCGGGTTTTTGGACTGGATATTGATTTTTCCAGTTTGAAGGTGGCTGAGGCCTTGTTACCCACTGCCTCTTTGCTTTGTGGAGATGCCCACTTTCTGCCTGTTTCATCGAAGAGCGTGGATTTTACCATCTGTCATTTTTTCTTAATGTGGGTAAATGGAGCAGAAGTACTCAAGGAAATGAGCCGTGTGACCCGCCCCGGCGGTGCGGTCATTGCCATGGCCGAACCCGATTACGGTGGCAGGATAGATTATCCCTCCTCGCTGACCACATTGGGAATCTATCAAGCCCAATCGTTGTGCGATCAGGGCGCAGATCCACATTGCGGACGAAAAATTCGTGGCTGGTTTCATTCTGTCGGCTTAATCAATGTCGAATGTGGGGTAATGGCAGCCCAATGGACAGAAAAGAACCCTCAGACGGATGAGTTCGAGTTAGAATGGACAGTTCTTCGTTCTGATTTACAAAATTACCTCAAACCGGAAGAACTCGATGCGCTGGAAAAAGCAGACCGTCACGCTTGGCTGGAAGGCACCCGTATTTTATTCGTGCCTACATTTTACGCGATTGGCTTCGTTCCCTGAAAAATTTACATCAATTTTATGGGAAATCACAAACAACCTGTCTATATTCAATAAAGATAAAACCTAAGATAACGGAGATAATCAACACATGGCGCTGATCAAGTGGGAAGATCGTTATTCGGTAAAAATAAACAAATTTGATCACCAGCATCAGCAGCTGGTTGAAATGATCAATCACTTATACGAAGCGATGAAAATCGGTAAAGGGCAGGTGGAATTAGGAAAAATCCTCGAAGAGTTGGTGGATTACACCCGTAAACACTTTGCCAGTGAAGAAGCATTAATGCTCAAGCATGCTTATCCAAAATATGCTGAGCATAAAGCATCTCACGATCGCCTAACCCAACAAGTTATGGAATTTAAGAAAGATTACAGTGAAGGCAAAATCGGTCTGAGTGTCCAGATGATGACCTTTTTGAAAGAATGGCTGGTTAATCATATTCTGGATGAAGATAAAGCCTACAGTAACTTTTTTGAAGCCAAAGGCGAAAAGTAAAAATCGCTGACCAAAAGGTTGTCAAAACAAAAAATTGGGAATATAATAGCCCCTGTTGATCGGGGCGTGGCGCAGTCCGGCTAGCGCGCTTGCATGGGGTGCAAGAGGTCGGAGGTTCAAATCCTCTCGCCCCGACTAGAAACCCCTTACATTCCACAATACGCCGTGTAAGAGGTCTCCGGTTGCTAATCCTGGAAGATTTGACCAGAGACCTCTTGCTTTATCATGTTATTCAATGGTTTTTACTAGCACAATATGCTGGAAAAGCACGGATGCGCGCTCAATAGGTCTACTCGCGCAATTAGAAACCATCCGATTAGTCAGATGACCAAAGTAAAGTTGCCGAATTGATGATTATGCTATGAAAGAGCCAACACGCTACCCCCCGCCAGAATCACCATCATACCGCCTACTTGCAACAAGGTTGGCTTTTCCCTCAGCAAACTCCAGGAAAACAAGATTACTACCAATGGAGAAAGGTCTGAAATCGCCTTAACAACCGCCGGGTGACCAATCCTCAGCGCGGAGAGAAGGAACAGCCATTGTGCTACGACAAATATCAAGCGGCAAACCGTCATAAGAAGATTGAAACCGTTTACCCAACCCAAATCCGGTTTGATGATCAACCACGAGACTACACCAATCACTCCCGCTCGAATAAGGTAGTAAGTAAAAGGATTGATAAAATTCTCCAAAAATAAATCTTTGATCAAAAACATACTGACACTAAATAAGAACGCCGTTCCCAAAGGAAAAAAAAATTCTCTTGTCGGGATGTTCTTTTGTGGCGAGGCACGCCTGCGAAACCCCGCCAGAATCATCCCAACCCCGATGGTGAATAAACCTACCGCCAGGATCTGACCAAATCCAAGGACTTCACCCTGATACAGGAACAACGGTGATAAGCCCAATGCAAACAATGGGGAAACGGCTAACAAGCCACTGGCCGTCACAGCATCAACTTTCTCAAAAGAACGGAAATAACCAAAATTTGCCAAACCATCCAAACTGATTGCGGCCAGTAATAACGCTATACTTTTGCTGTTAAGATTAAGATAAAAATACCACGGCGCAGCCGGGATTAGCAGAGCAGCCATCAGTGCAAAATTTAAGCTAAGCATGTTTCGAGCTTGACTTACCGGCGCTAATCGTCGCGCAAACAGGTTGGCAAACCCGCCCGAAACTGCTGAAAGAAATGCCAGCATCACCGCAGACATACCTAAAATTCTACCTTCAATTAACTATCCATTCGAAAGAAATTACTTCACCCGAATTGTTGGTATAATTTTTTTCACTATGGGTATCCGATTATCTAGGCGCGAATTCTTAAAGATGTGTGCTGCTGCAGGTCTGGCAAGTCTGGCCTTCCGTCCATTTTCAGGTTTCGAGGAAGACAATCAAAAAAATGATCTGATTCGCATAACCGTCCGATCGGTCAGCGTTTATGCCCAACCCAACGATAAAAGCCAAATCTTGTTCCAGCGCTTTCGTGACGAGTTGGTTAATGTCTATTACGAGCTCGAATCAGAAGCCGGACCCGCTTACAATCCAGTCTGGTATCGTGTGTGGGGTGGCTTCATCCACCGTGCTAACACCCAGCGCGTAAAAGTCCAATATAACCCGGTGGCTTCCCAAATCCGTGAAGGCCGTCAATTGGCTGAGGTTACCGTTCCATATTCACAAGCGATGCGTTACACATCCCGTAATGGATGGCAAAACCTCTATCGCCTTTACTATGAATCCATCCATTGGGTAACCGGCATTGACGAAGGCCCGGATGGTGAACCTTGGTATCGTATTCTGGATGAATTACTGAAAATCGAATACCACGTCCCAGCCTATCACTTGAGATTGATCCCCGACGAAGAACTCACCCCCATTTCACCCGAAGTTCCCCACCACAAAAAGCGAATTATGGTCAGCCGCGGTCGCCAAACAGTGACATGCTATGAAAATGATGAAATTGTCTTTCAAACGCAGGTGTCCACTGGATTGAACTATAAACCTGAAGGCGAGATTCCCTGGGAAACTCCAAAAGGTGAATTTAATATTTACTCGAAAATGCCCTCAAAACACATGGGAGATGGTCGTCTTACCGGCAATCCAGAAGATTATGAGTTACCCGGAGTACCTTGGACATGCTTTTTCGAGGAAACAGGCGTAGCCTTTCACGGCACTTACTGGCATCAAGATTTTGGAACGCCCCGCTCTCATGGTTGTATTAACATGCGCACCGATGAAGCAAAATGGCTCTTCCGCTGGGTGCTTCCCATATCCAAGCCGGAAGACATGGAAAGCCGCGGTTACGGCACCCGCGTTATCGTTGAGTGATTTCTCTCACGCAGGATAGACGGCTCGTTCAAGCCGACAAACTCACGAAATACCCGGTTTCCCAACAACCAGGCATGCGTTGTCAGCCGTAATTGACGCTCCTGTGTGGTACCCGACCATTCTAGTAAACCATGCTGAATTAATCGAGAAATCACGTCTCCAAAAACCTCTTCGATACCAAATCCAAATTGCTGAATGAAACCATTGGCGCTTACCCCCTCTTCTAAAAGCCGTAACCCCACCATCATTTTTTCCTGCATTTGATTCCACAAATCCAGTTCAATCACTTGTTCAGCAGCCGATGAGGCTGGATAAGGCATTTTTACTTCCGATGCCATTCTCTCGATGTAAGCCCTAATTCCCTTCACGTTGACAGTTCGATGGTTTTCCAAAAACCCGTGGGCACCGGCTCCTACTCCAACATAAGGCAGGTATCGCCAATATTGTAAATTATGACGGCAATGGAAGGATTGGTTGCCGCGCCTCACTGCCCAATTAGAAATTTCATAGTGATCAAAACCCGCTTCCTTCAGCGCCTGACAAGCGTACTCGTACTGATCCGCAGCCAAATCATCATCCGGCGGATTAATTAATCCCCGTTCCATCCATTTTTTGAAAGGCGTTCCATGTTCAATGGTCAGAGCATAAAGGGAGAGGTGTTCTGGCTTCAACTCCATTGCGAACCTTAAAGATTCCTGCCACGTCTCCATCGTCTGGCCGGGAATTCCAAAAATCAGGTCGAGGTTCAGATTTTCAAAACCAGCCCGACGAGCCGCTTCAACTGCTTGAATGACCGCAACCGGATCATGCTCTCTCTCCAGAAGTCTCAATTCGTTGATGTTTGCGCTTTGCATCCCCATACTGATCCGGTTGAAGCCAACCTCTCGCAATTGAAACAAACCTTCCCTACTTACCGTTCCCGGATTTGCTTCCAAACTGATTTCACATTCCTCACTCATTAAAAAGACCTTCCGGCAGGTATTGAGAATGGCTTGTAACCCTTCTACCGGTAAATAGGAAGGGGTTCCACCCCCGAGGAAAATCGTGTCAATTTCAAATGGAAAGTTTAACTGCGCTGCAACTTGTTCAATTTCAGATTCCAACGCTTTAAGATAGGCTGGTATTAAGCCTTCCTGCCCGGCATAGGTATTGAAATCGCAATAGGCGCAGCGATGTCGGCAAAAAGGAATATGAATATACAGGCTGATTTTGGTAGGCATGTTTCATAGCATACCACATTGAAAAATTTCATGCAAAAATGATTTTGCCCTTGTCAAATTTTTGAATGTGTTATAATCTCATGCGCCGGGGGTTTCCCGGTAATTGGATAAAAAAATTAAAGCCCATGAGTCCAGAAGAACTTTCCTCAAAAACAAAAATTTGCCCAACCTGCGGGACAAAAATCAGCATCAATGCAACCCGATGTCTGGTTTGTGGCCGTCAGTTCAATACCGATAAGCTCACATCTTCAATAGAAGGAAAACAGAAAGCGGAAGTGGTCGAAGCGCCGCGTATGCCTCAGCTGACCCTTTCGCTGCCTGCAGCAATCGGTTTGATCCTTTTATTGTTGGCGATTGGCGCGGGTACAGTGTTCGCAGTTTTTCAGGCATCTGCTCCCGCCATTGCAGAAAACTTAACCCCAAGTCCAACCGCCAGCCTGACACCCACCATCACACTGACCCCAACCGCAACCGAAACACCCACGCCACAGCCTACATTCACTCCTCTGCCGCCGCAGGAATATCGAATCCGCCCAAATGATACCTGCTTAGGCATTGCCTTGAATTTTGGCGTATCGGTCAACAGTATCATTCAGCTCAACAAACTTTCGCCGGCCTGCGACAATTTGGTTCCGGGCAACATTCTGCTGATTCCACAGCCAACACCAACGCCATCACCTCAGCCGACCAATACGCTCAGCCCTCAGCAAGCAACTGAAGTTGCCTGTCAAATGTTCCCCTATAAAGTACAAAGCGGGGATACCCTGAGCGGTATTGCCCGCAACTATAATGTGTCGGCAGATGCCATCAAATCCTACAACGGCCTACCGTCAGATGTAGTCTATGAAGGGATGACACTCAATATCCCTCTCTGCGAACGACTGCCAACCCCCGGCCCTACACCCACTCCGACCAATCCGCCCCCCTATGCAGCCCCGAATTTGTTGCTGCCTGCGGATGGAGCAGTCTTTACCGCGGCAAACGATTCGGTCACTTTACAATGGGCATCCGTGGGTACGCTGCGCCAAAACGAAGCCTATGCCGTCAGCGTGGAGGATATTACTGAAGGCAAAGGCCGACGCTTAACCGAATATGTGACGGATACCAAGTTTATCGTCCCGGCCTCCTTCCGTCCTACGGATAATACACCCCATGTGTTGAGATGGTTTGTAGTCCCCGTCCGGCAGGTCGGCACTTCCGCTGACGGAAAACCAATCTACGATACTGCTGGCGCCCCCAGCGCTTCTCGTACATTCGTCTGGTGGAGCGCTGGAAGCGTACCGCCTTCACCAACCCCATAAACAAGTAAAAACGGGTGCGCCCCAGCGGAACGCACCCGTTTTTATTCTCCCGTCCCACATCAACCGCTCGAATGAGACTCCAAGAAGCGGGTTGCCTCAATTGCGGCGGCGGCTCCCATGCCCGCAGAAGTGACCACCTGGCGGTAATGGGGATCCATCACTTCACCCGCAGCAAACACGCCTTCAACACTGGTGCGCATCTGCATATCTGTCACGATATAACCTTGGGAGGTCATTTCCAGCTGCCCTTGAAAGATTTGCGTATTGGGTGTGTGTCCAATGAAGATAAACACCCCATCGGTTCCTAAATCTCTCATTTCACCCGTTTTCACATTTTTCAAGCGCACCCCATTCACCACACCATTACCAAGAATATCACTTACTACGGTATCCCAGATGAAGTGAATTTTGGGATTTTCGCGAGCGCGTTTCTGCAAAATCGCGCCAGCCCGTAACTGATCCCTGCGGTGAATAATCGTTACATCGGTCGCATAACGGGTTAAGAATAAACCTTCTTCCAGCGCACTATCACCACCGCCAACCACAACAACCTTCTTGTCCTTGAAAAACCATCCATCGCAGGTCGCACAATAAGAAACACCTCGACCTGTCAATTCGCTTTCGCCGGGCACATTGAGGTGATTTGGGCTGGCGCCAGTTGCAATAATCAAAGTTTCCGCCAGATATTCACTGCTATATGTTTGTACTTTGAAAGGACGTTGGCTTAAATCCACCGCAGTAGCCAGATCGTATTCAAAACGGGCTCCAAAACGTTCAGCCTGCTGGCGGAATAATTCACCCAATTCAGCGCCACCAATCCCCTCTGGAAAACCAGGATAATTTTCAATCGTATGGGTCAGGGATGCCTGTCCCCCCATCTCCGTTCCGGTCAATACCAAAGGGCTTAATTCCGCCCTTGCCGCGTATAAAGCCGCCGAAAGCCCTGCCGGGCCGGCGCCTAAAATCAACACTTTTTCAACTTTGTTTTCTTTCTTTTGACTTTTGCCCAATCCAACTTCAGACAGACTAAATTCCATGGTGCAATCTCCTCAATGATCTCAAATTCCAGTGTTTAGATGTAAAAACATCCAAATGGTTACATTCTTCCACTCGATCACTTCTCTATGGCTGCATCGGTGATTTCCAATGCGCGGTCAATCACATCGAATCCTTCCGCCAGTTGTTCTTGGGTGATGATCAAGGGCGGTACTAGCAGGACTGTGTGCCAGTGGGTATAGAGATAGACGCCATGATCGAGTAAGTACTTACGAAATGCAATCATTTCTGGACTGTTTTGATTGAAAGGCGCCATTGGTGTTTTGTTTTGTGGATTCTTCACCAGTTCGATGGCTCCAAACAAACCTATCGAGCGCACTTCTCCGATTGAAGGATGCCGCTGAGCCAGTTCTGCCAACATATCCGCCATGACTTCTCCCATTTGATGTGCTTGTTCAACCAAACCATCTTCCTGCATGACTCTGATATTGGCAACTGCTGCCGCTAATGACACTGGATGACCGTTGAAGGTCAAACCACCTTCATAAACCTTCTGGTCAAAGGCAGAGGCAATTTCTGGCTTCATTGCCACTGCGCCTAACGGTGCGTATGCTGAGGTGATCCCTTTTGCCATCGTCATGATATCTGGCATGACACCCCAGTGATCCACAGCAAACCATTTACCGGTGCGTCCAAAACCGCTCATCACCTCATCGCAAATCATCACAATGCCGTACCGATCACAAATCTCACGTACCCCCTTAATATAACCAGCCGGCGGAATGATAATTCCATTCGTTCCGGTTACAGTTTCGATGAGGATAGCAGCGATCGTCTCCGGGCGTTCGTATTGAATGATCTCTTCCAGATGATTTAGATAATCCCGGCTGAATTCTTCTTCTGAAATATCCGGATTGGTACGGTGGAAAGTTGACCGATAACGATAGGGATCAAGAAAATGAACCACTCCGGGCATAGTGGTGGGCTCCCATGCCACCCGCCGCGGATCACCGGTCAGGGAAATTGCCCCGTAGGTTGCGCCGTGGTAGGATCGGTAACGGCTCAGGATTTTGAAACGACCGGTATATCCTCTCGCCAGTTTGATAGCGTTTTCATTCGCATCCGCCCCGCCAAGCGTGAATAAAAATTTTGATAATCCCTGTGGCACGATTTCGGTCAGTTTTTTGCATAATTCACCCCGCGGCTGGGTGGCCATGTGTGGTCCCGCAAATGGCAATTGTCGCACCTGTTCAACGATTGCTTCGATCACCCTTTCATCACCATGACCGATGTTCACGCACATTACCATCGAGTTCAGGTCTAAATATCTCTTTCCGTCCCTATCCCAGAAATAAACTCCCTTGGCTTTCACAACCGGAATGGGGTTGACTTTGCTTTGGGCAGACCATGTCCAAAAATTATGTTCTAGACAGACTTGTAAAAAATCAGCAGATGGATTTGAAGACATATTCTGACCTTGAAGATTTGATATGATCATCTTTTTCTATCCTATCACAACTCTCTATTGAATGATAAGGAAATTGAAGAATCACCTGTGCTATAATCCTCAAAAACAAATGAATAACCTGAGCAAATTCTATGCCCCATGAACGAATATACCCCGAACAACGCTATACCCAAAAAGAAATAGAGGAATCCGGTTTTGGGGAACTCCATCCTCAAGCCAGAATTGGGATTCTACTATTCAATAGGGGAGAATACTTTGAAGCTCACGAAGCCTTAGAACTGGCCTGGCGGGATGAACCCGGCGCGGTGCGCGAGTTTTACCGCGGTATTCTGCAAATTGGAGTCGCTTACCACCACATCCTGAAGGGAAACTACCGGGGGGCGGTTAAGATGTTCGATCGCGCAAAAAAATGGCTGGCAGCTTACCCTTCTGTCTATCGTGGTATAAATCTCGATCAATTAAAAGAAGATGCGCTGAAAGCCGAACATAGACTGCTTGAACTGGGCATGGAAAATATTCATCAGTTTGAACAAAACCTGTTGAAACCTATTTACTTTGAAGGTAATCCAGAATGAATCAGACTCTCCCTCTTGAAGGAAAAACTGCCTTAATCACCGGCGGCGGACGTGGGATCGGCAGAGCCATTGCCCTTCTGCTTGCTGAGCGAGGCGCGGATGTGGTGATTAATTTCGTCCGCAATCAGGCTCCCGCCGAGGAGACTGCCCAAAAAATCCGTCAAATGGGACGCCGCGCGGAAATATTCCGCGCCAATGTCGGAAAAAATGAGGATATCCAACGCCTGTTTGATTTTATTGAACTGCAATTTGACGGTTTGGATATTTTCGTTAGCAATGCCGCATCCGGTTTTAACCGCCCAGCGCTCCAACAGAAAGAGAGTGGATGGGATCACACCATCAACGTCAACGCCCGCGCCTTTCTTTTTTCAGCCCAACGGGCGGTGCCGCTCATGCAAAAAAAAGGCGGTGGAACAATTGTAGCGATTTCATCGCCGGGCAGTCAACGGGTATTGCCCGACTATGTAGCCGTCGGCGCCTCAAAAGCGGCTCTGGAGTCCCTGACCCGCTACCTGGCTGTCGAACTAGCGCCTTTGAACATCGTGGTCAACGCTGTTTCGCCCTCTCTGGTTGAAACCGATGCCCTCAAACATTTTGCTTCGCTTTCCAACCCGCAGGTCATCCAGCGAGCAATCGCCAACACACCCGCTGGCCGTCTGGTTCAACCAGAGGATGTCGCCAAAGTGGTTGCCTTCCTGTGCAGCCCGGACGCGTTCATGATCCGCGGGCAGGTGATTGTGATTGACGGTGGTTATACGCTGATTACGCCGGGGTAATCTACTACATCTTACTCACGAATCAATACTGCTCGCGCTGGCGCACCATCACTGCCCTCGATCTTCAATGGCAGGCAAATCAATTGATATTCACCCGGCTGCACTTCAGAAAGATCGAGTCCTTCCACAATCACCATGTGGGCGCCCAGCAACACCTCGTGAGTCGGGCGGGATTGTTTGTACGGCGCGACCGACAAATAATCCACTCCAACCAGATGAACGCCCTTCTCCACCAGGTATTTTGAACCGCTTTCATCAATACCCACGAAATCGGTTTGGAACTCCCCAATCTGCTCAGCCCAGAACTGAGAGTTGCGGGTCTTGAACAAAACCCGTGCAGTACCCTGCGGAATATCGAGCTTTTCTAATACTTCGCGAGTAATCACATTAACATCATCGCCTACCTGCACCACTCTTGCTGGGCCGATTAATACATCCAATCTCATTGCTTCTACCGCACTGCTGCCATCAATAAAATGGAGAGGAGCATCCACGTGGGTACCGGTGTGTACCCCCATATCCATGCGGGATACATTCGCATTTGCTCCACTGGCAATCGCACTCACCCTCTCGATAATGGCTCTTGGGTCACCCGGCCAAGTAGGCAAATTCGGCGAAATAGTTAGAGAAATATCCCAAATTTTCATAGTTGCCTCCTGATTGATGATTATGGATTATAAGGCCCCCAACCTGCCGCCGTGAAGATTGCCTTCAAAAAATCCTGGCGCTCGCTGGGACTCATCGGACGTGGTCGGGAATAATCTTCCAAATAAGCCGTCAGTAACTCTGTAGAAATGTGCTTCCCATTATAAAACACATGCCGGTCAATGAATTCTTTTCGTGTACCTTCCGGAATGGTTACCGTATCCACCCACATCTGATCAAAAAACAAATTTCCCAATCCATAATGGATGAACGAATCCCCATAAAATTCCATTGCCATCGGGTGGTGTGCCTGAGAGCCACTGACAATCACCGCCCCCGCATCCGCCGGTTTACGAAAATCTCGCTGCTCAAAGTCTGCTACCCAATGACGGTAGGTTTCAAAGTATTGAAAGGTAAATATAACCAGATAACCATCCTCCCTTAATTGCTGAATGCGTTTCTGAATCCATTCATAATCACAAGGAGCTATGCCGCCAAAATCGTCACCAGCCCATATATAGGCCGGCCCCGCCGGGTTGCACCCCAAAAAGGCAAAGCGGTTACCGTTGTGTTCAATGGTTATCGCTTCCCGGGCTTCTGTCAAGTTTTCACCGGCGGCATAATAGACCCAGCCGCGCGACCGGTAAAGGTCTAAGGAGAATGTCAAGGCATCTCGTCCCCAGTCCACTCCGTGATTCCCGGTCAGATCGATAATGTCAGCGCCAACCGATTCAAGTAATTCAATGTATTCCGGTTTACTGCAAAAAATCAGCGGGTAGGGATCCATCTTCGGATCAGGACAGCGCGGTGAAAACGAAACTTCATTGCTGATATGAGTTAAATCAGCTTCTCGCAGCCAATCACCGATAGCCTCTCCGGGATAGGTCATCCCTTTCTGTTCCATACGCACGGCAGTTGCTCGCACCAGCGCAGTAACCCCCGTCATCATCAGAACCGTCAATTGATTTTCATTACGATTGCCTGTTATACGAGGCAAATCCAAATTTTCGACGGAAAGTGATGAGGTATTCCAGCGATAATGTAAGGCAAGCGGATACGCCTCAATCTTGAATTGATTGCTGATCGGGGATTGCCCATTGAGAGAGATCACTTTCCAGCGAGGCTGCAACTGTTCGAAAGGGACAATAGCCAGCACATCCCGTTGCGACCAAGCCACTTCCAGGAGATCATCTTCTTTTGTTATGGTCACATACAGAGGTGAGTACATTCCCAACAAAGGTTCGATAGAATTGGCAGTATCCTCGGAGACTAAAATAGGCAGTGCTTGCTCATCGGCTCGTCCTTGCCACCAATCTCTCAACTGATCGAAACCAATCTGCTCCGTAAGAGAAGGAAACGGCGTAACGAGCGCATATACCCATGTCACCTGACTTTGGTCGGGTGTTGTCGTTTCTAACCAAACATTGGATTTTTCTTTGTCACTTTGAACCTGGATCTGCCCCTGTCGGCTAATCTGATCAAATAACCCAACTGGCAACGAATCGTCCAACCAGATTACCGGCTCAGCAACCACTGTAGGGGATGGAATTACATTCACAGTGGGAACGTTTGTCGCAGAAGGGGTAATCGGTTTTGTTAGGGTGGGCTCAAAAAAAATAGGGGTTGGGTTTGCAATCCCATCAGCACAACCGCTAATCCAGATAAAAACCAGCAAGAACAAGAACCATTTTTTTCTCATTATTTCTCCAAATCAAGCCAGCCACTTACCCGAAAATAATCTTCCAGCATTTTGGCGCGTTCCTCTTCGAACATCGGGCGCGGTTTGGCATAGTCTTCAAGGATCGTGGTTAGCAACTCCACACCGAGATACTTTCCATCGTAAAACACATGCCGATCAATGAATTGTCGGCGATGAAAGGGGAACATCTGGTCAAAAAACAGGTTTCCAAGACCATAATGCATGAAGTGATTTTGGTAGAAACCAAAACCATGCGCAAAATGAGCCTGACTCCCACTGACAATCACCGCTCCAGATCGAGCGGTATACTCAAATTCCTGTAAAGTCAGGTTCATCGGCATGAAATCCTCAACCTCAAAGTGTTGAAAAGTAACAATCGGTAAAAATCCACGATCAATCACGCTTTTGATTTGCGCTTCCAATTCCTGCATGTCACAAGGCGCCGGGCCAGGCTGCTCATCGGTTGCCCAAATATTTTCCGGGCCGGCCCGGTTGCATCCAATGAGTGCCAATCGGTTACCGTGGTGTTCGATCAGTAACGGTTGGCGTGCTTCTGCCAGATTCCTACCGCCGCCATAAGTCCGGATACCATGCTGATCGTATAGTTCTAAGGTGTATAAAAAAGGTTCGATTCCCCAATCCAGCAAATGATTGCCGGTCAATTCGACCACATCCACTCCTGCCAGTGTCAACAGCTCGATATAACGCGGGTTGGCACAGAATCGCTGTCCTCCCCTCACTGGCACAGCCGGCGGACAATTTTCATAAAATGAAACTTCATTACTAATATGAGTGATATCCGCCGCACGCAGCCAATCGCCAATCTCTTGTAACGGATAATCCAATCCATGCACTTCCATTCGTTCAGCGGTTTGTCTCACCAACGCCGTCGTCCCAGTGAGGATCAGGCTGGTCAACTTTTCTGCTTGGCGGTTGGTAATGATGGCGCTTGGATCTTCTGTAAAACCGATCGGTTTATCATGGATAACCTGCAATTCCCACTGGATGGTTAAGGCGTAATCTTCCATTGGAAAATCCTGATCGAGCGGTGAAACTCCATTGACTCGTAGCGCCTTCCAGCGCGGTTCTAGTTGTTCAAACGGCAGAATAACCCTCAAATCCCTTTCCTGCCAGGCTTTTTCAAGAAGTCCATCAGCCGGCATGACGATAACACTTTCCGCATTAGCTTTCCCCCATAAAACGCTGAAAATTGGCAGCGTTTCTTCGTCCACAAGCAGACGAAATTCCCCACCACAAGAACCTCGCCAACAATCAACAACCTTTTCAATACTGATTTCATCCTGAATTGTTGGAAAGGCAGCCGCAATCGCGTACACCCATTGGATTAATCCGTGACCACGGGGCTTGTCAGAAGGAGACAATTTCAGCTTGTAATCTGCCAGTTTCTCTTCCTCAACCCACGCAACATGTTCTCCGCTCATCAAAGAAGTCCTGATCCCAACGGGTAATGGATCACTATACCAATTTACAGGCGAATTTTTTGTGAGGGTCTGGGAGGAGGGAGTGGATATCAAAGTTGGTTGGGAAGGCGTTTTCGTGCGGATGAAATTGAGGTTCCCATTGGGCAGATCAGTACTTACCGACAGATCATCAGAAGGAAATGAATTACATCCATAGACGCCAAGACCAACACAAACAACGATTAACCAAACAATTGCCTGGCAATTTAAGGATTTTTGGGTTAACACGGCGGAAATTATACTACCTCAAAGGTTCTATACGCCCTGCATTTGATAGAGATTGACAGTTAACCTGACTATAATAACATTGTATCAACTCGAAAAAGGAATATGCCATGCGTGAAGTAGCAATTTTGGGAATTGGTCAAACGAAAATTGATGAACATTGGGATAAATCGTTGAGGGAACTGGCTGGCGAGGCTGCACTGGCTGCCCTTCAAGATGCTGGCATCAACAGCGTGGATGGCGTTTTTGTCGGAAACATGATGTCCGGCTCAGCCAACCGCCAGCAGCAATTAGGCGCATTTGTTGCAGATTGGATTGGCGTACGCTATGCCAACGCCATGCATGTTGAATCAGCTTGCAGTTCCGGTTCGGCTGCTTTTCGCTCCGCCCTGATGGCGGTCGCTTCGGGTTACATGGACATTGCTTTGGCAGTCGGCGTTGAAAAGATGACCGACTCGCCCGGCGCTGAAATTACTGCTGAACTGGCAACTGCGGCCGATGCTGATTGGGAGGCCGGTCAAGGACTTTCCTTTGTGGCCATTAACGCTCTCATCATGCGCCGATATATGTATGAATACGGCTGGGAGCATCATCACTTTGCGCCTTTTTCGATTAATGCCCATACCAACGCAATCAGCAATCCAAACGCACGACTGCGTTCACCATTAACTGAAAAAGACTACATGAAAGCCGCCATGGTAACCCCGCCCATTAACCTGATGGATGCTTCGCCGGTTGGCGATGGCGCTGCTGCCGCGGTTCTTGTACCAGTTGAACTTCTCAACCGATTTCCCCCCCGTCCGATTATCAAAGTCTTAGGATCCGGCGCCGCCACCGACACAATGGCAGTGCACTCCCGAAAGATTCCGTTATGGCTCAGCGCGGCCGAAAAATCTGCCAAACAGGCGTACACTCAGGCTGGAATCGGCCCTGAGCAGATCGATATTTTCGAGCTTCATGATGCCTTTACAATCATGGCTGCATTATCTCTTGAGGCTTGCGGTTTTGCTGAGAAAGGAAAAGGCCCACAACTGGCATTGGATGGGGAGATCCGACCAGATGGGCGCATCCCGATTGCCACGCGAGGCGGTTTGAAAGCACGCGGTCATCCGGTTGGCGCAACCGGAATGTACCAAATTGTCGAAGTCATCCAACAATTGCGCGGAGAAGCCGGGCAAACCCAAGTCGCAGACGCCAAAATTGGCATGGCGCAGAACATCGGGGGAAGCGGATCAAACATCATTACTCACATATTGGGTCGTATGAATTGATCGAACCAGGCGGAGGGAAACAAAAACCTCTGCCTTTTTCTTTATTCAAAAGGGTATAATACAAATAACCCACCTCCATTCCCCGTGTCAAAGGAGCTCTTCATGGAATTTCATATTTCCAGACAGGCCCGTGATCGTTACCAGTTTGATCAAAATCTGTTTTCCTTCAACGGTAATGTCATCTTTGCCAACTTCCATGCTGCCCGACAGTTTGCTCAAAAAATGAACGCATTTCGTGACTTGATTAATTACCCGGAGAAGGCAGTGAAGGCCGGGCAGGTTAATGCTTTAGGATTGATTGATGAAATTTTGCATTTAGTGGTTCATCTTTACCGCCAGCAGAAAAATCAGCAAGCTTTGGAACAGGCATTGGCCGATCTGGAGAAAACACTGGGGAAAGAAAAGGTTGATGATTTACTCCTGGCATTCACACGCGAATTTCCACCGATGCCTGTCTATCGAGGTGAACTTAGCCCGGAGGAGTACCTCAAACAAGACAGCGATGGTGTTCCCAATCGTTTCAACACGCTCGAAGAGATCCTAATTCTATGGGTCAATAACAAAAATCCGGCTGTTACGCCGTATTTAGAATTATTTGATGACGAAAGCCTTTCCCAACAAACCGCTTACACCAAAGCCATTCAGGAGTTATATCGCTTTTTCGATCAACAACCTCCATTTGGGCCGGATTTGCAGAATTTGATTGATTTGCTCCGCGCCCCAGCGGTAGCTCATCCCTATTCCCTGTTTGAACAACTGGAATACATTCGTACTCGCTGGGCTGACTTAATAGGTAAATACCTTTACCGACTGTTAAGCAGCCTTGACTTTATCAAGGAGGAAGAGAAGATCCCATTTTTAGGTCCCGGGCCGGTCGAAATTCCAGTGTTTGCCCGTTTAGCTGGGGATATTGAACCTGAGAACTTTAGTCCAGACCGTGAATGGATGCCGCAGCTGGTACTCATGGCAAAAAACACCTATGTTTGGCTGGATCAACTCACCAAAAAATATGAACGCCCGATTACGCGCCTTGACCAGATCCCTGAAGAAGAATTGGCTCAATTAGCCGAGTGGGGTTTCAGCGGATTGTGGTTGATCGGGTTGTGGGAACGCAGCCAGGCTTCTGCTCGCATTAAACAGCTATGTGGCAATCCGGAAGCCATTGCCTCGGCTTATTCATTGGCTGGTTACACCATCGCCGCCGATTTGGGCGGCGAAGAAGCCTACCAAACCCTGCGTGACCGGGCATGGAAATACGGCATTCGACTGGCCTCGGATATGGTGCCCAATCACATGGGAATTGATTCCTCATGGGTCATGGAACATCCCGATTGGTTCATATCATTGGATTACAGTCCTTTCCCATCCTATTCTTTTAGCGGCCCTGATCTTTCCAGTAATCCAAACATTGAGATTCTGCTCGAAGACCATTATTACTCTCTTACAGATGCGGCAGTAGTATTCAAACGCAGGGACAAATACTCAGGCGCTACTCAGTACATCTACCACGGGAATGATGGTACCAGTATGCCGTGGAATGACACCGCCCAATTGAATTATCTCAACCCTCAAGTTCGGGAAGCGGTCATTCAAACCATCCTCGAAGTAGCCCGTCGTTTTCCCATCATTCGCTTTGATGCCGCTATGACCCTCACCAAACGCCATTATCAACGCTTGTGGTTTCCAGAACCCGGCACAGGGGGCGCAATTCCATCCCGCGCCGAACATGGCATGACCAAAGAAGCCTTTGACCGGGCTTTTCCAACCGAATTCTGGCGGGAGGTGGTGGATCGGGTTGCTCAAGAAGCCCCTGACACCCTGCTTCTAGCCGAAGCATTCTGGCTGATGGAAGGGTACTTTGTGCGCACCCTGGGAATGCACAGGGTTTATAACTCGGCCTTCATGAACATGCTGAGAAATGAAGATAACGCCGGATACCGCAAACTGATCAAGAATACCATTGAGTTTGAACCCGAGATTCTTAAGCGTTATGTCAATTTTATGAACAACCCCGATGAGCGTACCGCCGTGGATCAATTTGGCAAAGGGGATAAATACTTCGGTATCTGTGTGCTGATGTCCACTTTACCGGGCTTGCCAATGTTTGGGCACGGGCAAATTGAGGGATATGCCGAAAAATATGGCATGGAATTCCGGCGGGCTTATTGGGATGAAAAGCCAGACCCCTATCTGGTAGAACGGCATAAACGGCAGATATTCCCGCTACTGCATCGCCGCGCTTTATTTGCTGGGGTCGAAAATTTCCTCCTGTACGACTTTTTCACCTCCGCTGGCTGGGTCAACGAGGATGTGTTTGCCTTCTCCAATCGGCTAGGGAACGACCGCGCATTAGTCGTTTATCACAACAAATTCGCCGAAACCGACGGCTGGATTCGCTGGTCGGCTGGTTACAAAGCCCGCGAGAAAGGCTCGACTAAACTGGTGCAGAAGTCATTGAGTGAAGGTTTGGGATTGTTGGGGCAGGAGAATCACTTTGTCCTCTTCAAAGATATCCTCAGCGGTTTGGAATATATCCAACCGGCAGATGAACTGGCTCAAAAAGGCTTGCATATTAAACTTTCTGCTTATCAAGCCTATGTGTTTTCAGATTTTCGCGAAGTTCACGATGATGAATTCGGTTCATACCGCTCACTCTCTCAATATCTGGCGGGGAGGGGTGTTCCCAGTATTCAGGAAGCATTGCACGAGTTAATTCTCGCCCCTATACTTCGTCCCTGGCGGGAGATTGTCAACCCCGGTTACATCCGCTTCTTAATGGATCATCAGGTCAATCTGCAGCAACCCGAATTGCCGGAACATCTTTTACCCGAAGCCATTCATAAACTTGACGCGCTTCTGAATGGTATTGTTCAAATGACAGGCTTTAGCAGCAACAGGGAACTTATCCAAAACACCCTTCAAAAACAATTGGAGTTCCTGTTACACCTCCATTCGCCGCAAAAAGTTATGCCGGTTCCTATTCGAGGTCAATCTCCGAAGGCGTTTGAATATTTACAGCAAAAATTGAAAGATTCCAAGGTGACTTCATTGGTTGCAGTTCTTTACCCCTTCATTCACAAACTGGGTGCATTGAAGGACTTAAATGATCACCCATCCCAAACTCTTTCCTGGCTTGAAGAGTGGCGGCTGCTGGATGCCGTCATGGAAACCGCCCACCAGATTGGTGTTGATGGCGCTGTCAGTTGGCAGATCCCACCAACCCTGCGAATTTTAATCAACCATCAAGAATGGTATGAAAAACTGGCATCCCATTCCCTTTCAAGAATCATGGAATTTTGGCTTTCGGATTTGGAAGTGCAACGCTTTATTGGAGTCAATCGTTATAAAGATGTTTTATGGTACAACCAGGAAGCCTTCAAAGACTTCATCTGGTGGATGACTTGGGTGGCTTTGATGAACGAGGTTGGAAAACCTGCCTCAACTCATGCTTCAATTCTGGAAACGCTTCTCACATCCAGCGAAATAGCCCAAAAATTCCTGCAGGCAGAGCAACTTTCCGGTTTTCAGATTGCCAACTTAATGGATCAGATAGCACAATTGGATCAATCAAACCTTTAGAGGTGGATGATGAGTGAACTAAGCGCTGAGCAGTGTACCAGACCCCCAAAAGGCACCCACCCTCTGAACCCAATAGAAATGGATAACCTGCTGCCTCTTGTGGAGGGTTGGCTGGTGATCAGCTCAGAGGAAGTACCGAAATTACAAAAATTATTTCGTTTCAAACGATACAAAGACGCCTTGGATTTTGTCCTCGCCGTAGGTTTGGCTGCTGAAGAACAAGATCACCATCCAAGAATCGTTATTGAGTATGGAAAAGTCACGATAGAATGGTGGACACATGTTGTCAATGGGTTGCACCGCAACGATTTCATCATGGCCGCAAAAACGGACGAATTGTATCGTTCACGCGAAGATACCAAACCGAGATCTTCTTAGGAGGGTTAACGATGAGCCATTTTGTTCGAGATTGGATGTCGAGTCCTGTTGTGGTTATAGATGCGGACAGCAGTGTTTCATTTGCTATGACATTGATGCGCCGCAGACACATCCATAGCCTGATTGTGGTTCTCAAAGAGAATCATTCAACAACCTATGGGATCATTACAACGACAGACATTCGTGACAAGATCATTGCTGCTTCACGCAACCCATCAGAAACAACCGTACGCGAAATCATGACGGCCCCCGTTCATGTTGCCAAGCCAGATTGGACTCTAGTAGAATGCTCCAGAGCCATGCAGGAGAAAAATGTCCACCATTTGCCGGTTGTTGATGATAACAACGAACTGATCGGCATGATCACCGCCACCGATCTGTTCATCGCAGCCGAAGAAATTGGCTGGTTATCCGAGAAAGAATCAAAAAGCACTGGTTGAAAAGTAACCCCCGCACAATCCCGGTAATGTGATTTCCCATTGACTGTGATTTTTTTCAACGGAAAAGTGCTCTCCCAGCAAATTCGTAAGATTTTGTCGAAGATGCGGGTTCCCGGTTTCTGCCGGAATAGTAAGCCGGCAGGGTTCAGGATTGAGATTTGCCAGAACCAGTACTTGCTCACCGCCCCCGTCGCGAATCATTCGAACAACCCCATCACACTGAGTTGGCTCGAGCAATTTCCAATTCCCTCGTCTCAAGGTGGGCGTCGCCCGGCGAATTTTGATTAACTTTTGGATCCATTGCCGCAAACTATGATCCCACCGGGTATCATCCCAAGGAAACGCTCCGCGGCAATCCGGATCTTTCCCACCTTCCATGCCAATCTCATCGCCATAATAGATTGCCGGCGTGCCGGGGAACGCAAAGAGCAACAGATAAGCTAACCGTAGTTTTCGCGCATCACCATTGAGCAATGTCTTTACTCGCTCGGTATCGTGAGAGCCAAGTAAAAGATACATACCAAACAGCGAGTCCTGTCCATAGGTTTGTTCAATTTGCAGCAGTCGGGTATAGAAATCATTAATACCAGTCTTACCTCGCAGTACATCCAGGATTGCGGAGCGTAGGGGATAATGCATCACACCATCGAAATGGCTATCATTTACCCAGCGAGGCAGCAAATCCCAAATTTCACCAACAAGATAAGCATTGGGGTTGGCAGACTTGACGACGTGCCGAAACTCCGCCCAAAAGTCATCATCATCTATCTCATTAGGAACATCCAAACGCCAGCCGTCTATTCCCTCCTCAATCCAGTAACGAGCAACATCGAAAATATATCGCCTTACTGCGGGGTTTTGTGTATTGAGTTTCGGCAGGCTCTTGAAACCCCACCAAGCCTCGTATCGGGTGGCCTTTCCTCGGCTATACGCATTTAATGGAAAGCCCCGCACATGAAACCAATCCAAATACGGTGAATTCTTGCCATTTTCCAACAAATCATTGAAAGCGAAAAAACCCCGCCCACAGTGATTGAACACACCATCCAGAATAAGTCGCATTCCCCGTTGATGCGCTTTTTTGAGTAAACGCCGAAAATCTTCCAAAGTCCCCAACTTCGGATCAATCCGAAAATAATCCACTGTGTTGTAGCGATGTGTGGATGGAGAGAGAAAAATCGGGTTCAGGTAAATGGCATTGACGCCCAAATCCTGCAGGTAATCCAATTTTTGCTCTATCCCGACAAGATCCCCGCCTTGAAAGTGAATGGGATCGGGTGGGCTGCCCCACACTTGAACATTCGACGGATCATTTTCCGTGTCCCCATTCGCAAACCGGTCCGGGAAAATTTGATAAAAAACGCTATCCTTCACCCACGCCGGAATATCCATCAGAACAACCTCACTGTTGCGGATAGATCCTCAATCAACTTTTCGGGATTTTTTCGGTACGCATTCATATCTAGCGGCCTTTCAGAAATGGATAAGAGAGTTTCGTTCAGAAATAAATTGACAGGGGTGGCCACACCGACTCGCTTGCCAAAGCGTACTACCGCACCATTTAGATAATCCACCTCCATCGGACGGTATCCACGATACAGATCAACATGAAATGAGGGCATTTTACCTCCCCGTCCGGCAGCCAAAGCTCTCCCTGCGAGCCGGCGCGCAATTCCTTCCGGCACATGATGAAACAAGAAAGACACCACACGGACTGGTGTGCCGGGTAAGTCTATCACCCGGTAACCCAATTCTGACATAACCCGAACCGCCTCACGTACCTGTTCCGTTTCAATCTTGAATAATTTTGGGTGCGAAAAAATTTCAGCAGGTGTCAGGTCAAGAATGGCAGAAGTAGCATTAGCGAGCAGATTCGTTAACAGTTTCGACCACTTCATCTCACCGGCATTGGGAAATAAAGTTGCATTCAAACCTGCACGGTTGAACGACTTAACAATTTGCTCGGAAAGAGGATGCCCTCCGGCAATTCCCACACCCCGCTTCTTTTCAAGAGCAACCCGGCCGGTTTCCTTTTTGGCTATCGCACTGGTTAAAGTTCCAGCAATAACTCGGTCCTTTCCCAAAAACTCAGCCAGCATTTCTTCATTTTCAACACCATTTTGCAGACTGACAACTGCTGCAATCTGATCACAGTACGGTTTCAGCAGAGAGGCAACCGATGGTGTATCGAAGGACTTGACCGCCACCAATACCACATCTATGGAATATCGCTTTAATATGGTGTCGAGCGAATCACTGACCATTTCTGGCAAAAATGGCTCTTCTTTTCCTTCCATTTCCACCCAAAGGGGTTGCTGATCGAAGCGTCTGGCAACCTCGCTTCTTTCAAAATAAATGACGGTCTCACCGCTCATTTTCAGGCTGCCGCCAATGTAAGTGCCAATCGCCCCCATTCCAAAGATCAGATAGTTCATCTAATTTCCACCCACCTGTTCGATCAAATCTCACGCCATTGGCGCGCGCCCCGTAAAAATTCCTCCCCGCTCATCCATTTCTTGCCGGCCGGCTGAACTTCGCGCAGCACCAATACTCCCTCGACAGTGCCAACAGCAGGCAGCCCATCCACAACGGATCTCTTCCCCACCGGGACGGAGTTTGAATGGATAACCGCAGCGCGTTTGATTTTCAATAATTGACTATCCCACACCATATATGCCCCCGGCCATGGGAAATAAGCCCTGATCTTTCTCTCAAGTTGTTTCGCCGGTTGAGAAAAATTCAATTCCCCCTCTTCTTTTTTCAACATGGGTGCATAAGTTGCCAGAGAGTCATCCTGTGCTTGTGGCACAATTTCTCCACGCAGATAAGCAGGCAACGTTCTTATCAATAATTCCGCTCCTGCATTGGCCAGTTTTTTACCCAGACTATCCGCATCATCTTCCGCTTCGATAGACAGGCTTTGCTGAGTAAGGATTGGGCCGGTGTCTATTCCTGCGTCCATTTTCATAATCGTCATACCGGTCACCCTATCTCCATGAAGAATCGCCGCCTGGATCGGAGCAGCCCCACGCCAGCGCGGCAAGAGTGAAGCATGTACATTAATGCAACCGAAACGCGGCAAATCCAGAACATTTTGGCGCAAGATTTGACCAAAAGCCGTCACCACAATCACATCCGGCGACCATTCAACCAACTTTTCCCACACACCGGCATCCCTTAAGCGATTTGGCTGTATGGTTTCAATCCCCAGCTGTTGAGCAGCCACCTTCACAGGAGGAGGTGTAAGTACCCGCCCACGACCCGAGGGCCGGTCTGGCTGTGTCACTACACCCACCACCCTGTAATGCTGGGTGAGGGCAGTTAGGGTTGGAACCGCAAATTCCGGGGATCCCATGAAAACAATACGGTATTCCATAACGAAAGATGATTTTAACACATAATTAAAAAATTCCTTTGCTTTACGACTTTTATTCACCATAAATTTGTTATACAATGGCAATAACCTGATTTCCAAAACTCGATTCGCCAAGGAGGTATTAACCCATGTCCGATGTTTCCTTCTCCCCTGATGGCATCACCAGTGATGACCGCTTATGGGCGCTCTTATCTTATTTATTAACTCCCCTGATTCCCATCATCATCCTGCTCATGGAAGACAAAAAAAACCGCCCGTTCATCAAGGCCCACTACATGCAGGCATTGGTGCTGGGAATTGTGCTGGTCATTCTCAACACCATTCTTGCATTCATCCCATTTGTCAACTGCATTAGCCCAATCCTCACCTTAGGTGTACTCATCTGGTTGGCCATTCGTGCCAACAAGGGTGAATACATCACCTTGCCCGTCATTACCGACTTCGTAAAAAATCAGGGCTGGGCATAGAAAATTCGCTGATTTTGATTTAGCTTTCAGGCTACAACAGTCGCCTGAAAGCAATTTTCCGTTTAAGCACCCCCTAAATACTGGTAAAATTATCGGCGATGCTGAAAGACGAAATTCCAGATCAAGTCAACAAGGAATTAGCCCGTGCCGAACAAGCCCGTCAGCAACAAAACGAAGGTATGGCACGGGTTTGTGCCCGTCGAGCAGCAGGTTTTATGGCTCAGTTCTATCTGGAAAAAATGGGCATGGACATTCAAAAAATCAATGCATTGGAAGCGCTTTACATTTTCAGCCAAAAAAATGAATTACCCGCCTCACTTCGCCGCTCCGCCGAATTACTTACCATGCGGGTTACGCCCGAACATCAATTGCCCATTGACGCGGATTTAATCCACGAGGCCAAAAAGTTCATTCAAGAATTAAAATGTTGGATGGAGGATCAAATTGACTAATTTCTCACAACCGCTTCGCTTTTACGGAACATCCTGGTGTTACACTTCTCGTCGGGCTCGCGCAACCCTGGATGAATTGAAAATCCTATACGAATATATTGATATTGACTCGGACATGGAAGGCCGCCGTTATGTTGAACAGGTCAACAACGGTAACCGAAGCGTACCAACCATTGTTTTCCCGGATGGCAGCATATTAGTTGAACCAACCGTCCAACAGCTCAAAGAAAAGCTGGGTGTGGCTTGAAAATGCTACCTTTTTTGAACCCATAGCCGTAACAACCGTAGGATCGAGTAAATTAAAACACCGATTATTAACCCGCTGCTTACCATTATCAGGAGCAAAGGCGCTTTACCGGCCCTTTCCAATTGAACCGGCTTGGGGGTTCTTAACCGCGCCGCCAGCGACTCCACAAATACTGGACTGGGTTCGACCGGTTGAAACAAAGTTGCTAAATTGTTTTCTAAACCATCCAGAACCATAGGTGATTGCATCGTTTCGTTCACTCCTCGTCCTTTTCCTCCGGGTAAGCCACAATCCCAATGGTTCCCGGTCCAAGATGGGCAGCAACCGGAATAGACAATTCAGTAATTACAATTTCCCGAACGTGAGGGAAAACCTTTTTCAATCTTTCTACCATCGCCTGGGCTGCTTCGGGTGCGGCTGCATGAACAACTGCCAGTGAAGCCATTTTATCACCGACCCGCTGTTGGACTTGTTCAAGGACGCGATCCAAGGCCCGTTGACGGGTGCGTACTTTTTCAGACATATTCAGCAGGCCGTTCCGCAGAACAATAATCGGATTGATGCGCAAAAGAGACGACAACGCTGTTTGCAGTTTGTTGATTCGCCCACTCAGGTAGGCAAATTCCAAATTTTCCAGCGTAAAGATCACGGTTAACCGGTCGCGCATCTTCTCAAGACGCCGGATGATTTGAGGAATGTCCCAACCGTTTTGACTGAGCAGACGAGCCTCGCGGCACATGAATCCCAAGGCTGCCGAACCTGCACCTGAATCAAAGGGATAAACTTTGATTTCATCGGCAATTTCATCCGCCGCCTGTTTCACCGCAGCGAAAGTGCCTGACAACTTGCTCGCGAGGTGAATGGAGAGAATCTCCTCCCCTTTTTGGGCAATGGAGCGATAAAACTCCATGATTTGATATGGAGATGGCAATGAGGTTTTTGGTGGAAACCTCTTTTCTTTAACCATCTGGTAGAAATTTTTGGAAGTGACATCTCTGAACTGAAGATAGGTTTCGTCCCCCATTACGATGGACAGGGGGATGATCTTGATGTCGTATTTTTCTTCCCATCCTTTTGGCATATCCGCCGATCCATCTGTAACAATCTTAATCATTCTTCTCTCTCCTTACTCTGCAAATCCAATTCATCGCGCAAGGCAATCAATGTGCGATGATACAAACTTTTGATGGCGCCTTCACTCCTTCCCATAATTTGAGCAATCTCTTCATTCGATAGCCGTTCAACAAACTTGAGGATAATCAGCGTTTGGCGATCTTCCGGAAATTTTTGCAGCACCTTTACTAAATGTTCAATCTCTTGACCTTTCACCAAGGCACTTTCTGGATGTTCACCGCCATGTCGGATGGAGTAAGCGTGATCTTCGAGCGGCACCTCTTTGCGCCGTTTATTATCGCGGTGCCAGTTCGCCACCAGATTATGCGCAATACGGTATAACCATGCCGTAAACGGTAAACCGCGGTTTCGGTAGTTGTGAATGTGATTCATCGCGCGAAAGAAAACTTTTTCTGTCAGGTCTTCCGCATCATGCACACTACCGGTTCGGTAGTAAATGTAGTTGTAGATACGTTTGACGTATCGTTGGTAAAGAACACTGAAAGCTTCCTGATTGCCTTCCGACGCAAGGCTGATGACTTCGGCATCACTTAATTCTTCCACGGTGTCATCCCTGCCCAACTTGTCAATGCATTAAATAAACCCCAAACCCTGACTGAGGTTTCACCATTAAAAATAAACCTCAATCTCAAGTTTATGCTTTCGGTCCACATGTTGCAGTACTTAACCTCATTATACAAAAAAATTTGTACACTCGTATCTATCGAACTTCCCTGGCACGCTGGACTGCTGAGTAGGCATCAATGATTCCATACCCAATTCCCTGAGCCGGGCGGTTTCTCGCACTCACACACTCCGGTAAAACACCCTGATAATTTTGGGCAGTTTCGAAGATAATCTGTCGGGTTAGATCCACATTCCCGATTAATGCCGGATTTGCTGACCACATCAAGGCAACCACCCCAGCCACATGCGGCCCTGCCATGGAAGTTCCGCTCGCCATTTCATAAGTGCTGTTGGGATAAGAGGAGAAAACTTCTTCACCAGGGGCTAAAATCTCCGCTTTCAATCGCTGACTTCCATCCACCAAAACCGGCCCAAGACTGCTGAAACCGGCCAAATCACCATTGCGGTTCACCGCACCAACGGTCAACACCTCCTCGTAAATCGCCGGCGGCGCATCCACACTTCCGCATCCGGAATAACCGGAATTCCCGGCTGATACCACGACAAAAACTCCTGCCGCTTTCAAGGCACGCACGGCCGGCAAAAACACGGCTGGATCGCAGCCTTCCACTTGCGGACAGCCCCAAGAATTGTTGAAAATATGAGCGCCCAACTCCGCTCGGCCATCCCGGAAAGGATCACCCTCCTGCGGGTAAGGTGCAAACAAAAATTGCCAGCAATCCAAATAAACAGCAGGGTTGCCCAGATTGCGCGCTAGATTAACACAAGCGATCCACTCGGCATCCGGCGCCACTCCCACATCCTTTCCGAGAACACTACCCAACGTATGGGTACCATGACCGCTGGTATCCCGCGGAGCAGAACTACCAAACCAGACATCCAACCAGTTATAATCATGACTACCGTTCTTACCTCGATACTGCTCTCTTAATTGAGGATGTTCCCCTTCTACGCCCGAGTCGGCCAATCCAACAACAATTCCGTTACCCCTCACACCGAACTCACTCCAAACTTCAGTTGCCCGAATCATTTTCAAATTCCAATCCCGGTCGGGTTCGAATTGGTCAATACTACCACTGACAGCTGGCAGCGGCTGGGATAACGGACGCATACGCGGGCTGGGCAACACACGTTCAACCTCCGGGCGACTCATCAACCACAGCTTCACCAACGGCCCACCATTGACTTCCATCCCGTTGACCAGGTAGTAAGAACGGTAGCGAATCCTTAGACGGTTCAGTTGCTTTTGAATATCGGATTGGGTTCTCTTCGCATGACTGACCAATGTTTGAAAAACAAATTCCCGTCTTTCAACAGGATTACTTGGAAGAGATTGTTGTTCAAAAGTTACTTGTTCACGGAAAACGACAAAGAATCGTTCACCATGAAAGCCAGCCTGACCAGCAAGGAAATAAACCCCCGCACCAATCACCCAAACCAACCCCGCCGCAAGATAAAATCTCCTATTCATTCCAGCACGCTTTTGCTTTTCGATAAAAAACAGCCCCACAATTCCTGCCAGTAACAACACAAGAGCATGGAAGAATACCATCCTCAAGGCATACCCCATCAATTCACCCGGCGTGGAACTGATCAATAGCATCAATTCGTCACCATCAATAAATATCAAGGGGAGAACAGCAGCGGCGCCGCCAAAAATTGTTACCGCTTTGCGTCTTACAATGGACGATGCATTCTCATAAATACTGCTGATTACAGCAACCCCCAGCCCCGAAAGAACCAAGGGTACGGTCAGGCTAAATTGATAGCCCACCAAAGGAATACTATTCCCAAAAATTATCCCAATAGAAACCGCGAATAGGATTTTCATCAACAGAGAAGGAGAGCGCATGGAGGGATGAATTTGACGAAATTGGATCGTAAACAAATCAAGCAATAAGGCCATTAACCAGCCCAGCAATCCCCCCGTTACTATCCCCAAAAATACGTCCAATGGCGATCCAAACGCCCCCCACAAGGCATACGGAATCCACGCCAAACCAATAACCAGCCAGAGAATCGAAAAAGAAACCGATTGGGGTAACTGGGGCAGCTTTTTCTCATCAGGGTATCTGCCTAGCAGATGACTAATTATCCAGATGCCAATCCCCAGTGAGCCGATCACAATCAAAGCCGCCGTCTGAAACTCGGTCAAAAACACCCATCTGGCGGGCAGCATCAATAGCCCTATAAGGATAGACAAACCGAGGACACGATAGAAGCCGCGAAACACACCTTGCAGCCAGACTAAAACCGCCAATGGCAGCCCCACCGCAATAAAATATCCCAATCCAATCCAACCCCGCAAATCTGGCAGCCCCAGTGAACCCTCAAAGAGCAAATTTTCGAACAACCACATCCCCACCAGTGTAATCAGGCTGATCAGACCCAACCAAACCAGATAAAAAATAAAGAGGGCAGTCGCTAGACAGCCCCCCTCTTGAGTTTGAGTTGGAAGTTCGCCAGGTCTTTCTGTAACGATTTGAGGCGGATTCTCCATGTTGAATTTACCCTCCAAGATCAATTACAAACTGTCCATTTTTGTACAATAGTTGCCCGTCTACCCAAATTTCACCACCGTCTCGTAAGTCGCAAATCATATCCCAATGAATAGCCGACTGATTTTGCCCTCCAGTCTCAGGGTAACTGGCGCCTAAAGCCATGTGAAAACTCCCCCCAATCTTTTCGTCGAATAGAATGTTACGAGTGAAACGGCTGATGCCTTCGTTGGTTCCGATTGCAAACTCACCTACATAGCGCGCACCCTCATCGGTCTCCAAAGTTTTCTGCAAGAATTCTTCGTTCTTTTCAGCCGTCGCTTTTACCACCTTGCCTTTATCAAACCATAATCGCACCCCGCTCACTTCCCTTCCACCATAAATCGCTGGATACGAAAAGTAAACCTGCCCCTCCACACTGTCCTCAACTGGACCGGTAAATACCTCGCCATCCGGTACATTTTCATGGCAATCACAGTTGATAAACCGCCTCCCGCTGATTTTCAAACGCAAATCGGTTTCCTTACCAATCACCCTGACTTCTTCTTTGCCGGTCAGCCATTCCACAATTTTTTGCTGACGCGCAGAAAACTTCTTCCAATACCCCACCGGGTCGTTCAAATCCGGCATCATCGCATGAAAAACAAAATCGCTGTACTCATCCAGACTCATTTCTGCGTCCTGTGCATGGGCATTCGTCGGATACTGCGCCAGCGTCCAACGGAATTCCTTGCGGGCTGCTCTCTCTAGATAAGTTTTGAAAATCGGCTGCTGAGCCTGAGAGTTGATGACCATCCTTTGCGGATCAACATTGGAAAGCGCTTTGGTATTTTCTTCCCCCAAGATGTTGATTGAACAGTCGTATGTTTCAATAATCAATTTACGGGGTGGGTCAATGAATTTCAGTTGATCTTCACTGGCAAATTTGTAAAAAATCTCAGCAGTTTGCGGAAATGTGGGTGTCAGATAAGGATATCCACCTGCTTGAAGCACCTTTTTGTAGATTTCGAGCAAAAGCGGTTGAGCAATGATCCCGCCTCTTATCCAAACCTTGTCTCCGGCTTTTACCGCTACAGAATAATTGACCAACATGTCTGCCAGTTTTTCAACTCTTGGATCAATCATGGGGATTCTCTTTCCAATGGAAATGAACAACCCTTTATTCGAATGATTTTACCACCATCCCGCTTGCCGGATTGCAGACTAAGGTATAAACTATTATTGATTAAACCGTTTTCAGAGGACTCTATGACCGTTTTCGAATTTAATTGGGTGAGTAATCATCAAATTACCTACTATGGAATTGAATGGAGAGCCGAGCCGGCAGCACGCGGTGTCATTGTATTAGTTCACGGGCTGGGTGAACATAGTGGCAGATATGGACATGTTGCCCAAATCCTTAACCAACATAGTTACACCGTCATCGCCTCTGATCATGCGGGTCATGGTCAAACCGGTGGCAAACGCGGTCATGTCGATTCTTACGAATGCTTTTTTGAAGAGTTGGACACCTTGCTTAACCGAAGCAGGCAAAATTATCCGAAACTCCCCATCTTTTTGTACGGGCATTCGCTTGGCGGGAGCATCGTTCTAGCCTATTTACTCAACCGCCATCCGAACCTTGCAGGAGCAATTGTGACTTCGCCCGGTATTAAGCTTGTGTCGGACCCCGGCGTCATGCTGGTCTTCGGAAAAATTCTTAATCGGCTGGTACCTTCCACCGCCTTGAACAATGGGTTAAAACTCGAAGGTCTCTCTAAAGACCCACATGTCATTGAAGCTTACAAGAACGACCCTCTTGTTCATCCATGGATCTCTGCACGCTTGGCTATCCAATTGATCGAAACCGGCGAATGGATCCGCGAAAACGGTGACCAGATAAAAATTCCAGTTCTTCTGTTGCACGGGAGCGCCGATCAACTAACCGCCGTGGATGGTTCTCGTGAACTTGCGGAGAAGAATCCGGAATACATCACTTATATTGAATGGGAGGGGGGATTTCACGAATTACACAATGAACCGGATAAAGACAGGTTTTTTGAGGTGATCCTGAACTGGTTAGAAAAGCGGATCATCCCATCCAATTCCTAATCGGTTACAACTTTCACCCCAGTTCAGGATAAATGGACTTGACCCGAATATCCCGGCGGGCTACAATAATCATGGACGCGGTGCACCGCATGGGCACGGCTGCGCTGCAACTTAACAATCTATCCAATGGATTAAGAGGAGAGTTTCAATGGCTGATTATCTGATTCGTGGCGCGTTAAGGGACATTGATCCTGCCGTTTATGACCTCATTCAGATCGAAACGGAGCGCCAGTTTCGCAAGCTAATCCTCATTCCCAGTGAAAGCACCGCACCACTGGCAGTCCGTGAAGCCCTTGGCTCAGTATTTCAAAATTTATATGCTGAAGGTTATCCGGACGAAGAAACTCGCTGGATGAGCGAGGACGAGATTCTCGATTACACCGCCCGACTTTCCCATTACAGACGTTATTCCGACCCGCGTTATTACAAAGGCGTTGAATACGCTGACATCATCGAATCTCTTGCCCGCCGCCGATGCGCGGAGGTTTTTGCAACCCCGCGAGCATCTGCCGATCAATTATTCGTCAATGTCCAACCTCTTTCTGGTGCGCCGGCTAATAATGCGGTTTATCATGCCCTGATCAACCCCGGCGATACTATTCTGGGCATGAATCTTTTGCATGGTGGACATCTTACCCACGGTTCATCTGTTAACCGTTCTGGCAAACTTTACAATGTCATCCACTATAATGTCAATCCGCAAACTGAACAGATTGACTACGATGCAGTAGAAGCCCTTGCCCAGGAACATAAACCAAAATTGATCATTGCAGGTTATTCATCTTATCCCTGGGTGCCGGATTGGGCACGTTTCCGTGCAATTGCTGACTCCGTCGGGGCAGTGCTACTGGCTGATGTGTCCCATATTGCAGGGCTGATTGCCGGAGGAGCGATTCCTTCTCCGGTAGGAATTGCTCAGGTGGTTACTTTTACCACCCACAAAACATTAATGGGGCCACGCAGCGCCGTTATCCTGACCCACGACAGCGGCATCGCTCGAAAGATTGACCGGGCTGTCTTCCCCGGTGAGCAGGGCGGGCCGCACATGCACGCCATAGCCGCCTTGGCGACTGCATTAAAAATTGCGAAAACCGATTCCTTCCGCGAACTGCAACACCAGATTGTCAGGAATTGCCAGGCTCTCACCCAGCGATTAATGGATCGTGGTCTGCGCATCCCCTACGGGGGTAGTGATACCCATTTAGGCAACGTGGACTGCAAAACAATCGTCGGTAAAGACGGCACCCCGCTTTCAGGTGATTTGGCTGCCCGAATTTTGGATATTGCCGGTATCGTCCTCAATCGCAACACCATTCCCGGCGATAAAACCGCTCTCAATGCGTCTGGCATCCGTTATGGCACCCCTTGGGTAACTCAGCGAGGGCTGAAGGAAGCCGAAATGACCCAAATCGCCGATATCATGGCTGATGTCTTGTTGGCAATTCAACCCTATTCCTTGGAAACCCGCAAAGGGGAATCTATTCGCGCCAAGATTGATTTTGATGTTTTGGAGGACGCGAAAATTCGTGTGCGAACTTTAGCCGAAAAGGCTGGTATTGATCTCGAAACCAGCCGACACGGCTATCCTCATTTCTTCTTCTTGGATGATTCGGCACAAAGTAAAAACGGCTGGACAGCGTACGATCTGAAGGGTCGTGGAATTCGCACTTTTGTCAACTATGTATTCACTGCCGACAGCGAAGACTTGAGCGCAGGCGAGTCCCAAACCACTTCTCTGATCACCCCCCATGGTGAGATTCACGGCATTCTGACCTGTGTCGAGGATGAGCATTTCCGTTTCAGTCTGCCGGTAGAGAAGGCTGGTCTGGTTGCCACCTGGCTGCGCGATCTATCGGATGGTTATGTCAAATTTGATGAAGACCTTCGTCGTCGGACTCCCGGCCCCATTTACGTATCCGAGTCATCGGATCAAGCGCTCAATTCTGCTGAAAGAAGAGCAAATGCAGGCCGAAAACCGTATTACATCGGCATAACCCATGAAACCAAAGGAACGCCCCTACCGCCTTTTGTGTGGGAAGACAAGGAACCTGCCCAACTTCGTCGGACTCCTCTCTACGAAGTACACAAACAGTTGGGAGCCAAGATCATTCCTTTCGCCGGTTGGGAAATGCCTGTTTGGTACACATCGGTTGTTGAGGAACATCTGGCTACCCGTCAGGCGGCCGGTTTGTTCGATGTGGCCCATATGGGGGTTTATCAGGCTGAAGGGCCGGATGCGGGTGTATTTCTGGATTGTGTATGCGGTAATGACATCTCGGCTTTGGAAGTCGGCGAATCCTGCTATACTCATTTCCTTGATCCCAATGCCAATGTGATTGACGACTTATTGGTATACCGCCGCGCCGCCCAAAAATACCTGATCGTGGTCAACGCCGCCAACGACGATAAAGATTGGGCATGGCTTAATGCGGTCCGCAATGGTGAAGTGATCGTAGATCTTCAGCGTCCGTGGGCGCGCGCCTTTGGACGAAAAGTCATCCTCCGTAATCTGCGCGATCCCAAAGAAGGAAAAGACATGCGGGTGGACATTGCCTTGCAGGGGCCGAAATCCCGGGAAATTTTATTAGCGCTCGGAACAGATGCCGAAACACGGCGACGGATCATGGCTCTCAAACGCACCGAATTATGCGAAGCTGTTGTCGGCGGAATTGATCTGGTTGTTTCCCGCACCGGTTATACCGGCGAAAAGATGGCGTTTGAGCTGTTCGTCCACCCAGAACAGGCGGTTCAACTCTGGCAGGCGCTGCTGGACGCTGGTAAACCACTTGGCTTGAAGCCTTGCGGGCTAGGGGCTAGGGATTCGCTGCGCACTGAGGCCGGCTTGCCCCTTTACGGACATGAGATGGGCGGTCAACTGAATCTGGGAGTCGCTGAGGCGGGTTTTGGCAGCTATGTCAAAACCTATAAACCATGGTTCATCGGACGAGAGGCATTTTTGGAACGCGAGAAAACGCGCAGCAGTGTCGTCGTTCGATTCCGTTTTACCGAAAAGGGCGTCCGAATGGCTCATCTGGGAGATCCGGTCATTGACCGAAAAGGGCGCACGGTTGGGGTGGTTACCAGCTGCGCCATTGATTCGGAAGGTTTACTTACGGGGCAGGCGCTGGTTGAAATCAAGTCCTCAGAAGAAGGAACTCCTTTGTGGATTTACCAATCGGCGCCGGCTACCGCCGGTAAACCGCCCGCAGAATTAAAGACCGGAGATCGGGTGTTGCTTCCCAGCGCGGCTGTCATTATCAGCCGCTTCCCTAAATAGTGTGTTACACAAGGTGTACCGGTCTATCCAGTACACCTTGTGATTTATAAAGGAAAATTCACCATAACTCATCTACCCTATCCAACCTTCTAAGGAGAGTGAAAATATGCAGACCCTTTGGGACCACCGCTACGCCCAGCGAATGCAACGCATCAAGGCTTCCGCCATCCGTGAGTTGCTCAAGTTAACCGAACAGCCGGACGTAATTTCCTTTGCTGGGGGCCTTCCCGCCCCAGAGGTGTTCCCCATTGAAGAGTTCAAAGAAGCCTGTATTCGGGTACTCCAAGAGCAAGGGGATTTTGCCCTTCAATACGGTTCTACTGAGGGTTACTTACCCCTTCGAGAAATGATTGCCCGTCACACCAGCCGTTACGGTATTCAGATTTCAGCCGAAAATGTAATGATCACTTCCGGCTCTCAACAGGCATTAGACCTGATCGGTAAGGTTTTCATCAATCGTGGAGATCGAATTCTGGTCGAGTCACCCACATATTTGGGTGCATTGCAGGCATGGAATACCTACGGAGCGGAATATGTTACTGTCCGAACCGACGATGATGGAATGGTCACCGAGGATATCGAAGGCGCTCTGAGAGCCGGCCCTAAATTCATCTATGTGCTTCCCAATTTCCAGAATCCAATGGGAGTAACCATCTCGTTGGAGAGACGCGAGCAATTGGTAGAGATGGCTGACCGCTATGGTGTGCCGATTGTTGAAGATGATCCCTACGGTCAGCTGCGGTTTGAGGGAAAACATTTGCCTGCAGTGGAAGTGATTGATGCCCGCACCCGTGTGCAAAATGGCCACTATACGGGTAATGTAATCTATCTGAGCACATTTTCTAAAATCCTCGCCCCCGGCATCCGCTTGGCGTGGATTATCGCCCCGCCGGAGGTCATCCGCAAGTTGGTGTTGGCAAAACAAGGCACTGATCTGCATACCGCAACTTTCAATCAGGTAGTGGCTTATGAAGTCGGGCGCCATGGATTTCTGGATCAGCATGTCAAAAAAATCTGTCAAGTATATAAAGAACGTCGCGATGTCATGCTCGAAGCGCTGGAAGAACACATGCCCGACGGAGTCACTTGGACACACCCTCAAGGCGGTTTATTCCTGTGGTTGCGCCTGCCGGAACAATGCGATGCAACCGATTTGTTTCCCGCAGCTGTCAAAAATAAAGTGGCTTACGTCCCTGGGGAAAGCTTCCACCCTAATGGCGGCGGCAAGAACACCATGCGGCTGAATTTCTCTTATCCCGCTCCAGATAAGATCCATGAGGGAATTGCTCGCTTGGGCAAAATGCTCAAAGAAGAAATTTGCGCCAATCATAAAATTTATCAAGGCGTATAGGTTACCTTACAACTCAAATGAACAAAACGAGCCGTTGATAGGCTCGTTTTTGGTACCCCTGGACTTAAAGAGGCTTCCGCCAGATCTTGAATTCCCGCAATATCGAACCGCCGATAAATTCTCTCAAAATGGAATTGTCTGGGATCAAGTCCATATTGAGCGGTAAAAACCATTCGATAAACGCTAACAGGCGTTTAGCCTCAATATATTCAGGTGTGCCGTATGGCACTTGTCGAAGTAATGGTTCAACCAAGGGCTTGAGGGCAGAGAGTTCATAAACCAAAGCAGAATTGAAGATCTCATTGGCGTGTTCTTGATACGGGAATATGTAATGCTTTTCACCGCGCCGCACCGACTCCCAACGTGCGATGGTTTCCAGCGCCGAGTAACCCCGCTCGCGGGCATCCCTTACAATTCTTCGCAGCAAGCGCGTATCAGTGGTGGAAATACGGTTATGACGATCTAAATTCAATTGGGTTAAACAAGACACATAAATTCGAAAAGTCTGCTGCGTGGGTAAATTTGGTAACAAACGCGGATTCAAACCGTGGATTCCTTCCAAAATCACCAGCTGATCTTTTTCTAAACGGACAATTTCCCCGGGATAACTTCGACCCTCCCTGAAATCAAAACGGGGTAATTGGACTTCTTCTCCTTGAATCAACTTCGTTAAGTCCTGTTCCAACCGGCGAATGTCCAGCGCTTCCAGCGCTTCAAAATCATATTCTCCGTTTTCATCTTTCGGAGTAAATTCCCGATCCACAAAATAATTATCCATCTCAAGAGCAAAGGGGGATAAACCATACGCTAGCAATTGTACCGAAAGTCGTTTGGCAAATGTGGTCTTTCCGGATGAGGACGGGCCGGCGATCAGGATGATTCGGCTTTGGTTGGCGCGCCGGACAATTTCCCGCGCAATTTCGGCAATTTTCTGCTCATGCAGGGCTTCAGAAACCAATATGATTTCTCGGATGCGGTTGGCGAAAATCGCATCATTCAAAGCGCCCACGCAGTCAATTCCCAAATGTGCCAGCCACGCTCCATATTGCTTGAAGGTCTTGAGCAGAATTGAAAAATCCGGCAAGGGTAATAACTCCTTGGGAGCATGACGACGAGGATATTGAAGGATAAAACCCCCGTCCATGGCTTTTAAGCCAAACCAGCGCAGATACCCCGTTGAAGGCACCATGTACCCGTGATGATAATCTCGATGCAATCCCAATTGATATAGAACCAATGTATCGCGGTGTCGGTATCTTAATAAGCTGACTTTATCCTGATGTCCCTTGGATTCAAAATATTGAATGGCTTCTTTCAATGGCACCGTCAAACGCTCAAATGGCAAATCCCTTTCCACCCATTCCCGCATGCGGGATTCTAAACGGATCAACTCTTCCTCGCTGAGCGGCTGCCTGCCACCAACTTGACAATAGTACCCGCCGGACGTTACCGAATGATCCACTGTCAAAATTGCTTCCGGGAATAGTTCTTCAAAGGCTGCTTCCAACAAGAAGGTGAGCGAACGTCTGTAAATGCGTGCTCCATCCGCACTGGTCATGGTCAGCGGGGTAACTTTTGATTCCATTGTGATCGGGTAAGTCAACTCACGCAATTCATGGTTGACAATTGCGCCAACAATCAGCGGATTGTCCCATTCCGGTAATGCCTTCAAGAACTCACCGACCAGCGTATTCCTTTTACCTTGCAATACCCTGCCGTCCGGCAGGTGAACTTCAACCTCGTCCCGCGCTTTGATAAATGTGATTTTTGATTTTTTTGGATCGCTCATGTTTGTGTTAGATTACTCCAGGAAAATGGGTTCAGGGACAAATTCAGTATACCATCTCGGATTCTACCGTTAGAGAGATCGAATGAGCATTTTTCATCAAACCACCCACAAATCTGCAAGGGCTTTGAGTAACCAAAGCCCTTGCATGACAAACGGACTTCACACAAAAAACTTTACGGTTTTAGCAGCTCAACCTGCGCAAAGTCATCAGGGGACAATGTGCCCGGGTCAGCCTGACTGGGCGAATAGTTGCTCAGCATATCTTCCTGACTGATTGAGGCTCCGGCAGGCCAAATCAGATCAATGATGCGGGTGTGATTGCGCCGGCCATCGCTCGGCCCTCCGCCAAACCGCCATTGGGCTGATTTCGGCTCAACATCACGAACCCGCCATACCCCAGCTGAGGGAAAGCCTTCCTGCCCCAGCACGGCAACCACAAAACCCCACGTGGCAGGATCTCCACCCCCCAGCGCAGCGCGCGGCACCCGAACGGTGACCGTCCGCGCTGCAGGATCAACCAGAATCTTCATGCTGATCTCACTGGCCTGGACTGGTTCGAGCGTATCACTCTTTGGTATCAGCGCTTGCGGTGTCCAGCCTTCCAGCCACAGAGCATAATCCCAACCATTACCGCTCGTCAGCGCCGCATTGCGACCGGGTAACAACAGACGTGCTCCTGTTCCCCTGCCGGGATCCTGGTCAATGTAGATATCAATGGTTTGAATCGCTAAACCGTTCGGCGAACCCCATGGATTTGGAATCGGACCGTAAAAACCAACCCGGAAGATCAAATTGTTATCATCATAAGAAACCCGGAAAGATTTGAGGTCAAATGCTTTGTTCTGAAAGACCGCGTCAGTTGGATAGGTATAGGTACCGGGTCCATAATCATCCCCTTCCGGATCCTCGACCTCGAACAGCAACGTTGAAAGACCGAGGTCTGGGATCACGAACTGCGCCGGCCCCTTTTGCGGAAAGAGAACCTGACTGGAGCCAACCCCAATCAGGAAACGGTATTCATCGCCGGTTTCAAACTCACCTAGCAAAGAAAGTGGTAAGGATAGTTCCAACACACCAGCGCTCGAAGCCGCCGAGCCAATTGCTGCTCCCTCCATCCATCCAGCCTCACTGGCGTTGTAGAAAGTTAAGTCAGCTCCCCCCTTCCAAACCAGCGTATAACTGGCTGCCATGCCTAACAACGCTTGGGGATCAGACAAGGTATAAGGATAACTGGCTTTGAACCGGCGATCCTGTAAATAGATGATAACCGGTGTTTCGAGCATCCGCGCCATTGCGCCGCCGCTGGCAGCATCTACCCGAAGGTAGAGGTTGTTGGCGTCCATCGCATAAGCAAAACCTGACACTAAATTGTTCTCACTGGCCGGGTAATATGCAGCCTTATCCCATTCCTCTGCTCCGATGGCCCCATCCACTGTGGGTGAGGAAAGCCCTTGTAAAGGAGTTTCGGCGCTCACCGGGCGTGCCTGAATAATCGGCACATCCACAAAAGTCGGCACCGGTTCGCCAAGCGTTTCGAAAACTTTCCGAAGTAATTCGCGGAAGCCAAGGTCAAAATACTCATCCTGTCCTGAGTCCTGATCAGCTCCATACCACCAGAACCAATCCGAACCCTCAGCAAGCAGCATATAATCCAGGGCTGTTTCGATCTTCTCAGCCGGCGCCTGCCGGACTTTGGAAATGTCATATTTTGCCAGTACCTCTCTCGTCTGGCGCAAATATTCCCAAGCCGTATTTTCTTCCGCTTCGCCAATCCAGGTATCATAATTCGGACTGAACCACGCCCCGGGGAACAAATCTTCTATCATCCGCTGGTCAGGGAATTTTTGGATGTATTCGCTCGGCGTAATGGTTCGGATTGTTTCGCTTTCGGAAAGCAACTGGTACAAAGTACTCAGGAATTCGATGCCGTCGTTATCATAATACTCCCAGGCATTTTCACCATCCAGAATGATTGAAACGATGTGTGGCCCTTCTGCATTCTGTTCTTTTAACTTTGTGCGAATATTTTCCAAACGCTGCATCAAGTCCTTTGCCGCAGCAGTTCCCGGAACGCCCGAATAGGTAAATCCAATCTTGTCCGAGAGAACACCATCCCGGAAAAAGACCGCCAGCTTATCACCGGCACATAATAGGGACGGTAAAGTTCATCCGGCTGATTGACGGTCTCTTTGCTGTCGCGGGTGAAAGCATCCCTTCCCAGGGATTTTGCCAAAACCGGTTCGCCGGTTGCCATCCACGAATATCCGGCTCGCAGCACAAACGGTACTATGATCTGCGCGACTGCTCCCTCACCCGGCCACAACCCGCGCGGCGGTTGACCAAAGTTTTCTTCATACAAAGTCACACTGCGCTGCAGATGTGTGAGCGCATCCTGGGGGTATGAAAATTTTTGGGGCAAATCCGAACCAGGGTTGCCGATTGCTTGTAAATTGGTATCAATCAACAACGGTAAAATCGGGTGAGCATAGGGGGTAGTGGTGACTTCAATTTGCCCAGCCTCTTGCAATTTCCGGTGCAGAGGGACAATTTCCGCCATCACCCGCCGTACTTCCTGAAAGAGGACCACCTTATCCTCTTCACTGAAATTTTGGCCTTTTTCTACCAAATCTTTCAGCGGCGGTTGATTAAGAAACATCGGATCAAACCAGACCAGATTCCACCAGATCTGCAGATCCCTAAAATCCTGCTCTGTAAAAGTGCTCAGGGCATTTTGAATTGCTTCTGCATCTGTTCCGCCGCGCTTTTGCAACAATTCTTTGTAACGCGGGTAACGCCCAATCAATTTATCCCAATTGGCGTCGAAGAAACGCTGCAATATAAAGCGTTTCTCATCCTCCGTTAATTGATTGGCGGGTTTTTCGGTCATCACCCAGTATAGGTCTTTGGCGCCGTTATTGACAAAGTCCTCCAACTGGCGCAACAATACCGGGGTAAGATTGAACGTGACATGCACATTGGGGTACTGCGAGACCAGATACGCCATATCATAATAATCTTTGGTTGCATGAACCCTAACCCATGGGCGGGTGTACACCCCATTTTCATCCTTGTAGTAGAGGGGCTGGTGTTGATGCCACATCAAATTGAGGTATAGTACGTCCTCTTCTGTAACCGTTTCTGGCGCGGAAGTCGGCTCTTCAACCTCAGGCGTACTTACAGTGACCGGCTGCGTCGGTATTGCCGGAGTAACAGGTTGACTCTGGCAAGCCGATATGGTCAGAACCAGCGCCATAATAACCAACAGGACTCGGTATGTGAGTTTCATCTTTCTCATCCTCCTTCAAAATGATTCATCTTTTTGCTAGTGCAGGATCGTAGATTTGCAAACCACTCAATGCTGTACCAATCCACAACCTCCCCATTGGGTCAAAGGCAAAAGCCAGCGGTTCTCCACCGCTAAAACCCGAATTATTTTCCCGATAAATCGTCCATTGATTTTCTCCATCAAACCGGCTGATCAACCCACCCGGCTCGGTTGGGAACCCATGCCCAAGCCAGAGCCCTCTATTTGGTTGTTCAATGAAACAATTCACCACACTGGTAGGTAAATTGGAAGTGCCCAAACGGTAAAAAACCCAATCATATTCATCCCAACGGGCTATTCCACCACCAATTGTAGCAATCCACACCCGGTTTTGGGAATCAATGATTAGATGAGAAACTCCACCCCATCCCAAATCCCGTGAGGAGAAATCCCAACTGTCCAACCTTTGAGTGGACAACCCCAGTCGAGTAACTCCCTTCTGTGTTCCAAGCCAAAGATATTCCTCATCTTGAATGGTCTGATGGGCAACAGTGAAAATATAGGGATCAGGCAAAACGATCGTTTCATGACTATGCGAATTCAATTGATCTCCATCCCACTCAAAGAGTCCATTCAACGTGCCTATCCACAGGTGACCTTTACTATCTTCAACAAGGGATCGTACTTTCCCTTCTTGTCCCGACACGCCTGCATCCATAATTTGTTTCCATTCATCGTCGCACAGGCAACTCACACCGCGCTCCGTCCCAAACCATAAATTACCTTTCCGATCCTCATAAACCACCCTCACGCGATCATCGGTAATTCCTGAATTTTGACGGTTGTAGATACGGTTATCCTGGCCCCAAGGTGAACCTTCCGTGACATGCCATAAGGCTGCCCCTTGAGCAGTGGCAATCATCATTTCGCCGTTTGACCGTAAATGTAAATCATAAATGGTATTGGATGGCAAGGGTGCAGTTTCGGCTATTAAGTGCTGCCAGCCGCGGCGCAATAATGCTTGGTTATATTCATAGGTCACTTTGCCAATCACAATCAATCCGGTAAACCCAATAATCAGCCACCAGAAAATTTTGGGTGGTTTGGGTAACATCTCTTCCAGATAGTCCCAATACTGTTCTTTTTCCAAAATCCAGGCATAGGCGAGCCGTAAAAAACCAGATCCGCTTAAACACAGGGCTGGAATGACAACCAGAGAATATTGCGGCCATTTGGTTGGATATATTAATAAGGTTACAAATTGCAGCACAAACCAGCCGGAAATCCATCCCTCTTTTCGGCCGTAGACGTAAAGTCCAACCATACCAGCCCAAAAAATAAATTCATCCAGAGTCAGGAAAAAGAAAACGCGCGGATGCCATTGTAAGGCGGTGGCCACCCAAATGATCGGCTGCCACCAGGGATAACCGGCCTGTAACACATCTCCGCCGTGGGTATATTGCCGGTGGAATGTGAAGATCTCAACAATTCTGCTGAAAGGTTCATTCCAGAGAAAGGGATTCAAGGCAAAGAATGTAACCGCAGAAATTCCACTCCAAATGACCAAATCCCGCCAGTCCACTTTGCGGCGGAATTGACCGATCAAAAAAACAATCGGGATAAGCATCAATCCGTAGGTATATTTTCCAGCGATTGCAGCCCCCATGGCTGCCGCTGAAACCCACAGGGAGATTTTTTTGGGCTGTTCGGATGAATCATCAAAATACCGCCTAAACAACAATACCGCCAGAAGCGACGCAAATAAGGGGAAGGCTTCCAGATAGACTTGACTGGTGTACTTGATCGTATAGGAATGGAACGTGAGCAACAATGCTGCCAGAGGGTCAAAAAGCGCTAATACGAAGACCTGTAAAACCCCAAAAAACGCACTGATCAAGCGATTGAAGTAAAACTCAAAATCCGGATTGACGTTTTCCCCTCTCACCAAAAATGGCAGACTGTACATCAACTTGATCAGCGGCGGATGTTCTTTATTTTGATCATAGTTGATAATTCCACTCCAATCTCCCTGTCGGATCAATTGGGCATACTCCCTGCCCGCTCGCATATACACCGGCTCATCAGCGTCCAATGGCAGCTGCCAAACCGCCCAGGCATGAATCAAGATTGAAACAAAAACAATCACCGCAATGGAATGCCAGCGATTCCACCACTTGGGTAAGGCTCGAAGAGGGAAATTGAGTAACTTGGCTAACATAATCGGGTGCTGCCCCTGAATCGCAAAGGCAGGTCAATCCTCAATAAGTGGAATGAATTGATAAATCAGCACCCCATCACCAGGTATGATATCTGGAAATTCAAAATCCCGCAGTGACCCATTTTGCTCTACCCACACAACCGTATCAACCTGATTTCCCATCCAGGCTTTCAATTGATAGCGGCCAGGATGCAATCCCTCTCCTGTGCGAAGGATTAGGTTTTCTTGTGGTTGTTGACTCATGTTTATAATCATCATTACCTGTTCATTCTGGCTGACTCGTGCAAATGCCAGAATCGATGTTGAAGTGCTGCTCAACGGGTACAACAGACCGCTCCGCAATGCTTCAGATTGGGCTCTGATCTTCAACAGGTTAATATAAAACCTCAACAGAGAATTTGGGTCTTCCAGCTGATTTTGCACATTCTTCTTGGGATAATCCATTTTGGGCAGCGACCATCCTGTACCGGAGGTGAATCCGGCCATGTGCTTTGCCGACCAGTGCATTGGTGTACGAATGTTACGGTGGTCACCCTGCCCGGTCAAACCAATCTCCTCACCGTAATAAGTAAAAGGCACACCCGGGCTGGTCAGGTAAACCGCTGCCGCTATACGGGCTTTACTTTCGTCATCCATCAAAACAGTCATAACCCGGTCTTGATCGTGATTGGTTAAGAAGATACCCATACTGCCCATTGGAAATAACCGGGGCTCGAAAGTCAGAGTATTACTGAGAGATGCAGCGTTACGATTGTTGACATTACTCAATATGGAACGCGCCAAGTCGAAATTGAAAACCACATCCAATTCCTGATTTCGGACATACCGTACCGCATCAAAACTGTTAGACCAGACTTCACCTACTGTCATGGCATGCGGATTGAGAGATTTGTAATATCGGTAAAAGTCGGCAAGCCACTGGTGGGTTAGGTCTGTATTTTCCTGCTCGCTACCCTCTTCGATCAGATGTTTGGCGGCATCCAAGCGAAAGCCGTCTACTCCGACGTCTTCCAGCCAGAAACGGCTAATTTGATAAATTTCCCGGGTAACCGCCGGGTTTTGTAAATTCAAATCAGGCATCTGATCCCAGAAAAAAGCATAATAGTACTTCCCATTACTGGCACGATGCCAGACTTTTTGTCCTTCCGGCCCGGAATAGCCCGGATCTTCATCCTGCCAAATATAATAATCATGATACGGCGACTGAGGATCTAAGGCTTGTTGAAACCAGGCATGCTGGGTTGAGGTATGGTTGATGACCAGATCAATAATGACCCTGATACCACGCTGATGGGCTTCCTGAATGAACTCCTTAAATTCCTCCAAAGTACCATAATCGGGGTTGGTATTGTAATAATCGGTTACATCATATCCATGATAGGAAGGCGAAGGATGAATTGGCATCAGCCACACGGCATTGACGCCTAAATCATGATTTGTTTGCGGATCGCCGTCGTTCAAGTAATCTAGTTTTTGGATCAGTCCACGAAAATCACCAATTCCATCTCCATCCGAGTCAAAGAAACTGCGAACAAAAACTTGATAGAATACCGCTGATTTCCACCACTCCGCATCTTCAAGCTCAACTTTATGGCTTGGAGGGATGGCATGGGTCTGTGTGATCTCCTCTTTTGCAAACGCGGTTGGGTCAGGAGTGTTGCTGCTGTCGCTACTCACCTCACTCGTGATGAACGGACTTGGCGCAATCTGCTCTTGTGTACCATTGCCCGACAGTCTCTGCAGATCAGAACAAGAGGTTGTCAGCGATAGGATAAGGAAAACAAAAACAAGTTTCTTTAATCGGTTCGTCATCATAAAGTTGTTGTAAGAATAACTCCACTCAAACCAGGCAGTGTAACTGTACTGAATGAACTTTGAACATCTAGGACACCATTTCCATCCGTTTGAATCAAACTCGCCCACTGACCCGGCAAAGTATACGTTTGCGTATCCGGGGAAAGATTGGTCGCAGCAATGATCTTTTCCTGTTTGAGTTGTCTTTCTATGACAACCATATTTTCATTGCAATCAAAAATTCGAAATGTCCCTCTTGACAAGGCTTTGAACTGTTTTCTGATGCGAATTAATTGACGGTAAAACCTCAGCAGGTGCTGATCCTGTTCCTCTCCCCAAAGCATCGGCAGCCGCGACTCCTCCGGCACTCCCCTTCCATCTTGTCGAACATCCCGCTGCTGGGATAAGCCGACCTCTGTGCCATAATAAATCACCGGCGGACCGGCCAAGCTGAACTGCAACACCGCCGCTGCTTTAAGACGACGCGGATCATTGCCGGCTGCCCATAGGAAGCGGTTCATGTCATGGTTATCCAGAAATGAGGGTCGGGAAAAATCTTCGGGGAAATATGCCTGATGCCTTTCCAGAAAAGAAGCCAGTTTATAGCCGTTCCAACGTCCAAATGCCATGGACTGACGCAGTCCCTCCAGCAGGATAAAATCCAGAGCGCCATCCAGCATACCTGCAAAAGTCATTTGAACATCGGATGGATCAACAATCTCACCAAACGTCCAGCAATCCGGTTTTGCTTTCCGAGTTACCCTGCGAAAATCGGCCCAAAAATCAGGCGCTGGGCCAATCGCATAATCCACTCGAAAGCCATCCACGCCAAATTCCAGCCAATATCGTGCTGCGTTGAGTACATACTCACGCGTAGGCGGATGGCGGAGATTCAACTGAGGAAGGCTCTTTACCCCAAAAAAGGTCTCATATTCATGCGGATATTGATAAAACGTGAACCATTCCCGGTATGGGCTTCGTGGATCTGTAATGGCAGATTGAAAATAAGGGTGCAAATTAGACACATGGTTCGGAACGAAGTCCAGCAATACCCTCATTCCCAAACGATGCGCCTCCGCAAGAAGATCACTTAAATCATCTTTGCTGCCAAGTCGCGGTTCGACATCAAAGAAATCGGTTGCATCATATCCGTGATGGCTGGGGCTAGGAAAGATCGGTGTAAGCCACAGCGCGGTGATCACTAAATCGGCAATAAAGTCCAACTGCTCTGTGATGCCACTGATCGTACCGCCAAAAAATCCTCCGGGATTTTTTGGATTTTTCCATGAATTACCCTTACCGGGTGAGAAGCGGTCTACAAAGACCTCATATACAATGGCGTCTCTCGTCCACTCAGGCACGGGATCATCGTCCACGTAATAGGCAAACACCTGCCCTTTATCAGAAAAGACCTCGCCTTTCCCGCTCACCTCGAAGCCAAAGGAGTACCGCACCACCGTGCCAGCTGGAAAGCCCGGTAAGACAGCCTCATAATAACTGAGATATCCCCACAGCACGTTGTCCCATTCCGTGTGAGTGAAGAGCAGAGGGGTGGCAAAACCGTTCAGGGCCTTTCCCAAGCTGCCATGAGGCTCGCTGCCATCAACGGTCCAATAAACCCAGCCCCGTCGCACAGGAAGATCCGGACCGGCTGAAATGATCAGTTTAACGGCTTGAGCGGGCAATGGATCGAGTGGAACCCTCCGAAATGCATGGCTGATTCCCGCTCGTTGACCATATACCCGCTCCAGTTTTAATTGGTCGGTTGCTAAAGTTCCAAAGATGAAATCGTCCACCAAAATCCCTTTTTCGATCTGGGATTATCCCTTAACGCCGCCAACCGTCAACCCGGCTTCGAAATACCGATTCAAAGCAAGGTAGACCAACACAGTCGGAATCACAACTATCACAGCGCCTGCCGCAAATTGTCCCCACGGCACGGATACACTATTGGCAAGTGAATAAAGAGCCGGGACAGCCAGTTTGACTGAGTCAGGCGCCGGAACCAGTACTGAGGAGAAAATAAAGTCTCCCCACCCAGTCATAAAAGCCAGAATGGCTGTAACCGCAAGCGCTGGACGTGCCAGCGGTAATGCTATCAGGAAGAAGGCTTGCACAGGCGTGGTGCCGTCAATTTGGGCAGCCTCCTCCAGGTCAATGGGTATGGTGTCAAAGTACCCTTTCAAATTCCAGGTACAAAAGACAAGTGTGGCAGAGGTGAAGGCGAGAATCAGCCCGAGGTGCTTTCCAAACAACCCGATTGCGGTCAGCACCTGCGCAATAGCCACCAACGAAAGAATACCTGGGAAAGTAGAGATGGCGAGCAGGAAAATCAGGAAAAACTCTCGACCCTTGAAGCGGAAACGCGACAGCGCAAACGCAGCGGAAGTACACACCACGAGGCTGGCAATGGTGGTAATGCTGGCAACCTTGAAACTATTGGTTAGCCATGTCAGATAAGGCCGCTCAAACAGCATAAAGCGGTAATTTTCAAAACTCCACTCAACCGGGAAGAACATACCAGGCAGGCTAAGGGTATATAAGCGCCCCCCTGAACGCCCTGAAGCCAGAATGGCAAACCATACCGGATACAGCGCAAAGATGACTGCAATAACCAGAAAAGTATATTGCAAAATTCGGACGCCGACAGGAGTTTTCCTGATCATGACTCATACGCTCCTTTCGTAATGCGGGTAATTCTCAGGCTATACAGGGTTGCCAGGAAGAGCATGATGAAAATCAACACGGCAAATGCGGTAGCCCGCCCATAATTTTGCAGCTGATAAATCTGACGGTAAGCATATACCATCACGAATTCGGTTGCTCCGGGGGTGTCAGCTCCCGCCAGCGGCCCTCCTGCAGTAATCGCATACGCTGTTCCAAACATTTGAAATGCCGTTATGGAAGTGAGTACAGTTGCCGGTAGCACTGCTGGACGAATCAAAGGCAGGGTGATCCGCTGCAACTGAACCCACCAGTTTGCCCCATCCACCTCAGCGGCTTCATATAATTCAACCGGAATCGATTGAAGGGCACCAAGGATAGCCACCATGAAGAAAGGATAAGAAAACCACAAGTCAGCCAGCACGACCACCCCAAATGCGCTGACCGGATTTTGCAGCCAGATTGGTCCCTGAATACCAAATTGCGACAGCAGTTGATTAATGGTGCCCTGTTGGCGGAAGAAAAATTGCCACACCAGAGCCATCAAGATCGCTACAGAGGATGCCCCCCATGGTACAAATAGAGCCACTCTAAAGAAAGTTTTTCCTTTCAGCCGAGTGTCATTCAATATCAATGCCAGGGCAAGCCCAAAAATGAAGGTCAGAGGCACCCGAATGGCAACAAATAAAATGGTACGCAATACCACCACAATGAATGGGCCGGTGGACATTAATTGATTGAAGGCAGCCCGAATCGAAAGCACATAGGCCAACCCGGCCACCAGCAGGATGGCAATCAGCCACACCATCCCGCTGGAAATTGGCCTCTCAATTTCGCGGTCAAACCTCCGGTTGACATAAACAGCCCCAACTAAGGGAACAAAAACCAGCAAAATCCTGCCAAAAGCCATCAAAGCCTCTGGCGAGAATAATTTCCCCAGCAGAGCCTGATAATTTGCAAACAGCGGTTCAGCCAAACGGTAAGGTGATCCCAGTCCCCCTTGAGCATTTTGACGGAATTGAGGCCAGCAGAGTGGATCGAGGAGACCGGTCAAGAACACTTCGCAATCCGGTTTGGGACGAAATTTATTGCGATTGGTGAACGAAATATAGGTATTCAAAACAATGGGGTACACATTGAATACCAGAATCCCCAACATCGTTGGAAAAAGAAACAAAAAAATCGTCAGGCTCTTGCGTGTTCCCTTCCAAGTAACCATAACGGCCTCCTCTCTCTTGTTTTCAACAAACCGGGAAGGATAGAAGGATAAGAAGAGGGAGAGCCTTCATCCTCAGGCTCTCCCTCGTTGGTTACAGATTTACTTCATTCCCTCAACGGCTTCCAGAATTGCAGCCTGAGCTTCCTTCAACGCAGTCTGCGGATCCTGAGCGCCGGTCCAAATGGCAGCAGAAGCGCGGCCAACCGGACCCCACTGGGCAGAGGAAAACGGAGAAGGTGACATCGGTACACCAATAGCCAGTGCTTTACCGTAGCCAGCCACCGCTGGCAGTTGAGCCACTTCGGGATCCTCGATGGCAGCCTTCTGGGCAGGAATGGTCTTGTTGACCAGAGCCAGTTTCTTCTGGACCTCGGCGCTGGTGAAGTACTTCATCACATCCAGAGCCACTTCAGCTTTGCCGCGATCAACTGCATTTTTGCTCAGCATGAGGGTCTTGATACCCACGAAAGGCTTACCCATCGAAACAATGGTGTAATCAATGCCCGCATCTTCGATACCGGCAATAGCCCACGGGCCGGTCCACCACATACCTACCTTGCCTTCCTGCAGAGCGGCATTGCAGATATCATAACTGTTTTCAGCCAGCGAAACGGCTTTGAGTTTGACCAGCCATTCTGCCGCTGCCAGAGCTTCGGGGGTATCCATGTAGGCATTGCCGTCCTCATCAACGTATGCCGGCACACCAAAACCAAAGTAAATCGGAGACAGGTGATAGGCATCTTCTGCGCCAAAACCCTGATTACAAATGAGAGGGATACCCTTATCGGCAAAGAATTTTTCGGCATTCGCCAGCAGGCCATCCCAGTCAAACGGATCGGCAGGCAGGTATTCCTCGGTAACCAAAGCTTTGTTGGCAACCAGCGCAATACCCTCCATGGTTTCCGGAAGCGCCCAAATGGTATCCATCCAGGTCACACCATTGATTCCCGATTCGGTATAAACGCTCTCAAGGAAGGCTTTGTCAATGCCAAAGTCATTCAGCGCAACAATGTTGCCCTGCAGAGCTTGTTCACCGATTTTGTCGTTCGCCCAACCAATGATGTCGGGGCCTTCTCCCGCCGGGATAGCCACATTCAACGCATTGGCCACATCCTCAGGTTTGGAAAGGTCAATCTTGACGTTCGGGTGGGAGGCTTCGTAATCTTTGAACGCTTGGGTAATGGCTTCTAGATATTTACCATCCCACTGATGCCAAATGGTGATGGTCACCTGCTCTGTGGTGGGAGGTGTGGTCGGTTCCTCCGGCGCAGTGGTCGGCTGGGCCGGCGCAGTGGTCGGCTGGGCCGGCGCAGTGGTCGGCTGGGCCGGAGCAGGGGTTGGTGTTGCAGCCGGCTGGCAGGCTGCAAAAACAAATGAGGCGATCAGCAAAAGGCCGATCAAGGGCATTACTTTCTTCAACATCTTTTTCCTCCTTAGAATTTTTTGGAATTACGAGTCCCTCCACAGGAGGGTAACCCTTTCAGAAAGGGCATTCTCTTCTAGGATGAACATAACAGAACATCGCACTTTAAACTTCTGCACATCACCTCCTCTCAAAAAAATTAACTTGCTTCAGCCAATTGATGTAAACTCAATGAAATTGCCTGAGCCACAGCGCCCATTGCAGAAGAGCGCCTGCCAAGCACGGCAGAAGTAATTGTAACTGCTTGGGAAGCCACTTTAAGGCTGCGTTGTTTAGCCACTTTTCGAACTGGTTCAAGCAGTAAATCACCAACTTGAGCAACCCCTCCGCCAATCACAATTTTAGTCGGATTGAAAAGATTGATCAAATTTGCCAAAGCAGTTCCAAGATAATAACCCGCTTCCTGAACCAACTTTTGGGAAAGATGATCCCCCTTACGGGCTGCAGCAATCACATCCATTGCGTTAATGGTTTCGATGGACGGGCGCTCACTCAATGTGGTACGAACCCCGGCTTTGATAGCTTGAATGGCCTTCTGGGAGATTGCTCGGCCACCCGCCAAAGCCTCCAAACACCCGCGGTTTCCACAGGTGCACAAAGGCCCGTTTTCCTCGATTGTAACATGCCCAATTTCACCAGCACAACCGGTCGTCCCGCGGTAGATTTGCCCGTCAATCAACAAGCCCGCTCCAATACCGGTTCCTACCTTGATGTAGACCAGATTGTCCACACCCCGTCCGGCACCAAAAGCCCATTCTCCCAACGCGCCAAATTCAGCATCATTACCCAAGGTTACCGGACAGCTCCAAGCCTTTTCTAACCACTCGCGAATTGGGAAAAGATCCCAGCCGGGCATAATCGGGGGACCGCTGACCATACCGGCATCGGTTACAATGGGACCAGGTACTCCCACCCCAATTGCCGTGATTTGACTTAATTTTACTCCGAGTTGCTCCAACCAGGAACGGAGCATTTGATCCACAAATGGCAGGCAAACCTGAGGGCCCTCGAAAATATCCAAAGAGGCTTCGATCTCATCGATTACATGAGCAAGATAATCCGTCAGCACAAAGGTGACGTGGGTTGCTCCAATATCTATCCCAACCACCAAGCCGCCTTGCGGGTTGATCTCAAGGGCAATCGCACGCCGCCCCCGAGAAGATTGACCATTCGTTTCACGCACCAAACCGGCCTTGATTAAGTCCCCCACGATGGCGGTTACAGCCGCACGGGTTAATCCAAGCTCACGCGAAAGTTCAATTCGAGAAATACCGCTCGGACTGAAACGGATTAAATCCAAGGCGGCGTGTTTGTTAAGATTTTTAACACTTGCCTTTGGGACTTGCCAAACAGTGGTGTCCAAAGAGTGCATCTCTCCCTTTATCTTTCAATTATTATAACCGAACCCAAAAGTTTGTCAAGTAACTTAACACAAATCAGAAAGGCACGAAAAAACAAATGTATATACAAGATCATATTCCTTCTAAATCCTTTCGGGTATAATGTTGGTCATGCTCCCGAAAACAGTCTGGCGGCTAATCAAAACCTCACCTGCTCCCGGCGCCTGGAACATGGCATTGGATGAAGCCATTCTCCAATTTGTTGCCGAGGGAAAAACTTTGCCTGTATTACGTTTATACGCCTGGCAACCCGCATGCTTATCCCTCGGTTATGCGCAGCCTGTCAAAGATGTGGATTTTCAAAATCTGGTCGAACACGGCTGGGAACTGGTACGCCGCCCGACCGGCGGAAGAGCAATTTTACACACTGACGAACTCACCTATGCTGTGATTGCTCCACAAACTGAACCCCGGGTAGCCGGTTCGATTCTGGAAAGCTACCGCCGCTTATCCATCGCGTTGGTGGAGGCTTTGCATCTCCTCGGTCTTCCCGCAACCGCTGATAAAGAATATCCACTTCCGGATGGTAGTCAGCCCAATGCAGCCGTGTGTTTTGAAGTGCCATCTAATTACGAAATAACCGTCAACGGGAAAAAACTAATCGGCAGCGCTCAGGCACGCCGCTATAAAGGAGTACTTCAGCACGGTTCATTGCCCCTGTTTGGTGACCTGACCCGCATCACGCAAGCCTTGCGTTTTGATACCGAAGCCGAACGGCAGCAAGCGGCTAACCGTTTATTGCATCACGCAACAACTGTGGAAATGGTCCTAGGCAAAGTTTTGGATTGGGAGACGGCTGCAAGCGCATTCAAAACTGCCTTCGAACAGGTTCTCAATATCGAATTTGTGGAAACTGAACCTGAACCGGAAGAAACAAGATGCGCAGAGGATCTATTCATTCAGAAATACGCTCACCCTTCATGGACAGAGCGAATCTAACATATCTCCTTTTATTTTACGAAGATCACATCCGCATACCCCAAACTACGCAATAATCTGCTGAGATACGACTCGGCATTGAATTGCGCCCAATCCAAAATGCCATCAGCCAGCGCGCTTTTTTCGATCTCGCGAACCGCTGCCTGACGCGCCATTGTTTCTAAATGAACCTCTCCTCGTCGTAATATTCCTGTATCCCGATCATAGACATACGAAAGATCATTATCCAACGTGGTTACAAAAACTTCGGCCTCTGGCAGACGGATATACAAAATACCATTTTGAACCCACAGATCTTCAGGTCTTAATTTTTCCAAATCCACCCCAGCGATCACTTTTCCATGGGCAACAAACAGTAATTTATCGCCGAATAAGAAACTCAGCTCACTCTGTCCTGTTTCGGCCGTAATAATTTTTTCCATGGAATATTGCGCGGTTTCCAAACGGGCCAGCGAGCGAATTTCATAGATAATGGTGATAGGATCAGGCAAAATGGTCGGCGTTGGATTGAACAATAAGGCTGATTGAGTTGCAATGGCATCCCGCACCTGCTCCACTGGCTGCAAAGCCTGTTGGGTTGTATTCCGAACCACAGATACCAGCACAATGATTCCCAGCGCAAAAACTAAGGCGAATGACAAAACAATCAACAAAACTGTCTTTAAAATTGAACGAAAATTCATTTCATCACCAATCCCATTTTCCTGTCATTCGAACGAACCTTTATCAGATTATAATCACTATACATTCATTCCGGAGAAAAATCTTTGTGATTAACCCCTTCGGCACACCTAAACTTGTAGTTCTTGTATCCATCCTCAGCGGATTTATCTTCATTGCGTTGCTGGCAGCCTGCAACGCCCAACCAGCCAGCACGCCAACTCCGACAATCACTGTAACCCCTCTGGAGGCCAGTCCTTCCACCCCTACCCCCGCACCGCTCGGCAGCAGTCAAAATCCCTACCGGATAGCATTCCTTCAAGAAGGTCAAATCAACCGCCGGATTGAAATCTCTCGAGAAGAAATTCGCGACTATCTCAGAGAAACCACCGGTTATGAATTTGAACTCGTTATTTTTGAAAATCCAATTCAAAATCTTAACGCCCTCAAAGATCAGAAAGTCCACCTTACTTGGCTGCATCCACTGACATATCTGCACGCCCGCAATCAGGGATTAGTAAAGACCGGTTTGCTCACCAATCATTTTGGAACGTTTTATTATGGCAGTCAGTTCCTGGCCAATGTCGAAAGCGGATATGTTTCCTATTTTGATCCGTTGGCCAACCTCAGTACAGCCGATGCTCAAACCGCTCTTTCTCAGTTGACTGGTAGCCGGCCTTGTTGGGTTGAACCCGGTTCGATCTCCGGCTACATTCTTCCCTTTGGGATTCTGGAACAGCTGGGGATTCCAACCCAAAGCGGAGCGTTTGTCCAAACCCACCCTGCTGTTGTTCGATCTCTTTACATCAAAGGAATTTGTGATTTCGGAGTCACATTTTCAATTTCTGGTGATCCTCGCACGTCCAGTCAGGTTATAAACGACTTAACGGATGCTCCCCAAAGGGTTATCATCCTTTGGCAAACCAACCCGGACATTCCAAACCTGAACCTCTCTTACGCTGTCTCAGTAAGCGACTCGGCCATCAAGCAAATCAACGCTGCCTTGCTTGAATTGGTAAAAACCACCGACGGCAAGCACCGCATTACTCAGGCTTTGAACGGCTACGATGTGCAGGATCTTCAAGTCGTAGATGACTCAGTCTATGAGCCTTTGCGTTCAGCAGTGCGCTGGTCTGGAATTGATTTATCCGACTGGATTGGCCGTTGAACAATTCCATTTCAGCCGCATCGTCACTGGCACGAACCTTGTACTATCCGACTAGTGGAAGTTCGGGTAGGGCATGGTAAAATCGCCCAATGATCAAGAAGATTTTGATGTTCATCTTTCGTTTCTTGCTTCTCAGCAGCATTGTCGTTATCCTTGGTTTAGGTATTCCCAACTTGGTTGCGGAATGGTATGCCCGTTCGCGCCAGTATCAGGTCGAACAGTCTCCCTCGGCGCCGGTTGCAATTGTTTTTGGAGCAGGACTGACACGCGATGGACAACCCTCTCCGGTGCTGCGTGACCGGGTAGCCACTGCTGTCCAATTGTATTTTGAAGGAAAAGTCCAAAAAATCCTGATGAGCGGGGATAACCGCTTTGTTGAGTACAATGAACCCGGGGCAATGCAGCGATATGCCATCTCTTTGGGTGTACCGGAAGAAGACATTGTATTGGATTATGCCGGGCGGAGGACCTATGATACCTGCTACCGTGCCCGTCACATTTTTGGTGTTCGTCAGGCGCTTCTAGTCACCCAACGTTTTCACCTGCCGCGTGCCATTTTTACCTGCAATAGCCTTGGTGTTGAGGCTGTCGGCGTAATTGCCGATCAACGAGCTTACAGCCGGTATGCTCACCGATTCTGGCGCATCAGGGAAATTCCTGCCACAGCCATGGCTTTTGTGGATGTGTTTATTACCCGTCCATTGCCGGTTTTGGGAACCCCGCAACCTATTTTTGGTCTAACCGATGAATCTTCCTCACAGGAGCAGGCACACCCATGAATCGCGAAGAGGCTCTTCAAATCGTCAAAAAATACGTAAAGAACCAAAATCTGATCAATCACATGCTGGCAGTTGAGGCTGCGATGCAGTTTTATGCTGAGAAATTAGGGCAAGATGTGGAACTTTGGCGAGTTACCGGCCTTTTACACGATTTTGATTGGGAAATTCATCCAACGCTGGAAGAACATCCTCAGGCAGGTGTGCCAATACTTAAGGAGCACGGAGTTCCAGAGGAAATCATTCGCGCCATCCTCAGCCATGCCGACCACACGGGTGTGCCGCGCCAAACCTTGATGGAAAAAGCCCTTTATGCTTGCGATGAAGTTACCGGCTTGATAACCGCAGTGGCGCTGGTACGGCCTTCTCGTTCACTCTATGATCTCACTTCATCTTCAATAAAGAAAAAATGGAAAGATCGTGCGTTTGCTGCTGGTGCAAACCGCGAAGAAATTGCGCGCGGCGCCGAAGAATTTGGAATTGACCTGTGGCAACATGTGGACAATGTGATTTTGGCTATGCGATCAATTGCCCCGCAGTTAGGCCTTGAAGGCAATCTCAAACCGGAGTAATCTTATCTCGATCCTCAGGGAGGATGACATGAATGGTTTAGTGGGGAAAGGCTTCTTTATCTGGAAAATTCAGGATTGTGAAGGAGGAAAACCTCAAGCCATTGCGGATGCTGCTCAGCATGCTGGTTTCACCCACGTTCTGATTAAAATCGCTGATGGCGGTTGGCCGGTCAATATTGATCGCAAAACCAATACAGACCTCCTCCCACCAGTGGTACAGGCCATCCGGGAAAAAGGCATTCAAGTTTGGGGCTGGCATTATGTTTACGGAAACGATCCACTCGCAGAAGCCAATGTGGCCGTTCGTCGTCTTCAACAATTTCAATTGGACGGTTATGTGATCGATGCAGAGATCGAATATAAACAACCCGGCAAGGAGCGCGCTGCCCGCCGGTTTATGGGAAAACTCCGCGAAACTCTTCCCGATTTACCAATGGCGCTATCCTCGTACCGCTTTCCCTCTTATCACCCCCAACTTCCTTGGAAAATCTTTTTGGAACATGTGAATTACAACATGCCCCAGGTCTACTGGGAAAAAGCTCACAATCCTGAAGCTCAACTCAGGCGCAGTGTTCGGGAATTTTCAGCATTGACACCATTTCGACCGGTGATCCCCACTGGCCCGACCTATAAAACTGGCGGATGGGCGCCCACCGATCAGGACATCCTCGAATTCTTGAGAACAGCGCAAACCTTAGGACTGAACGCTGTCAACTTCTTTTCATGGGATGAATGTCGCCGACAAACTCCTTCGCTTTGGGACGTGATCGCCCACTTTTCCTGGGCACCCCAACCCCCTCCTCCTGACATTGTGGACCTATACTTCCAGGCTCTCAACCTGCACGATCCATCGCTCATTCTTCACCTATATCACCCTGATGCAGTCCATATCACACCAGCGCGGGTCATTCAGGGTAGTCGGGCAATCCATGCCTGGTATACCACCCTACTCAATGAGCTTTTACCGCAAGCCATTTTTACCATCACTCACACAACCCAAAGCGGCAACACCCGACACTTCAACTGGACTGCCCAATCTCCCGGCAATACGGTGAAAAATGGCAACGATACGATTGGCATAATGGATGGGAAAATCGCTTACCATTACAGCAATTTCACCACTTCAACTTAGGATTTCTTCTCCGCTGGTTTTCTCCCGCGCTTCTTAGGAGCGGTTTGGGGCACTTTTGTTTGTGGAGGAACCTTTTTTGGAGTACTTTTCTGAGTTGAAGTTTTAGAAGCCTGTCTTTTCTCCGAATCAGTTGAGGTTGTTTTACGAGCTCTACTCTTGGCCGGTTTGGACAAGTCGTCTGGACTGCCCAAAGGCAGCTCGGCTTGCTTTGGTTGAGCAGCCTTTCCGCTAGCTTGAGAGGTTTTTTTGGAGGTCTTGACGGCAGGGGTTGTTGAAGGTGATGACTGATCAGATGCCCGCCGGCTTCGTTTGGCTGGTTTTTCCGGGCCAGACGGTTCCCACTTTCCCAGATGATTGAGAATAGGCCTTAGGCCGGTCACTTTATCGCCTGTTTTCAGCTCAAAGATAGGTTTTCCGCTACTCGCTCGCTTCACCACTACTACAGTATCCATGCGAATTACTTTCACTGACAAACGATTAAAATAAACCGCCATGTTGCAATCGCTGGGGCCGCTAATAGCGCCTGCCAGCCGCCTGCCCTTAGCAAGCCTTGCAGCAATGATTCCTTGCCCATATCGGCCCTGCAGCACTGTTTGAGAAGCGGGAATACGCCACCCCTTCCCGTCCTCAGTAATCAACAGAATATCCTCATTTTTGTTATACAACATCCCCCCAATCACTTCATCACCATTGTTCAACTTGATACCGTTCACACCGGCAGCAACCAGACCCATCGATCGTACTTCGCTTTCTGCGAAACGAATCATCATCCCGTTCCTGCTCACCAGAACAATTTCGTCACTTCCTTCAGTGATTAATGCGTTCAGAAGTTCATCGCCGCTGTTGACCTTGACCAGCGTAAAACTCTGAGCAGAAGGGCCGGGCAATTCTCGAATATCCGTCTTTTTGATCAAACCTTTCCGAGTAATAGTTAAGATAAAGTAATCTTTGTCTTGCGGAATCTTTAGCGGAGCCGAGAACAACGCAACTGGGAAGCTATCACTGGTCAATGGACAGGCTTTGATAAGAGGAATTCCATCAGAAAAACTGTCCACATCTGCTAGTGATTGAACTGCGATCGCTGCACAGCGCCCATCTGGAGCAACCAGATAAAGAGTATGGTTCGAGCTGGTTAGAAGCAGTAAATCCGGCACATCTCTTGCGCTAACTCGGGGTAATTTTTCGGCAGAAACTCTTCCAATCAAGCCCTCACGAGTCACTCCCACCCAGACTTTTTCTTCGGGAATCAATTCACTGGTAGTCAGAATATCCTTGGCTGCTGCACCTTGCTTGAGGGAAACAATCTGAGTCCTGCGCCGGTCAACATATTTCTGCTTTATGCTGAGCAGTTCTTCAGCCACCGCTTCTCTTAATTTTTTAGGAGACCGGAGTAATTCGGTCAGCGTTTTGATTAGTTTGAGCGTTTCCTGATATTCCAATTCTATTTTTTTCCGCTCCAAAGCAGCCAAACGCCTTAATTGCATCTCGAGAATGGCATTCGCCTGAATTTCACTCAATTTGTAGCGTTTCATTAACTTTGTGCGGGCATCATCTACATCTTGCGCCTTGCGAATCAGAGTGATCAATTCATCCAGATTTGCCAGGGCAATCCGCAGCCCCTCTAGTATATGAGCACGCTGGCGAGCTTTTTCGAGGTCATGTTCGCTGCGCCGCCGTACCACTGTGATTCGATGATCCAGATAGACCCGTAAAGCCTGCTTCAAAGAAAGGAGACGGGGTTCGCCATCCACAAGCGCTAACAATGAAATTCGGAAAGTCGATTGCAGAGGTGTGCGCCGGTAAAGTTCGCGCAGTACATTTTGTTCTTCGGCAACTTTGTTCAATTCGATGACGATTCGCATCCCCTGCCGGTCAGACTCATCTCGCAAATCGCTGATCCCTTCCAATTCATTTTCACGGGCAAGTTCAGCAATCCGTTCGATGAGTGAGGCTTTATTAATCTGGTAAGGCAACTCAGTAATGATGATGCGGCTCTTGCCCCTGCCCATTTCTTCCAGTTGAACTTTTCCACGCAGCGTGACCTTTCCCCGACCAGTCGCATAAGCAGATAGCAAATCCTCCCCCCCATCCTCCTGAAGAATGATTCCGCCTGTGGGAAAGTCAGGGCCGCGAACAAATTTCATCAGGTCATCCACGCCAATATCTTCCAGTCGCTCCCATCGTTCCAGCATGTAAATCAGCGCGTCAATCACCTCACCCAGGTTGTGTGGAGGAATACTGGTGGCCATCCCAACGGCAATCCCCGACGCTCCATTTATTAACAGGTTGGGTAAGGCTGCCGGAAGCACAACCGGTTCATTCAAAGAGTCGTCGAAATTTCTTTCAAAATCGACGGTATCGCGGTCTAACTGGAGAAGCAAGTCCAATGCCAAAGGCGTTAGACGAGCCTCTGTATATCGCATAGCAGCCGGTGGATCACCATCAATTGAACCAAAATTTCCCTGTCCGTCCACCAGCGGGTAGCGCATGGTAAAATCCTGCGCCATACGCGCCATGGCTTCATAAACAGCCTGATCTCCATGAGGGTGATATTTACCCAGCACTTCCCCAACAATTCTGGCAGATTTTTTGTAGGCTGAATCGGCTCTCAGCCCCATATCATACATACCGTATAAGATTCGCCGCTGGACTGGTTTTAGACCATCACGAGCATCAGGAAGCGCGCGGGCAACAATCACACTCATCGCATAATCCAGATAGGATTGTTGCATTTCGAGATCAATATCAACTTTACGAACGAGGCCAATCTCCATCAAAACCGCTCCTCACTGGATTGCTTTAGAAATAATATTGAATTCAGTTTATCATGGAAAGGCTGGAAGAAGAGTTAAAAAACAGCGAGGGCAGGCTTGCCCTCGCTGTAGGTTCAATCTCCGACTGCATCAATCCGAACTGGTGATATTTGCCACCGAAATGCGGTGAACTCCCTGATCGTTGTCTTTATTTTCCTGCAATGCTTTGAAGCGCCCATACTGAAAACCCGTCCCAGCCGGGATGAGTTTACCAATGATCACATTCTCCTTCAAACCGTACAAGGGGTCTTCAGCTCCAGCAATGGCCGCTCCTGCCAACACCTTGATGGTATGCTGGAAAGATGAAGCAGAAAGGAATGAATCGGTGCTTAAGGAGGCCTTGGTCACGCCCAGCAAAATTTCTGCAAAACGGGCCGGTTGTTTCCCTTCCCGGATCATCTGTTCATTTACGCGGCGTAACTCAAGCCGATCAACGATATCCATCGGAAGGTAATGCGTGTCTCCCGGTCGGATAACCTGAACTCGCCCCATCATCTTACGGATAATCACTTCAAAGTGCTTGTCATTGATGTTTTGCCCCTGAGCGCGATACACTTTCTGAATTTCGCTCAGCAGGTATAACTGACAGGCATCACGCCCTTTAATCTTCAGGATGGTGTGCGGGTTGAGCGAACCTTCGGTCAAGGGCTGACCGGCTTCTACGTGTTCGCCATCCTTGATCAGGATGCGCGAAGTGGATGGAATTTCGTATTCCTCTGATTCGCGCTGTTCATAAGTTACAATGACCTTGCGGCCTTCAATCCGCACCCGGCCAGTGTGTTGGGCGGTGATGGAGGCTTCTCCCTGCACCGCAATTGGATCGCTCAACGACACCGTGCCTTCGTCCTTGACCACAATATCCCAGCCGTCAGGGATTTCATATTCATCACTGACCAGCTCACTATGCTCCACTCGGACTACCCGTTGATCGCTATAACGGTCGGACTGGATGATCTTTGCCACACCAGATATACGGGTAATCACGGCTTCGCCCTTGGGGGTGCGTCTTGCCTCAAACAACTCTTCCACACGCGGCAAACCTGTGGTGATGTCGCCGCCCGCCGCCACACCACCCGTGTGGAAAGTACGCAAGGTCAACTGAGTACCCGGTTCACCGATGGACTGGGCTGCAACGATACCTACCGCAGCGCCCAGTTCAACCATCTTACCGCGTCCGAGATCCATACCATAACACTTCGCACACACCCCGTGAATCAACTCGCAGGTAAGTGGTGAGCGTACTTTGACCTCATCAATACCGGCTTGCAGCAGGCGGCGGATACGGTCATGGTCAAGCAAATCATCCCGTTCAGCAAGCACCTCACCGGTCAGTGGATCAATCACCCGTTGCGCGACCGTTCTTCCGTACAGGCGGGCGCTCATCGGCTGACCAGCCACATCATCCGATTTGCGGATCCAGATGCCTTCCTGCGTACCGCAATCCACCTCGTTGACAATCATGTCCTGCGCCACATCCACCAAACGGCGGGTCAGGTAACCCGCATCGGCGGTTCGCAAGGCGGTATCGGCCAAACCTTTTCTCGCGCCGTGCGTCGAAATAAAATACTCCAATGCCGTCAGGCCTTCACGGAAGTTGGATTGGATCGGAAGCCGGATGATGCGGCCAGCCGGGTCTGCCATTAAACCACGCATCCCTGCCAGCTGCGAGATGGGGCCAAAACCACCTTTTGTCGCACCAGAATTTGCCATTGTGGCCAAATTGCCGGTGGGATTCATCGCACGCCGCACCGCATCGGCAACCTCTTTGGTGGTCTGCTGCCAGATTTCAATTTCGCGTTCATTACGCTCCTGCTCGGTCAACAAACCACGCCGGTATGATCGCTGAACATTTTCAATTTTTTGCTGAGCGCGCTCCAAAATCTCTCTTTTATCGGCCGGCATGGTAATGTCATCCACCGAAATGGTTGCACCGGACCGCATCGCATATTCAAACCCAATGTCTTTAATCAAGTCCGCAACTTCGGTAGTAATTTCCTCACCACAGAACTCATAAACATCGGCAATCAGGTCTTTAACGCCGCCTTTGTCCAGTGTTTCGTTAACAAATTGAACTTTTTCCGGCAGAATGCGGTTGAATAAAGCCCGTCCCACCGTGGTTTCGATCATGGCACGGTGAGGTTCCGGCAAACGATTATTTTGATCGTCATACCAGGTATCCACAACCAGCTTAATCCGGGTGTGGACATCCACCTGCTCCAGATGGTATGCCAGTTCAACCTCGTCCAAGCTGGCAAAGTAGCGACCGTTGCCCGGATGTTCTTTATCATCAGTCATCGTAAGATAGTACACGCCCAGAACCATATCTTTGGATGGACTGATAATCGGCTCACCATCCGCCGGTTTGAGCAGATTGCGGGAAGAAAGCATCAAGTCGCGAGCCTCACGCACCGCTTTTTCGGAAAGCGGCACATGAACTGCCATTTGATCGCCATCAAAGTCAGCGTTAAAGGCAGTTGTGACCAGCGGGTGTAACTGAATGGCGCTCCCTTCGATCAAAATCGGTTCAAAGGCCTGAATACCCAAACGGTGAAGAGTTGGAGCGCGGTTCAATAATACCGGCCGATCCTTAATGACCTCTTCCAGCACTTCCCAAACTTCAGGGCGGTTGCGTTCAATAAAACGACGCGCTCCCTTCACATTGGCTGCATATCCATGGGCTACCAGTCGTGCAATCACAAAGGGACGGAATAATTCCAATGCCATTGTCTTCGGCAAGCCGCATTGATACAGTTTGAGGGTTGGGCCAACCACAATCACCGAACGACCGGAGTAGTCCACCCGTTTACCCAGCAAGTTGCGGCGGAAGCGACCTTTCTTTCCTTTGAGCATATCGCTCAGAGATTTCAATTCACGGCGGCCTCGGCGAGAAAGCGCTTTCCCGCGCTGAGAGTTATCAATCAACGAGTCCACCGCTTCCTGAAGCATACGCTTTTCGTTGCGCACAATTACATCCGGCGCACCCAGTTCCAGCAGCCTCTTAAGACGATTGTTGCGGTTGATCACCCGCCGGTAAAGGTCATTCAAATCCGAAGTTGCAAACCGCCCGCCATCCAACTGTACCATTGGGCGCAGGTCGGGCGGAATAACTGGTAAAACTGTGAGGATCATCCATTCGGGGCGATTCTGGGAACGGCGAAATGCTTCTACCACCTTGAGACGGGTGGTTGCTTTTTTGCGTTTTTGCTTGCTTTTCGAGGTGCGTACTTCGTGCCACAATTCTTCGGAAAGTTTGTCCAGATCCAGTCGGCGAAGCACATCATAAAAGGCTTCGGCGCCCATATCCGCACGAAAGACCTGACCCCAGCGAGATTTCAATTCCCGGTAACGGTTTTCGGTCAGGAAAGTGAAAGGACGCAGCTCCTGCAATTCATCTCGCAGGCGGGAATTGGCATTTTGAGAAACGTTGGATTGATCCTCGAGTTGATTGCGCAAGGCTTCCATCTCCATTTCAGCCTGAGCGCGAACTTCCTCGATCTGCATCTTAATCTGTTCCAGATCACGTTGGAACTGATCCCTAAACTCATTTTCCAGTTCATCCAGGCGTTCCTTGACGACTCGCTGCACCCGACCAATATGCTGAGCGGATACAGTTTCACCTGCTGCGACGATTTCGGTATTGGTTGCCGAAAATACGACCGCAGTGCGAGTAACGCTGCCGATCTTGTCCTGCAATTGTCGTTCGAGCGATTGCCCTTCTTGAATGACGGGTTCCAACCGCTGGGCAATCAATTCATCCCGGCGGGCTTCCATGTCCTGCCGGCGCTGATTCAATTCAGCAATTTTGCGATCACGCGCCTGCTTGACTTCCAATATACGCGCGTTGATTTCTGCTGCCTGCTCCCGTTCCGAAACGCTGATCTCATCTTCCAACCGTTTGAGAGCCTTGTTACGAGCATCTTCGTCTACGTAGGTCACAATGTACTGAGCAAAATACAACACCCGGTCAAGGTTACGCCGTGAAATATCCAGCAACAGACCTAGGTAAGAAGGCACTCTGCGGGTGTACCAGATATGCGCTACGGGGGTTGCAAGTTCAATGTGCCCCATCCGCTCGCGCCGAACGGAGGCACGTGTGACTTCCACCCCGCATTTATCACACACAATTCCTTTGTAGCGTGGATTTTTGTATTTTCCACAGTAACATTGGTAATCCCGGGTGGGACCAAAAATGGCTTCACAGAAAAGACCATCTTTTTCGGGCCGCAAACGGCGGTAGTTAATGGTTTCAGGTTTTAGTACTTCCCCATAAGACCAACTGCGAATAGTATCTGGGGACGCAAGGCTGATGCGTAATGCAACTAAGCTTTTCGTTTCCACGAACGTGCCTCCTCTTTTATTACAAACCAGACAACTTAAACAAATAGAAACGCACGAGGGACCTTCCCTTGCGTTGAACTTATGAAATCATCCAATAAAACGCATGCATGCAAATGATAATTATAGCATAATTTGTCAATATACAAGAAATTAAATGCAAATCATCTTCATTTTTTAAGGTTTGGAACGCCCCCTTCTCGAATCTCTTCGCCCCCCGATATGAGCGTTTGATCAACCGGCAGCTCCATGTAAAAAGTACTTCCTTTACCTAACTGACTGTCCACCCAAACCCGACCGTGATGCCTTTCGGCGATGGATTTTACGATCGCCAGCCCCAACCCCGACCCCCGCTTTTCATAGGCTTCACGCCTGCCACTTCGGTAAAACTTCTCGAACAATCGAGGTAAATCTAACGGAGCAATTCCAATTCCATTATCGTGAACTTCAAATGTTAACCGTTCATTCCCAGCACGAACTCGCACGATCACCCGTCCATCATTACGCGTGTACTTTATAGCATTATCTATCAAATTAATCAAGGCCTGTTGCAATAGCGCCAGATCTGCTTTCATCATTAAGCGTTTTCCGTCGGATGGTCCTTCAAAAGTCAACTGAATATTCTTTTGGGAAGCATGTGGTTGATATTGACGAACAATTTTTTCCACAACAATCATGGGATCTACCTCTTCCAATTTAAGCGGTATTCCCGATTCAATCCGGCTCAGGTCCAATAAATTATTTACCAGATGAGTCATATCCTCCACGGTTGAAACAATCTTGTTGATGTAAATTTGCTGCTGTTCGTTCAGTTCACCAATCATGTTCAGCATAGTGCTGTAACCACGCAACAAGGTCAAAGGAGTGCGTAAATCGTGGCTCACGGTTGCCACAATCTCCGATTTGAGGGCATCCAGCTCTTTATAATGCGTAATATCTCGCAGCACACATACCTTACCCAGCTGATAATCTTCCCCCAGTACCGGAGCAACACTGGCGTAAAACACTTTACCATTTGCTAATTGAATCTCACGCGAAGCAATCCGATCTTCCAGCGAACCGCTGATTAATTTGATCAAGTTTTCTGAAGTTACTACTTCCTGAAGTGGACGTCCCGGTATAGCCGCAGAGATTAAGGCAGGGATGTGGATAGCAGCCGGATTGAGCAGTAATAAGCGATCTTTCTCATCGAACACCAAGACAGGCTCCGGTACAGATGCCAGAACCGCCTCCAATCGTCGTCTGCCAATCTCCGCCGAAGCATACAATCGGCTGTTGGCTGCCGCCAACGCCGCTTCACTGGCCAGTGTATTCAAAAAACGCACTTCATCTTCTGTAAAGTTTTTAGGTTTATCGTATGCCAGCCACAAAGCCCCATAATAAGTGGTTTCGAAAAACAAGCCGATGGCAATCAAGGCTGCAGGATGCGGCTTACCATCGAGTGGGCTGATCCTGCGAACCCGGCCGGTGTTTGGGATAGACAGCAGATGATGCGAACGCATCTGTTCAAAAATTTGGCCATCCAGATGTTGGTATAGATCAGGTTGTTTTCCCGCCCCCCAACTGACCAATTGATCCCCATCTAAGTCCATTTGCACTTCTTGTATGAGCACAACCCGTGCAGAAACACATTCGCCATCCAGTGCGGCTTTGAGAATCGGCTGAATGGCTTCCGAAATTTCCAGATTGGCCGCCACCCCCTGACTAACAAACAGGAGTTGATTCAATTCTTCAAGCCTCTTTTTGAGAGCGATTCGCATGCTCTCAAAGGCTTTCGCCAACCGCCCAATTTCATCATCCCCTCTGCTTTCAATCGGGTGATCCAACTGTCCATGAGAAATACGAACAGCCTGATCGGTCAGTTTGACTAAATTGCGGGTTACAACGCGCACAATCCCAAACATCAGCGCCGAGCCAGCCCCAAACAAGATCAACAAAATGAGCAAAGTTGGTACGGCAATGTTTAGGGCAATCTGCTGGGCAACACTGGCTGGCACCCGAGCCACCACTTGCCATGGGCGGCCGGTTACCTGCTCCGCCAGTACTAAAAGTCGTGTACCTGTTGGAGAAGTATCCTCGTACAATCCTGTACCCGCTTCCAATCTACCGATGAACTGATCAGAAGCTGTCAAGGGCGTAGCAACCGAAGTTTGGTAAAGAATGTTTCCTTGCTCATCCAGAATAAAACCCTCACCGCCATTCTCTAAAACTCCCTCCAAAGCGCTGAGCGCAGGTTGAGTGAAGGGATTGGTCTCAAAATCGGTCCTCCCGAGAATCGCACCTTGAACCTGACCCATTTCATCCTTGATGGCAGCGATAAAAGCAACTTGGGCTGATTTTTCGCCGGGATAGGGGGAAATGGAGTACACCTGAACGACAACCCCATTCAAAGCCAGGCTAATTCCCAATTCTTCATCAGGTGAAAGCTTGAAATCCTCACCGCTTTCTAATGGATAAGCAGTCAGCCGTTGACCATCTTTGTCGAATATCACCAACTGCCGAAAATAGGGTACAGAACGGATATTCTTCATTAACGTGAATTGCGCTTCGGCAGATGATGCTTGGATTAATTCTGGCTTTGCAAAATTAATGATCAAACTCTGGCCGCTTTCTAGAAAGTACGGGAGAGATTGTGAAGCAACCGTCGTCAAACCCTGCAAACGCGCCTCCATCATCTGCCGTGCTGCCCTGCCAGCAACCCACCAGTCCGCCAGAATCAAAATCACAAACAGCAGCAAGGCAAGAGGCACTGTCAAGAATAAAAATCGGTTCTGCAGGCTTACTTCGCTGGGGGAAGCCACTAATTGTCCGGTTTTTTGCCAAAATGCCGGAAGGAGGAGAGAAACCACCTCAAAAAACAAACCAGCCAGCCCCAACTCAATCCCGAGAATGAGATAATCCTGCCAGTTTTGGGCCAGAGCAAAATCCAACCTTTCAGCCAGACTACCGGGAATCGCTAAAAAGGAAATCAACAGAAATATTGGTAGATAGGCAATCCATACTCCAACCGCACCACCCAGAGGATGCCGTAATAATTGATAAAAAGGGGTACGGTAATGTTGTGAAAGCGCGATACCAATTAATAAACCTAAAAAACCCCACTCGACAATGGAAAATAGGTCATGGGTTACAAAAAGACCCAGGAACAAGCCTGTTAGTATGCCACAAAACAAGGATGGAAGTAAACCAGCCAAACCTGCCGTCAAAAAAACAGGAAACGCTAAAAAGACCAGCACACCGGTCTGGTTCATTTCTAGCGGCAAGTTGGGTACAGCAGCGCTCTGAAAAATAGTAAATCGGAATTCAATCAGAAGGATCGCCAATGGCACCAACAGGGATGCCCATAAGAAAACCTTCCAATTGAATGGCCGACGAAAATCGGAAGTACGCCAAATCCTGATCCCGCTGAATATCAGAAATAGCACCATGACCAGCCACCCCACCCATCCAGAAGAGTGAAATGGCAGGTAAAGGAAAGGATTCTGAAAAAGTTGAATATTGAATAAATTCATCTCAACCAACGGTTAAGATTATAGCATTGCTCCGCAGATGGTGTTTTCGTTTTAGTGGATGAGAGAACTTAGACCTGCTTCTCGGTTGAATTGCTTCCATGCCAGATTGTATAAGAAATTCAATCTTCTTTCTGGAACTTTCAGCACATTTTTCAACCAAATTTCCTCGGCTGTTTGCGATCGTTGAAAACATTCCTCTGTAAAAGATCTTCTTTCACTCACTTCGAGAGATCGTTTCTCTATTTCTTTCAAGAGAAATTCCTCCTCCAACTCATCCCGTTCACCAAGGAACAAACGACTTCTCCCGTTGTAATTTTTCAGTACTTCGCGGTGAAGGATTTCATGCTTCCAAAAGAGGGTGTGGTCATCAAACGTTCCCTTAGGGTGACCGATTAATTCTTGAGGAATGCCGCTATCCATCCAAACCGGCTTAAAAACGCTTAGGCAAGGTGCGGATGTGCCCGTTACCCAATGAGTGGCTCCATCCGGCGTTAGACGACTAACCATTGATCCAACCGACTGACTGCCCCTTACCGGTCCAAAACCTGCATGCATACACACTTCCGAACCAATCAAACCTCGGTCAATTGATCGTTCTGTTTCGTCAAGACCGGCGTGGGAACGAAGTACGGTAAACATGGTTCTCTCGGTGATTTTTCCACGATGGGCGGATAACAATTGAGTGCTGCATCTTTGGCGCCGTCTTGCATCACTAAAGTGGGTGTACGCCACATCGGAATAGCAGCGTGCAAAATTAAAATCCGAACGAGACCGGCACCATCCGCGCTTAATCGCATAGTCCACCAAACCGGTTGAAGCCATATCCCACGACTCGCCAATCGTAAGCGCATTCGATATAGAGCGGATATCTCTGACTTTTTCGGCTGCCCAAAACTTGCCGGCTGTTTCTAACACCCACGCATCTTTACTATCCGCCAGAATAAAACTGTTATGATAATACATCCGATGTCGGAAGCCGCAGTTTCCACCCTGACCATATTCCTCCAATAGATTGATGATACACCACAACGCTTCCTCCGCAGTGCGGCTGCGTTCTAATGCCAGACGGATAAAATCCATCCCGATCAACCCAGGCTCTTTTTCATAAGGAACTCGGGTAAAAACAGCTTCATTACCGATTACCACACCATGCTCGTTTGCCCCCATTTCGGCTCCCCAAATCCAAAAAGGTTTGGCTAACAACACCGCGTATGTGTGACTCACTTGTGGAATTTCAATATAGGTGCACTTTACGCTCGAACCTGACGGATGATCGGTTGCCGGAACGATGATGACCTCATGGGCTTCATTTGGCTCTCGGTCGGAATTTTTAGCAAAAAGTACCGAACCATCTGCAGTTACATTACCCAAAGCCACCATAGTATCGCACATGATTGCACCCTCCCTTCTTTCATCCCAACCGTAAAAAGATCTCCACTTTTGTCCAGTTACCCGGCTCACTAATGGATAAATGGTTGACTCAAAACAAAAATAGCCCCCTTGAATAAAGTTAAACTGTCCTTACCCAAGAGATAATAAAAGGCTAATGATGAATTCCTTTTCTTAACAGAAGAAGATATAGCCCAAAGATAATCAACCCAATCGAACCAGTATTCGCAATGAAGGAAGCAGCATTTCCAGGATCACCGCCAATGTACAATCCCCAACCAACAACCGCCATAACCCCTCCTGGAATCAACGGCCACCAGATAAATTTGGTCGTTACTACACGTGAGAAAAGAATAATCAATCCCCAGCCCAGCGCAAAAATAGCGATCATCATGCCTGTTTTGGAAAGGGCATTCATTGCCAAATCGGTTCCCCAAGCAAAATAAATTCCTGGGCCAATGGTGATGAGTAAACTACCTGGAATGATCAAACCGAAAATGCGCCAGAAAACTCCCCATACCAGCAATACAATCCCAACTCCGCCAACAGTAAAAAGGACAAAATCAACTACCCGTAAAGGTGTGATCAAAAAAACCAATCCCACAAAAAACAAAATCCCACCAGGTATCATGGGCCACCACACCCGATGAGGTGTCACCCATACGGAACTTGCTGTAATCGCTGCCCAACCGGCTGAAAAAGCAAGAATCAACCAACCAATTCGTTGCTCCAAAGCTAAAGGCAACGAAGAGCTAAAAAAAAGAAATCCTCCCACACCCGTACCAAAGACCAGACCACCCGCAATCAGCAAGCCCAATTTTTTCGTTCGGGTAGCTTCAACCAAAAATACTGCCCCGCTGATCGGGAGAATTGCCAGAACCAACCAACCAGTTTTCAAGAATTGTTCTAGAAAGATGGCTAAACCCACTGAAATGAACCCTATTCCGAGAATGTAAGGAAATTCCCTCCGAGGATTTGTCCGAACAGGCGGCATCTCGCTCACAATTTCCTCCTGATATTATTCAAATCATATCCTCAACCATTTGAAAGCGCATGACGCAAAGGTCATATTTCCGGTCACAATCCATTCCGGTCAAATCAATCCCAATTCACGGGCTTTCAATACTGCCTGCATCCGATCGCGGGCTTCCAGTTTTGCGAGGATATTGGTCAGGTGATTCTTGACAGTACCCTCTGCAATAACCAGCATATCAGCAATTTCTTTGTTGCTGGCCCCCCGAGCAACCAGTCTTAACACTTCTAATTCCCGCGAGGATAACTTCACCCCTATCTCATTGCTGGAGGTCTTGATTGGTCTTGCCATCCGAGAAAATTCAGCCATCACTTTTGCAGTAATGGAGGGTAATAAAAAATATTCCCCGCGAGCAGCGGAACGAATGGCTTCATATAACTTTTCAGAGGAAGCATCTTTCAACAAGTAACCGACCGCGCCAGCCCGTAATCCTTCAAAAACGTCTTCGTCGTCATCAAAAGTAGTCAGAACGATCACCTTACACTGTGGCAGACTGTCCTTGATCCGTTTTGTGGCAGTAACCCCATCCATTACCGGCATTCTTAAGTCCATCAAAATTACTTGCGGGCTCAGATTGACGGCCATTCGCAGGGCTTCTTCACCGTGGGAGGCTTCGCCAACTACCTCGAAGTCGGGCTGCAAATCCAACAACGTTCGCAGTCCCTCCCGAAAAAGCGCCTGATCATCAACAAGAAGAATTTTTATCTTTGGATTCATGCCGGTACCCTGATTTTGAAACCAAAACCTTTCGTGTAATTGTGCAAAAGATGAAATTCACCCCCGACAATTTGAACACGTTCCCGTAACCCCATCAATCCAAACCCCTCTTTCAATTCATCAACCCCTACACCATCATCCTGTATGGTTAGAGCCACCCAATCAGATTCTGAATAATCTATACAAACCGACAGATGGCTTGCTTTGGAATGTTTACAGGCATTAGACACTCCCTCTTGTACAGCCCGATAAAGTGTCCAATAAGTCGTTGCGCCTAACGCACGCACCTTTCCAGTGATGTGGAGACTCGCTTCAATTCCAAAGGGCTTTGCGCTTTCGAACAACTGCGGAATTGCTTTTTCAAGTGGAATATCCTGATCGGGTTGACTGCGTAGGGTACCAACCGATTGACGAACATCCACCAAAGCTTCCTGAGCCAGAGAAATGGCTTTTTGTAAATGCTCGGAAGATTTTGAAGGATCGGTTTTCAATAAAGCGTCGGCGGCCTTAATTTGCATATGAATACTGGTCAGGTAATGCCCCAAGCCGTCGTGAATTTCTCTCGCCAGCCGGTTACGTTCTTTGATGATTGCCATATCCTCGATCTGAGCAGCGTAATTGCGTAATTGCTGATTTGCCTGAGTGAGTTCCCCTACCAAACGTTCAACTTCACGACGAGAGGATTCTTCATTCAAAGCCATTTGGGTGAAAACAACGATGAAAACCAACCCGGCGAAGAAGATGGGCAATCCTTCCCATACCGTTTGTAAATTATCCGAAAAAGCATATACTGCCACCACATACCCCAGTAAAATCGAGAATTGGGCAAAATAACTGATTTTTCGCGGGAGGAGAATAACCGCATGTCCGGCTAACGGAAGTAATACCATTGCATTAAAGCCCGCACCTTTACCCAGATACACTATCCACCCCCCAAAAACAATCTGTACGATAAAATAACCGATACTCAACAACAAATTACTTCTTCTTGCACAATATGCGAAACCATAAATACCAATGGTCAAGTAACTGGTACCCAACACGATCATTAAAACTATTTCAAGAGGGGTTGCAGCCTTGATCGAACTGAAGGTTGCAAAAAAAGAGGCTAATACAACAACCGCAAAGGCTAAATCGGCATCACTACTGGTGCGGATTTGGGAATCGGATGGCTCATTCATTATAAAAATTATAATCCTGACTGACGTTTATTCATCGTGAATGACTTGAAGTTCAAAAATGTTGAGATTATAATCCCACATTATCCAATTAACTCGCCAAGAGAGGGCAGCCATGATCCAACATGATTCCACTCGAACAATCCTGAAATTAAACGACAAAGAGTATTCTTTCTTCTCTCTGCTGAATGCGAACGGTGCATCCGTTGCAAAATTGAACCGACTTCCTTTTTCCATCCGCATTTTATTGGAAGGGATACTTCGCAAGCAGGAAAGCGGGGATGCCGATCCTGCCGATGTACAAAATTTGCTCAACTGGCAGCCCAAGCAGGAAAACCGCCCTACCATCCCCATTTTTCCCGGTCGAGTGGTTCTTCAGGATTTTACCGGTGTTCCAGTGATTAATGATTTGGCAGCAATGCGCTCTGCTCTCGCAAAAATGAATGGTGATCCCGCCACAGTCAATCCAGTGGTGCCGGTGGATCTTGTGATTGACCATTCGATTCAGGTGGATTATTATGCCAATCCAGACGCTTACCGCCTGAATGCAGAGTTGGAATTTAAACGCAACCGTGAACGATATGAATTTCTCCATTGGGCACAGAAGGCTTTCAAGAATCTACGCATAGTACCGCCTGCTTCTGGAATTGTTCACCAAGTCAACCTGGAGCATTTAGCCACCGTCGTATTGACCCGCCAGGAGGAAAATTCCACTGTCGTCTTTCCGGATACCCTTGTCGGTACCGATTCCCACACAACGATGATCAATGGATTAGGTGTGGTCGGTTGGGGCGTGGGTGGCATCGAAGCCGTCGCCGCCATGTTGGGCGAACCCATCGAAATGGTGGCTCCGGATGTGATCGGCGTCCATCTACGAGGCAAGTTACGCGAAGGCGTAACCCCAACTGACCTGACCTTGTTCATCATTCAATCCTTGCGCAAGATCGGTGTTGTGGACAAATTTGTTGAATTTTTCGGCCCCGGCTTGGATCATTTGGCTCTTGCCGATCGCGCCATGATCGCCAATATGGCGCCGGAGAGCGGCGCTACCATTTTGTACTTTCCGGTGGACTATCAAACCCTCGATTATCTGAAACTAACTAACCGCCCAGACTCCCTGATTGAACTGGTGGAAGCCTACTATCAGGCTCAGCTCCTCTTCCGTACTTCTTCCACTCCTGATCCCACCTATACCCACGTGCTGGAAGTGGACCTCGCCACCATTGAACCTTCTGTAGCTGGCCCGCGTCGGCCACAGGACCGCATTCCATTGGTTCAAGTGCGCAGCGTCTTTCAACGGTCGCTCACTGCGCCTAAAGCTGAAAATGGGTTTGGCATCCCTCCCGAAGAAGTTGGACGAAGCGCGGTCATCCCTAACAACGGAAAAACCAGCGAACTCAAACATGGTTCTGTGGTCATTGCAGCCATCACTTCCTGCACCAATACTTCCAATCCGTTTGTGATGATGAGCGCTGGCTTGCTCGCCAAGAAAGCCGTAGAAAAGGGGTTAAGAGTCAAGCCGTATGTCAAAACATCCCTTGCCCCCGGCTCACGAGTCGTTACCGATTACTTGAAAGACGCCGGTTTGATGGATGATCTGGAAGCGTTGGGGTTCTATCTGGTTGGGTACGGCTGCACAACCTGCATTGGTAACGCCGGCCCATTACCAGAAAACATCGTCCAAGCCATCAAGGAAAATAATCTGGTGGTCGGCGCTGTGTTATCCGGAAACCGAAATTTTGAAGGACGCATCAGCCCTCACACTCGCGCTAACTTTTTGACTTCTCCGCCATTAGTCGTGGCGTATGCCTTGGCCGGCACGGTCGACATTGACTTGATCAACGAACCGCTTGGTATCGGTAAGGATGGCCAACCCATTTATCTGAAAGATATTTGGCCTTCTTCTCAGGAAGTAGAAGAGCATATTCACCGCCATATACGTCCCGAGATGTTTGCAGATGCGTATGCTTCAATTTTCCAAATGAGCGAATTGTGGAACCAGATTCAAAGCGGCGAGAATTTGCTCTACAATTGGAACGAAGACTCAACCTACTTGCAAGAGCCGCCATTTTTCGACATTCAACCAGCAGGCGGAAATGATATTCTCAATGCACGGGTACTGGCTCTATTGGGAGACTCAATTACAACCGATCATATTTCCCCAGCTGGGAGCATTGCTGTGAATAGCCCTGCTGGACAATATCTGATCAGTAAAGGAGTACCCCCTTCAGAATTTAACTCATATGGTTCAAGACGTGGCAATGACCGAGTGATGACCCGTGGAACTTTCGCTAACATTCGTTTGAAAAACCTGCTGGTGCCCGGTGTCGAGGGCGGTTATACCCGCCACTTTGCCAGCGGAGAGCAACTGACCATATTCGATGCGGCTATGCGTTATCAGTCCGAAAACGTGCCTCTCATCGTTATCGCTGGCAAAGAGTATGGCACCGGTTCCAGTCGGGACTGGGCAGCCAAAGGGGTTTTATTGCTGGGTGTCAAAGCCGTCATTGCAGAGTCCTTCGAGCGCATTCATCGTTCCAATTTGGCGGGAATGGGGGTGTTACCCTTGCAATTCAAACCGGGTCAAAATGTCCAAACCCTTGGATTGAAAGGGGATGAAATCTTTGCCATAAAAAATATTGGCCCGCAACTGTACCCCGGTAAAGAGGTGACCGTCGAAGCCCAATCGGGTGATAACTCAGTGATTTCCTTCACCACACTAGTTCGCTTGGATACGCCCAAAGAAATCCAATATTACCTGAACGGCGGCATCATGAATACTATTCTTGCCCAACTACGCCAGCGAAAGTTCGAGAATTTGCAAAATTGAATATTGACAAAATTCTCAAACCCGCGTATGATCATGCTCAACAAAAAAGGCTGTTGCAAATGATCCTACCTTTTGCTGAACTCCGCTTCCGTCGTCCGCTGACTGACCCATATTCCCACGGGATGGTCGGCAGTTTTGGAGTTCCAGACTAAGATATCAGTCCAAACCATACACTCGTAATCCAATGCCCTCCTCACCGTGGAGGGCATTTTTTATTCCCAAACAAACACAAGGAGATTAGGCGATGAAAAAGAACGGAAAATCAAAAATCAAGAAAGTCGTACTGGCTTATTCAGGCGGGCTGGACACCTCAGTCATTGTTCCATGGTTAATTGAAAATTATCAATGTGAGGTCATCTGTTATACCGCCGATATTGGACAGGGGGAAGAGCTTTCTGGTTTGCCTGCCAAAGCCAAAGCCAGCGGGGCAAGTAAAATCTACATTGAGGACTTGAAAGAAGAATTTGCTCGGGACTACCTAATGCCCCTTCTGAAATCAGGCGCAATCTACGAAAGGAAGTATCTGCTGGGCACTTCCATTGCTCGGCCGTTGATTGCATACCATCTTGTAAAAACGGCTCATAAAGAAGGGGCTGATGCCATTGCTCACGGTTGTACTGGTAAGGGGAATGATCAGGTGCGTTTTGAATTAACTGCCATGGCGCTTGACCCCCGTTTGAAGGTCATTGCACCTTGGCGCGAGTGGAGCATACGCTCCCGCGAAGACGCACTGGCGTACGCGCAATCGCACAATATCCCTGTTTCGTCCACTCTCAAATCCATTTACAGCAGAGATAGAAACCTCTGGCATGTATCTCATGAAGGCGGTTTACTGGAAGACCCCTGGAACGAACCGGAAGAAAGCATGTACCAGATGAGCAATGCCCCTGAAAACGCCCCCGACCGCCCCGAGCTGATCACCCTAGATTTTGAAAAAGGCATCCCCATTAGTTTGAATGGAAATGCGTTGCCACCCCATGAATTGATCGCTGCCTTGAATGAAATCGGCGGTAAACATGCCATCGGCAGAGTGGATTTGGTTGAAAACCGGCTGGTAGGGATGAAATCGCATGGAGTATATGAAACACCCGGTGGAACAATTCTGGTCGCAGCCCATCAGGAATTGGAAGCGCTTTGTTTGGATCGTGAAACATTGCACTTCAAGGAGATCATCGCTCACCGTTATGCGGAATTGGTTTATTATGGACAATGGTTCACTCCGTTGCGCGAGGCATTAGATCAATTTATTAACAAAACTCAGGAATCGGTTACCGGCACAGTGAAACTTAAACTGTATAAAGGGAACATCATCGTTGCCGGGCGCACCAGTCCAGAATCTTTGTATCGTGAGGATTTTGCCACCTTCGGGCAGGACGATGTGTACAATCAAAAAGATGCGCAGGGCTTTATCACCCTCTTTGGACTTCCTATGAAGGTACAGGCGTTGCGGAAAATTCACAAAAAACAACCGGCTCAATATGACCAGCCAGATTACACCAAATTCAAACGAGATTAACTCAGGAGGTGACCGTGACCAAATTGTGGGGAGGACGATTTACTTCTCGAACCGATACGATTGCCGCTCAGTTGAACGCATCCATTGCGTTCGACTGGCGGCTAGCCCCCTTTGATGTGAAAGCTTCCAGCGTCTGGGCAGAGGAACTGCTAGAGATTGGGTTGCTAACCGACGAAGAGCACTCGCACATTCGAAACGGTTTGCGGCAAATCATGACCGAGATCGAGAGCCAAACCTTTCATATTCATCCGGATGATGAAGACGTGCATACTGCCATCGAACGCCGTCTTTTCGAATTGATTGGCGAGCCGGCAGGTAAACTTCACACAGGACGCAGCCGTAACGATCAGGTCATGACCGATTTTCTCCTTTGGCTGCGCGAAGCAGGGTCTTTTCTCGATCAAAGCATCCATGCGGTACAAAAGGCATTGGTTGATCGCGCCGAGTCGGATCTTGGGATTATCATTCCAGGCTATACGCATTTACAAAGGGCTCAACCCATCCTGCTCTCCCACTGGTGGCTGTCTCACTTTCAGCCGCTCCAACGTGACCGCCAATTTCTTGAATTCATCCTGCAACAGTCGAATCTTTGTCCGCTCGGTTCTTCTGCCTTGGCGGGTTGTCCATACCCGATCAACCGCTTTCGATTGGCTCAAAAGTTAGGTTTTGATGCGCCCATGCCAAACAGCATTGATGCAATCTCCAATCGGGATACCGCCGCCTCTTTTCTCTTCTTTGCTTCCCTACTCTCCATTCATCTTGCCCGGCTCGCCGAGTCGCTCATTTTGTTTTCCACCGCAGAGTTTGGCTTTGTGGAATTGGCAGATGCTTACACCACCGGCTCATCCATTATGCCGCAAAAGAAAAACCCGGACATGCTCGAATTAACCCGTGCGAAAGCTGGTACGCTCATCGGACAATTGACCGGCTTTCTTAGTGTGCTAAAAAATCTGCCGTCTGCGTATGATAAGGATTTACAGGAAGATAAACCTGCCGTGTTTGCAGCTTTTGACTGCCTCAGCTTAATTCTGCCAGTCATGTCCGGCATACTTCAAACACTGGTTATAAAACAGCAGCAAGCTGGTGCAAGCATTGATACCACTTTACTGGCAACCGAAATCGCCGATTTTTTGGTTCTGCAAGGAATCCCCTTCCGCAAAGCTCACCGTTTGGTCGGCGAATTAATTCGCGAGTGCATGGATCAGGGTGTTCCGCTACAAGAAGCGCCGCCACAGCGGCTCGAAAAGATTCACCCCCTCCTCTCCAAAAAATTAGCCGAATTACTTGATCCGCGATCCGCCGTAGAACGACGTTCGCAATATGGTGGAACTTCCAGCGATTCGGTCAGGAACCAAATTGTCCACGCCCGTGATTATCTCATAGAGATGTCAAAAAACCATACTTGACTTCATATCCTAAGACTGTTAAGATGTTAGGTAATATTTTATGGAGGTACACAATGAATCCTGTTGAAGAAAACGATATGAATCCAAACCAAACTTCGGAAAGAACTCCGACCGCGCCCGTCCTGCCCCTCGTGCTGGAATTAGATGAGGAAACCATTCAAATTCTGCTGGATGATCAGATAGCCACTGGCGGATAAGATCTTCCACATTCAAATCCGTATGAACGGGCGCGGAGCAGAATTTAATGATCGCTCCGCGCTTTTGATTAATCAGATTAATCAACTCAATTCCAGTTTGAAAACCATCAATGCCATCCAAATCATTACCAGTCTTCTGTTCAGGCATTCTTGTCCTTTTAACCTTTTTGGCAGGCTGTACAAGCCCAATAACACGGATGCCATCACCACCATACTCGTTGCAAACAGACACTCCCGGCCCGTCGCCGGTCACGTCAATTGACACTGTCATCCCCCACTCAATTCCAACCGCCACGCTAACTCCCTTGCCTTCACTAGCCCCTATACCGTCAAAATACGTGGAACCGGCTGGGTGTCATAAACCCGAAGAGGACTACACCATCCTGACTGTCAACGGGGTGTGGCTGAATCAGCGCACATACTCCATGCTAAGGCACACAGCCGACCTATATCAAGGTGAAATTGATGTGCTTGGCTACGCTATCACGCAGGGTTCATACACCCAACAGGTGGACGCCAGTTTTGGAACACACGCAGGCGGTGGCGCAGTGGATCTATCGGTCATGCGGAAGAATACTTACACCATCCTGTGGGATGAAATTCCCCCGCTTATTCATGCTTTGCGTGTTGCCGGCTTTGCTGCCTGGTTGAGAGATAAGGATGAACTTTACCCCGGTTCTCCCATTCACATCCATGCCATAGCAATCGGAGACCGGGATTTATCCAAAGCAGCCTTTGAACAATTGACTGGTGAATATGGCTATTTCAGAGGTTACTCAGGTTTACCACCGGGTCATGGGGGACCCAGCCCAGACCGTTTTGGCGGTCCAATTTTATGCGGCTGGATGATTGAAGCAGGTTATCGCGACTTACGCCCCACCCCTACCCCCGATCCGATCGGCGATCAATTGGACTGTCACCAATGTCAGGTCAGGTAATGGAATGAGAATTCACTTGAGCTGCTCGCACAGCCAATTCGATATATAATGCCGCTGCCCAAGCATATAGCGGAGCGTGGAAAAATTCCTTTTCGCTTGGGAACCGGCTATTGAGCAGATCCAGCAATTGACGACAAAGTTGATTGCCCATCTCAGTCAAATTACACCGTTCCAATCCTTCTAAAAGCAGATAAAACACGCTCATCCATTCGGGACTACGCCACAGTTTACGGTTCTCAATATCTTCATCTTCAATGATAACAGTCGGCATTGGAAAATTTTTCCAAAACCCATCCTCATCTGATAAATGATCAACCATTTTCCTCGTAACATCCCCTTCACAATCCCCACACAATAACCCAATCAAACTAAGCGGAGTTGGCACGCATACCGGTCTTCCCTGTTGTTGAACCCAGAAAAGGCCTCCTTTTGCGGCCTCATCATCATTTTGTACCTGAGAAAGCACCCGCTGGGCTTGCCGATTCCAATACTCCGCATCTCCATCTTCACCCAACACTTGGGAAATTTTTGCCATGCAATCCAATTGAAGAAACAGGAAAACGCTCATCTCAGGCGAAATATTACCCGGCATTTCTTCCAGAATGACCGGATCATCCATATCTTCCGCAAACAGGGTATGAGTGGTAGAAGAAGTCAGACTCAAGCCATGATCAAATAAATCGAGCCACCACTTCAGCCACCGAGACAAACCATCATAAATTTCATTAAGAAATTCGACATCCCCATCCCGTTCAAAGAGTTTCCAGATAGCCCACGCTAACAAAGGCGGACGCGACCAGTCAGCCTCGGAAGGTTGTTCTCGTTTGAATATCACTCCACTTTCATAAATCCCGTCGGGGATCATCCCACTCGGCGCTTGATGGTCAAAGAATATCCGCAATTGATCCTGAGCCAGCTTTCGATCAATATGGCGGTAAGCCATTGCATAAAAACAGGCGTCCCATTGCCAAATTGTTGTCGAATGCCTTTTGGATGAAACCAGAACTTCCCGGCTTAAGTAAAAACGGGTTGAAACCAAACCTGACCGCATCAGCCACCATGCAATTTTGTAGGGATTATCCGGTTCGGCTGTTTTGGGTATTCGTGAAAACCAATCCTGCCAGATTTGAGCAGCTCGGTTCAAGATGACTTTGGGATCATTAATGTATCTCGACAGACCAAGCCGGGTTGAAACGTGCAGCAAGATACCACCACAGTTACCGCCGCCCAGTATCAATGTAAATTTCCACCCAATGCCGGGCGATTTTTCTACTTTATGATTGAGAATCTCTCGATTGGTGGAATAAACCAGTCGGGTTCGATCTTCCCCCTGAGCAAAAGCAATTCCTCCCCGTCTGTCAGTGGTCATTTCATTCAGGTTGATTTTTCCACTTAGCCCACACGATTGAGCAGGCGGGGCAATCAAGATGTTTTCCCCATCCTCAAAGGTTAGATAAAACTTTCCAATTGTCGTCCAAAAAATCAGGCAATGTGGGTAGGTTTCAATTTCATAGTCAAGTTTATTCCCATCACCATCCAAAAAGTTGATTTCCTCCACCAGCGCAGGCAGGTTTTGCCCGATCCTAGAAGCAACATCTTGCGAGCGCAACCGGTCAGTCAATCTGAGGCAAATTCCATTTTTCTCGGCAACCACACTCAATCGTGACCCACGAGAAGTAAACGGGATAGTGCGAATATCAAGCAGGTTGTAAAAATCGCTCAACACAGGAAAATCCATGTCAAATCCTTGAGTAAACATTACACTGATTTTAACACTTTTCGTTAGTGGGTCATGGTTTAAGTGGATGAATCGCTAAATCCTTACAGCAATTCATGCAAAATTGGCAGCCAATGCACAACATTGGGCGTGATAGGACAGGGCGACTTTCCTTTTTGTCCCCACTCCAGACCATTTCAATACACTTCATCGGACAAATTTCAAAACAATTTCCGCAACCATTGCAAAGGGAATAATCCCATGCCGGCTTAAACCAATCCTTCATGGCCTGTCTATTGGCAGGTTTTCCTTCATCATCCAAAACGGCTCCAAAACCACACACCCGACCACATGCTCCGCAGGATATACAGTTCTCGAGAATGACATGACGTTTTTTCTTGCGACCATGAATCGCACCTGCCGGGCACCATAACCTGCACACCCCACACCCTGCACATTGCTCAGTAATTTGATACAATGTTCCCTCCACACACAATCATACAGTAAATTTCGAAACCGCTCATATTTTTTGGATAAAACTTGAACTCTCTCTCAACCTTTCACGTTGGAAATATACCGGTTTTTGGCAGCCTCCTTCTTTCACCAATGGATGGGCTCTCGGAGCGTCCATTTCGCTCACTGGTTCGAAAATTAGGTTCAGCCATGTCCTACACAGAGTTCATCAATGCCATGGATGTGGTTTCCAACATTCAACGCATCCAAAAGAAAATTGCTTATTACGAGTTTGAACGACCGGTTGTTTTTCAAATATTTGATGATGATCCTAATCGCATTTTGAATGCTGCCCGCCTATTAATCCCCTATCAACCTGACATCATTGATCTCAACCTGGGTTGTTCTGCCCACCATGTTGCCAGCCGCGGCGCAGGAGCAGGTTTATTACCCCATCCGCATAAAGTAGCCGAAATCATCCGCAATCTGGTACGACATATCCCCCTCCCAATCACCGCAAAAATCAGATTGGGTTGGGATCAAAACAATCGCAACTATTTGGAAATTGCAAAAATTATCGAGGATTGTGGCGCTCAGTTGATTGCGGTTCATGGTCGCACCAAAGTACAAGGATACACTGGTCAGGCTGATTGGGATGCCATCGCGGAAATCAAATCAGCGATTCATATTCCGGTTATCGCCAATGGGGATGTTCGATGTGTTGAAGATATTCAACGTATTCAAAACCACACCCAATGTGATGGAGTGATGATAGGACGGGCAGGTTTATCCAACCCGTGGATTTTTTGCTATAAAGATCGCTCAGAGGTATCTTCACAGGAAGTAAAGAACTGGATTGATGCTCATCTCGCAGAAATGATCGAATTTCACGGTAGATCACAGGGTTTGATCCTGTTCCGGAAATACCTTAAGCGATTGCTATTACCCTACCAACTGGACAATGAAAACTTACGGTCCTTGTTAACCATATCAAATGTTGATACCCTCATGAATCAACTCGATTTATTGTTCCAAAACCATCTCCAACAAAAACCTTAAAATTTGGAAATTAGTGACAATTACAATTTGGAAATACAATCATTTTTTGCTATACTGATTGCTGATAATAGTTGTATGACATCCCTCCACCTCTAACCCGCCATCAGGAAAGGGTTATTCCCTCAATGCCATCAAAAACTGAATACACCCGACTACTCAATCGTACCATTGAGGCTCTCCTCCCCCTTCTGGCTGTTCCGGTTGCCCTCCTCATCGGAGCAGTAATGATTTACGCTTTAGGGGTAAACCCCTTGCAAGCGTATGGAACCCTCTTTCAAGGCGCATTTGGTAATGTTTCCGGTTTTACCCAATCTCTGGTCAAGGCAACGCCGCTTCTTTTGGTTGGTTTGGGAGTTACGATTGCCTTTCGCGGCGGTGTGATTAACATCGGTGGTGAGGGGCAATTGATTGTCGGCGCATTGGCGGCAACCGCCTTTTCGATCGGATTTTCTGACTTGCCTCGCATAATATTATTGCCGCTGACTTTATTCATTGCGGCCTTGAGTGGAGCGGTCTGGGGTGGCGTTCCGGGTGTTCTCAAAGCCCGGCTGGGGGTCAATGAAATTCTCAGTACTGTAATGATGAACGCCATTGCCCTGCAACTTTCCAACTATCTCTTGCGGGGGCCAATGATTGATCCGGCAGAAATTGAGCGCGGTACTCAAATCGCCCAATCGGATTTGCTTCCTCAGGCAGCCTGGCTTACGCGGCTCATGCCGCGCACTTTATTGCACAGTGGCGCAATTCTGGCAGTGATCATGGCCGTTTTGGTTTACATCTTCCTTTGGCGCACAACCATTGGTTACCGCATCCGGGCTGTTGGTCTAAACCCGGATGCGGCTCGTTATGCGGGCATTCCCGTTCAGTTTTATCAGGCCCTCGCTTTGATTCTCGGTGGCGCATTTGCTGGTCTGGCTGGTGGAGTGGAGGTCACCGGCGTTCATCGCCGCATGATTGAAGGACTTTCCGGCGGTTATGGTTTTTCGGGAATTGTAGCTGCCCTCTTTGGCAAGCTGCATCCGCTCGGAGCCATACCCGCTTCAGTTCTTTTCGGCGGCCTGCTGGTCGGCTCAGACCGGATGCAGCGAGCCACTCAGGTACCTTCAGCCCTGATAACCGTTATTTTGGGTTTGGTTGTCCTTTTTGTAGTCAGCAGCGAAATTTGGGCTAGACGCCGCGCTCGCAGGAGGGAAACTCGTGGCTGAACTGTTCACCCTGCCCGTTTTATTAGGCATCATTTACTCCGGAATCCGTCTGGCAACCCCTTATTTGTACGCTGCAATTGGCGAGACCTTTGCCCAACGCTCAGGCGTCCTTAATCTTGGGGTGGATGGCATTATGCTGATGGGAGCCTATACCGGATTTTACATTGCAATGATAACCGGAAATCTGTTTTTCGGCTTGTTAGGCGCAGCAACCGTCGGGTTGTTGATGGGGCTGCTCATGTCCGTTGTAAGCGTTACTTTACAGGCCGAGCAGGGAATTAGTGGTATTGGCCTGAATTTATTTGGGTTAGGTTTATCAACCCTGCTATTCAAAGTTACCCTGGGCGGGGTTGAGTCTATCCGTGGCTTTCAACCTGTTCGTATTCCATTACTCGGTCAAATCCCTTACCTCGGGGATATTTTCTTCAATCATAATTTGCTGGTTTACGGCGCATTTTTACTGGTTCCATTGGCAAACTTTGTATTGAACAAGACTACTTTTGGATTGAAAGTCAGAGCTGTGGGTCAAAATCCGCAAGCAGCCGACACCCTGGGAGTGAATGTAACCCTCATTCGTTACACTACCGTCTGCCTTGGGGGACTTCTTGCCGGAATTGCCGGGGCGTCGCTTTCCCTTGCCTTGATCAACCTGTTCCAGGAGAATATGACCAGCGGGATGGGTTTCATTGCCGTTGCGTTGGTGTATTTTGGCGGATGGCGACCGTGGGGAGTATTAGGTGGGGCATTACTCTTCAGCTTTGTGAATGCCTTACAGTTATGGGTTCAAGTAAAGGGAATCAATATTCCCTCAGATATTGCGGTGATGATGCCGTACATTCTCACCATCGTTGCATTAACTCTATCGGGCCGACGCGCCCGCCAGCCGCAGGCGCTGACCAAACCCTTCGAGCGCGGTGAAAGTTAAACAAATGATCGCATTTTCGGATGTGCGAAGAGGAGGTGATCTGGGGAATAACATCTTATCCAACCAAAGGCCGCTGTAAATTGATTTCTCACCCATTTTCCTGTTTTTGGAGGAGTAAAAAAATGAAAAAAATAATTGTTCGGATCATTCTGCTCGTTGCCCTTGTTTCATTGTTGCTGAGCGCGTGTGCCCAACCAGCAGCACCCACTCAGCCCGCTCAGGAGGAAAAACCCTTCCGGGTGGCCGTGGTCATGCCCAGCACCATCACCGACCTCGCCTTCAGCCAATCCTTCTTCGAAGCGCTGAAGAAGGTGCAGGAAGAGGAAGGTGGACCATCCAAATTTGAAATCGCCTACTCAGAAGGCATGTTCAACGTTCCCGATGCTGCTGCAGCCATTCGGGATTATGCCGCACAAGGATACGATCTTGTCATTGCCCACGGTTCTCAATATGGCACTTCGCTCTCTCAGATTGCGCCGGACTTTCCAGAAACCGCCTTTGCTTGGGGCACTTCACTGGATACCTTCCAGGCTCAGGGTATCAACAATGTGTACGCCTATCAGGCTGAATCCCAGGAGGGTGGCTATGTCTTGGGCACTATTGCGGCCCTGATGAGTAAAACCGGAGTTCTGGGCGTCTGCGGGCCGGTCAATGCGGGTGACGCCAAGTTGTTTGTGGACGGCTTTGTTGCTGGCGCCAAAAATGCCAAACCGGATATTCAGGTCAATGTCACCTTCACCGGATCCTTCTCGGATGTTTCGTTGATGGCTTCTGCCGCTGAAACCCACATCGCAGCCGGGGCGGATATGCTGACCGGATCCTCACAGTCGGTGGTGGGTGCGATCGGCGTTGCCAAAGACAAAGGCGCCTACTGGTTTGGCACGCAGTGGGAGCAAACACCTGTCGGGCCGGAAACTGTTGTCGCCACCCAGGTCTTTGACTGGACCATCGTCATTCGGGACATGGTTAAGTCGGCACGCGCAGGCGTTTTGGGCGGCAAAGCCTATACTTTGACTTTCAAAAACGGCGGGCTGAAACTGGTCTATAACGATAAAGTCCCCGTTCCGGATGACATTAAAGCCAAAGCCCAGGAAACCATTGACGGCATCATGAACGGAACGATTGATCCGCTCAGCGGACCAAAACAATAATCTTTACTTTGCAGGGGGCGGCTTGATTGTCATCCATCAAGTCGCCCCAATCCATCGGAAGCAGATTTATGAGTGATTTACTCCCAACAGGTCACAAAAAGATCGAAGAAATGCGCATGGAGGGGATCGTAAAGCGCTTCCCCGGCGTGCTGGCAAACGACCACGTCAACTTTGATGTGAAAGCCGGTGAAATCCACGCGCTTCTGGGCGAAAATGGAGCTGGCAAGAGTACGCTGGTTCGGCAGCTTTATGGCTTATACCGCCCCGACGAAGGCAAAATTTTCATCAATGGCGAAGAAGTTGTTTTTCACTCGCCAAAAGATTCGATTGCGGCTGGTATCGGTATGATTCACCAGCACTTTATGCTTGTGCCGGATTTGACGGTGGTGGAAAATGTTGCGCTCGGACTACCCTCATCCCGCGGGGTGATTTTGGATCTTGACCGGGTCCGCAAACGGATTGATATGCTTTGCCAGCAATACAACCTGAAGGTTGATCCGGATGCCTTTATCTGGCAACTCTCCGTAGGAGAACAACAGCGGGTGGAAATCCTCAAAGCCTTATACCGCGGCGCAGCCTTGCTTGTTTTAGATGAACCAACGGCAGTATTGACTCCTCAGGAAGTGGATGACCTTTTTGTAACCCTACGCCGCATGGCCTCCGAGGGTCATGCGCTAATTTTCATTTCTCACAAATTACATGAAGTTCTCGCCATCAGTCAGCGGGTTACTGTTCTGCGCGATGGCAGGGTGGTTGGAACCCGTCCAACGGCTGGGGCTACCAAAACCGAATTGGCACAAATGATGGTCGGCCGACCGGTCATTCTTCAATACGAAAAGTCACCTCTCAAAATGGGGGAAGTCTTGTTGAAAATCGAAAACCTGGTCGTGCGCGGTGATCGAGGAACGGATGCGCTCAAGGGCGTTTCCTTGGAGGTTCACAGCGGGGAGATCTTGGGTCTGGCAGGTGTTTCGGGTAATGGACAACGGGAGCTGGCTGAGGCATTAGCAGGTTTACGACCGGTTAAATCCGGGCGAATCATACTCAACGGCGTGGATGTCACTCATGCTTCCCCTTCTGTGAGAATCGCCAATGGTCAATCCTACATCCCGGAAGAGCGCATGAAAGATGGCGCAATCAAAGATTTCAGTGTCGCCGACAATTTCATCCTTGAAGACCACGCAAAGACCCCATTCTCCTCGCGGACTTTCCTGAATTTCCGCAGCATCCGACAGGTATCCGAGCGCCTGATCCAGGAATTCAATGTCAAAACTCCCTCGATTGATACTCCGATCAAGAATCTCTCCGGTGGGAATATCCAAAAAATGATCCTCGCCCGTGAACTCTCCCGCCGACCCAAAGTGCTGATTGCATCTCAACCCACCCGTGGGGTAGATATTGGCGCATCGGAGTACATCCATCAACGGTTACTTGAACAGCGCCAGGCCGGTACTGCCACACTGCTCATATCTGAAGACTTGGACGAGATTCGCGCCCTTTCGGATCGAATTGCGGTCATTTACGAAGGCGAAATCGTGGGGATTGTGGATGGGAAAAAAGCCACCACCGAAGAATTGGGATTGATGATGGCAGGCATCCGCGAAAAATCGAAAGCTTGAGTCCTTTATTTCCTTCCAAATTGGTATTGATCAAAAAAAGCACTTTAAATTTGACGAAAAATATCGTAAAATAATTTCAAGAATCGGTGGTCGGAATCCGGCCACATGCCGGACCGGCGTCGGACCGCAACGAGTCCGTCGAAAAGTGCCGCCTTCCGAAAAGGAGTCCACCGATCCAATGAACATCTGGCAGAAATATCTCATCCCTCACAGCGTTGAAGAAGCCATTCAATATCTAAATACTGCTCCAGGTCTCGCCTTGCCAATTGGCGGCGGAACTGATCTTTTACTTGAAATTCAGCAGGGACATCATCCACCGGTTCATACTTTGGTAGATGTAACCCGTATTCCTGAACTCCTGCGCCTGGAAGAGGTAGGAGATCAACTTTTCATCGGCGCAGGCGTCCCCGTAAAAGTCATAACCGAATCCTCCCTTGTTCAATACCATGCAACTGCAGTTGCCGAAGCGTGCGGTTTAATTGGCGGCCCTCAGGTTCGCAACACGGCTACTTTGGGCGGCAATGTGGCTCATGCTTTGCCAGCTGCGGATGGGATGATTTCACTTTTTGCTTTTGACACTCAGGTAGAAATCGCCGGTCCGACCGGACGTCGCTTGCAGTCCATTGCCACGCTCTTCAAGGGGCCGGGCAAGTCCGCCTTGAACCTACATTCAGAAATCATTGTGGGGTTTTACCTGCCGCTTCGCCAACCCGGCCAATCCTCTGCCTTCAGTCGCGTAATGCGACCGCAAGGGGTTGCCTTACCGATTTTAAACATGGCAGTTTGGATGGAACGGGAAGATCAAATCATTCGGGATATTCACATCGCCTTCGGCCCCTCCGGGCCGGTTCCTTTCCGTGCCAAGCAGGTAGAACAGGAATTGATTGGGAAAAAACCCGACACAACCACTTTACAAAAAGCAAAACAAGCCATTCACCAATCTATTCAATTCCGTAGCAGCGCCATGCGCGCCGGTGCAGCCTATCGGCATCACTTAAGTGAAGTGTTGTTGGAAGAAGTTATTGGTAAAGCCTGGCAACGGGCACTTGAATTGGAGGCGGTATGAAAGAGCACAATATGATTAACCTGACGGTTAACGGGAAGGTTTACCAACTACCCGAAATACCCGGTGAAATGCTGTCGGATTTACTTCGCTATCGTCTCAAACTAACCGGCACCAAAGTGGCCTGTGGAGAAGCTGAATGCGGTGCCTGCACGGTGATTCTCAATGGTGAACCCGTATTATCATGTTCTTACCCGGCTGTCAAAGCGGATGGGGCCAATATTCTCACCATTGAAGGATTATCCGAAATTCAATCAACCCCCGCACCGGATGGCAGTCAGATTCCCCTTCATCCACTTCAGCAGTCTTTTATCGAGTACGGAGCTGTTCAGTGTGGATTTTGCATTCCCGGCCAGATCATGACTTCCTACGCTTTATTACAGCGCAATCCCGACCCCAGTGAAGAGGATATAAAAATCGCGCTCAAGGATACGCTCTGTCGTTGTGCCGGTTATCCCAGCATCATTAATGCCGTCAAGGCTGCGGCAAAAACATTGCGAACAGGGCAACCGTTGCCAACCCCTGAGATTGAGCCTTCCAGCCATGCCGGAAATGTTGTTGGTAAGGTGCAGCCCCGTGCGGATGCGGTCGGAAAAGTTACTGGCAAGGCCATCTATACCGACGATATTCAATTTGAAAACATGCTTCACGCTCGCGTAAAACGAGCCGGGATTCCCTCGGGCATTTTGCGCAGGTTAAACATCGAAAAAGCCAAACAACTGCCCGGTGTAGTTGCCGTTCTGACCGCCGAGGATATACCCGGTGAGCGCTATCATGGTCTGGTCACCTCAGATTGGCCGATCATGGTAGGCATTGGCGAGCAGATTCGCACCGTGGGCGATGCCTTGGCGATTGTTGCCGCCGAATCCCGCCAGACTGCCACTCAGGCCCTTGATTTGATCGAAGTCGAAATTGAACCTCTTCCCGTCATTGATCATCCCGTCAAGGCTATTCAAGAGAATGCCCTACCGATTCACAAAAACGGTAATCTCCTTAAACACATCAAAGTACGCAAGGGTGATGTAGAAGAAGGTTTCAATCAGGCGGATGTAGTGCTGGAACACACCTACCATACGCCTATGCATGACCATGCTTTCATGGAACCGGAGTGCAGTATTGCCCGATTGACGCCGGATGGGCGCGTGGAAATTTATGTCGGCTCGCAAATCCCCTATTCTGACCGTAATCAAGTAGCGCGCGCGCTCGGTTGGCCCGAAGAACGGGTGCGCATCATCGGTCAGCTAATTGGCGGCGGGTTTGGGGGTAAAGAGGACATTGCCGGCCAAATCCACGCCGCTTTACTCGCCCAAGCAACCGGTCGGCCGGTCAAACTGCTCTTCGACCGACAGGAAAGCTTGATCGTTCACCCCAAACGCCATGCCACCCAAATCCGGGTTAAGATTGGCGCAAAGAAGGACGGCACGCTAACGGCAGTAGAAACCGAACTGTTCGGAGATACCGGCGCTTACGCCTCACTTGGCGAAAAAGTCCTAACCCGTGCCACGACTCACTCTTCCGGTCCTTATGAAGTTCCGCACGTCAAAGCCGATTGTTACGCCATGTACACGAACAACCCGCCCGCCGGCGCTTTTCGAGGGTTTGGCGTGATGCAATCTGCTTTTGCCATTGAGTCCATGATGGACACATTGGCTGAAACCCTCAACATAGACCCCGTAGAATTGCGAAAAAAGAATGCCTTACGGGTTGGCAGCGTCACCAACACCGGTCAGGTCTTGCGAGAAAGTGTGGGTTTATTGGAGTGCATCGAAAAAGTTGAAGCCGAAATGAAACGACTCAGCGGCAGCGATCCATTTACCCCAAAACCGGTTGAAGGAGCGCCGCATTTGGTGCGAGCATGGGGTTTTGCCGTTGGATACAAGAACACGGGTTTAGGAGGCGGTGCGCCCGACAAAGCCGGCGCTGAAGTTGAGCTGCGCCGCGATGGCACGTTTCAGGTGCGCTCATCTTCTGCCGAATTGGGGCAGGGTTTACCTACCGTCCTGCAATTGATTGCTGCCGAAGAACTTAACCAAAACCCCCGCCAAATTGACGTCTTGTTGATGGATACCGACCTGACCCCGGATGGTGGTCCAACGACCGCTTCACGGCAAACCTTCGTGACCGGCAACGCTGTCCGCCATGCAGCCCGGGCCTTACGACAGTTATTAACCAGTGAACTCGCCGAGCGCTATGATGTTCCTCCTCAGGAAATCCGCTTCATCGAGGGATTGGCTCAGGTTAACGGCAAACAGGTCAGCCTTTCGCACCTGGCCGAACAAATGATTGAGTCCGGCAGACAACCGCTTGCCTCCTATACCTACTGGGCTCCCGCAACTCGTCCATTGGGACAGGGTGGGGATATGCACTTTGCATTTTCCTTTGCCGCACAAGCCGCCGAAGTAGAAGTCAACACTCAAACCGGTGAGGTTAAAGTGTTGCGCCTGATCATCGCAAATGACGTGGGTACTGCTATCAACCCGCTCGGCTTACGCGGTCAAATTGAGGGCGGCGCCATCATGGGTATTGGACATGCGCTCACCGAAAATTTCATCGTTGAACAAGGTCAGGTCATTACCGACCGGTTAGCCCGTTATCGCATGCCTTCCATCACCTTTACGCCAGAAATCATCCCGATTGTGGTTGAACATCCGGTTTCCGAAGGGCCGTTTGGAGCCAAAGGCGTCGGCGAAATCGTGCTGATCCCCACCATTCCAGCAATCACCAATGCCATTTACCACGCCGTTGGCGTCCGCTTCGACCGTATTCCCGTTGATCAGGAAAAAATTCTCCTATCCCTGAAGGAGAAAGTCATCGCCTGATATTATACAAAGATTGTACAAAAAGCTCTAAGCGGCTGACTTAAACCTTCTCGCTCGCTACAATGAATAGCGTAGATTAGTTCATTGTAGAGAGTGAGAGTTTTTCGATGCAATTCGATCATTTCAGGGAAAGCAGTCAAAACAAATCGGTTGCCACGCCGAGTTTCACGAACCTTGACTCCGCATTTCTGTTTCATCGCAATCAGCTTTTTGCGATGGAACAGACCAGAAATCAAGCCAGTGGGATTTGTCTCCCTGCTAGTGGAAGCAGTGTTCTACGGGAATGGTTGAATTTGGAAAGATTGTGGAGTTTCAAAAAAGTTACCCCCTCAGAATTAGAACTCACTGTTGAAATGATCACCGATGAATACCTGCGCGCCGCCATTTTGAGAGGTCTGCTCCGCAATCCCTTTTTCCGACCAAACGAACTTGTTCTGAATTGGATTGGGGATCACACTCTGTTGAATGCTATGATCGTTGATCTTTACGAACAACAGAAAAACTACACAGCGAATTTTACCAATGTATCCAATCGCTTGATCAATTTACTGGAAGACTCGCTCGATGCTCCGAAAAAGGTTACTTCCTTTTTAGCGCTTGCCTCGCTCCACGAAAACTTCGAATTGCCTGCTCCTCTGCTTGTCTCTGTTTTCGACCGATATCACCGAAATCCCGCCGTGGGTTTTGCACTATTAGAATATCTTGTTTTTCATCAAAAATCTGAACTTATGGAAAAGTGGATCAAAGAAACCCTCCAGTCACCTTACCTGCCTTTCCCCCTAAATTTAGCAATCTGGCTCTCTTTGAAACATATAAATCCAGCCCTCTTTGAAGATTATTTGGAAAAACTCAAAGTACTTTCACGGCATCCAAACAGTCCGCTGGATCGTCTCTCCACATATCTCGAACAATTGACCATTAAGAAAAAGACAATCACCTTCCAGAGCGATTCGCTTGGGATAACGATGGCGCAATTTATGCTTCATGGATCCATAAACCAACCGGGCGTTGGCGACAGCGGTGGTCTGTCAACTTTCCTCAACCAGCTCGGTAACGCTCTGGTTGAAAATCCAAACATTCAGCAAGTCTTTACTTTTGTAACTGTGCCATACTCACCATCCGAGCATCGGCCGCCTTTACAAAGCCTTTCCCGTACTCATCTATTGGTGAATATTCCCGTTCACGACTCCGATCAAATTGGTAAGGAAGATTTCCTAGCCTACCCGCTTCAACTCAAAATTTTACTTGGCCTTCTTCTTCGGGAAATCAACCCCTTACCGGATGTGTTTCATCTGCGCTTCAACGACACTCTGACCCGCGTTGCCTCAGAAATCGCTGGAGAAATGAACATCAAAACAGTTCTAACCCTGACCGCTGACCCTCATCGTGCCATTCAAAAGCACTATGAAAACAGAACCTATCTTCAGCCGGATGAATATCCAATCTTAAATCAGGCTCTCTTTCGGGTATTACTCGCCGATCAACTCCTTCGCCAATCGAATTCAGTTGTGATTTTGCCTTCCAGGCAAGGAATTGTGGATCTGCTGCCCTATTTTCCGCAGCTTCCGCAACTCAGCCAACAAAAATTATTTGCAACCATTCCAGAAGGAATTGAAATCACTCCTAAAAATAGGAATGCGGGTGACTCTGCAAATTCAATCCTGACCAAACTCAGACGATCAGGCCCGGATTCATCCCATACCCACCGTCCCTTGATCTTGAATGTGGGTCGCCTTAGCCCAATCAAACAGCAAAATATCCTTGTTGAAGCATGGCTCAACACGGAATTATGGCGCATGGTAGATCTAGTCCTAATTGGTGGATCCGCTTCCAATCCAAATCCTACCGAACAAAAAATGCTGAGAACCATTCAAGAACTTCTTGAAAGGAAACCCGAAGCCAAACCCTATTTCTTTCTCCTGCCAGCCTTGCCCAACTCACAAATTCGAGAATTAGAAAATCATCTCGCAATCTACTATCCCTTTGCCCAACCGCCCTTATATGTCTGTTCAAGCCTGAAGGAAGAGTTTGGTATTGCCATTCTTGAAGCCATGTCAGCCGGTTGGCTGGTCATCGGTCCACAAGCCGGTGGTCTTTCCAGCTATATTGAAGATGGTAAAAATGGGTTTTTAGCGGACACATCCGACTTGAAACAACTCGAACGGGAATTGATGGATGTTTTCTCATTCAAAGAAGACACTTTGAAAGAAATTGCCGAAAGAGGACAAGATACAATTCGACAAAATTACGATATTCGCCGCATCGCAGAATTGCTGGCTGAACTATACCTCAAAACAACCTCAATTTCCATCCAAAAGATAGACCATGAAAACCATCCTGATCATCAGCCCGCCGTTTTACTCACATTTTAACCCGCTGTTGACCATCTCCAAAACCTTACAATGCTCCGGACGGGTTCGAGTAGTGGTTGCAACTTCGCCGGTTTTTGAAAATCACGTTCGATCAGCCGGCTGCGTTTTCACCCCATTAGAAGTTTCTTCTAACGCCAACACAGGCATCGCCGAAAAAACCAGTCAGGCTGACAAAGAAACCCAAAGGTTGGAGGAATTTTTCAATGCGACTTATCGTGGCGCTGTACCGACCTTGTTGACTCAGGCAAAGCATCGCCGTTTGGATATGCTGCCTGACCCGCAGCCGATCTACCAACAACTTCAGCATATTCATCGAACATGGCAGCCCTCTTTGTACTTGATTGACCAGCTGAATTATGCGGTTACCCTTGCCCTATATGCGTTAGGCTATCCCTTTCTCACATTTTGCCCCGGTCATCCGACTTATATCCCGCAAGACGATCAATTTTTCGGCGTACCTTACGCCTTTCCGACCCCTATTCAACCCTCCTCAGAGGAATTACAACCCTTGCGAGACCTTGCTCTAAAAATCGAACAGGAATTCACCGCGGTGTTCAATAGTTTTTTGGAGCGACACGCCCCTCAAGTTTTACCCGTTGAGAACGCTTTTCGCCTGACTTCTTCTCAAGCCATCCTGTTTAACTATCCCGATTTTGGTCATTTACACCGACGCCGAGACAAACCATCAAAATGGTTCAGCGGTCATTGCTTCTCTCCATACCCACCCCTTGATGAAGAATGGCTTGGAATCCTCCGTCGCAACCGCGACTGTTTCCCAAAAATCCTGATCAGTTTTGGCACATTTCTGTCATTTCGCTCGGATGTGATTCGGAAAATAATATCAACACTGATAAATTCATTCCCGAACGGGTTGTTTATTACTGCTGTGGGCGGGAGGTTAAGCGATTATTCGGAAATCACCGATCGACGCGTCATCCTCAAGGATTTTATTCCGCAGACGGCGCTGCTGCCCCAGATGGATTTGGTCATCCATCACGGTGGAAACAATACCTTCACCGAAACCCTTTTTCACGCCAAACCAATGGCGATTTTCCCCTTTTCCAGCGATCAATTTTCGATTGCCCATGACGCCGAACGTTTCGGAATCGCCGAAATACTTAACCCAAATGACTTTCAACCAGATGAGTTAACGGGTAAAATTGACTCGTTACTGGAAGGGAAACAAACATCACTCTTAGAAAAATGGTCGAAGATCAGCCAAGCGCATGGAGCGCCATTCCTTGCCGACTCAATCCTTTCTCTGCTCTAACTCGATTCTTCCTGTCCCATCCCCCGACTTCAAGTAGAAGGAGTTTTGTTCATGCCTAAGCGTTTCATCACCGCCGAGGATTTATACCGCTTTCAAGTTCCCTCTGGAACGACCATTTCACCAGAAGGCTCGCATGTTGTTCTCACTCTTCAACGAGTAGATCGAAAAACCGAAAAGAAGTTTTCCAACCTTTGGCTTGTTCCCATTGAAGGCGGACAGCCCCGCCAGTTCACTTACGGAGATCAAAATGACTCTCATCCGGTCTGGTCACCAGATGGCTCACAAATCGCTTTTCTCTCCAACCGACAGAACAAAGAAAAACCGCCAGCCCTGTACCTGATTCCCTTTCATGGAGGCGAAGCGCGTCCGCTCGCTCATATTGACGGCGAAATCGGCGAGATCATTTGGTCGCCAGACGGCAAGAAAATCCTTTGTACCGTCCGAAAAATTGACAAAGAAGTGTTGCAGAGGCAGAAAGACCCTGCGCTAAAAGATCTGAGCACGCCGGCTCGCCACTATAACCGTCTGTTCTACAAACTGGACGGATATGGCTATCTACCTCACGAACGCTGGCATTTGTGGGTGATTGATTCAACCAGCGGAAAAACCACACAGTTGACAGATCACCCCGTATGGGATGAAAGGCATCCAGATTGGTCGCCAGATGGCCAGTGGATTGCCTTTATTTCCAACCATAGCGATGATCCGGACTCAAACCCGGATTTGGACGACATCTTTCTCATGCCTGCACGTGGCGGCGAAACCCGTCGGTTGGAAACGCCGCCTGGCAGTAAGTTCTCCCTCCGCTTTTCCCCTGACGGCAAATGGCTGGCCTATTACGGACAAGAAGGAATCGGTACGGGCTTCAAGAACATCGGTTTATGGGTTATTCCAACCGATGGATCTCAGCCTCCCAAAAATCTCACGGAAGGCTATGATTTGAATGTCAGCGCATGGACAATCAACGACATTGGCGGCGCCGTTACCAACCCGCCGCTGTGGAGCGTGGACAGTCGAAGCCTTTACTTTCCAGTTACCTTACACGGTTCCAGCATTCTGATGAAAATCCAACGAGATGGAAGCGGACTGGAAACCATCCTTGGGGAAGGAGGCGTCTTCCACACTCACAGCATCGATCGTGCTTCGACGCGTATTGCAGGGCTATGGGGCACATTTGACGATCCCGGTCAGGTCATGGTTATTGACCTTGCAACCAAAAATCAACAAGTCCTGACCCGTTTCAATCGTGAGTTACTCGATAAGATTGATCTTGGGGAAATTGAAGAAGTCTGGTTCAAGGGGCCGGATGGGAATGATCTGCAAGGCTGGATCCTAAAGCCACCCCACTTTGACCCCTACAAAAAATATCCGTCCATTATGGAAATTCACGGCGGCCCCTTAACCCAGTATGGAAAATTTTTCATGCATGAGTTTTACTATCTTGCGGCGCAGGGGTTTGTGGTTTATTTCTGCAACCCACGCGGCGGCCGCGGCTATGGGGAACAACATGCTGCCGCCATTCACGGCAATTGGGGTGACCGCGATTACGCTGACCTAATGGCGTGGGCGGATTACATGGCTCAAAAGCCATACATCGACTCTTCTCGCATGGGGGTAACCGGTGGAAGCTATGGCGGTTATATGACGGTGTGGATCATCGGTCACACCGACCGCTTTCGAGCAGCAGTTACGCAACGCTGCGTCAGTAATTTCATATCCATGTGGGGATCCAGTGACTTCAATTGGGTATTCCAGCGTGAACTGAATGACCGTCCTCCCTTTGAAGCGCTGGAATATTATTGGCAGCGTTCCCCGATCGCTTATATTGGCAATGCCAAAACCCCAACTTTAGTTATTCACAATGAAATGGATTTGCGCTGCCCAATCGAACAGGGAGAACAGGTGTTTGTAGCCCTCAAACGCTTAGGAGTGGATACTGAAATGGTCCGCTTTCCCGAAGAGTTCCACGGACTCTCACGGGGGGGACGAACAGACCGGCGTATTTTGCGCCTGAATCACATTGCAAGATGGTTCAAGAAATACCTGCTCGATGACAATCAACCACATTGACCCTCGCTTTCCCTTAATAGAACTTCACCGTCATCTGGACGGCAGCGTCCGTCTGGAAACCATTTTGGAACTGGGGCAAACCTACGGCTTGCCCCTACCGGCTCAAGATATTGAGGGACTGCGTCCCTATGTTCAGGTTAATGAAGCCCATCCGGGAGTGATGGCTTTCATCGCTCGTTTTGAATGGATGACCAAAATCCTTGTCAACGAGGATGCCTGCTATCGGATTGCCTATGAATGTGTGGAAGACCTTGGCAAAGAAGGCATTGATTACGCCGAATTGCGCTTTTCGCCGTGGTTCATGGCCGAAACACATCAACTGCATCCTGTGGCCGTCATTGATGCGGTGGTGGAGGGTGTCCGTTCAGCTAGCCAAACTACAGGAATTCCCGTCAATTTGATCGGCATCCTCAGTCGCACATACGGGCCGGAAATATGTCATCAGGAACTAGCTGCCATCCTTGCCCGCCGTGACGCATTCGTTGCAGTGGACTTGGCTGGCGATGAGGCCAACTTTCCAGCCGAGTGGTATCAGTCCCATTTTGCCCAAGTCCGAAATGCTGGTCTTCATGTGACCGTGCATGCTGGTGAGTCAGTTGACTCGAGAAGCATCTGGCAAGCCATTCATTTATTGGGTGCAGAACGAATTGGACATGCCGTTCACGCCCAAAACGATGAAACTCTGTTGGAATTCATGGCTGACAATCGGATTGCGATTGAAGTCAACCTGACGAGTAATGTCCAAACGTCAACCGTAAGAAGTTATGCCGAACATCCCGTTCGCGTTTTCCTGGAGAGGGGAATTTGTGCCACCTTGAACACGGATGACCCGGGAATTAGCGGGATTACTTTGCCCTATGAATACAATTTGGCTGCACCGCAAGCCGGACTTTCACACGAACAAATTTGGCAGTTACAAAAAAATGCGCTTGAAGCGGCTTTTCTAACGCCCGAGGAAAAACTCAACTTAGTCTCAAAGAAAGGTTTATCAAAACCGCATGGAGACGTTTGATTTCATCCTTGCCGGAGGTGGCGCTGCCGGTCTGAGCCTTGCAATTGGCCTGGTTGAGGCTTTTCCATCAAAAAAAATTCTAATCCTTGATCGAGCGCCCAAGCAAACCAATGACCGCACCTGGTGTTTCTGGTCGGTCAATTCAAGTCCATATCCTGCGGCTACCTATCGCACTTGGAAAAAACTGGCCTTCTTCGGTACAGGTTTTTCAAAAACATTCTTTCTTTCGCCGTACCATTACTATCTCATTCGCGGGATTGATTTCTACCGCCACGCTTATCATATTTTGAAGTCAAGTCCGAATGTTCGTTTTGAGTTTGGAGAGATCGGTAGCATTTCCGAAGAGGAACAACATGTATCCGTCTCTTTGAACGGAAATCATTTTCAAGGGGAGTGGTTATTCAGCAGCCTTTACGATCCGAAAAACATATCAAAACAGCCCGACCGCTACCACTACCTCCAACAGCATTTTCGAGGCTGGGAAATAGAAACCAATTTTCCCCGATTTGACCCGCAAACACCGACCCTTTTTGACTTCCGTACCCCTCAGAATAGTCAAATGCGTTTCATGTACATTCTTCCCTTCTCAGAAAAGGAAGCGCTGGTGGAATATACTTTGTTTTCTCCTTCTTTGCTGACCAGCGAAGAATACGATGAGGCTCTTCGGAACTACATCCGCGATGTGCTAGGTATTAGCGAATATCAGATTAAAACGGTTGAAAACGGCATCATTCCCATGTCCGATCAGCCTTTGCCCCGCAAACTCGGCAGGCGCGTATTAGCGATTGGCACGCTTGGCGGGCGCGTGAAGCCTTCTAGCGGCTATGCATTTTTACGCATTCAGAAAGATAGTCAAGCAATTGTGCGTTCGCTTCTAAAAAACGGTCATCCGTTCGACCTGCCCGAGTCCTTGCCGCGCTATCGTCTGTTCGATAGCATCATGCTGCAAGTCATGCTCCGGCGTGGTGGAGAAATGCACCACATTTTTACCCAATTGTTTCGCAACAACCCGATTCAGCGCGTATTTGCCTTTTTAGACGAAGAACAGTCTTTTCTGGAAGACATTAAGGTTCTGGCATCGCTTCCACCCCTTCCGTTTCTTCAAGCCTTGATACGTTTGAAAGTTCTCCGCAGGATTTAAGCGGTCTCAGAATTGGCTAAAGAACCCTCTCAATGAATAAACCAGCATGCCCAGATATTCTTTCAGGCTGGATGTAGTCATTGAGAGAAAACCGGCATTCGGCAAAAAATTAATCAATTGAGCGGGCAAATTTGCCTGCCATAGACTCTGCCATTCCGCATCCGTAATCGAATAGTCGGTTGGCGAGGGAGTGACTTCAATACCTTCAGCACGGAATAACAGCACTGATCGCGACATATGCTGCGCCGATGTAACTAATACAACTCTTTCAAAACCTCTTTTTTGGAGAATTTGGGTAGAAAACAACACATCCTCGGCTGTGTTTTGGGATTGATCCTGTAAAATCAGCGCTGATTCTGGAACACCCATGAACAGCATCAACTCTTTCATCTCATAAGCAGGTGTTGTTGAGCGAGAGGATAGCCATTCGATATTTCCTCCGCTCAACAGCATATAGGGAGCAACTCCCTGACGATAAAGCCGAACCGCATGAATCACACGGTCGCCAGCGCCATTGACTTCCACCCCGCTGCGGGGCGCATCGAATGACTCTGTACCTCCACCAAGCACAAGAATAACATCAGCTGGCGGCAATTCCGATGGGGGATTAATTTTTCTTTCCAAAGAATAAGTCAAACCATATGCAACCCAGCGATTTCCACCCAACCACAGCAAGACAAGCGCAAGTGCAAGCAATCTCTTCCGCCATAAGGACGATATTCGAAGAAGCAGGCTGAACAGCATCAGCAAACAGGCTAAGCCAAGAGGATATATCAACAAAGGCAATAATTTTGAAAGAAACACAAACATAACGATATGCTCCTATCACGTTCTTTCAAACCACCAAAACCCTGCACATCTCAACCCAGAATGATCCCTTTTATGATACCCTTAATAAATAAATCGCTAAAGGAATTATGAAATAGAAATGAAAACAATCCGTTGGTTAAATCTGGTTACACTGGTCTTAACGATTGTAGTGAATTCACTGGCCAATGCCTTACCCATTAACAACCGCACCACGGGTGAGATTTCCGATTCGTTCCCGGTGTTATTTACCCCTGCCGGTTACGTTTTTGCCATTTGGGGCTTGATTTATCTCTCCCTAATTGGCTTTGCCATCTATCAAGTCATCCCCTCACAACAGAAGAACTCTCTTTTAGATCGAATTGGCGGCTGGTTCATTGCCGCAAACCTTTTCAACGGTGCGTGGATCTTTGCCTGGCATTACGGAGCCATTCCACTTTCCATGGTATTAATGGTAGGTCTGCTGGTTTCCCTATTGATTATTTTTCTCCGTCTTGGAATTGGTGTTCAGGAGGTTTCACCCACCGATCGTATTTTGGTTCACTTTCCATTCAGTTTATACCTTGGCTGGATTTCGGTCGCCACCATCGCCAATGCAAGTATCTTGCTCTACACCTTGAATTGGGATGGATTTGGAATAAACGCCGAGGTATGGACTTCCCTTGTAATTATGGTGGGCGGTTTGTTAGCCATTGCCATGATTCGATTTCGAAACGCAATCACCTATCCTCTCGTGATTGTTTGGGCATTTTCCGGAATCCTTTTCAAGCCGGATGGGTCGGAACGGATTGCCAACATGGCTGGCACAGTGGCTGTACTCATTCTGGCATTTCTGCTTTACTCCATGCTTCGTGCTCGCCAGTTGAAACTCATTTCTAGCCGCATCAATCGTGAAAATTTGCGCTAATCTCTCAAATCTCGGTTATAATCTCATCAGAAGATTTCCAACTCACTTTGAATGGATCAGGAGTAAGCCATGAAAGAGAACCTTGTGCTTGTGCGCCATGGGCAAAGCCTGTGGAATTTGGAGAATCGTTTTACCGGTTGGACAGATGTTGATCTGACCGACATTGGTAAAGAGGAAGCCCGCCTCGCTGGTCAGCAAATGTTGGCGGAAAAATTCACTTTCGATTTTGTATTTACATCCGTGCTCAAGCGTGCCATTCGTACTCTTTGGATTATTCTGGATGAAATGGACTTGATGTGGTTGCCGGTTGAGCGTGCCTGGCAGTTGAACGAACGCCATTATGGTGCCTTACAGGGCTTGAACAAGGCCGAAACTGCCGCCAAATATGGAAACGAACAAGTTCACATCTGGCGACGAAGTTATGCAACTCCCCCGCCCGCTCTCTCTTTAGACGATCCCCGCCACCCCCGCTTTGACCCCCGTTACGCCAAAGTAGATCCCGCTCTACTGCCTTCCACGGAGTCCTTGAAAATGACGCTCGAAAGAGTAATGCCTTACTGGAACGAGAAAATCGTCCCGCGCTTAAAAACAGGCGAAAAAATACTGATTGTTGCCCATGGTAACAGCCTGCGGGCTTTGGTCAAGTACCTCGATCAAATTTCGGACGAAGACATCACCGAATTGAATATTCCTACCGGCATCCCGCTGGCCTATCAACTGGACGATCAGCTTAATGTGGTGTCTCGGCGATATCTCGCCGATGAAGAAGCCGTCAAAGCCGCTGCTGAGGCTGTTGCGAGACAGGGTTTAGCAAAGAAAGAGTAACTTCCGACTTTGAGTATAATCTAGCGGCTGCTTGTCAATTCTCAGGCAGCCGTTTTCTTATTCATGACGGTTAATCGCCGCGAGTACCAAAAATATAATCCCACAAAGGGGAAGAAACTCCAAAACGCTGGTTGGGAGTCTTATAGTGGTGTCGCATGTGATGGCGTTTTAACACTTTTAGAATGCCGTTGCGCATTGGCCAGTGATGAGTGGCATAATGAGTAATATCGTATATCAAATAACCGATGATGAAACCGGAAAAAACCATCGCAGTCATAAACGGAGCCTGCAATAAAATTCCAAATAAGAGATGGTAAATACCAAAGAATAGCAGCGCTAAAGGAATGCTGACCACTGGCGGCATTACCAGGCGTGTCTTACACTGAGGTTGTTCGTGATGCACGCCATGGAAAAGGTAAAAAATTTTCTCTTGCTGCGGGGTCTTGGGTTTATAGTGAAAAAGAAAGCGGTGTAATAAATATTCAGCAAGAGTCCATAAAAAAAGCCCAAAAATAAAACCAAATGGAATAAAAAAGACAGAAACCAGAGCAGGTTTGATCAAAATTCCCCGCACAAAGAAAAATATCGCAACCGGCAACCAGATGATCACTACAACTACCGGTGAAATATGGGTAAAGAATTCCAGAAAATCTGATTTAAACAGGCGAATCGGCTCATCGCTATGATTAATTTTGATCGTATCCATCATCTCACCTTGTGAACTGGAATTATTAGATGAATTTAGGGAAGAATTAATCGGAGTATATCATAAGATAAACCATTATATAATACCGTTGATGAACCCAAACAGGATTATTTTCGATGATTAAAGCGAGTTTCCGCAATAAAAGTGATTACGCAAGGTATTTTCTGTAAATTTGTTGTCAGAAATATCCATGGTTCTTTAACAATCGAATGACTTGCCAGAGCAAAAATG